>Ga0116231_10000273_pt1 | contig 80503 bp, 49 predicted proteins | sample S1TSphgellanicum_2_FD_89695 | JGI IMG/M metagenome (GOLD analysis project Ga0116231, IMG submission 89695) | Host-associated microbial communities from peat moss isolated from Minnesota, USA - S1T2_Fd - Sphagnum magellanicum MG | ecosystem: Host-associated > Plants > Peat moss > Unclassified... | reverse complement strand
TTTTTTTTTTTGTTTTGTTTAGATAGAGGGAGAGTTGGATGGGGGGTGAGAGAGTGTTTTGGTGGGGGGGGGGGGGGGGGGGGGGGGGGGGGGGGGGGGGGAGGGGCAGGTAGTATGTGTAAGGTAAAGCCTTAAGGTGGGGGAGCATTCCCAAAGTAAGGGGCTAAGACTAGGTGGTACTGAATAATGTGGATCAATTCAAACAGCCCAATTTGTCCATGCACTATTATTAAATCACCATGCTTGGGTAAGTTAAGGGCATGTGAATGAACCCATAATATTAGCTTCTTTTGAAATGAAATTGGAACGTTTGCAGTTGAAGTTATACCATTTTCAGGGTTGGTGGATGGGGGGTACTGGGGGAAAGGTTGTTTGTACTTGTTACAAGAAAGATGGTTTTGTTGTTTCACTGGGTGTTTTTTTCTTCAAATTCAGCACAATGGACAGTGTGGAGCAAAGGGAGAGAGCATTATTCCCTTGTTCAATGAGAGCTGTCACCCTTGAGACCAACCGCTGTAACCACTTGCACATGGGGTGCTGGTTGGCTACCATGTTAGTTATGAACAGACGTGTGCAAGCATCCTAATCATTGCATTGAAACACCTTGTTGTAACAACATCCATTTCCCACTATTACCGCTGCCCTTGGTGGGGATTTGAAGCTAGGGCCCTTCCAAATCAAAGGGGGCCAAGCTTCAAAAGTCATATCTCTATATATATAACAATTTGAAAAGCCAAACCAGCTTTTTGTGGGTAAAATCATTTATCCAGCTTTACAGTCTCTGTAAAGTCTTGGGAAACACATATTCACCTAGTCTGGAACCTTGCCATGATTGGGCCCTCATGAGAACCAGCACCTACACTGGTAGGTGTCATGGTAGAAAGTAGAAACCCCAACTTTCTCCCCCATTGCTTCTAAATGTTATGAACATCACATCCTATGACTAAATCAAGGTCGCTGACTCCAAATTTAGTATTTCCCATGTTACATGTAGCCGCTAAGAGGAAGCACTCAATCAGGCCAAGGTACCAGTGTAGGTGCTGGTTCCCCCCTGGGTACCTATGGCTGTAGTCAACCAAGCAGGTACCTTCTGTTTTTCACTTGCCCACTGCCAAGCCTACAAAACTAGGGTAGATCGGCCCATCATCAATTGCCTGCCTATGACCAAACACTTATTTATATCTTCATCATATGTGCTTCATTTTGAGTGATTTAAAATGTTATGAGAGCACTCATTGAAGGTCTAGAATTCATCTTTGAAGTGCAAAGTAAAAGGAGTAATGAAAAAATGATAGGTAGAAATATAAGCTTTCCAACTTAAGAAATATGTTTTTTTTGTTTTTTTTTCTCTTTGGACCTTTCCTACTTTCAAACCTCATAACTGTCTTATTTCTTATTCATTTTAAATGATTTAAAATGTTACAGGAGCATCACCTGACGTTCTAAAAATCATCTTTGAACTATAATAACAACAGAGCAACATACAAGGAATTATAGGGGGTGTTTGGGAACTGGCTTTGGTAATGTTTAGTGGTTTGCTTTTTTGAGTTCTTGACCCCCTTTACTTTGGGGGGCCATAACTTTCTCATTTCTAATTTGTTTTCAACGATTGTTAGTGTGTCAGATGCACCAAGAGGAGGGTTCAAATTTTGTTTGGACACCAGAAACAATGGAGCCCTCCCCTTGGATCCAGCCTGCCCTGAGCACTTAAGTGTTCGGTCACCAGCTGGTCTACCCTATAAGACCATGTCAAGTATAAAACCTTTTGTTAAGTACATGGATACAAGGTCAGGTAAAACAAAAGATCCATGGTCAAATCCTAGTGAAGATGGATGCACTCCAAGCTCCCCCTTCAGTCTTTTATATTTGGGGTTCAAAGCTCCAACCTTTTCCCTTCCTTTTTGTTTAAATTGCAGCCTCCTGGATTTGAATTTGGTGCACATGCTATTGCTACATTTAACATGGATGCCTTGAAATGCATACTTTTAAGTATTTTTGTGTTCTGTTATTCATATGTACCTGAAGGGTATATGTATTTTGGGTAAACACAGGTATTTTGTACCCAACTTATTACCCACACAACACGTGTACAACTTTGTGTGTACCTGGCGCAACCCAATGAAACAGATTTTTCATTCAAGTTTACTAGAAACCTGGATCGAATCTTTTGGGTAAATCAGATATGCCCTTTTGAATCGGAACAGTGGTTTTTTATTTCAATTTTGTGATTTTGCCACATTGGTAATCATCCACAATGAGATTTAGCCATGTTCAGCTATACACCAGCTATGAAAGTAGAAATTTATTAAAACCCTTTCAAATCCTGGCTACTTGCTTTCGAACAATGTGTAGAACTATGGTGATTTTTGACAATTTTTTACAATTTTTTTCAAAAGGAAGATTCGAAAGAACATTTACTTTTTGGGAAAAAAATCACCAAATGTCAAAAATTGGCCACAAAGAAAAACGTTGAATGGGAAGAGCCTATGGGAAGAAAACATATAATAACTAGAGTGAAATACAGAGGAAAAACAGACATAGGTATGTACAACACTGGTCAAAAACTAGTTATGCCCTTACTTTTGAAACGTTTCCAAATATATCACTTAAAACATTTTTGACTTTTGCATTTCTGAGAAGGGTGAAGGGCCTCAGAAGAGCATACACCAGCACCTAAATTGGGGCACCTTAACCTGCTTGAGTGAAGCTTCTTCAAAGCTACATTTAACCAAGAAAATGTTTAAATTTGGACGCAGAGACACTGATTTAGTTCTAAGACAGGATATTTATAGGCTTTAGAATCAACCATAGGGTTTTACCCTGGGTACGTTCCAGGGTAGGCGCTGGTTCACCCAAAGTCGTCGTCCGCCCCTTCTTGTGGAAAAGTTTTGCCGGTTTCAAAGGACTGGGAATTTCACCGACCAAATAGAACGGTTTGGGGTAGCCTAAACTAAGCACTCCACAATGATGGCCTTGCCACTTGGCAAAAAGTGGGATGAATCACATTATGCATACATGGATTGAAATGAACCTAGTAGAGTTGTAGAATCCTGTATTTTAACGGGAAAGGGGAGAGGGCGGTTTGGGGGGGGGGGGATTAGGGTTTATGGCTTTAGGGTTTTGGGTTTTTGGAAAGGTAATATGTAAATTGACAAATGCTGTAGAGGTGAAAGGAAATAAAACGGTTCAGTATACTGTGGGATTCCTATTAGGTTCTTGCATGGTCCCGGTATACATGCTATTTATGATGTTCCTCATGCATTCTCAAATAGTTTCAAATGTTGCTTACAACGTTCCATTATTTTAGCATCACTGTTTTATCCAATATTACTTTTTCCTAAAACATCTATTCTCTTAAAATAAATCTCTGGGCCAATAATAAAAAAACAGCTAGAAAAGTAATTTAAAGTTGGTTTGTTGCTCACAATTATCTAAACTTATTTGTAATGCCAGGCCAATCAAACAGTCCCATCACGAAAACTGGAACTTCATCACAATTTTTAGCAAATCTTAAGAAATTTGAATTCTTTTTTTGGCGATTTTTTCTTTCCCTCATGAAATAGAAATTTTGACAGAATCTTTCTTTTCCAAGAACAAAAAGTTCGCAAAAATGGTGGAAATTCGCCACAAAAAATAGATTAGTCACTGGGTAAGTTTTGCTAGACAAAAGAGCAGATACATGCAATTTGTAAATGCAAAACCTTCTTCCTCATGAAGAGACAAGATTTGAACAGAACACATACCCATGATATTACTCAGCAGCTTATTACCTCAGTGTTGTTTTACAGCAGAGATCCATTTGGACCGAATTCCAAAGCCCACACTGCAGGGATTCCAAGGGATGATGGTGAATCTCATTGGTTAGATAGAGAGAGGTGAGGCTTTGACTACAAGCCAAAGAAGCTGGCTCACCCTTTCATTTTCAGGTGGCACTGATGTCGCCCTACGCACTGCACAGATCATTTCACAAAGTCCCAGACTCCCCAGGCACTATTTCATGGAACTTTCACCATGTGGGACTTTCTCTAAAAGCTTGTGATGTGGGCTCAAGGTTGCTAAGGCTCTTTCTTGTGTCCACTCTTTGTTGAGTAGTGTTTTGTTTTGGAGTATGTGTGTTCTCTGTTCTGGTGTGCTTTGGTGCCTTGGTAAGGGAGCCTTAAAAAGGCTATATTTAGGATGCATTTCCTACCTACTTACCTTTGTTTTTCAGCCATTTACATAAGTGGCTAGTAGGTAGTGTGAGGGGGAGTTAGAAAGGATATATTCCAGTTGTGGTTCATAAACAGTGTTGTGCAGATATATTGTTTTCAATATATCCTCAAGTAAGGGTATATTAGCCTTCAATTGTTTCTATAGATGCATGCAATCTGGGTATATGAAAATTGTGATTTTAGGCAGATGGGTAGGGTTTGGGTGCCCCTTATCATATATCCCTATTTGGAATCATAAAGCAGGTATTTTATTTTTATTCATTAAATTTGAAAATGAAACAATGTCCACATTTTGGAGGTATCGAGACAATTTTCAAAATGCCAAACCCAATGGGATTGTGCACAAATCCTATGTTGAAATGCAAAAATCAAAATTTAGATTTCATTCTTGAGTACAAATATTCACAAACACATAGAATGCTACAACTAAGGAAATTTGTGAGACTTTTGTGAATCAAACATTCATTTTATGTTTGGGATTACTTATCATAATCAATAATTTGTTGACCCCCCATTCCAACATTTTGGCATAATTGGCACCAAAATATCCAATAGATTAGCAAAATTAGAAACACCCACAAATTGATTATATATATATATATATAGGTTTCACATCTTATTTGCTCGAATTTTTTACACATACCCTCGATCAAGTATGCACATCATGTGAGTGTTGTAATTTTTTGAAAATAAGTTTAAATAAACAATATACCCTCTTCAAACCCAACAAATATTTTCAAATAAAAGATATACCCACACAGCAGTAGTCATAACAGGTTTCCAATGTATGGTGCACCCATGGGTGTCATACAATCCCATAGAGAGGGGGCCTCAACGACACTCTTACATCCAGACTGAACCAACCAGCACACCATTGAAAGTCTGTTATGCTTCTATTGTGGATGAACCTCAATTAAGTTGGCATCATGTTTCACCTTGGTGGCATATCCTAAAGAAATTAGATCTGGTATGTAGGTAGGACAATAGGTGGCTACTATGTAAACTGGAGCTACAGAATTGGAGCCCAATGAAAAGGTATTTCCAATTCCCATCATCCATCCCTCATAGTGCAGTGATGGGTGTTGTATCACTGTGGCTCACTCTTATTAGAGCTTCAAGCTGCTGCACCTATGCAGTGTTGACAAGGGAAGTTGCTAAACATGACAACTAGGACCTTCATACTTGCTTCCAGTAATGAACGATGAGATTTCTAGGAACTGATGAAAGCTCTACAAACCTCACTCCTAAGGGGTCCTTTTAGGTCTCCCCAAACTCTTCTCCTGTGCCTCCACCAAGAATACCATGAACTGGGTGATTTGGGCCAAACCTTCATGTGCTAGTGGTGAGGTTATTTAACGCCTTACTCATAACAGGTTGAATTCTACTTACCACTTACCAGCAAACCTTGCCCAAGGTGTGGTTCTCAAGGTGTGCTGCTCTCCCTGTAGTTATAGTCAAGCCTTAAGTATAATCATATAATCCTCAATTTGAAGAGGGCAAATGACCAAGAGTTTGGCAAATTGGCAAGATAATCCTTTTTCACAACATGTATGTCATGTGTAAAGCACTCAGAGAAAAATTTTAGAGTATGTGGAGGGTGCCTTATATCCATGAGTAATATGTCTCATAGAAAAAACCATAGTAATTCTAGAGCTAATACGTGCACCGACTCCCGACCCCACAAGGGGAAGGGACGTATTAATTAGATAAAAGGCCGATGTGGGTTCGCCCGGTATTGCGGTGAATCATGATAACTCTGTTGAATCACACAGCCCTGGCACTGGCGATGTTTCATTCAAATTTCTGGCCTATCAACTTTCGACAGTAGGATAGAGGCCTACCATGGTGGTGACAGGTGACAGAGAGTTAGGGTTCGATTCCGGTGAGTAATATGTCTCATAGAAAAAACAAGGGATCTTACACCTACTTATAGGTGTACACTGCCAGAGACGCATCTTACACCTGTAAGTAGGTGTAAGATTGCTCAAAGCAAGAGAGGCGTCTTGCACCTAAAAAGTGTAAGATACCTCACTCTTGTACAAGACCTATAAGTAGCTGTAACATCCCTCGCTCTCCAATGAGACCTATAAGTAGATGCAAGATCCCTCACTCTCCTGGTGCTCATGCTCTACATATGTTGAGAGGTTCATGGACCAGTTTGCCCCATGCTTTACAACAGATAGAGCCCGGCAGTAGGGGGACATCCCCAAAATGGTTGGACTCGGCTACTACCTCATCCTAGGCCTCGTATTTTGGGAATGCCCCCACCCTGGGACTATAGCATACACTAATTACTGAAGGCTTAGCATGACAGAGTCATTTAATTTTCCAGAACACCTTTTATCATACTTAAATATTAAACCTTGTTTGTTGTAAAATAATACCTTTTTTCCATCTCAGTTTTTTCCTGGTATGAAATAATTAGTTTCCGTAACAATCTTTACAACATGATATCTCAAACTTGGGGGTTCCTTAAAATGAGATTAAAACAAAGGTATTGACAAAATGCCAGTTGGCAGATAACAATTTTAAAGGAAAGACTACCTTGCTGTCATTGCTGGCTTTACAAATATATTCATAAGAAGGAATCAAACTCTTCAACTTGCAGACAACATTTCCACCTCTTTCCATTATATAATGTTCTAGTGGTTGGATGCATGAACATGCAAGTCAGTGGTACGAGTCTCAAGCTCTATATGCCCCAAAAGTGTACTTAACTGCAAATCTCACCATTTGTTTTTGATCCTCTCTCATCACCACCACCACCCACCTGGGCAAAATATGCTGTTCATTTGTACATACACTTAATGCAATTTGTTAATGACAACCCATCAGCTGCCCACTCTTCCTCTCAATTGTCTCGTATGAAAAAACCAATCCAGCTTCATTCATTAGTCAGAAAAGCAGAAACATTATCATCCACTGTTGTTGTTGTTGCTCTTGGAGATCCATGGCTTCTAAGTTCTTACATTACAAAAAAAAATCTTGCTTGACTAGGATAAGGTCTGTGTAGGCCTAATGTAAGAATCTCAAAATCAAGTATTATGACAAACTTAATATGTTTCAAGCAGTGTTTTTTCTTTTTTGCAATTTTGTGATGTAGCCAGAGTGGTAATCATCCATAAGAAGATGTGGCCAAATTTGGCTACAAACTAGATATGATTTTTTTTTTAAAATTAAGCATCCTTCTGTAATATGGCTACCAGCAGAAATCTATTGTCAAAATCAGGCCAAATGTTTTCTTACAAAATCCTCAAATGAAAATCAAATCATATTTTTTGAGGTTCAAAAAATCATAAGAATTTGGCACCAGAAAGAACCTTGGTTTCAAGAGATAGCTTTAGCACCAGGGTTTTCTTTTCAATTTGTTCATATTGGAAATTTGGTGAATTTTTCCACAAAAAAAGTCAAATCTACACTATTTTAAATTTTTCTCCAAACAACTTCCATCTTTTATTCAAAAAACGCAAATTTTGCTGGAAAAAAATCACTGTTTAGCACTAAGGACCAACAAGTTCATAGATGGGCTTACATCCCGATGCCATACTATTACACTACTCAGGGTGCAAGTTAATATCATGTAAGTTAAAAGTTGTTTGGACTAGGGACCAGATGTAACAATTTCAATGAGTTCAATATGACTGTGGACTCAAATGTTGCCAGCAGACAAGGTGCCCAACAAGAAAATCTTCCTCAAAGTTTTTGAATGTATCAGCCTTTATAATCAAACTCCTTTAGTTATGCCTGAAGTGAACACCAAGTGTGCTAGTTTAAGGGAGACTTTTTCAGCAGAAAGAAAGAAAGTTCAAATTTGATGAAAGCACATTCAATTATTCATCTTGCCTGGCAAACAACTTCGTCTAGATGCTACTTTCCTATTGGTCAAAATTGTGGAACTCCACTAGAACTTCTTATGAGAATTTACCTTCACCTTCAAACAATGCCAAGTTCATTGGATGACATATGCTAAAAAGAGTTGAAATAGTTGAACAATGAATCAAAACGGAGCTAGTTGGGAAAAGGAATGCTAAAATTGGGAGTAGAGTAGTTGAAAAGTAGGAAAGCTAAATGATGATAATGGGATGAAGGAAGTCTATGCAAAATGTAAAGAAGTTTGAATCCAGGACAGATAATTGATGATATACAAAGGCAAAAGAACATAAACTGTCTAAAAGTCATAAAGTTACACATTGGAGGATATGGATTGGAAATGTTTGAAATGGAGCTTGGAAAAGACAGAAAAGACAGGTAATTCAACAAAGTTAAAACCCAACAAAACATGCTAAAAAAAGAATGTTGAAAAATATAAAAATTCCAAGAAAGAAGATAGACAAAAATGTAGGTAGTTAATTATGAGAAATAGATGATTTGTGATAACCTTTCTCACATAGACTAATGAAAACTGTCTAAGAAAATTTGAATACTCACAAATAAGAAAGCTTGTGCAATAGGGGGTTACCATCTACCTCTCAGTACCCAATTTATTGTGGGATTTCAAGCCAAAAGGATTTTTGAAAACTAATGTTAATTTGAATAGGACTTCCAGCAAAAACAGGCACTGGCTGATTCTAACAAGTATTGCTTAAACTTGCTTCAGCATATATTTGAGGATGAGCTGCCTTAAATTTGTTGCACTGGTTTATTGCTTGCAAAGTACACATATGTTGAGAAGGTTATTAACCAATGTTGGCTGGTTTAAATTCTATTTTGACACAACCTCTGATCCCCATTTCGACATTTAAGAATGGTTTGGAGCTTCTCTAAGTGCAGATGCAAGTTCTATTCTTCAAAATTTTAAACGATCAATCCCAATTTTGGCACATCTTTTCAAATCCAAGAACCTCAGGGGGCCTGGTTGGAAAATCAAGTTTGGCTCCATATAGGCACTACACACTCTCAAAGCCCAAAGATCACTCACTGCATGCTCTCAAGTGAACTACCCAAAGAACACTCCACACTCTCAAGGCTCCAGATTGTAGATTGTATAGGTATTTAGTTTTACAACTAATTTAAATGGGTTATTTACTTATAGAGTTCAGCCTAATTGTCAACTTTTCAAATAGTTCAACTTGTCTACCCAAAGATCAGTGCACGTCTCAATTGAACTACCCAAAGAACACTACACACTCTCAAGGCTGGAGATATAGATTGTATAAGTACTGAGTTTTTCAGCTAATTTAAACCAATTTTTATTTATAAATTTCAACTTACTTACCAACTTTTCAAATGATTCTACTTGTCTACGCAAAGAACCTAAGAATATGTTTAGAATGTTTTTCAAAATCTGGCTTTGGTTCTGGATGTAACAAGAGCCTGCTAGTTCCATACTAGTCTAATTCTTGTGGCAATTTCTATGAACAAGGGTGCTGGCTCGGGTCCAGGTCACAAGAACCTGAACCCTGAGTTGAACCCTGCAAAAACCAGGAAACATGTATGCCAACACGACTACTGATTACCCACTGTATGACCTTGCTATGTTCCCACTATTTTTTAAATTTTCTCCGCACATGGTGACACCTAAAAGGACAAGTGAGTTGGGAGGTATGGAGGGAAGGGGGAGCTTTAGAATGTGGCAATGATAATAAAAAAGGGGAAAAAGTAAAGAAAACCAGTTGCCTACTCTGGATTGAATTGTGCATGTAACTTATCATGTGAATGCCTTTTTTTTCCCCCATAATTGGAACCTGTATGTCATGACAGCTGTTGTAAAACTGCTTCATGTTTCAGGAGCTTTGATTTGTGGGTTGATGTGTGCAAGGGAGGATGAGGAGGAGTGTGAAATGGTGTCTATGATACTTACAATTACTAACTTATGTGTTTTATAAGTAGAATCGGACTACTATAAGTGAAACATGAATATAAAGAGAAGGCAACTACTACCATAAGAGAACATGGCTCACATCAAACAGTCAAACTTTGTCATGATGGAAAACAACTTTTTTCTGAGTGCAGAAGCACTGATGTTGCTGTTCCTTGAGATCCAAATTTTGTTCTGGCCAGTAAAAAGTCCATTGGCCAGGCTAGCCATTATCCGTATCCTCCATCAGTAGGCTTTTTTAGTGCCATCTCTATCCAAATGTTTTTGTCTGGAAGGGTTTTTCGAGGAGACTTTTATAGATGCAGCAGAAGTAGGCCCATGTTTGGGCCAATGGGAATGTATTCTCGCAACTACTGATCAATATTCAACAACTAAGGTTGTGACTCACAAAAGAGAAAAGAAAAAGAAAAATCCTCTTCTTTTGTTGGTTTTGTTTGGGGTGAGTCTACTGATGATCATTGTGAGGCAAGGAAGGAGAATTCTATGCCAACAACAACCCTGAGGGTTCCATCTGTGTTTAAGGTTCAACTGTCTCAGTACTCATGTTTCTTATTTTAGAAATTACGGTTTGTAGCCAAAGAGGCAATCATCCATTGGAAGATGTAGAAAAGTGACATTCATCACTATGAAGGTCTAGCCAAATCAGGCGACAAATCACATGATTCTTTAATAATCCTTCTATATGTTTGGCTACACAATAAAAAGCAAATATACAAATCTGGCAATTCTCACTTTTGGCGATCAAAAAATATATTTTTAATTTCTCTTTATGGCAAAATTTCACAGGAAAAAAATGCTGTTGTCCACACATATGTATAGTAGCACCTGGGCAGCTTCAGCAGTTCTCTGCCAAATAATAAATTTAATCCAAAATTTCTGGTTTGGCACCGACCTTTTTAATTCTGAAAATTTCAGCTTATGTGTAACATATTCAATAAAATTCCCTGGTGTTTTGAAGATGTTTCGCTGTGTTAATGGTCAGAAGGATGTAAAATACCTGATTTGCTCAGGCAGGTCCCTGGTTCATAAGTGACTGGCAGCTTGAATGTGTTTTTGAAAATTTCGGCAGAAAGGGCTGAATTTTTTCTGAAAATTTCGGTCAAGTTGAAAGTTATTTAATGTATGGGGAAGCCACTCAAGTACTATGATATTAGGGTAAAGCCCCCTGCACTGCACATTCTCAAAATAAGGGGCATAGGATGAGGGGGAGGTTAAGTCTAGTTGTGGATTTTGGGAATGTCCCACACCTGTGGGCTTTCCTGTCATAAAGTACCAGGTGAAAGTTATCACTGTCCAAAACAGACATAAATCATGAAGCACACAAGGGGGAGGGATCTTAAGCCTACTCCTTAAGAGTGGGAGGACTAAGAGTCCATCTCAATTTCAAGGAGTAGGTTTAAGATCACTCCTCTTTTCTAGGAGGGATATTGACCATATGAAGTAGCCCCCACAAATACAATAGGAAAATTTTCCAAATGCTGTATGCATAGGTAACACCCAAGGAGCCAGGCATTCCTGAAATAAGACCCCAGTACATACTATTTGTCAAGTGCATTTCAACATAAGAAAGTTATACCTATTTGTGTTGGTGGAGACACAAACCTGAATGAAAGTGTGAATCTGCAAGAAACCTGCCTGAAATCTTTGCAGGGAATATAAAAGTGTAAGCACCACAAGAAATTCAAAGCCACAAATACTTGCAGATAGTACAGATCAAACACACATGGCATTCTTTGCTTGTTGGCCTTGCCTACCAAGGCAAGGATATTGTGTTTAGATTCATTATAGAGTATAGTAGCTTAAGGGATTTTGGCCCCTCAATAATAGGTCTATTTTTATATGAGGATTTCTGAAAGATGATATTTTGCTCTTGTGTTGAAGCTGGAGATCAGTTACAGAGTTATAATATCTTGAAGGATTTTGGTTTCTGTTAGAGGATTTTTTGAAGATTATATTTTTGCTTGGTGAAATATTTGGGTTTCCGTAATTCTTCTTTTGTCTTAAGATACTTTTTAAATGTAAATGACGAGGCCACAGTGTGACACACCCCTGGTTCTCTTTGACAACAAATAGGATACTGCCCATGAGCCACAAAATACCACTACTAATCCTCCGTGTTTATAAAGCACCGACGAAACTTCCTAATGCATTTGGAGGGCACCTTATATCCATCAATATCTCTCCTAAAAATAGGAGGGAGGGATCTTATGCCTACTTTGTAAAAGTGGGAAGGATCTCACACCTACTTCTAGGTGTCAGACCATCCCATGCCTTAGGAGTAGATGTAAGAAACCTTTCCCCCTTTGCGACATGAGCCATTTTCATGTAGGTTTATGATAACTTTGGCCTTGTGCTTTACAACAGGTAGTGGACATTCCTAAACTGCAGGGCCAGACTTGAGTACAGCCTCATGAAGGTCCCTTTATTTTGGGAATGGCCCAAGCCACGGGCTTTTTACTGTACACAAAGTGACGGAAATTCATTTGAGCTGGACAAATTGCAAAAGTCTTGTCCATGTAAACCGAATTTGTCAAGTATATTTGCACATTCATGATTCCTCCAAGGCACAATCCCACTATTAGTGTCTGGTTTTTCTCTTCTTCTGTTTGAACCAGTGGGTTTTTTATTTCCCCCATGGCAAATGCTGGGCACATGTTGATTTCTTTTATTATGGAAAAAGCGTTTTATTGGGTTTTTTATTTCCAAATCTAGAAAACTTTAATCACTTTTCTATATTAAGTTCCAATAGGTAGGTCATTAGAAGGATGTTTTTAAAAAATTTACTTTCATATTGTTATAGTCAAATTTGGCTAAAATATCTTATGAATCATTTTGATTTCAGCTAGGTCACAAAATTGAAAAAATATTAAAAAATGATTTGAGATATTCCAAGAAGCTTTTAACCATTGTTGGTCCATTATTTGTTTCTTTCTCATAACCAGTCTAGTAGGTTATGGAACAAAATAAACCCATTGATTATCAATTTCACTGCCAAAGTAATAGGGACGTGTTATTAATCTACTAAATTATTTTTTTGGTAATGACTGTCAGTTATGCATAAGGGTAAGTTCTCAAATACCAGCCTTGAGAACTGTCAGTTATATTTCCGAAGTAGGGTATGTTATATAATGTATTTTTTATTTTTTCTGTTTCTCTGTCTTGAATAATAAATATGTTTGGTGTTTTACAACTGATGGGCTACCTGGATGAAATGCCAACCATCCAGGTAAGTTATTAGATTTTGAAAATTCAATATCAAGTGGGTAGGTTATGTACAGGTTTTCAAAATATCAATAAATGGCTGGTAGGTTATCAATACCCAGGTTGATAGCCGAGTGTTGATTTTCTCTATAACGGAAGAGCGAACACTACTTTTTACATGCCATGGATGGACAGTGCTTTGATTCTTGGCAAATTTTGTCAGGTTTCTCGACCCAGAAATGTGGAAAACTTGACTAAATTTTCTATTTGTTTAGAATTATTTTTTTCCAAATTTTCAATATCACAAAATTTGGCAAATTTTCAATATCATAAAGTTGAAGAAGAAAAAATAAAAATAAAAATCCTTGCTGGCTGGCCTCGGAGGTTAGAAGATTGAGTTGATTCTGTAGTCTGTCACCTTTCTTTCAATGCGATTGATGGGGGGGGGATCGGGGGCAGAGACTGGGAGATGCTGTCTCTGCTGTTGAGAGAATCTTCTAAACCATATCAAAGCATCTGGTCAGAAATTGTTGGGAGGGGATGCTCACATCTCACAATTTCCTACAAAATTCTTAATTGAGCACAAATTCCAACTAGAGGTACATTTAGGACCCTTGGCCAGTTTAATGTCTTCCTCCCTCTACTCCCTTACTTTAATATGGTGCATTCACACTTCATGTTAAGTGAGTGTTCAATGAAAATGTAGGTGGCATCCTACGTGGCACCCAATGTTAAATCGGTGATAGCTTAATTTTAAGTGAATGTTAAACTTAACATAAAAAGTTCATGGTGAGTAGGTGTAAGTCTTAAATGACTAGCATGGTGTTAGGGGACTGAACACTAGAGTCCCTAACACCAGGTGTGAATACACCTTTAAAAAACAATGGGACTTGGCTTACAACAATCATGACAATCTTAAAGTGCTTCCCTACTATTAGTGTAAGGCCTTGAAAGTTGAAACAAATACCGTGATGTTCAAAGGTGATGATGAACTTCACGGCCTGCCAGCCACGTATGGGTCCAAGAGTTTTCACAAAGCGTCTTCAAATGATGATGTATTTGCCCAGAAATTTGGGCTAGAGTGAACCAGCCAGCACCCACAAACACCCCACCCTGGAGTGGAATGGCAGGGTCTTTTAAGGATTTTGTGATGTAGCCAAAGTGGCAATCATTCACAATTTAATCATTTTAGCCAATTTTGGCTACATAATAGATATGAGAGTAGATAAAATACAGAATCCTTCTATATTATTGGTTACGTACTAGAACTTACCATAAAAATCTGGCAACTTGAAAAAAAAATTCTTCAAATTCTGGCGAATTGGGTCTTTTTTTTTCCATGGGAAAAAAAATCCTTTGAAAAGGTTGAAATTGTATTTGTAGGTTGAAATTTGGCGAAAATTCGTTAGCACAAGAAACACTCAGTGAACTGGACAAGTTTTTTCTTTGGGTTCTTGTTCCCTGGCTAACCTCCCCATCGGTCTTCTTCTTTTTTTGGGTGAAAATTTTCCAAATGGCTACATTGGCTCAAATTTCTGGCGAGAATAACCCCTTTTTCTCAAAAAAAGAATTTGCCAAACTCCTTCCTATCTTGGGGAGCGTGTCGCCACAAGTCTGACTACAGCCTACAGTTTTAATGATGGATACAGTCTACTGGATGCCCATTATTATTCAGTCGTGGATGAACCTCAACTGAGTTAATATTTGGTTTTACCTTGGTAACCAATTTTGTAGGAAATAGGTCTTATATCTAATAGGTAGATAGGTAGGAAAATAGGTAACTACTGAGTAAGTAGATGCTTTACACATAAGTAAAGGCTGTTTTTATTACCTATTTACTAACAACCTCCTTATGGGTTGTTAGTAAATAGGTAGTTAAAAAATGCAACTGAGCTAACCACCATGGTTAACTAGGGAACTGCAACCCAACAGATAACTGTTTCCTGACCACTTACCATCCATCCTTCAAGTGCAAAGATATTCTGACTTGGGCTGGTTTACATTAACTCTCTACACCTGCAACTGCCAGATGTAAGTTCTTTCAAAGTGAGTTGAGAAATAATGACCAGGGTAAACCCTTGGTACCTTTACCTTTTTGAGTGAGGGCTCTTAGTTGCCATATCAATCCCAAAAAATGTTAGATTTGAACTAGATAGTAGAGACTCTGACTTGGTCTAAGCATGAGATATTTGTGATATTTAGAAATAATTTAAATTTGGATTTTGGGATTTTTAACCATGGTACCAACTACCAACATGGGTGTTGGTCTACCCAAGACCAGAAATAATCAGGTGAGCATATGAACTCACTCATCCATAATTTGACTAAATTAATTGCGGTTGGATGGTGGGTGAGTGCAAGACATGGAAATTTGTATTGTGCAATGGTTTTAAGTTTTCATGGCCACCCAGCACGTTATCCAGTGTGCATAAATTATCCCTGGTTACGATGGCTACAATGAATGGTCAGTGAGTTTATATTTTGATCAGCAAGGGGGAAATGCATGTCCTGTCAAATTTAAAATTTTCTCTCCATTTATTTAGAATTAGGGTGTTTTTTGTGATTCTGTATTTCCCTTCTAAAAAATATTGTCAATTTTTCAGAAAATTTTGCGAAATTATTGAATTTTTCCTATCTTAATTCAACTAATTTTTCTTTTTTGGTGGAAAATTTAGTCAAATTTTCAATATCTCATGTCTCAATTTTTTTTTAAAAACCTGATGTGATCACAAGGGGTTTTGGGGTTTGAAACCAAAGAAGATGAACAAACGAAAAGCATTGTGATGAAAAGCTAAGGGATGAAACCCTATCTTGATGGAGCAGTACCATCAACCCTTGAAAGCAAAACAGAACAAGGCTTTTGCCAATTGATGGTGATGGAGATGTGGACTGCTATGGTTATTTTTTTCTTTGTTTGTTTTCTTGCAAGCTATGAGCATTGCAAGTTTTATTGTTCAATAGCGCTCTCTGTGTTGTAGGTTTTTCATTCAAGGAATGTTTGGTGATGTTGTGGGTTTTGCACTATTGTTTTGTTGGACTTCAATCGAGGAGGATGAGCAGGCGGAAAAAGTGTTTTGACGAAAAATTTAGTGATGTAGAACATCTAAGTACCTTGAATCTGAGTGTGGTTAAATGTCATTTTGGATGATTGCAAGTTGGAATCTTTGCGTGTGTTGTTTTCGTGTTAGGATGGTTACTTCAATTGATGGGCAAAAATGCCTTTTGGTTGAAAACTTTTATAAGCCGGTGAAGCTAATGAATCTTTGTTGCACCATAGCTTCAATAGAATGAGTAGGATTTTAGAAATAATTAATAAGGGTCAAAATCATGGATGTGATGAAAACCATTGGGGTTTCAAGAGCGGTCAAATGGCAAGTCAAGTATAATGTGTGGGATGTTTTGTTGATTTTGAAGGTTGTGTTGTTACCAAGAGGAAAGTACACATTGAAATGGGAGCTCCAAAGGGAGCGTTTATTCTAGCAATGTTTGAACTAAGGAACTTCTATGAACAAAATGTTTAGAATTTTGTTTTATCTTTGTCAAACCTTTTGATACATATTGTGAATTATTTTTTTCTATTTATTTATGTGGGGAAGTTTTTAATTGTGTTGGTGGGGATTGTGTTGTGGAAGAAGTTTACACCCACGGGAGTCTCCAATTATTTGAAGGGATTTTTTTGCACATACATAAGGGATATGTTTTGTATTGTTTCAATGGGAAGTAATTCCGTATGTATTAGGGCCTAAATCACAAATAGAATTGTACTATAGAAGATGACCCATTGCGCTCCATGAAAAGAAAAGGAGAGATATCATCTATGATGACCTTTAGATTAGATGTTTTAGGACACATAGTTAGATGCTTAATCAATTTGTTTTAAGTTTGAAATACTTGAAAAGTTTATTCATTTCAAATCAATAGAACATGGTTGATAGTTAGCATATTCATGGGATTGTGTGATATTGCGCTCTTCATTCTTTTCATTACAACATGACAAAGTATGAGGAAAAGCAAGAGGAAAAATTTAGAGGATGGAGGTGAAATCAAAGTTCCATCTTTCAACCCTACAATAATGGTATCTATTTAATAACTTAAACAATGTTATACTTCAACCACCTTTAAAGTCTACACATGGCCTATGACCAAGGATGGCATAATGTGATGTTAATATCATAATCTTGACATTGTAATGATCTTGTCTTGTAAAAAACATTGTCACATTTTGCAAAAGAATGATTATGTAAGGATGGGAATTTAATTAGCTTAACATTAGAAGGAATTTTGTCTTTTGCAACCAAGAGATTAACGACTAGATGTTTTAAACAACTACATATAGTCATAGGATATCATTTCAAATCCTATATGGGAAAACTTATAGTCATATATTAGTGATGCATTTGACTAGTAGATGATGACATTGTAACACGAAAGATGACATCATTTTTTTATTGCAAGTTTTCATCAATATGGCATCCATGATTGATGACAAAATGACATGGATGTCCAAAATATCATTTGAAAACTGATTATGATAAAGTCATTTCAAATGTGATTAAAAAATGACGTGGGCAAAATGATATATCATTACATAGACAATGTGGTCATAAAATTATCTTACAACAATTCAAAAATGATTATAAATAACTATTTAATACGAGTATAAATGGACATAAGGAACTACAACACAGGTAAGGAATTGATTTTGATTAATATTATACATATAGGTAATGTAAGAACATTTATTAAATTTTTTAAAAAATATTTGATATATGATTCATTTTAAATATTCAATGTGAATAAATTAAATATTATACATTGAAATAAATTTGTGTAAACATGAAATTTATAATTTTAGATTTATCAGTTAATATTTTAATTTAATTCATATTTTCAAATATTGAGATTAAATTTATACATCATACTTAATATGATCAATATAAATATATTTAATATACATAATTGATTTATGATCCATTTATAACTATTTTATGTGCGTAAATTATGTTTCAATTAAAAATTATTAGTAAAATTATAATATATTGGAAGCAAAATTGTAAAATATAAATTCCTAAATCAAATGAAGGTTTATGATATGAAAGGTAATTTTATTTATTCTTGTATTAGCCACAAAGGTTTTTCCATTTAGAAATCATGCGTTTGTATTTATTTTTTCCAAAGAATGGCCAATAAAATGTTATTCAATAACAAAATTCAATCATATATTTGAAGATTTTTTCTAATGTAATGACTAACTACATCTTAATATACATATGTCTAGTACAATAGTTCTTACATTATTGAGAAGATTTCGAATTGTTGAAATCTTAATTATTTATTAATGGTTTTTAGATCTTTCAACCTGTGCATGGTGTAGTTAAAGGTAATTACAAAATATCTTTGATTAGCAATAAACATGGAAGATTGCTTATGATCAATTGATAAGGCTTTGAGTGTTAAATTGTACAATTACTCCCTTTCTATACATTAGTATAATTTTGTAAGATATCAAATCAATAGTGCAAGCAGTAACCGCCATGTGGGAAATCATGGTTATCCTATTGTGAGGTACAAAGTACTAACCATGAATTCAATTCAACTTCAACCCATCTAAATTTGGCCCAGAATAATCAATCCTTGCCATGGGTCCTTGAATAAATCAATTACCAAGAAGATATGTTAAAGCTTGAACTAAACCTTGGTGAAGAACCACTAACTACATTGTCCCCTTACAACCATTAAAAGGTGTCCACCTTGAAAAGTTGAAATGGAAACCCTAACCCTAAAGGACACAAGAAATTTAATCAAACTAGTTAAGAGGAAATTATTTTGTTAATTATTTTTAATATCTTAAGTTCCAAACTTTGAAAGAGGATTGACTTGACAAAGTATCATTACAATGGTGTAAAATAGTGTTGGTCAAGTCCAAGGTTTTTTCAAAAAAATTGGGTTCGAGTCTAGTGTTTTTTATAAATTGGAAAATACATCAATTTAGGGTCTAGGGAATATTTTAGTAAACTAAAACCCATTAGTTCCGAGGTCAAGTCTAATTTTTAATATTATCAATTCCTCAAATCAATAGTTCTAAGCTTTAGAAGGCTTTGTGGTTATGGTTTCAAAATGAGGTTAAGCCCAATTTTTTAGTTTGCAAATACAAGCCTTTTTGGTGAGGAATTTTCTAGAAGTCATTTCCACCCTTTGTGGTTTCAATCTCTTCCAAATTACTAAGGCCCCTTTTACATTAGAATTTGAAAGCCCATGACCATCAAATTGAAAATCTTTGATTGGAGGAAAAGACATGTCAGGGTACAAGTTCATTTTACACTAAGGTTGAAGCTATTGTAAGGGATTAGTGCAATGTGAATGGATGGAAAATGCTAATTAATGCATTTTGGATATAAGGAGAATTTTGTCCAAGAAAATCACATGTAGCCAATTTCTCATGTGCCAAGAGGGCTCCCCAAGGGCCAAACCCCATGAAACCAACCTTTTCAACCTAGCCCCTTAATGTAGGTGTAATTGGTGATGTTTAATCAATCCCATTTGTTAGACAATAATGAACTAGAAACTACTAATTGGGCACCTATTACTTAACATGGGATTTCTTTTCAAACATCAAATTAAATGAATGTGCATTCATTAGAAGTGTTGAATTCAGGTCCAAGCATGGTAAGTTAGACCAAAAAGTATGTCTACCTAGAATCCCATTTAAAAATGTGACAATTTTCTACAAAAAAACAAGAAAGTAAATTGGAAAGCTTTTTATTTTTCATTTTGAAAACATCTAAGCCTCCATTGGGTTTATTGAAAGTTGAGTATAAAATGAAGAACATTAGTTTAATAAAATTAAGTAACAAATATGTTTGAAATTGATTAGTGGGTGTAATCACAATCAAATGAGCCAATAGTGACGAAGGACTCAAGGATTGCAGTCCTTTTTGTGATCATTTTCACTTTCTCATAGAAAGGACTTTTGGAATGAAATATTTTGTAATATGTTACTAAAAATAAGTATAAAATTTTCAATACATCACATTTTTTTAATTAATTTTTCATGAATAGCTAAGAATTTTTTTTAAGTGTATAGATTCTACCAAATTCTGCATTTTGTTTTCAAAAATTATCTTAATTTCAAATTGTATGAAAATATGTTAATTCTTTAATTCTTTATTTTATTGTTTCATAAACTATAACTTTGTTTCAGATGTCATGTACATTACACCCCATTTACATGTGGTAAAGGACTCTTGAAATTTAAAATTTTTGTTTAATAGATTTTAACATTTTCAAATTTTCAAATTTCACAACTTTCAAATTGTGAGTGTTTTTTGAATGTGAATAATCAATCAACATCATCTCAATTTTTTTCTCATCAAAATTCTTTTATAAAGTGAGTCTTTAGCTTAGTAATTTACAAAATTGACTACTTTTGATGTAATTGTTGTTCAAGTTCAAAGGTCTTTTACTAAAACCAAAACCTAGAATAAATTTTTTTGAATTTTTATTTTGAATTCTTCAACATTCACATTAGTCATTTAGCACAACATTCCATGATTAACATGGCATTAAAGTGGCACCACAAAAATATATCTAACAAGATTACAGTTTTTATTGAGTTTTGGCGATCACCCAACATGCTTTTTAGCTCGTTTGATTATGACTACACCCTGGTAAATTTATTTTTTTCAAACCTATTTTTACCCTATAAGCTAGATATATTTTAATTAGAATGTGAAAAAGATGAAAACCACAAGTACATCTTAAAACCCCATTTATTCAAAAAGTTAAAAAAATGTAATACTTTATCTACTTACAACCTACCTAGAGATTATAAAATAGATTGTGAAGTTTGCTTAAATTTTCATGAATCTACTTAAACCTACTTTAAACATGTGGTATTTTTAGCAAAGTTGAAAAAAATGTCATATTAATCCTTGAACTAAATAATATTTTTTAAGTTTAATATATAAATGCCTACTTGATGGCTACTTTTCATTTATGTTACAAGGGACATTTGTGATCTAATTACCATGTCCAACCCATTCAACTCATTTTAACCCCGCATGAATTCCAATTTGGGCACAAAATAGTTAAAATATAATCCTTTCTTGGGAGTTTCAATTGTGTGGGAAAGGTTTCCTTGTTTTTTTGGGGGGGCGGATGGGCAGTCAAAGATTTTCCATGGCATTAGGCAAGAGTTGCCTCACTTTAGATGGATGCATTCCAAATGCCCAATCTTGCTCCTATGTTTATCAAACACTTTGAAATTTTTTTATTTTATTTTTCACATTAATTTTCTTCAAATTTAATGGTGTGTTTTTCCTATCTCTTAATATGTGCATAGATCCATGGAGAATTATGTTTGGGGTTCTTTTGGTAACATTAGGAGGAAAACCCCATATTTGCAACTATGTTTTTAACTCGTCTTCAAATACAACTTATAACTTGAAATAAAAAACTTGCAATATTTTCTTTTTCTTTACTATCAATATGTTTAAGAAATATGATGCAACACAAATGGGTTTTCTGGAAGATCCATTGTTGTTTGTGGTTAAGGGCTCCTACCTATGAATATTGTTGAATCCATTAGGTTCCAAAGGTTAGCATATAAGTTGTGTCTATAAGTTGTTTTCCCATATAATTTATTTTTTTTCGAAGATATCTTACCTAACATGGTTGAAAAAACCATGATTATGTACATGTGTAGTCTACATTGGATAATTGTTTATTAAACACTTTTACATTTGATTTATGGATGTTAAAAGGAACACATGTGATGTTTTTGATGTTGTTAATTTTATCTCAAGTGATTGGGAGGTGAAACATGTCAATATTGGGTTTTTTGAGGTGATGTACACAAATAATGTAGTTACAAATCCTAAATTATAATAGTTGTTTGAGACATTCTCCATGATTCAAAAAATTGTTGAGTGCAAATTCTTTAAGGTGTACCAAAATCTTATCACAATGTCACCATTTTCTGTCTTTTTCACCTAGTCTTTTTTTTACCATGTAAAGACACATTTATGGATGATTATGATGGAATTTAAAATTATAATAGTCTAAAATGTAGTCCTTCTAAAATTTTTGACAACTTTTGATTCATTATTTTTTATGGGGATCAAAATATTGGGTAAAAAAAGATTGTAGTAAGGACTAGGCCCTTTTCATCTTATGTGGTACACCTTAAAGGATTTTCACCATGTTGTCTATGTGAAGGATGAAGTGTCCAAATGCAAACCTATGTAAACACCCTAAATTCTATTATATCATGAAGTAACTTAGCCTTGCTAGAACGATTTGATGGCTTGTGTTTAAAGCATGCACTTTTAGAAGTGTGCCAATCATTATTACGAATGAAATAATGTTTGATGGTTTAGTACTTTGCACATCTATAAAGGATATTCAATCTACCACCCAAAAATGTACAACATGGTTCAAAAAAATTGGCAAGCATGGACAAGCATGGGACAAAACTTACAGTCAATTTGAATTGAAACCTAGAAAACTAAACATGCCCATGAAAACAAGGTAAGCCCTTTATGATTGCTTTTTTATTTTTTGGTTTTTTGACCATTTTTAGTGGTTTGTGGTTTTTTATTTGATTACTTTTTGGTTTTGTGGTTTTAATTATTTTATAATTGTTATGTGGATCACATGTGTTATTATTATTTTTTGGTTGTTAAACAAATATATTTGCAAGTCATGTATTATTATTCCAAAATGCTTTTTTTTTTGGAGCACCACTTTAAATTATGTTATAATCAACAATTTATGGCATTACAATTTCATGTACGTCCATTTCCAAGAATCTAGGTTGTATGTGAAACCATGGTGAAAGTTTTATCTTGAATTGCCACTAGTTGTGTTTTGAACTAAACTCACAAAGACTAGTTATTTGCAGATGCCTTGTAATTTATAATATTGATTTATTAAGACATCATTAGAAGAAGAATTGTCATTTACAACCAATTTTTGTAACTAAGAAATGTCATTTGAAATTATTTTAGTTGTAAACAATATGGTTGTAAAGAAAATTGGTTGCAAATAATGCATTCAAGAAGAGCTAACATTCTAAATTGTTCCTAATAGCCTTGTTGACAAGGATTTTTTCATCAGGCATTGAAGGAGTTCATGGTCCACATGAACTAGTAGGTTTTAGAAATTATTTTACCCTTCATTTCATTTCTACATGCATTTGATAAGAAGCAAGGTCATAATATGTTGGCTTTGATGTTTAACTCAAGGTTTAAAAACATGTGGTTTGTCACCACATTTTTAGGTTGTGAAAATGTTGTTATTGTTATTAAATATGATGAAAAGTCTTTGCTACCTTTATTACTAGAAGCAAACAAGTTGTTGATGTTTGCTAGTGTTAAGGAAATTGAAGATCTTCAATCACAAGTCAATGCTAAAGATTTGTTTCATAGCACAAGATTAAATGCAAACAATTATAGAAACCTTGTGCTAAAAGAACTTGTTAAAATTTGTCACTATCATGTTGATGTAGAAAATTGTAAATGCACCTTATTTTGGTGGTGCAAAGAAAAAACCAAGTTTCCAACCATTTTTATACTAGCACAATATATTATTAGCATCCCAACCAACCAAATCAAAATAATGGATATGTTTTCCATTGCTAGCCTTTTGACTAGATTTAGCCAATGTTATCTCCAAACAAACAATATGGACAAGTTGATATTTGTGAACAAAAACTAACCATTCGATCCATGGATTGACTATTTGAAACCCATTGAATTTGCATCTACATGTGAAATGGAACCTAATTCGATGGCATAGCTAAAACTTAAAATTGAAGACCAAATTGAGAGTGAAGATTTCTTGGATTTCATGATTCCTTTTAATCTTTCATTTTTCCTATGTATGGGTGGTTGTCACATTCCATGTTAGCTTGAAGATGATGAATTGAACCATGTGTCAAGGTGGTGGATTTTGGGTAATTTTTTCATGATTCTAGAAGTGTTGAAAGGGGTTTAATTATCTTAAATTTCAAAATGCAATTTAAAAAAGTCATGTCTTTTACTCATATATGTTTGATTTCATTGGTCTTGGGTCTTGGTGTCTTACCTATGGGTTTGTTATTGTGTCATTTGTTCTTTTTATGTTTCTTGTTCATGTTTGTGTCTATTGTGTCTTCACTGCTTTGGTTTTATTATGTCTTCAGTGTCTTGTCTTTGTTGTGAGACCTAACATTAATAAAAATGTCTAAGAAACATTGCAAGGTTGCTAAAAGACCTAGGAACTATTTTCCAAAAGGAGTTTGTCAAGCACCTTGGTAAAAGAACTTGAAAATACATGTTTAGGTTTTGGTTAAAAAATTGGGATGTGTACCTAATAATCACATACCCAAACCCCCACCCTTTTTTCATAATTGTCCATCATTGGGTTTTTTAAGTCTAGACCTGATTATTATTAAAAGAATCAAATATCCACCTTACATTAGTATTAACACTATTCTACCAAGGATTCAAATGATATAATACAAGGCAATACCAATCTTGTACTACTACTAGTCTATAAGAACCTAAAGTAATAATACTCTAGCCTTGTATCAATTTTATATCAACATTGGTAAGTTATTGATTTTTTTCATAACTGTCAATGAGGTTTCTTCTAAAAAATTTGGATGTTAATTAGGTTATCAATATCAATATTAAAAAATGAATGCCAATTAGGTTATCAAAAAAAATTGGTAATAATTACTAATTATGCATAAGGGTAGGTTGTCAAATAATCAATTGATAATTGTTCCAATTATCCTACCAATATTAGCCAACAATAAGATTTTTAAAAAATTATTGTTTAATAATTTTTTTTGTATTTCTATTTTGTATCATAAACATGTTTAGTATTTTAGGATCGATAATCTACCTAGATGATAACTAGGTCATATGAGTAGGTTATTTAATTAATTATCAACAATCAATAATCAACCAGGATAGATTATCAATACCCAGGTTGATAACTAGGTTAAAATTCAATAACCAACCAACACTAGTATATACCTACCTCGTTCCAGGGGAAAATCAATCTTGAACCAATGTTGCGCAAGTATCATAATTTTATGATACCCATTGAATCCGATTTTCACAAAGTAATTTGCAAAAGGGTCCAATCTTCCTAGAAAAAAAATAAAAATCTATGTCAAGCAAGGGTATCAACATTCAAAAAAAAAATTAAACCTGTTCTTACAATGCTAGTTCTTTAAAATTTGAGAACGACCAATTATCTTTTACCAGCTTTCACAAACTGAATATTACATTTTTAAAATTTAAAATTAAGATTAAATAATTTTTAATTTGATTTCTTTTTTAACAATTAAAACATTATAAACAAATTTGTCACAAAAAAAAATTCTAAAATAACCAACAATTTATTTATTGAACTTTTACACTTCAACGACTTCATCCTTTTCAAATTCCCCTTCAAATTCTTCTAACTCCTTTTCTAAATCTATATCCCTTTCAAGGAATTCTAGAAAATTATATGGAGATTTACATCCTATTCTAAGATCATTAAGCAAATTTTTGTTGACAAAAATCAACTTCTCTAAATTTTTTATTTACAAACGGCATGTCTTAAGATTAGTAAGAATTCCAATTTTTAAAAAATCCTTTTTGCTTTTATTTGGAATTCAATAATCCTCAAAATTTGTTGAGCTAAAAATCCAAATATAGGAAACATTGCTTCATGTTTCTACCACCATTGAAAAGGACATTTGATGTTTTTAACATCCAATTGATACCTCCTAAAAATCAATAGCTCCCTCTTGACAAGTTCTTCCTTTGGTTCACTTGTGCTTGCAATTTATTCAAATATATCCAAATTACAATCCTAATAAAAAAATATCATTGTTAATAGAATTCCTCTCTAACTTCACCAAAGGATGCAAATGCTCATGACATTTGACCAACATAGGATATAAGGATTTCCTATTGTATTCCTCAATAAGAACAACACCTTGCTCCCTTCAACAAATGAAGATACTATACAAAGGTTTTTATACCTAAGGTCTAGCATCAAAGAAATCATATTATGGGCTTTTTTCTTATCATAAACCTTTAAAAATGAGAGAAAGAATCTAGCACATTGATTACCTCCCTTTTAATGTGAAAGGCTAACAAAAATAACTCATCACTAACAATTGAGTCATCATCCATTCACAATTGAAGTACCAAAATGGAGTGTTTAAGTTTTTAAAGACTAGAAAGGACAAATTTGGATTTTTTTTATGCCAATAGATAAAATGGTGTCATGTTAAATCAATAAAAAAATCAAAAAAATTGGACATTATATAAATGTTCTTTTGATTCCCTTAAGCCCAAATATATCAAGTGTCTAAATTCGACTTCTTTATAAAAAAAATCAAAAGGAATGGTTTAAGAAATGCAATTGATGTCAATTTTCTTTTATGAATTAATAGTGCTTACATTTATGTTTAACCATGGTCATTGCATGCATTTGATTATATGGGTGTACACACTACGATGACCTTATATGGATGTCACAATGGTAGTTTTTCATGTATTCCTTAGGTACAAGAAAAGAAAAGAAAAAAGATTCATTGAAATAATAATAAATAGGACTCACTTATCCAAAGCTATCATAATCAATCTTTCAAAAATGAAAAAATCAAATCAAAATTGTGGATAGCCAATAAGTAATGGACTTTTGAATTTTGCACACATTTTTTGTCACACCTACAAAACTCATGGATAAGGACTTTTATTTTACAATGTGTTAATTTTGTCTATTTGAAACTTTGGGACATTGGATGAATTATGTTTAAGAAACTAAAAATCCAATTGAATGAATGGAATGTGATTTTAATTTATTATGTTATGAACTTTTTAAAATTTTTAAAATTGTAATTATTTTAAAAAAATTTATAAGCATTTAAAAATAATTATTTAAAAATAATTTCTTTTGAGATATTTTTATATGTCTTATAACATCATGATTTGAAATTGGAAATGGAAAAAATAAAATAAAATTCAATGTCATCTAAATATTTATATTTTAAGCCAGTTTTTAATTACATTAGAAATTTTTTTTGAAAAGGGATTCTAATATGCTGAAATTATGACACCCTAGTGTGCTTTTGCCCATTATAAACCATATGAAAATTTTGAAAATAATAGAATTCAATCGTTAGGGCTATAACGAAAATGACTACTTTTTTGGGCCATTTGGTTGATTTTTTAAATTTACTAGGCTTAAGATTTATAACTTGAAGTGTGGGTCAAATGTGCAAAAAATAATCTTTCCAAAAAAAATGTGAAATTGTTTATAAATGCTTATTTAATCATTTTCTATTTTTTTGGGTTTGAACCAAGATTTAAATGCACACCAATGTATACATGAAATAAATCATCACCACCACCACCACATTTATCACTTAAATTTGTCTTCATGTGTAGTTGTTATTTGTAGAAACTAATGTAAAAAAAGTCTTGATATCACTACAAGAATTCATGGCTTTTCAAGCAATCCAACTTGATTGTCATGTCCATTTTGACTAAGAGTTTGGTGAATTTGATTGAAGGCCCCTAGTGATTAAAGTGACATGTTTAGATTTTGATTGGTTCATTTGATTGAAATGATTTTTTTTGACTACCTGGTAAATATGACATTTAATCAAATATGACCAAAAGTGTTACTTTTTAGTCAAAATGCACATGGGTGTAATCAAATGAGATATATTGTCAATTAATACTTATAGGCAAATAGGACAAGATGTGTACACCTTTAGTAAAAAAAACAAAGGTGTAATAAAATGAGTCATGAGCCAAATGGGACATGTAGAACCATAAATTTTGGAAAAGAAAATATTATATATAAATGTTTACAAGTTGTAGGCAAGTGACATATAAATAGGTAATTAAGAGGTAGGAAATTAAAGTAGGGAAGGTAGGTAAAAGGTTAGGTATATAAATAATAGGCTTAAATTAGCAATATAGGTAATCTATATGAACCTACCTGAACCTAGGTTATATCTTAGGTGAACCTATGTTAGCCTAAATAGGTCTTGGTTTGTATAGATTATGTAACTATGTAATGTAAGGGTTCTAGAGTAGGTTATGTAGGGCCAATGTATGTAGGGTTATATATAATTAGGGCTTATCTAGGCCTACATAGCCTTTACATAAGGCCTACATAGCTTGTATTTAAACCTACATAACCCTTCCATAAGCCTACAAGATAACCCCAATGATATTGGCCCCTATGTATCCCTAAGTACCCCCTATGTACCCGTTAACTACATATATAGAGCTCTTACATAGGCCTACATAGGCCTTGCATAGCTTAAAAGGTGTAATCACAATAACACATACCATAACAAGTGTAACATTGATTTAGTTTTTTCAAATCATAATTTAATTTGATGTTAAATAAAATATAGTTGTATTTTTAATATATCATGAAAACATGTGAATTAATTTGAAATTAATCCAATGAATAAAAAATCAACAAAAACACTCATCAAACAATATAACACTTGTTTTTAAGCAATAAAAAGACTGGTAAATGGATTTCAATTTTTTTGAAAATGACAATTTTTGCCAAATTTTTAACATGAACCTTTATAAAATAGTATGAAGAAAATTTTTAAATTTTATAATTATTTTCAAAAATATTCCAAAAATATTAAATAGGAATATTTCCCAAAAGGCAATCACAAAAGCAATTGGGTAGATGCAAGTTATAGTGGTTCAATATCAGCGGAAATTACACTCTTTACAAGTCCATACAAGATTCATTAAAATGATTCAAATGAACATGGTTAATACTTTTAAAAATGCTACTATCTTAATCTTTGAATAATACATCTTCAATCACCTACAAACCTTTCCAAATCTATGTGAAAACTTACATTTAATGTAGCTGATGTCATTTTTTAATTTGGAAGTCCTAAAACAAAAACCCACAAAGTCCAAAGGAATAATGCCCCATCTAAAACTTTCAAAAACATATGTTTTTGGTACAAAAAATTTGAAAAACAAACAAAAATTGTAATTTATATGGATTTATAAAAATATGGTCAAATTTTAACCATGCAAAATCCCTAACTATTAAATAGTTATGGTTTTCAAAAAAAAGATTCCTCGTATATTTTATCATCTTGTATTATATTACATATTAAGTCCCAATAAAAAATTTAAAATGTGAATCAATATAATTTTTTTCATTTTGTGATATTCTAGTTAGACAATCAGTCCATATCTTTCGACTTCAAAAGTCCATTACTACTAACAAATGGATTTTTTATCAATGAATAACCACATAATTCTTTTCATAAAGAATTTAATAGTTTAGATCCAAATCTCAATTAGTATATCTAAGGATATATTAATCACCATATGCATTTGAATAAAAGGTACCCAAGGAAAAAACATTGTTTGGTCACAAAAATGAACCACCATAGCTTGCATCTACTAATCAAAAAGTAGGCAGGTGTAGCTCGTGTTATTTCATTTGCACCCTAAATAGCCATGCCCTACTTTGCCCCTATATAGGCACCTATATAAACCTAGTTAGGTAGCTACTACATAGACTTTACCTAGGCCTACATAATGTGCATAACCCCTATATGGCCCTACATACTTTTTACCTATGCCTAGACACAACCCTACATAGCCTTACATAACCCCTACATACTTGTTACCTAGCCCTACATAATTTAACATAACCTTTACTTAGACCTTACCTAGGTTTATGTATAGTTTATATAACCCCTAAATAACCCTACATAACCTTTGCTTAGGCCTAGACATCACCCTTACATGTCCTTACATAACCTAAGTAGCGTAGAAACATAAATACCTCCTACCTGAACCAACATATATAACCTAACATAGTCTAACATAGCCATTATTTAACCTTACCTAGGCCTACATAACCCTACATAGCCCTTACTTATGCCTAGACATAATCCTTACATAGCCTTACATATATAACCCCTAAATAGGCCTAGATAGCCCATAAATACCGCCTACCTAGGCCAATATATATAGCCTAACATAGCCCTTACTTATACCCTACCTAGGCCTACATAGCTTACATAACCTCTACATAGCCTAACATAACCCCTACTTACACCCTACCTAGGCCTACATAGCTTACATAACCTCTACATAGCCTTACATAGCCCCTAAGTAGGCCTAAGTAGCCCATACATACCCCTCTCTATCCCCCTATCTACCTTTGTAAGTAGTGTAAAAGAAATTGAACATGTTTATTAGAACATTTTCACAAATATTTTCACCTTATGAAGGTGGTGGTGCAATGGTAATGACTTGACTTCACAAAATGGAGGTGAGAAGTTCAAGTCCCCACACTTGCAATCTAGGCCACTACCTTAGCTAGGTGGCTTAGCTAATTATTCAAATGGGTGGCCTAACTACCTAGCTTACCAAGCCTAGGTAGATAGGTAGGTTGATAACTAAGTGGGTAGGTGGGCATGTACGTAAATAAATAAAAATTAATTACCAAAACATTGTTACCCAAATTTTGAACGATCGGTCAAAAAGACCAAGTCAAAGTGACCTCCTCAAAATGACCCAATCAAAACATATGTGTTCATTATGACTTGTCCCAGATAACTTCTAGTCAAGTTGAACATTTGTCACTTTTGGGTTTTTTTTACTAGTTTTTCAAGTCAAAAAAATCATGAATTCTTGTAATGTATCCTTTTCCCATTTTCTAAAACCCGAACCCTAAATGGGCTTATTAGGCTTTCAAATGAAGGAAAAACTTGATTTTCTTTCCTAAGTTTCAAACTCATGGAAATGGCAAAGTGTAAGGCATCACTAAAAGGCCAATGTCCACACAACTGATTAAAAACATAAACAGAAATAATTAGGGAAAGAAAATCAACAATAGTTTGAAAAATCTACCATGTTAGAAGTGGAGGCACTCAACCATCAACTTTCATAGCAATTCGTTTGCTATAACAAAGGATAATGGCAAATCAGAATTGTAAAGCCCTTTGAAACATAATGATTTTACTAACAAACCTACAAAATAACCAATAATAACTTGATTAATTATCCTATCAAATAGTAAACCATAAAAATTGTAAAGAGTTGACATAATAATGAGTTTCAAAAAACTACCTTGTTTTGACTAGAGTGTATAATTTTTTGGGTCGAATTCTAGTTTCAACATAAACCTTTTTCCATTCCTGTCTACCCTTCCCAAACTTCTTAAACCAAGTGATGCATTTTTGCAAATCTACTTGGGGAGACTTGATAGAAACATATTTTAGATTTCTAAAGACCTTTTCCTTTGTAATGCCATATTGACATGCTTTTGAAAAAACATGTCCAAAGCAAGTACCTTAAAAACTTTCTTCTAACCTAAGGGATTCATAATTTACAACACATTTCAATGCAATAGTCATTGCATTGAAATTAGATCCTTCATCTTTGATACACCCAACAATTTTTTTCATTAAACCATATTTGTCCAACAATTATGTCAAACTTTTGGCCAAGGCTTGCCTCATTGTTTCTATTGCTTCAAAAAAACCAATAGGCACATGTTTTGGTTGCCAATCACTATTTAGAAAATTAATCACCAATGCAACACATCATAAGCTCCTTTAGACATCCAAAAGTCAAAGCAAACTATTGCAAAATAACATTCTACTAAAGTAAGAACAACATATAATTGATTTATCTTCTCCACTAACCCTAGCAATATGTCTTGTGAAAATTGCCTTTTGGAAGGGGAATTTAATTTTGGACAAAGACAAAAAACTAAATGTTTGAGCCAAATACACTTTACAAACCAAATAGGTAAGTTGTTCTTGACAATTAATGTAGATAAATGTCCTCTAAATTTTTTTTCTATGAGACATCCTATTTTTTGGAGGAATCTTTGACTTAAAAAAATTTAAAGATTGACCCTTTACATGGATGTGTTCTTTTTTTTGAAGGTTGTCTTTCATGATCACCTCTCAACAAACTATTCAATTCTTCTTCAAACCTTTGTGTAATAAGAAAATGATCTACATCCACATGTTTTCAAAGAGGAGTTATTCCATTGGCTTTGTAATAAAATCAATCCTTTCCTCACTTGAGTTCTTGGATTTATTCCAATTACCAAATTTTAATATTTCAAAACATGCAACACATTATTTATTACCAAATCAACTTATTCATTATCATTCACATAATAAAAACTCCAACATAAGAAGTTCTTCCATGTGGCTTCCATCTTTTCCTTTGAGCATGCAATTTTTTCAACTTTCCTTTCATTATTTCTTCACTATCATTTTCTAGATTACTATTTGACAAACATTTGGACACTTGAATTTTCCTCAAACCTATCTTCCAAAACTACATCATTGATACATATTATAATTGTTTCATTGTTACACCTTATTATATTCTCATTTGCAGAAAATTGTTCCATTGGCAATTTTCACAAGACTATGTCCAAAGATAATGCAGAAAACAATTGTTCTTCAATAGACACACTCCACTTACAACTTATAATATAATTCCCAATCAAAAGAAAGAAAAGAAAAAAAGAGAAAAAAATGCATTTATAAGCAAATGGGTTTAAGGGTATAGAAAAGACATTTACAAACAATGGGGTTTAAGGTGTAGAATTTTTTAATAAAAATCACTCACTTTTTTCTCTCATGTCATTATGGAAAAAAAAGGTTTAGGTTTAAGGGTTTTAGGTTTAAATCAAAGGTCTAAATTTTAATCTTGTGCATAAACAAACAAAACAAAAAGTTAGACATATTAAAATTCATAAATTATATATACTCAACTCAAAAAAAATGACAAATTGAAACAAAATACAAAGGAAAGAAAAAAAACTCAAAAAATCTAGAAAAAAAAATTACCTTTGTTGGATGAAGCTTAAGTTGATGTTGTTCCAAGCTCCTCCACCTGCACAAGAGAGTGGGGAGGGAGTACTAATTGAAATAGAAGGTAGTGCAACAAGGCGTGAAGGCAAGTAGCAAGGCAATGAAACAACAATGGGGGGAGTGGCAAGAGGTACCTGAAAAAGAAGTTGAACATCAAGGCGCGACAAGTAGCAAAGTGCGATGGTGAGTAGCAAGGCGTGATAGTGAATAGCAAGGCGTGCTTGGCAACAAGGTGTCATGGTGAATAGCAAGGTGCAATGAACAACAAGGCCAATGAGCAACAAGGCGTGATGGCAAACAACAAGGCGCAAGGAACAAAGCAAAATAGCAAGGCACAATGGCGAGCAGCAAGGCGCAAATAACAAGGCAAAGTAGCAAGGTGCAATGGTGAGTAGCAAGGCGCAAGCAACAAAGCAAGTAGCAAGGCACAATGGCGAGCAACAAGGCAATCAACAAGGTGCAAGCAGTAAAGTAAAACAGGAAGGCAAAACAACAAGACACAAATGGCAAGAACAAGGTGTGATGACAAGTAGATCAAACAGCAAAGTGCAATGGTGAACAACCTTGTAATAAGGCACAACGGTGAATAGCCTTGTAGAAAGGTGTGATGATGAGCAATAATGTAAATGAAAAAACAACAAAACTCAAAGGGGGGAAAAAAAAATTTAATTAGAATTTAAATCCACAACACAAATGAGACAAAACTCTTTTATGTAAAATTTTAAGGTTTGCAAGAAAAAGTTATTGGAATGTGGCACCTCAAACTTAAACCTTATTTTTCATGGTGGCTAAACCCTGAGACCTTAACCCAAGGGGTCAAACCTTACCTAGTTCTTAGATTTTTTATTTATTTATTTATAATTGGTTCTCACATCTGATTTTCACATAATGAGAATTGGTAGCTCAATTTTCAATCAGGGTATCACTCATGGTGATACCATGAAAGGATTAAACTGGGATGCCCAATGACGCCCAAGTGATCCCCAAGGATATTTGTGATACTCACCCAACACTGTCTTGGACCCAACAACAAGACTAGGCCAAGATGAAGACTCTAATAAATACCCAATACATTGACCCAGTTGGTATGTTCAGAAGTCCATAAAAGATAACATTATTTTTTGCTATGGTGTAGGTGCTAGTTCATTCAAGGCTTGTAACTTATAAGTAGCCAAAAAATGGAAAGTGGAACACAATTTGATGGTAGCTTCTTGGCACCAAGCCAAGCCAAGCCAACAAACCAGGTAGCTAGACTTATAAAAAAACTACAAAATAATTGAAGTTTAATTCACCACCAGGCATGCATATTATAGTACATGCATTTAAGTTAAACTAGTCATATGAATGCCATGTGAGTACTTGGAAATCAACTTATGTAAGGGTTGGGCAATACTACAATTGTACTCTAACTCCCTATTATAATCATGGAAAATGACTACCTTTTGAAGTAGCATTAGCCTATGGGATGATGCCCTATAATAAGGTGAAAAACCATTGTGTCACTCAACTACTTTGATAAGCTAAAAACTTTTTGTTTTTCTTTCTTTTTGCAATATCCTTGAAACATGCCAAGTTTGAACACCCTATAGATGACTTTAATGAACATTAATATATGGGCATATTATTTTATGTCATGCTATCAATGTTTTTTGAATTTGTTTACCATATTATGGATTTATTTACTTGTCAAAATCTTTTCAACAAGTTTTTGGTTCAAGTATCAGCTAGACAATTTCATGAAATTTTGGCCCATTCCAAATTTTATTTGATGTAAGAAATTCCCAAACTCAATTATTTACATTTAGCACCAAATTTTGTTTTCCCAGTTTTTTGAGATTGAAAATTTGGTGAATTTACACTAGAAAAGTAAATCCCATAAACTCCCCCCCCTCCTTTTTTCTGTTGTGAAACCAAAAAACATTTGGGGAAAAAAATCAATGTTCACCACTAAGCCATGCAAAAAGTTGCCTTTTAGTTCCAATGAACTATAGCCGGAAAACTAGTCATTAAAAAGTATATATGGGTACCTAAGGGCCAAATCATGGGGGAAGAAATAGATCAACCACATTAGTTTGGTTGTATAGTTAGTCTCAAGTGATAAATCTTTGAAAAACAAATAATAACCCAAAAATAAAAGGATTAAAAAATCCCCTTCCTCACACTAGGTTCATTAACAAAGAATTTTTTTTCCTTTCTTTGGATAGGCAATGCTAAACATAAAAACAATAGCACAACAATCATCAATTCAATAAGAAAAAAAATCCTTCATTCACCTTAATTGAAGAAAAATAAGCTTTCCAATTTACAAAACACCTTTTTTTCTTTTTTCTTCTATTTGGACCTCTTCTACTTTTAATCCTCATAACTTTCTTATTTCTTATTCATTTTAAATGAATTAAAGTTCTAGAGGGGCACCACCTGAAGTTTTATAGATCATCCTTGAACTATATTAATAACAAAGCAACATACAAGGAAATTTTTTGATGTTTGGAAATCGACTTTGTAGTGTTTGGTGGTTTGTTTTTTTGAGTTTTTGATCCCCTTTATTTTGGGGGGCTATAATTTTCTCATTTCTAATCCGTTTTCAATGATTGTTAGTATGTCAGTTGCATTAAGAAAAAGGTTTCAAGTTTTGTTTGGACACCAAAAACAATAGAGCCCTCCCCTTGGATCCGGCCTGCCCTGAGTGTTTAAGTGTTTGGTCACTGACTAGTTTACCCTAATGCCATTGAGATTTATAATAACACTTAATTTGAATGTTGAACTTGAACAAGTTTTGAGTATCCTAGAGAAAAATGCAATTAAACTTCAAAATCTCGTAAATGCAACACAATTTCCTAGGTGACCCAAAGATGTTGCCAATTGATTAAGTTTAATATATGAAACATATGTATATACAACTTGTTCACATGGTAAATACCTTGTGAATAGGGGTGTATTTACTAGCATTCATGTAGGAGGTTTATTTTTAATGTTTTTTTTCCCATTTTTGCTAGATTTACATGTCCTCTTTCAATTCAAATTAGATAATAACTTTGTGGCCATGAAGCACAACTTAAAAGTTTATGCAAATGTTATCTTTACATTTAAACCATTTTTATTTCCTTTTTATTTCCTAAGTCATCAAAACTACTAGCATGCCACAACAAAATTATGGACCAAACTAAAAGCTATATGTTTTTCTTCAATTTCCCAATTAGGCTATTAACATAAACAAATATTTCATGGCCTTATCAATCAATAAGAACTTTCCATCATGTTGACTAGGTCAATATGTATTTTACCCAACAAACATTTGGTTGATTTACTCAAAAAGTGTTGATTGTTTGTTTTAAAAATCTATGTGGTTTAAGCTTCATCAAATGTTAACAATTAACAAGTTAAGTTAATTAAAAATACTAACCTAATTAACAATACCTTATTTATGGTTCATACTAACTTTGATGAAGCTTAACAACCCTAAAGCACTACAATGCCTTGAAGGTTTTGCAAAGTTCTTAGGCTTATTAATGTTGCTCAAAAATGTCTATGAAAAATGTCTTGGTTGATTATTGAAAAACATCTAATGACTAATTCGATTATTAATAACCTATTAGGAGGTTATTGATTTTTTACTAATGAAAACCTACAAGTGCTTAATAGGGAAAACATAGAGAACCAAGGAACTCTTATGGGCCAATTATTGAATTCTTAAAATTTGATAACTTACATGCACGTTTGAAATTTTCATCCACATGTAGGTTATCAATCTTGAAACCTTAAAATTTTAATAATCTACCTAGGTTTCAATTATTCTTAAATTGGGTCAAAAATTGGAGCCACATAGAAGGGCATGTGAAAGGTTAAGTACACTCCTAAGTGTGTTACAAAATCTACTATTCATGTAAATATCATGAACTTGTAATGACATGGGGAAAAATGAAATTCATATGTGGGCAATGTTGACAAATCTACAATTTCATTAATCTATACCAACAAATGAAGCCATAAAATTTTGAAAGGCCCATGTTGTGTATAGGAGGTGATCAAAATAAATTAAATAAATTAAATAAAAAATTTAAAACTTAATCTACTTTACTAATATGATTATTGATTCTCAAGGTGGGTATTTGAAAGTCAACCTTTATGCATAACAAACATTTGACTAAATTTGAAAATAATTTATCAGTAAAAAATTATCTTTTAAATTTTTTTTAATTATCCATTGTAAATAATTTTTTGAATTTTTTTAAAAAACATTGATTCCACATTATTTAAGATTATTTAAACATTGTTTAACCAATCCCATGCTACCCTGTTAATTTATTAAAACTATTTCAATACTATTTCAAGGTGTGCCATTTGTTCCTTTTAATACCCAAATATACCTTAATTACATGCAAATTCTTTAAGGTGGACCAAAATTTTGTCACAACATTACTTTTTTCTGTCTTTTTTACTTAGTTTTTTTAAACCATGTAAAGACACATCTATGGATTATTATGATGAAATCTAGAATTGTAATAGTCTAAAATAATAAAACTTTGACAACTTTTGATTCATTATTTTTTATGGGGATCAAGATATAAGGTAAAAAAGGATTGCAGTAAAGAGTAGGCCCTTTTCATCTTGTGTGGTACACCTTAAAGGATTTTCATCCCACTGGGTGTATTAATCTTGCAATGGAATTGATACTTAATATTTTTATTTTTAAAAATGATATTGATACCATGTGTGGTCCAAAATTTAAAATTTTAAATTAAAAAAAAAAAACCTACTTGAATAATTATGAAAAGAAATGACAACCAACCAACACTAGTTTAAATTACTCACTTCATAAGATAATTTAATGAAATATGATAGTTTAAGAACCCAAATAACTTTAAAACTAAGAGGAGATTATCATCATATTCCATTGTTAATGTCTCAACTAGGATGAAAAGACATTAGGATGGACATTTTTGGAAGTCATAATTTCAATTTTTTTGGATTAGTCAAATCCTATTATATACAACTCAAATGCATTTGAAAAATTTAACAAAAATGAGATGAAAACTTGAAATTTATATTTCAATCCTCCCAAATCTGAAAAAGTTACACAAATAAATCAATACTCAATCAAAGGTGGACTTTACAATGTAGGGTACATTCAATGTCAATATAATCCAAACTATTATGATTATGGACTTTTTGTTTCTAGTGGAGTTGGAGAACATGCTTACAACTTTTTACCACCACACACTAAAGTATCATAACATGTAAGATGAAAAAATCAAGTAATTTTTTTTTTCTCCTTTTTAAGATTAATCAAAATGATAACCTCATAATTGTAAAGTTCATTTGGATATCTAATTGATTTTTTCAAGGCTCATTTTCTATAGGTGTTTTAAAAAGGTTTTAATTAGGGTGATATGAACTTGGACATGAAAAATATATGAACTTCAACATCATTGAAATGTTTTTATTGAAAAATAGATTGGATTTGGACTTTAAAAATGGACTTTCAATTGCCCATTTTGGTCCACCCTAATGTGTTTTCACCCAACTCAACTTAAGATGGTAGAATTTTGGGTTTGTTCCATGATGGATTGCAAGTTGCAACTTAATTATGATCCAGATCCAATAGGATAAACATGCCCATCAGTGAACACAATGATTGAACATGTAAATGATTTCCCTAATACTACACACCCAACATCATTGTACTAAACACACTTGACTTGACCACAATGAAAAACAACACCTATGACCAAACACCTAGTAGAGAAAAATTGTGTTTGGTTTTTTATTAACAACAAGACCACAATGATGCATTTGTTTCAATTTAAGGCATACATTTGGCCAAATATGAAATCGATTCACACATATCATTGTGTCCAAATGTTAGGTGATGGTAAAATGAACACAAACATGTGTACAATTGATTATCAATGTGTAAAAGCTAGGAAGGAAACCTTTTTCAATGTGAGGTTATGGGTGTTTTGGGGCAATTTTACAAAAGCTTGAAGTGATGTCTAGTGATGGGAATTGGGCTTACCATTAAATAAAGTCAATTAAACAAAAATGTGCAAAAACCCTAACATTGTTTTGAAAAGTGCACAAAAGGAATTAAAAAACTAAACAAAATAAAATGAGTGATTGGATTACCTTGTCAAAATTTGAGCAAATAAATTCAAAATACAACAACAAAACCAATTTTCAAATTATGAAACACTAAAAGTTTTCAATAGATTGATCAAAGATAAAATAATTTCTCATTAATGTGGATTTTTTTCACATTTCAAATTATAAAAGTAGGTTTCTAGTAAAATTTTAAAAGTACAAAAACTTTAACATCCACTTTTGAGTGTGTGCTTTTTGTTTCAAGTAGGTTTCAAGTAGGTTCTAATAAAAAGAAAATAGAGTTTTTTTATGACTTGTTCAAATATATGATGATCTTCATATCCTAACTTTGTAAATATTTCTTCCAATAAGTTTTTTATGGAAAAAATACATTTCAACACACATTAACCAATGAGTTTCAAATGTATATTTTATATTTACTTTTTAAATTTATTTTCTTTCAGTTTTTTTGAAACTAGATTCTTGTACATTCAACAAACAAAATGGCATCCATATATGAAAAATAATTTCGCCTAATTTTGAATGTAATCATAATAAAATGAGCCATTGATAGCAAGGTCAAAATCCTTACCAAAGACTATAGTGTGCACATGTTTTCATGTATTGGTTGATTATATATATAATAAAATTATTTACCTTTTAAATATATATATATATTGATGGGATATTGATATTAAAACCAAATATGACCCATATTTTGATCAAAAATTTAAAAAATTACATCAAGCTTTTACATTAAAATCAAATGTATAACTTTGTTTTCAACCATCATCATAATTTTTGAACCATTATAATTATTGAAAATGTTTTAAGTAAAAATTAATAGAATCCAATACATACACCTAAAAAGATCCTATACATGTGCACCTAAATGTATCAAAACATATGGCTTTTATTGTGAGGGATATTAAAAACAACAATAAATTTGAAAACATTTGACACTAGAAGTGAAAATAATTAAAAACACATTCAATTTCAAAAGTGTTCAAATCATTATGGGCAAGCCCATCCTTGGGTAGTACGACTAGGAACGTCACACCTTGATTTTCTTGGACCCATCAAACTTTGAAAAATGATAGGATAAACTTAAATAAACATTTTCATAAAAACAAATTTTGAATACATTTATTAGGTTCCATAGATTTTGAAATCTCAATAATATCAAGAATATTTTGTATTTTGATGTTCATAATCATTTCATTTAGAAAAAGTTTCAGGAAAATAACTTTTTTTTTTCTTTGAACTTTTCGATTAAGAACACAAATTTGGAACATGATTTTTTTTTTAATTATGAATTTTTTTGCTAAGGTAATTTGGAAGTCATTTTATTTTTAAGTTTTTATTTGGTAATTAATTGATTAAATATGATTTAGTTACAAACTTCCAAAGTTGAACTTGTCAATTTTTTTTAAGGGACCATTTTAATTAGGAATATAATTTAAATTTTTTTTCCAATTTTTAAAATTCCCAAATAAACTCCAAGCCATATTTAAAATATTTTTCTAAAAAATAATTAAAATTTCCCCAATGCATCACATTAATTTTTTTAGTCATTATTGAATAAATATGGATTTGTAAAAATGTGCAAATTCCTTACAAATTCAATGTTTCAACTTGAAAAATGATCAAAATTCTATGTCATCACCAAAAATTAAAATTTCACATTTTTCAGTTTTATTATACTCTAAGTTATAACTTTTCTTAATACATCATGTACATTATAACCCATTTATATGTGGTAAAAGACTCCTAAAACTATAAACTTCTAAAACAATTTTGAAACATTCTTTGAATTTTTAAAGTTTTAGAATTCCACATTTTTATATGTATGAATGTTTTCTGAGTGTGCATAATATGTTCTTATCATCTATATTTTTTCAATGAATGTTTTTTTGTTATATGAATCCTTTTTATAGTCCTTTACAAAATTAACTCCATTTGATGCAATAGGTGTATTTTCAAATGTCTTAAATTTAAATTGAAATTTAAAATTAGAGCAAATGAATTTTTATTTTAAGTTTTTTGACATTCATATGAAGGAAAAATGATTAATTTGTCATGATTACTATGGGTTTAAATGGTAATAAAATAAATAAATCTTTGATTTTAATTGATTATGTCTAACATCTAACGCCTTTTTTAACTCTTAGTTATGTGTTTCACCTAGGGGTTTGAATGACACATATTTTTTGAATAATCAAATGGACTATAATGATTTATTTGACTAAATACATCTAGTCAAATTAATTGCACAACCTTAATCAAAATGACTAATGGTCTTTAGTCAAATGGAACATTTAATCAAAATGGTCAATGTTCTTTAATCAACTATGACATGGTTTATTACCTTGTGTATTTACTTTTTACCTCCTCACCAACCTATTTACTTAATTAATTACTTACCTATTTATTGACTTATACATTTTCACCTACTTGTTTCTTTTCCTACGTACCCAATATTTATTTACATACTACTTACTTACCCACCCACTTATTTGCCTAAATTTAACCATTAAGTTTAGCCATTAAATTTACTCAAATTTTAATTATTAGGTTTAGCTTAAGTTAATAACTAAATTTAAGCATTAAATGTAGCCATTATGTTTAACCACTAAATTTGGGCTCAAGGTTTAGCTTAAGTTGAATCATTACATTTGGCCATTAAGTTTAGCTTCAGTTTATCCACTAAGTATAACCTACATATAACGATATAACTTAAATATAACCATTATGTTTAACCATTAAATTTAATAACTATATTTAACCACTAGGTTTAATCATTATATTTAGCCACTAAATTTAACCATTATGTTTAACCAAGATTTAGTCATTATGTTTAGGCACTAAATTTTATCACTAGGTGCCATTATGTTTAACCAAAGTTTAGTCATTATGTTTAACCACTAGATTTAGTCACCATATTTAATGAAGGTTTAATCATCATGTTTTGTCACTAGATTTAAGCATTAAATTTAGTCACTATATTCACCCACTAAATTTATCAAAGTTTATCCATGAAGTTTAATTACTTTGTTTATCAATTAGGTTTAACCACTATATTTAAGCATTAAATTTGATGACGAGGTTTAACCAAGGTTTAGTCATTATGTTTAGTCACTAGATTAAGCCATTAGGTCTAGCCTAATTTTAGCAATTAGGTGCCACCTTAGTTTAATCATTATATATATTGATGTGAAATAAAAGTCTGAGATAAAAAAACTTGACAAAAGTTGAATGCTTTTGATAGTGTAGTCCATTGGTAAGGACTTAGTTTATCATCATGAAGGTTTGAAGTTCAATTCTTTATACTTACAACCTATGTGCATGTTTGCAGGGAAAAGGTAAGTAGGCTAGATTAAGGTAATTCAATGAAGTTCAATTAGGTTAAGTAGCCTAACACACCTACCTACCCAAATGTCTTTTTTGACCTACCTAAACCCTAAATAGCTTAAGCAAAATTAAACAACCCCTAAGTAGCCCATATGTAAAGTAGGTAGCCTTTAAGTAAGGTCCTAAATAACTTAGGTAGCCCTTAAGTAGCTTATAAATAATCTAAATAACCCATAGGTAGCCAATTAATACCCTAGGTAGTTTAGCTAGTGCCTAGGTAGACTTTTAGGTAGCTTAGGTAGGCCCCTACTATGTATCATAAGTAGCCCCTAGGTAGCCAAAATAGCCTAAGGAAGTCTTAGGTAACCCCTAGGTAGCTTGGGTAGTCCTTAAGCAAGTCCCTAGATAGCCTAAGCAACCCTTAAGTAATGTAAGTTAGGTTGAGTAGGTCATTTAGGTAGGTTAGAAAAAATGTTTATTAAAATGTGGTTACAATTCATGTTACATTATAAAAAAAAGATGGTTCAATGGTAAGTATTTTGCCCCTAATGTGAAGGTGAGGGATCAAATTCATACTCTTACAACCTATCTACCTTAATCTAGGCTAAGTAGATTAGGTGCTTATTATAGGTTGAGTTCTCTAAGCTAAGCCACCTAGGCTCCTAGTCCACTATTTAGTCTAGGCTCCCTAGGCTAGGTAGGCTAGGTCATTTAGCCTAAACTAAGTAGTCTAACCTAGACTAGGGATAACATACTTAGCCTAGGCTAGGTGGCTTATTTTGTAATTAATTAAAGCCAGTACAATGACTCAAGATGGTCCATGTAGTCATTGGATGTATCCTTCATGATTACATGCAAAATGATTGTAGTCATGGAGGCCTAGTCATTAATGTCCTTTGTGATTGCAACCTTGAAAGTAACTAATGATAAAAACCTCAAGTTCACTTTGAGTGCCAATCATGGAGTCAGATGTGTCCTTAATGACTACCCCATATCTGATTTTGTATGCCAGGTTTTGGAATATAGGGGCATTTTGTCTCCAAGTGGCTGTAGTTTGATGTACTTTAAACATAAGGCCCACTTTACATTAGGAGTCAAGGCCAATGTTCAACTCATATCAAGCATTCCTATTGGTGCAAAAGTTGAAATCAGCCCCAAGGGCTTTACACTAGGAGTCAAGGCTGAAATACAAAAAATATTTTTCAATCTGCCCCAAGTTACTAATAAATGCTGAGCCTTGTATTGGCTCCAAGGCTGGAAAAAGGATACCATCGAATTTGGGAAGCCAATTTGCAACCCTTGGGGCCAATGTTTCAGCATTTATTGACCTTGCCTACCAAGGCAAGGATATTGTGTTTAGATTCATTATAGAGTATAGTAGCTTAATGGATTTTGGCACCTACGTAATAGATTTATTTTTATATGAGGATTTTTGAAAGATGACATTTTGGCTTGTGTTGAAACTTGAGATCAGTTATAGAGTTATAATATGTTGAAGGAGTTTGGTTTCTTTAGGAGGACTTTTTGAAGATTATATTTTTGCATGGTGAAATATTTGAGTTTCCATAATTCTTCTTTTGCCTTAAGATACTTTCTAATGCAAATGGCAAGGCCATAGTGTGACACACCCTTTGTTAATATTCCAACATCGACATTCTAGCATTTACATATTAGTAACTTGGGGCCAAACAACAAATGCTCAAAGTTGGCCCCAAGTTTTTTCAGCCCTGACTCCTAGTGTAAAGCAGGCCTAAGGAAGGCGGGGTGAGTGCAAGTCATTGAGATGTCTGTATTGGTTCCTCCGTAGAAATCGGTGATGTGGCATCACCCCATTGGTGGAGAGGTCACAAGTTACAACCCATATCCGCTGTGTACCAGCTGGGCCAGATATGGCAACAGCAACAAGGGCATTCATTCCAAATGTCAATGTAGTCATCAGTTACGGGCGGCTGAAATCCCGTTCATTGAGTCACTGGTTATGTCCCGTAACACAGCTCCAGCAGGCCGGGTATGGACTACGTAACCGGTCACACGGCTCAACTTTTTCCCATAACTGGCCTGCTCGAGCTGTGTATAACCAGTGATTCGACGGATGGGATTTCACCCGCCTGTAACTGATGACTACGCCGACATTTGGGATGAATGCTGTTGTCACTGTCGCCATAACCCTCCTGCGCCCATCTGGTCGACCCAGTACACAGAGGAATATGGGTTGTAACCTGTGACCTTTCCGCCAATGAGGTGATGCCACGTCACCACTTTCTACCCGTTATGTAGTCCCATAATCCCTGTGAAAATGCAGATAGGTAAAATAAAGCAACAACAAGGTGGATATCACCAATCAAACATTTGCAACAAAAGGCATGCATCCACTATGCCAGCCAGCGTTGGTTTTCCAATTTATGTGACGTAGCTAAAGTGGCAATCATATTCCATAAGACGGTTTAGCCACATTTGGTACTTAAAAAACATGAAGGTTAAAAAAATTAGAATCCTCCTATATTTTTGGGTACCTTCTGGAACTTGTGATGGAAATTATCTGTTTCCTTTTAATTTCTTTTCAAAATTTGGTGACTAAAATTGCCAATAAAATTTATTTCTATTCCATTTTGAGAAACAATCCATAAGAGATATAGGTGGTGTGTTTGGATCAATGTTGGGTGGTTCTCTCTTTTGAGAACCTAGAATTGGTGGGTAAGGGCAGGGTATATGTACATCCTTGATTCAAGGTTTTCAAAAATTTATGACTAATTCTAACTTTTGACTATCAATTCTCACAAAAATCATAGAGCTGATTTTGGCCTTTAACCAAGGTGCTAAACAATCAAGGAATCGGGCAATGAACTAATTGTAAATTGCCAGTTCTTTGCCGATTATTTTCATGCAAACAACCAATGCTTTGAAAGATTTCAACAACTTGAACCAAAGGTTCTTTTTACACTACAAATATTCAAGGATTTTGTGATTCTGAAAATTTTCTTAAAGTAGATGTTATTAACAACGCCAAAGAACCACACAACATGGGTTTGCATCACAAATTCCAGATGCTACTTTCATCATCTCTATTAAGAGTTCAATTTTCTAACCTATCATCAAATAAGTTAGTCTTTGTATTTTGAAAGACCAACTAATGGAGACGATAGATAACTAGCTTAAGTGTAATGTCATCACCATATCAATATGAGGCCATCAATTTATTTTTTTATGTAATGGATATCCAAGGAGTCGACTTGGGTAGTTGGATCAGTAACCAACAACTACCCAAGGGGACAACTAGAATGAATTAATTCAATCTAGCCAAAAATGATATGAAACTACAAAGTTTTATGTATAAAATGTATTTTAAACAAATAAAAGTTACATAATATGAGCCAAGTTTGTTTTCATAGTTGAAAACAATCAAAAGAAAAGGTAGTACAAGTGACCAAATTTTATAACTTCTTGAAATTAATTAGTTTAAAAGTTAGGACATTGATGTCAATTATCGACTTGGGTAGTTGTTGGTTATTCATCTAAGATTAACCAATTAACATGATCCTTTTCTAACTAGATTGCAATGCAAATGCCAAAAGCAAACCAAGCATATTCTTTAATTCTAATTCAACTTCAAATTTTTTAATTAAAGTCGTATGTTTGTTTTCTTGGTGTTTTAGCATCTTGAACTTATCATGTCTTTCATGTTGTTGGGATGAAACACATTCCAATCCAATATCTTTGATAATAGTTTTTGCCAATAATTTAAAACTTACTTGTGGTGATTTGAAGTTTCACAAAGAATGCTCACTTCAATTGTGAGTTCTTTTCAATGATTTAAAAAATAAAGTAGTAGTGGTGATAAGGTGTTATACTTTGGAAATCTCAAGTACTTATTTCAATCTTCTGAAAGTTTCAAGAATATCATGGATGCTCATGGTTGGTGAGTAATTAGTTATGATTATTGAACTTGGTCGTCATATCCTTGAATTTATTCAAGTCAAAAGTGGACCCCATACTTGTGAATATAGTATGTACCTTGCAACTAATCATGATGGTTGTGAATTCATGATTATTATAGAACAATCAAATTTGGTAATAATATTCTTAATTTTGAAGGTGAAAATAGCTTCAACAATAGAAAGGATAATTTGTATCTTTTAGCAATCCAAACATACGAAAGTTATCTTGGAAGCTTAATAGTTGATAATGTTTCAATGTTTAGTGAAACCAATGTTGAAACTTGTGTTGTGTGTGTACTTGGATATTCATATACACCTTGGGTAAGTGTAAGTGTAATTTTTAGAAGAAAAAACACGTGCACTTATATAGTTTTACACATCATATAAAACAATGTAAATAAATAAATGAACACAACACATAATATATGCTTTAAAAAAAAAACATTATTGCGTCTCAGAGCAATTGCTATGGAAGTGAAGTTCTTTCAACAAAGAAAATTGAAAGAAAGCAAAAAGGGGGAAAAGGGGAAAGGGGTAAATGGTAGGCATGAGGAAAGAAGAAAAGGTAGGTAGGGGAGAAAATAGGGTTAAGAAGCTAAAGAAGTTTTTACATACAAAAATAGTTTGTGAATTTCTTTTGATTAGTAACATTTGGGTTGTAATCAATATATTACTAGTTGGTGACAATTGAAATTTCTACAAAGCAAATATTTTGATTGCAAATATATTCACATAATTTTATCCTTATATATATATATTTTTAAAACTATAGTTTAACTTGGCTATAAATGAAAAACTTGAACTTTGAAAATGAAGTTAACAAAAAGTTCATTTTGAACAACAAAATTACTTGCCAACATAAGCTCTAATGTCCATTTGGTTTTTCACATCAAAGAATTAATGGGTTTAAAAAAAATTGAACTATTTCCCCAATGTCCTTTATTCAAACAAATTAAAACTATCCCAACTCCCCATGCCCCCAAATACCCACAATTTGATCAAAATAATGTAAAACAAAATAAGAAACAAATTATTCCTTGCAAGAGAAGGGTCAAGACTCAAGATTGATTTTTTTCTCCCTTACATTGTCACTATTAGGTAAAAACACAGTAAAAGGAACCACCCAAGTGAGTGGACACTCTTAAAAACTACATTTTTGTATGTTTAAAAGATCAAAAATGAAACATAATAATTTGGATTGTCATAAAAAAATTTGGAATATTTTTCATTAATTACAAATTTTACATGCTCAAAGCTTGACACAAATCAAAAATGTTTTTGCATGTTCAAAGCACTCAAACTTTGAGAGTGGACAATCTTTGTTTTTTTCAGATGTTCCTTTTTTCTACCAAATGTGCATCATTCCTTCTAAAAATTAGAAAGGATCTTAACATTGATGATTAGAAGGGCATAAAGACTTGAATTAATGAAAATTATTTTAATAATTAATTTAAGCACATTTGGTTCAAAAATGCTTTTGACCCTGAAAATTATGGATTTTGAAAATGTGCCTTTAACAAAAGTTATTCATGTTTATGTGATAGAGGACATGAATGCATAATAGAGATGATATAAAATCATTTTGTAGTCAAAATGTATTTATATCTAAAATGCAGTGTTAAAAGGGGCCCAAGGTATTTGAAATACAAATTTTAAAATCATAAACCAACACAAAAATGACACATGTCATGTGCAATCCTTGGAAAGGACTTTTACCTTGGCGCCTCTAGCTCCTTTAACTATGTTTTCACCCTACTCAAATACTCAACAAATCATGACAATTTTTAAAGTTGAAACATTAACAAGTTATGGTCATTATTGAACCTTGGGACAATGTTTTTTTACCCTCTTTCCATTGCTCATAACAAATATCATAAGGAAATGTCTTTAAATTGTAGACTTATTGAAAGTACATTTCAACAATGGTCTCTAGATGGTTTGCAAGGTAATTTCACAATTTATTTTTCATGAAAAACAATGTTGAAAATATCCTTTTAACTTCCATTGATCCCAACACTTGCATTGTGGCAAATTCAATGAGCTTAAAATAATAAGGAATGTGGCTTATGATTATGGAAGAACAAATGTTCTCTAAAGATGTGTAAAAAGGTTGATGCAAAAAAGGAGTTGATCTAATAGCTAAAAATTAACCTTCATTAAGGTTTTGAATGTGTTAGCTTGAATGTCCAACCCAGATAAGGACAAAATAGGGGTAGAACTAGTAATATCTACCTTAATATGCATTCATGAACATAATCAATCTTGAAGTATACCAAATAACGGCGAGGGAAATTCTCGTCACAACTAGCTTGAACCAATATTGTGTATATTGTATGCCCATGGCATCCATAAGAGAACTAGTTGGAAATCAGTTAATTAGCTATTTTATAAGTGCATCCACAACACTTACACCAATGACTTGTAACCATGTCATCATGTAACCAATTTCAATGAATTTTACTTTTAAATTCCTCATTTGATGGTAAGCTATTTTTTAATTTTAATTTCACATTACTATTTTCACACTTTCTATTCTTTTCTTATAACTCAAGTTCATAATTTTTATTATGATTCCTAGCAAAGTCTTTTACAACATGGATAATTAAAAACCTAAGAATAATGATGTTGAATATGGCTTTACATTTTGAATTCATTTACAATTCAAAAAAATTACAATTGTGATAGTTTAAATTGTCCACTTGATTGTGCTTTCACCTTATTACAAATATAAATGTGGACATATTTCCCATGGGAAAAAATAATTTTTAAATTTTAATTGTATGAGTTAATCAAACATATTATAGATGACATGTTGAAATCAGATTTATATTTCTTTACATGTGTTCAAAAGTGAAATATTTTAGAAATCCATAATGAACATAAGAATGAAGATTCTTTTTTAAAATTTAGGAATAATATGTTTTTATTATCAATATTAAGAATGGTATAAAACTAATGATTTCATTCAATAAGGTCTAAGGCATGAATACATTTCCTTTAGACATAATCATGATTGGAGAAGTAAACAAATAAATGAGTTGAAAGAAAGAGTTCACATTGATATTAATCATTATAATAAACTTATATAGGAAAAACATAAGGTATAAATCAAGGTGATTTAATATTTATAAAGAAGTTATGGACTTTCAAAAATGAGTGTAACACCAAGACTTGGAATTGTGAGAGGACTAACAAAGGGGCCGCAAAATTTGTGAACTCATGTAGACTTTACATTTGCTAAAATTGGTCCATTGCATCATACTTTCACCTAGAAATGGAATCACAACATAAGGCAAATGGAAAGTGACATGGTGTGAATCATAAAATCATGGCAACATATCCAAAATACAAAGTAGAAGAATAAAAAGGTGAACAAAATATACTAGTGCAAGCAAATTTGGCATCATGTAATATGAATTGAAAATATTTCAATTGATTGGGCAAACAATCCTTGAATTTGATGAAGTGTAAGTTGCATTAAATGTGTGTTTATCAAAATAAAAAGCAAGATATTCCATAAGTGGCTCATTCATGTTTGTCATTGGTGATATCCATTATAGGCCAATAACATGTGTGTAAGCCACAAGATCCTTGAACTCATTAAAAAAAATAAAAATGAAAATAGTCTTAGGGTTATTGTATAGAAAATACAATTGTGATTAATAACCCTTTATGGTAGCAATCTAATAATCACACGCAAAAACATCTCATTTTTGAAAAAAAAAGTCAAAACATCAACAATTTCAAGTAGTAACAATAAACAACTTGGCTAAATTAACAAGCAAATGGACATCAAAGAACAAGTCAAAATTAGTCTTTGCTATATTATATATTGTCTTAGGCCATTTCATCAAAAGTGGTTTTCATTTTGACAAAACTTTATTGGTAGGTGGCAACATAGATATCCAATGAGTTTTAACATTCCATAAGATCTTGTTTCCTTTTGTTTGTAACAATAACTCAAGGCAAAATACCATGACCAGATGACTCAAAATCTACACTATTAAATTGGTGTGATGTGCACAACAATGGATCCTTTTTAAATGAAGGGAATATTGATTTTGTATTTAATGTGTAACCCCATTATGAACACCCTACCATACAACATAGTTAGGACTTAGAAATGAATAATATTAAATTTATATGTGGGCAAAAGCACATTATGATGGATTATTTTGGAAGTCACAATTAATTTTTTTCTAGGTTAATCCAATTCTATTATATACAATTCAAATGCATTTAAGAAATTTTTCAAAAATTAAGATGAAAAATTGAAAATTATATTTCAATCTTCCCAAATATACAACTACACAAAAAAAAAAAAAAAATCAATCAAAGGTGGATTTTGCAATATAGGGTACATCTAATGTCACAATACAGATTATTATGGTTATGAACTTTTTGTTTCTAGTGGAATTGGAGAACATGCTTACAACTTTTTACAATCACACATTGAAATATCAGAACACTTAAAATGAAAAAATCAAATAAGAAAAGGTCTCTCATTCTTTTAGAGACTCAAAATGAAAACTTTAAAATTTTTAATCCATTCAGGTATCTAAATGGATTTTTTCAAGGTTCATATTTTTAAAGGTGTTTTGATAAAGTTTTAAGGTGATGAATTGGACATGGAAAAAATGTCAACTTCAACATCATTTACAATAGATTTGGACTTCAAAAATAGATTTTCAGCTACCCATTTTGGTTCACCTTAATGTGCTTTCGCCCATGGGAAAAAAGAAAAACCAATACATATTGGATTAAATTTTTAAAAAGTAGATTTTAATGTAGAAATTTTTTATTTGATTAGCTTCAAGCCTTCAAAGCAAAACAATTTCATAATTTCATTAGAACTTGATACTCCAACATTGTTTATCAATGCATCCATTTAAACTTGGTCAAGTTGTTATTGCCACCACTTTGGATAATACATTCCAAATACATTAAAATGAATATCCAATCCAAATCATTGCCAACATACACATGCACACTTATCTAAGATTGTGTATCCACTATGCTTACCTCATCACATGTTAGTGTAAACAATTTCTTATAAATTCTTTGCACTTCTTTTTAGCCTACTCATGCATAAATTCTACAATCATCCAATCAATGTTGTTTGATAATTAATTTTTCTTGGGCATTTTTGGAACACCCAAGAAAATGAAAATAGACTTCATGACTTCATAATCCAAAATTGGCCTACCATGTTGGAGAAGGTGGAATATGGTGGCAAATTGTTTTATTTTACAAGCCCTCTCACATTTGGTGTCATGAACTTGCTACAAAATTGTCTGTTGTTTACAAGATGTGTAAATGGACATGTTTGTTAAATGTTTGTACATTTTGTTTAAATACCATTGGTCCTTCTTGAGACCCAAAAATGGCTAAATTTTTTTGGCAATCCTTCTTCCTTCATCTTTCACAAGGTTGTTTGTCTTGGTTCACAAATTCCCTTCCACAAATTAAAATGGATATTAAACAATGGATATGTTCAATCTCACCATCACCACTTTATAAAATCTTAAGCCATGGAAATTGTGATGCCCAACTATCTTGACACTTCCAATTGGGTTCATAATCCAAGCTTTTTTTTTTTTTCCTTTGCTAATGTTTTGTCAAGCACCTCCACAATGTGACAAATCCTCTTTTGTCACAAGGGGGACATAGGTGGGTAATCTTCTAGGACAAAAAAAACCATTGTAGGGTTGCTACATTGAAACATAAAAATCACCTCATTAATTGTGTTAGATGATGAAGCTTCCAAGGAAGATGTTTTCATCACCAAAGGTCTTGGACAAATGGGTAGCTCCAATGACCTCCCATCATTATCATTGCAATTGCTATTGAAATAAAGCTCCAACATAAAGAACTTTTCACCATGGTTGGAGATTAGATTTCAAACCAATAAACCCCTTGCACAACCAAATGAACAATTGAAATTAATCTACCAAATTTATGCTTTGATTTGAATAATGTTGGCACCAAGAATTTGAATTGTGTCACCAACTTTAGGCTCAACTTAACAACATCAATTTTTTTTTTGGAAGGTCTCCACAACACCATAGTAATAATAAATTTAAGAACCCAAAATTCCCTTCAAAATGGAAGTGAATTGATATACTTGTGTGTGAAATTGTACATAATGGAACAAATTTACAAAGATTTTCCAACAATAATTAATATGTGTGCATTGTGGAATTTGAATTCACAAACATGGGCAATGGTAATTGAATAATGAAATGTAGTTGCCTTTCTCCAATTAATCAACCTACGATGATAACTATAAATGAGCTTGATGAAACATTAACAAATTGACGGTGGATTTGGTTGTTGTCAAGGCAATTCAATTTCATTTGTGTGAACAAAATATAACTATTTATCTAGCAAATGGTTAATGGACATGAGGAAAATTGAATAATGTGACATGGCAAAGTGATTTCATTGGGATTTGCTTATAATTGCTAATCATGGACAAACAAGATTTGGCTATTTTTAAAATTAATCTCGCAATTTCCTAAAGGGATTCTATTGACCTTATTTTAGATTAGTTTTTTCACTAAATTTTGCCTCCAAAAAACATGTTGGTAGTTGCACACTAGCTACAAACATAAGATCAAAATGGACAATATGTTTATTGGTGAATACAAAATAATTTATCTTCAAACAATTTGGTTTGCTTTTTTATCTTCTTTCCTATTGTGGTAGGTGGATTTGTACAATGTTGCAATAAGATATTGTGTTTAAGGCAACATATTTAGTTTGCAAATAGATGGAAGGTTGTATCATCTAATTTAGTCATTTGCAACCTTTTTTTGATGTTGAATTATGGGTGAATCATGTCAACATACTTACATGTGTTGATGCTAAAGTTGTTTCTATCATATTCCTCACACTATGCCAAAACATAATATCCATACCTAATCTAGTTTGACTTTATAGTCATGAATATTGGTTCTCAATCTAGTGCATAGAGTAAGCACATAATATTTGATTTCATTAAGTGCACGATTAATCCACCCCAACATTTGTGGGTTTGCAAAATCAATGTTACACAATGTTTTAAAAGATATTGACATTGAACAACATTTTGGCATGAAAAGATTTTTCACCAAATTCATGATAAATACATTATGTAACATGTTTCCATCTAATTTTGGGAGAAACCCTTTGGTATGTGGGAGCTACATGAGGGCTTTGGAAAAAAAAAACTTTGACCTCAGATTGGGTGACTCCTTTTTATTGTGTCTTTGTCCTTTTATAATACCTTGAACATCAAAAATCTCATGTGCCTATACCTTGATGATATTTTTCAATAATACTTGTACCTTACGAAAAATACTTTATAGAGGATACAAATCTACCCTTAACTTGATGATAAGTGAAATGATGAATATTTTTTGAAAAAACCCTCTGTAATTTTCATTGCTTTTATGTCTATGAACTAGGTGGGGGTATCTTCACAGGTGTGTACTAAATTCACAATGCCAAGTAGGGAAAGTGGATTATGTTGCATATCGCATCTCCTCTTACTCCTCTATCTATATTCCCCCTCTTTATTTCCAAACTCATTTACATCAGGTAAGGAACTTCTTCCCTTTGAGGCTGCACATGGGCTCAAACCTATGAAACCCGTCAAGGTATCCCTTTACCCTACACATTATATCCTCCCCAAAATTGATAAAAATCCTCAAGGACAGTTGGAAAACTGAGTTTGGGTTTCATGTGCTAGACTGAGCAAGACCATCTTGGAGACTCCAGAGAGGATATGGGTTTAAACCCCTAAACCCTAAACCCTTGAAATAGTGAGAATCAATCACAATTTGTTGGCAAACTACACAACACATCGGCAAGCAAAAAGAAGAATATTCGTTTGTGGCAATACGTCACATCTTACAGACATGACGATGGATTAAAGTGTAAGTAAAGCAAAGCTCAGACAATAACACTCTTTCAGAATGGGCTTGCACTTGAGATGACTCATGTTCGACTTTAATTTGCTGTGCAGCAGAGTAAGGTAGGTAACCATACTCTGCTGCATCAACCACGGCTTCGTTTTTTTTTGCCTTGGAAAGAGACAAGAAAAGCCCATTCAAATTGACTCAAAAGAGCATCATCCCTGTAAGCCTTTTGCCTTGGCATGGCATGGAAGGTTTGATCATTAGAATTTGGTTTTTTCCACAGATATGTGTCTCTGGCCTTTTGAGCCAGAGTTGCAAAGGCTTTTTTGCAGGTGGGCATCATTATTGAGCCAAAATATGAATGACAACAGTGGGGTGGGATTCCTGTCTTGTCTGGGTGTCTCTCACCCACCAATGATTCTTTGTCCAGCTTACTTCTGTTCACACTTCTCCTTCACTGAAAAACCATCCATGTAATTTGTTTGTTTGTTGGAAGGCAAGGCAAGGATATTTATTGTGTTTAGACTCATCATAGAGTTATAGTAGCTTCAGGGAGTTTGGCCCCCAGGTAAATAATAGGCCTACTTTCATATGAGGATTTTTGAAAGATGATATTTTGGCTTGTGTTGAAACTTGAGATTTGTTATTATAGAGTGTTATAATATCTTGAAGGCTTTTGGGTTTCTTTTAGAGGATTTTTTTTGAAAATAATATTTTGGCATGGTGAAATATTTGAGTTTTCATAATTCTTCTTCTTTTGCCTTACCATACTTTTTAATGTAAATGGCAAGGCCACGGTGTGATGCACACCTTGTTCCCATGTGTAGGATTTTTGTTGTAGAGGAAACTGAAACACTCATGGAATCGATTAAAAAGTATATCGAATACAGCAATCATGCTCTTCAAGGTTTCAAAAGAGTTGAAATAGGGTTTATTCTTCAAGACTTTTAGTCTAGATCTAGTTAACAATCTAAACTAGGATGAAGGCACCACCAGAACAGGTACACAACAATTGTTTTGAAATTGGGGGTAGATACTAGAGAGTTTGATAATAATATTGGTCGAAGTTGTAAATAGATTTCAAAAGGCAGATTGGGGCCCAAAGCTTTGAAAGTATTACAAAATGTATCCTGAAAGCTAGCTATCATGCCATCATGATGGCAGATACATAACATAATCTCCTCAAGGATGAAGGGGGGAGGGGGGGGGGGAACCCAAAGCAACATAGCTGCTGACCAAAAGTGTGGTGATCTTTTCAAGCTCTTTTGAATAATCCCCTCCCCCAAAGAGGGGTTTATTTTTTAAATGCTGTAGTAGGTTACAAAAAAAAAGTGCTTAAAAGGGATTGGGGCTGAACCCTTGTGATATACATACCTGCACACGCCTCCCCTGCTTGGCAGAAGCACTTTTGAGGCGATTCTCACTTTGGATTATGGGCGACAGGGAAGGACTATCCATTCTTCTCTTGGGAAACAGATAGGTCTTATTTTTAAAATATAGGTAAACTACTTTTAGCTTTAGGTACGTTAGAGTTAGGGTTAGTGTTAGAGTTTGCTTTAGGTACACTGGTGTTAGGGTTAAGGGTGTTAGAGTTAGAGTTAGGGTTGAGTGACTAGATTGCACCTTGACCCAGCCAAGTTTGTGGGACTCACTAATTTGTTGCTTATGATTTACTTAGAGCTCTAGAGTGGCAGATTATGTACCTAATCTAATGATCAAGCCCTTGCCCATTATGTTGGGTAAGGTAAGGCACTGCCAAGCCCATTCATGGTGAGAGCTAGGGGACACACCCAACCAACATAATTGGCAAAGGTGAGTCATTAAGTTCTGGGGTGGCAGATTCAATAATTTACAAGAAAATTTATTTTCAACAGACACATTTTGGTCACTAGTATGTATGAGTATATGATCATCATTGGAAGATTATGTCACATAATGTGGTCAAGAATTAAATGACATAACCTGCCACCCCAGAACTTTTGGTCATTTTCTTGACCACAATATGTGATTTACTCTTCCCATGATGATCCCCATGATGATCATGTGCTCATAATAATGACCAAACTTTGTTTGTTGAACATAAATTTAAAATTTATTTTATTTTATTTTATTTTATTTTGTGAATCTGTCACTCCAGACAAGTCCATGGAATGGCTCACACTTGCCCATTATGTTGGGTTAGGCGCCTACCAAGCCCATCAACCTTGCCCAAGATGTTAGGTGCATTGCCTCACTCACCCTCATAGGCTAGCTTGCACGTTACCCAACATAATGGGCAGGGGCTTGACCATTCCATAGTATATAAAGGTTGTTGGTTTTCAATCACTTGAACAGAAAGGAATTTGAGATCATCTAGGCTCACAATGGTTTCAATTTTTCCCATTGGTTGAGGAAATGCTATCTTATCTACAAAGAATTTTCTCCATATCTGATTCTGATCTATAATTTGAAAGTTGAAATAATTTTCTCACAATGTTGTAGTACCTTTTCAGGTTTGGCATCTTGCTGCCAAATAATTATTTTATTTTGAAAATTTTACTTCAATACCCCAAGAAAAAAAATTAAAAAAGTTTTTTTTGACAAAAACTATTTAAATTTTAAAAAAATCAGTAACGGCCTGAAATCGCTTAAAGTACATGCAATAATATACATATTAAAACCCTAAAACTATCCTGTAACAACTTCTTGAATCCTATGAAACTTTGGCATCAGTAAATAATAGTTTTTAAAAAAATTTGCAAGAAGGGACCTTAATTTTCTAAAATTTCAGCATTTAAAAAATGTATATAATCCTATTGTAACAAGCTATTATAGAGGTGAGGTTTTTGTGTGGTGTAATTGGGGTATAGTTGAGGTCTTGAACTCTACCAAGAAACAGGGTTCACCTCCCCCTTAAGTTACTTCAATAGTAATATGTATGCATTCATGTGAGTGAAAAAAAATTGTGATCATTTAGATTTTGAACATGCATAATCTTTGTATATATTTATAATTAGTTTAAAAATTTTTAAAATCATATCTATTGAAAGAACAAAAATTGAATTTATATCTGACATGACAAATAAATTGCTGGAAATTTTTTCAGGCATATCCATTTGTTAATTTTAGAAATACAAAATATGTTTTTATTGGCATCGTGGACATAACCTTAAAATGTAATATCCAACCAACATTGGTATATACCTAATATTGAGATTTAATATTAAACTAATATTACCTCAAGTCCCTACCAGGTAGGTACTGGTATGAGGCTAATATTGCCTCAGGGATAGCAATGTGGTTTGTTCTTTGATGTCAGGACCAATACCAATCTATACACCAGGTATCCACCTTAGTACCTACCACAACAGTTATATACCTTACCCTAAGGTGTACAGATTTTGTCATTAAAAAATCCTCAAAATAGTGAAACTAATTTTTGTGAAAACATGAAGTTGACATGTTAATTATCATAGGCTACACATTAAATAAATCCACTACTCATATGACAACAATATCATAATAAGCTACTACAAATATGTATTTTTGAAGCTGGTATTTTTACTAAGTTTAGTCAGATTTTGAGTCACATCAGACAATGGATAAAATTGAATGTAATAAAAAAAAAAAATCATTTTTGACACAAATGTGACTGAAATTGTATGGCTAACGTAAATAAAGACGATTGTATGAAATGACTAAAATGATTGTTTGAAATGATTAAAGTTATTAATTGAAATGATATTATTAATTTCATTTTCAAATTAAAAATTAAATTATTTATATGAATATATAATGACATTATGAAGCTCTAATTTGTTTTGGAACTGTAAGTGAATCCAAAACACTACCACCTTTGACCTAGGAGTTAATGTTGGAAAAATATTTTATTATTTATTTATTTATTTATTTTTGGGCTAGCATTATTGGAAAATTGTTAGCTGACATCGTTTGAATCATTGATTCCCCAAATATTTATCAAAAATTAATGTTTTAACAAAATATCTTTAAATATTATAACAAGACAAATTGACTTGTGGAATTATGTTATTAAAATTTTTATGCCTTCAATCATATATCAATTTTGTAATAAATTAAAATTTTGAACTAAATGTTATAATGTTTTTGTAGTACCAATGGATTTTATTTTGATTTCATAAATTTATTATTTATTATTTCTTTTAATTTCAATTTTAAGTCAGATTTTCTTTTTTTAGTAAATAGAAAAAATATTTTATTTTATTATTCCATTTTACTCATGTCATTTGATCATAAATTAATAAATAGTTTGGGGCTAGTTTCTTTTGGACATATATATGCATTCTATTGATTCATCATAAATACCAATTGAATCATGGAATATGAATGATTCAATATTAGCATGTACATGTAGTTAATTTTGATAATTTATTTCTTATAATTCTAGTAAAAGTAGAAAATTTTAGATTAATACTCCATTTTTCCATTAGTTTTTTTTTCAAAATTTCCCCTTTATAAATTATTTATTTACTTGAAATATTGTGAATAATAATGGAAATCATGATAACTATATTTTATTGTTATTTTTCTCATAATGAAGTTTTTAAAATGAGAACATTATTTTTTTTTTCATTTTATTATTATTATGTCATTAAAAAGTAGGATTATAATAATGTGAATCATACTTTATGATTAATTTTAGTTATGTTAGTTATATTAATCAACATAAACAAGTCCATGCGAGCACCCAAATTTACCACATGTGCAACATATTTTTTGATGTGATTACAATGCAAAAAATAATAATAATCATAACGGACATTACTACTTTTGATATCAATCATGATGCACACATTTAATCATTTCAGACACTAGTAGTGTATTTTAAATATTGACTATATAATCATTTTAGACATAATGCTAATAATGTAAAAATTATGATTTTAAATTAGTGGTAGACCATGAAAAATTAATAAAATTAAAATTATAAACCGACTTAATCTTTTGAAAAAAATAAGGATTCATTTTGTTAATGTGAAAGTTGATCCTAGGCTTATGCATATATGTGTTCATTTTCTTTACACTCAGGGCTTTGTTGGTCCTAGGCTACCACTTCATCACAATCATCTCACCAACACAACTTCTCATCTTGGCACTTTTACTTCAATCTAAATCAATAACCTTTAGATACCAAATGTTGAACTCTTGGAATTTTCATAACCCCAACCTCTTTATACCGACTACCAAAACCTTGTGTCCTATTGTTGAAGTATGTATTGCCATTTCTATTAGTTAGCTGGGGGCGCACCTGAAGTTCTTTTTGTTTTGTTTTGTTTTGCTTTTAGAAAAAACGAATTTGATTAGGCCATCACAATATTTTGAAATATTGGGCCCTCCCTAAAAGAGAAGCATAGAGGTGCTTCCCATTGCCCCCCTCTTTATAGTTTATATATGTGTGTGTGTGTGTGTGTGGAAGTTCAACTATGGGATAAAAGTGTGATAATATAGGGAACGTCTTGAGAAACACTTTGGGAGCTCAATGAGAACCCATGCAGAACACATTTGGCACATTTTGGGGTTATCCTCCCCCCTAAAACCTCAAAAGAAAAAACTTGGCCAGCCTAAGTCCATGTCAATCCTTTTGTATGTGAAAGCCCAACATGTATTGAATAATTACAACTTAGAACGGTTTAAGGAGCGTCTCCACCCACAGCAATAAAATGGCATGTAAAATTATTTCGAAAGAAGTATAGTAGTCAAATAGTTTAAAACTCAGTTTTGGGCCTGTACACCTACCTGCGATACATTGCCCTCCAAGAAAATTCCAAAGGGAAATTATTGTTATTTATTCATTGACCAACCATAACAATTGGCCCAGGTGGTGACATTTAAATAGTCTCTTAGTTTAAATAGTCCATGGAAGAAAACTAAATGTTGATGTGGGTGAATCATGCTCTACTTCCTCCCACTGCCATCTGGGTGGGTATCATGTTGATTTTCTGCCACTATAGAATTCATATCTTGTGTACAAAAAAATCACTGTGATTACAAACATAAGAGCAACTCCACTGGTGCTCAGTTTGGGACTCTATAAATTAAAATTGGATGAAGAAAAGTCAATACATGCCAGTTTGGCTAGGCAAAATAGTTTTCGCCAAGCATTTGCAGAGTTTGCAGAGGCTGGTGAAAGCACAACAAAGGCTAACACCTGCTTGAGAAGAGTGTAAAAGATATGATCTGACAGCTGCTCCCTGTTTCTGATTGGCAAATCGTAATGATTCGTCCAGCTGGTTTGCTATTAGTAATCTCCCACCGATTTGCAGTCCTAGTTTTAGTATTATGGGTGGGGTTGGAAAAAAGTAAAACTAAACTTGGATGTGAAAAATATTTTTTCAGGGTCCCATTCTGAGCACTGTTGGAGATGCTCTAGTACAAGGGGAGACTGAAAGAAGTTAGACTGTTGATGGATGGATGTACATTGTGGTAAAGCCTGTCTACTTCCTTGCACTGTCATCTACCCTTCGGTGAACCAGCACCCACATTCGTATTGTGGTAAAAAATAAGAACCTCAACAAGTTTGGGGTTTCTTCTACCAACACTTACACTCTTACCACGGTAAAAACCAGTTTTGGGACAGTTCTTTGATTTCTCGAATAACCACTGGTTCCAAGTATTTGAAAAATCAGGATCCAAGAACTGACCAGTTTTCATTATTTGAAAAAATTTGAAATCAAACAACCATTGGGTTTGAAGTATTTCAAAACCCTCAAAGAACTGCCTAGTTTCATGAATGGACATCTTATTGTTTGCTGGTTTGATATTACTACAAGATGCGAGTGCAGGTCACTAGTCTCCATTCAGTAAATAGTGAATTCATTATTTTTCAACAAATCCTTATTTACTAAGAGCAGTAAATTGACTCAAAATCTAGTGAAATCACCTAACATACAAGGACACCTTTTGATATAATTCTTTGACTCTTTTATTTTGGCTGAGTCGCAGCCAAAGGTGGGTCTTTCAAAATATGGCCTCTGCTTTTGATAATACACAGTCTGATCTCTGATGGCAGTTTGGTCCAAAGTCAAAGAACTGAGCAACATAGGGAAAAATCAGTGTTTGCCAGTTCTTAATATTCCTAGAAGAACCAAGCAAGTCAGGATTTTTCTTTTGTTGACCCACCAGTTCAAGTTTAGAGAACATTATCAAAACTGGTTGCTGTTGGGGTTCAGGTCAACTTTTCTTGTTTGCTAGTTCCCAATCTAATGGTTCTAATCTTGATAAGACTCGTTGATTGATTCCGAGACAGGACCAATTCCAAAATAAAATGTTTTTTGAAAATGTAGGTTCTACTACCGCAGAATACATCCGGGAGGCCATTTTCTTTTTCTTTGAGGGAGAGGGGTGTGACAGAGACTGTAAGGGATATGGAAATGTCATGTGAATGCCATTTGAAGGTAACTGATGTCAAGAAAATCATTTTCCAAAGTTCAAACTTCATTAATTCAAATTATATCCATTGATAATTGACACCCAGTTATGACAGTTTTGGTCATGGAGTTTCATATATATGACTAAATTTCAATACATATATGTTTAATCTATCTATGAAGGAAGTTTGTTTTGTTTTGGTTTGTATTGTTTTGCAGTTATGAGATCCACCAAACCGGGCTGCTTCAGATCATGTTCTTGGTGTCTTTGGAAAGCTCTCGATTAGAAGGGGTGCATGGGCTTGGTTCCATGAAATTTGGACTTGAGGTGCAAAAGTTCTTGAATACTGAATGATTCCTCCACTGAAAATTAAATTAAATCATAGCTGAAATTTTTGGAGGAATTGGAATGTGCCTTTGGTGTTCTTGGAATGATCTTGATGAGCAGGATTTAACCAAATTTATTTGGTAAGATTTGGATTCTGAATGTGGGAGATATTGATATTTTAAAGTGATTTCTGCAGCTGAAAATTCAAATAATTCCAAAAAACCAGGTTTTGGAAGGAAAAATCAGTTGAGGACGTGGTAACACTTGGGCCAAAGGCACAGGCCACACTAGTGTATTTGACAAAAGCAATTGTGTCTATCCAATCTTTCTACTGCCTTATATACCTACCCAAAGACCTACATCAACCCCTATAGACCTACCCACCTCCTTCCCAACCTCCTTGGAAAGCAAGTTGAAGAAAGAAATGTTGGGAAACCAATAATCCAGTGAAATCTTTGCAAGCTTAACAACACTGCTGAAGTAAATCTTTAAAGGTTGTGGAAGAGTTTTATGATGAAATTTATTAGTATCTTACCTCATCCTACCCCCCAGGGTTACAACTTACACAGAATATGTAAAACACAATTTCATCTTCACAAATGATAATTTGTCTTTCCTCGTGAGCAATAATATAATATGTTGAGTCTGAAAATATATAATCATAGCAATATTCTCAAATCAATGTTAGAAAATGAATTGAAATACTCAAATTCAGAAAATATTGTGAGAAATCTTTGATGCCAAGAAAATTCATTATTCAACATCTTATTTTTTAGCTTGCTTCAAAGTTACATCTCAATTTTAGAAAACACATGCGCCCATGCACGCACACACACACACACACACACATCCTATATACAAGAATTCAATTGTATACCTCATTTAAAGTAAACAGCCAAACAGTAGTCAACCCGTGGCATGGAATTATGTGGTTTGGTCCATGTAATTACCATCATAGTTATTGACCATGATGTAAAATTTTATTTTCAAATTTATCCGATTATAAAAAAATACACATGAAATTAATATAGCAAATTCCTCATTTAGCATCAATCCCATAGCCTCATAGAAATTCAATTTAATAACATATCTTTAAATATGCATCGAATATCACGTATGCTTTTATAAAAACAGTCTATGACATAATTATAACAAGAGATCATCGCATAACTAATATTTCCAATAAAGATCAGTTTACCATGTAGTTGATTAATACCTTAGAGGATACATGCCTTGGATATACATGGTTGTATGAATATCACTACAATCACAATGATATATAGAAAACCATATACATGTGTTAAAAGCATTTCACCACATTTTATCTACATGATACTCAATAATCATCTACATGTAATCATATGTACAACTTGTAAATTTAGAACACAAATATATTCATGTACACATAAATGTGCCATAATGTCTTTAATTATATATCCAACATGTGGAATCTGAAACATATATTTCATTAGTAACAATAAATCAAAAGATTTTTTTGTAATGAAAAGATGTGTGTCATTCATGTAAATGCATGTATTATGTAATTATCTCACATTCTTTTTAATTTGACAATTACTTTTATTAAGTGGTCACAGATTTTTTTAGTTTAAAATCATTTTCACTCATAAATTTGTAAACTGTGACAATAGATAAGCTGATATATGAACATATATAGGGAGATGGTACAACATATATATACATGCTTTATATATGCAACTACTTATGTTGCAAATATGACCAAATAAAATTATCAATTACAATTTCTGCATTTATGATTGGTTTGCTCAAGCTACCATTGAGGATGACTGGTTGGCTTAGTTGAAAACCCTATCACTTCCAATATAATTGTAGATTAATTGTAAGACTGTCAATCTTATGGATAGGTTGTCTATTAGGGTCAGCTTATTATAGTTCTATGTAAAAGCATGACATGAGTAATTAAACTAGGTTGAACAATAATATCCCTTTAACAAATTATTTTGAAAACCAGAAATTAAGATGAATATGACACTTGCCACCTACTTTTCAAATTTAATGTGGTTTTAAATGTGTATCAAATGGTATACTTGTTTATGTTTAGGTGCTATATAATCTTCCATAAAAACATGTTCTCATTCACATATACGTTATGTCTTTTATGATTTGGCTTTAGATAACTACTATCATAAGCCTTAAGTGTTCAAAATGGCCCAAGTTAACACAATCAAGGTCCAAATTATTCAATTTTAAAATTTAAAAAAAGCCTAGTCATTCTTCTAGGAGAAAATAAGATGGAAGTCGGTATAATGTTACTTGCTTTGATTGATCAGATTGATAATTTTAAGTTTGGCAAAAATAAATGTGTCTGTTCTATGCAAGAAAAAAGTTGGGCTACACTATGTTTTAAAATGTGCCTAGGAGTGTCCTATTTGTAAAGAATTGCTTCTTTGAGTGATGACATGAAAGATTGTAAAGATGAAAGTTGCATGAACAATGGCCATGAAATCCTAGGTGAAAGAGTGCATGATTGATTACAATTTGTACATGAAAGTTGAACATTTGTTTTGTGGCATAGAGTTAAATGTCACTAAATGCATATGTTTGCAAATGTGGATTATTTTGGGTAGGTAGTGTAGTTTCTTATGTGAAGCTTGAAACAAATGATTAAAAAAAAACCCCAATTTAAAGTGTGTTCATTTTCAACATGTCACCATATCCATATCCACAACATTTTTGTTGAACATTGCTAGACTTGGACTTGTATCCTTTTGTAAATAAAAGAGATCTGAAAAATATAATTGCAGAATACCAACCAAAGGTAAGATATTGGGCATCTTTTAATCACTTGCAGGATTATAAGATATATGGGACAATGATCAAAATGTTTATACCAGAGTTTCTGAATAACTTGCAATAACCACCTAGAAACAATCCATGACCAACACACTTCAAGAACAAAATTTTTAGAAATAAAGTCATGTGTACATGTTGCAAGTTTTGTCAACTAATTGAGAATTAGGGTGCCTATCCAATCCACCTCTATTTTTTGGTTACATATAGCCAAAAAATGAAATCTAAAATTTAAAGTGCTCTTATCAAGTGTTTTTTGATAATTTCAATAGCCAAAATTCAACTAAAGTTGAAGAAAAACCACCATATTTTTGCACGTGGTTCAAGTAGGTAGCCAAAAATATAGAAAGATGTTTTAAAAATTTTGCTTTCATGTTAATTTGTAACCAATTTTGGCTAAATCTTTGTATGGATGATTGCCACTTTGGGCATATCACAAAATTGACAAAAAGAACATTGCTTTTCATGGAGGAACAACAATTTCAACTTGGGAAATTTTATTTTTAGCCATTGATTTCATAGATGTTCCAGATTTGTAATTCAACTTTGTGAAACATTTAAGTTGCAATTTGCATCCCTACCTGCAACTTCACCATGAACATTTAATGCTAATGAAAAGAAACCCTAGCTAGCCACACTTTCAGCTTGGGAAAGTCATGCTAATGGAAAGCAATTAAACCTTCAAAAGTTGAAGGGTTAAGCTATTCAATGGAATTTAATTAGTTGAATAAAAAATCCACAAAGATTAAGAAAAGCAAAGAAAAGAGAATAAATCAATCATTCTGATTTTAATCAACCACAAAGAGTTGAGTAAACCAGAGTTTTACTAAATCATGTTTATCCATGAAAATTTATATAATACATACTAATGTGGCTTGTGTTGTTGGCCCAAGTGTTACTAGATCTTCAATTGATTTTTCCTTCCAAAACATGGTCTTTTGGAATTCTTTTTGAATTTTCAGCAATAGAAATCATTTGAAAATCATAATTTCCCACATTCTAAATCCAAATCTTCCCAAACAAATTCCATCAAATCCCATTCATCAAGATCTTTCCAACAACACTAAAGACACATTCAAATTCTTCTAAAATTTTCAGCTGCAATTTAACCATGTACCTATAACTTGATGTAGTTAAATTATAACCTATGTAATTATTTAATGGTTAAGTTTAGTGATTTATTTATTAGTAGGATTTCATAGTTTAATTATTATTTAATCATAGTGTTCAACTTTCACATGGTAATTCAAGTGAAAAATCATGTGAAAAATCTTTGGCACATTAATGTGCATTGACTTTCACATGATAATTCATATAAAAAATCATGTGAAAAGCTTTTGTCACATTAATGTGCATTGACTCACACATGATAATTTATGTCAAAAGTCCTTGCGACTTTATTATGCATGTGAAATGCCATGGGGAGCCATGGGGAATCATGTGATGTGTAGATTTTAAGAAATTTTCTTGTTTAATTTCCTTTTGGTCAATATATAAGTGGATGTTTGTGACCTTTGGAAACACCTTCATTTGATAGAAATAAATTGTTGTATCAATGTAAAGTTTTATGGAATATACTTATGAAAGGAATTGAAATTTTTGTTTTGAAAGGTTTCGGTATAATTTATGTGAAGTCCATGGTAAGAGAATGGTGTGGTATACTAGTTATATATAGAAAGGTGAAAAAATATTTATGCGAACAAAAACATAAATTTCCATAACTATGTAATAAACATATATAGTCTCCATCCTAAACCCACTTCTAATTTACATATTTTGGTTTTGTTGCCGAAACCCAAGTCTATGTTCTTTGTGTTGTGGAACTTAATTTTGTTGAAAATTTGGTAAGAAAAAAAACTATTTATTTCATTTTAGAACATGAGATGCAAGGTGATTTATTTATCCCTAAATCATGGACAAAAGTGATAATATGGATGGAAGAGATTTAGCCTATCGCAATGGAAATTACGAAAAGCAAACCAAGTCGAGTTTAGTGCACAATTGAATGTGTAAAACAACATCATGAATACCATAAACATGAGTCTTTTTTTTTTACCTCAAATCTACTTTTAGATTTTACATGTAATCCTAGGCACAAACTAGAATTAGATTTGTTGGAATTTGAAAAGTTTTATAAAGAAAAACTACAAGCAAGAAAGTAAAAAAAGTTGGCACATGTCAAGCCATATGAAAAAATGTAAATATAAAGTTTACAAAGAATACTAGGCGTCCATGAATAAGTTCATGTTTTTAGATCTTGTTGAAACCTTGAGACTTTCTAATTTTTGATATAAAAAATGTTGTAAGTTTTTGAAAAGAAATAAAAGAAATATATGTTTTATTTTTCGGATTAGTGTTTTAGAATAAAAAATTAATGTCAACATTAAGAAAGTCTTTTGATTCCCCTGGCACATAGTTTCCAAAAGATACGTAACAAACCCCATCATTGACATTAGGAGTTATTAGGCCTAATTCACTTGTTGAAAGACTTATTGAGAAACCTATTGGAAAACCTAGACCTATAGGTGAACCAAGTGTGTTAGTGTCATAACTACGTAGATGACAGGAATAATCTAAACCTCAATTTGTGTCGTAACCCTAGCCTTGGGCTCCTAACCAAGGCAAAGGTTTACAAAGGTGCAAGTCAAGAGTGAAGCCTAAGAGTCACATTTCATGTTTTTGGGACTGTAGGAAGGTGTGAAAGAATGAATTCACACATTCCCAAGTGGGCTCCCACTTTAGGAATTGGAGTCCCAATGGACTTTTGAATCTTCAAAGAGCAATTATAGGGGTCAAAACTCATTGGATTGAAAAATCCCTTATACCATTGAAAATCTCTTGGAATGTAGATGTTTAAAATGGGCTCGAACGTCCCATTTGAGCACTTAAAACACAAGTTATGGTTGAAAGAAAGGTCAGGAATCAAATTGTCAATTTGATTCCCAATCACTAAAAGTCAAGAATCGCCTTCATTTACTTATGTGTAGGTGGCTTGCCACATATCTTTGGAAAGTTCTCGATGAGGGCTACAACTTTGCTTTAGACCTCACCTCAATTAGAAATTTGCACAAAAAGTTATGGACCTTCAAAGTTGTAGAAGTTTCAATTTCGAGAATTTCAAGACTTCGAATTTTGGGACAAAATGACATTTGGATGTAGCCCCCATAGCTAATCATAGAGAATACTATAAGGGGGAAGGTGGTGGCTTCCCCTAAGTCCGGGTTGTGGCGAGTCTTGTGAGTTCATGTATGCTCGTGGCCCGTCCATACACCAAAAGTGTTCCAAGTACACAATAACTAACTTGATATTTGGTTTATGCAAGTGTGTGTGAATAATTGATTCGCTTGTCATTCATCCTAGTCCCCATCCCGAAGCTCCAACACACCCTTCTACCCCAAAGTGTTGCGAATTAAAAAACGTACCCCAACTTCTTTTCCTTCTGTTGTTTTCACTTTTGGACTCGTAGTTGAGTTTATCAAGGAGTTTGGGGGTGTGTCAACCTGGCCCTAAACTTGTGACACAATGCCAAAAAGTGATCACATCATAACAACATTTACGCATCTAGCTTAAGAAGAGGGATGCAACTTTGAATTATGCCAAAACTAATAACTTGCATGTCATGTGGAGTGGAGGCATCATTGATATTCGTGATGGTCGTGATCTTGTAAATGTTATCTTTTACTCTAGGCATTTAAATATGATAATTGCAAGGTTGGAAATGTCTATTCTTTTTAGAAATTTGCATCGAAAAGATAATGAGAATTTTATTACGAATGCAATTCGGGCCATTAGGAGTTTTTTGATTCATGAAGAGAGACTGTGAAAACTAAATGATAGTTGGTCAAAAGGAATTAATTAATTTGGTGTGTTGTTTTTATTTTTAGAAGAAAATAAAATAAAAATCAACATGGGTATTCCAATTTTTAGGGGAAGTAAGGGTGAAGACCTGAAGTATTTTTAAGGGAATATAAGAGAACTTGTATTGGTGTGGGGCTTAGAACAACTATAAAATGGCTTAATTTCTTTCCTGATTTCTTAAAAATTACAACATCACATTAGTTTGAATAACAAATAGAAGCATTGAAAGGATCATGGAATGACATAACTAAGGTTCTAATGAAAGAATTTTTTGTGAAGACTATTTACCAAAACTTAATGCTTAAATTGAGTCAATTAAAGTAGGGGGCTTTAGAAGTAGTGAAAATATATTAAAAAAGAACAATGACATTGTGAAATAAATTCTAGGGGTGTTTTAGGGCACAAGGTCATGAAGGAACTAATCTAATTTTTGTTGGATTCAATGTATTATTGCTAGAATATTTCAGCATTGGTCTATTGTTAAAGTTGCAATAACAAGTGAAATATGAATAAGCGGAGACATTTGATGAAGTTGTAAAAGTGGCAGAAAAGAAAGAGGTGAGCATGAAAGGAATTCCACGACTAATTGTGCAATCCATGGTGAAGATAATTCAATTTTTACTGAACGAAAGCATCTAGAAGTGAGCTCGTGCATGGAGTTGCTTATGGAATATATGATAAATCAAATTAACCAATTGAACTTCCATCTATTACAACCAAGGATCAGTAAGAGCAGAAATATGGAGAGGGACTCATCAATAATTCAATGTTTTAAGTGTCCAGAGATGGGACATTATTCCAAAGAATGTCCAAACTTGCCAACCTTGCCTTCTTCTATTCAAAGGTTTTTTGCAAAGAAGGGTAAAACTCAAGTACATTTAATTGAATTGATGAGTGAAGGGCGAAAAAAGGCTTTGATGGGTTTAGAAAGGAGCTTCAAAATTCTTAAGGATGTGATTGATGTCATGCCACAAACTAAACAATTGGTGGAAGACACTACTCATCCTAATGTAAACATTAAGAGGTTTAAGGAAATGGTAAAAGCCCTAAAAGAAAAGAAAAAGAGTTGAAAGTGCAGGTTTGGATTCCAAGACTTTTCAATTTTTAGAAATTCTGGTCCTTATTTGGTGGTGAAGGATGTGGGATCACAGAAGGCAGACATCACCATTGGATAGTTGGTGGCAATGGTGCCATCAGCTCGAAAGGAATTGAAGAAGTGGTTATCAACACATAAAGTCCCAAAGGTACCCACACCTTTGAATGCCATAGCACCTAAATGTGAACGCGATCTAATCATTGATGTGTAGTGTAATGGATCAGTGTTACACGAAGTGTTAGTGGATGGAAGGGTAGGAGTTAATGTGATGAATTTTTTTGTAATGAGGTACTTAGGGTTCAAAATTGATAGACCGACCTCAATAACCCTAAAAATGGTGAATGTTAGGCCAAAAGGAATAATTAACAATGTTACAATCAATGTAATGAGGGTTTCCACCATTGTGGATTTCCATGTGATATTAAAGGAAGATGGGGATTACCCAATGATATTGAGTAAGCCTTGGTTAACAAAGTCATAAGAAAGGAACTATTGGGACGAAGGATACATGACCATTGGAATTCATCTTGACTGACAAAAAGTTCCATTTCTCAACTTTGTGCAAAGTTTCGGAAGAATGAATGAATATGATAATGAATAAAAAACAGACCAAAGTTCTAGTTCTGAAGGGATTTACACAAATGATTCCAGCAAAGAGGAAGTTGGGTTATATGCTTTGGAAACAATCCCCAAGGTTGGAATTTTGTCTCAGGTAGATTAAAGGGTTTGAGGGGATAATGACTAATCAACTCCATGTGTGTTGATAGAAGGAGAAATCATGGAATGGATGAACAAGATTTAATTAGGACTAGACCTTTGCCATGAAGAAAAAAAACAATATGAGGATTTATTACATAAGTATATCCATTTGTTTACTTTCAACTACCAAGACCTTAAGGAAGTCACCATGGAACAACACAATCAAATTGTTACCAAATGCCAAATTGGTCAGGACCAAACAAAGGAGGTGGAATCCAGAATACATTGCTATGGTGAAAGAGGAACTTGAAAAGTTGTTGGAAGCAAAGTTCATTAAACCTATGGAAACCACTGAATGGGTTTCTCTTATGGTATTAGCATTAAAGAAAAATGGCAAGCTAAGGGTATGCGTCAACTACAAAGCTTTAAACAAAGGAGCTAAGAAAAACCAATACCTTTTGCCATTTTGTGAAGAAAATTTTGGAAGAAGTAACAGGGCACGAGATGTACACATTCAAAGATGGGTACAGGGGTTATGATCAAGTGAAAATTATTCCAAAGGATCAATTGAACACCACATTCACCACACCATGGGGAACATTTCGTTACACAATAATGCCCTTTGGTTTGTGCAATGCTCTAAGGACATTTCAATGTTTAATGAACCATGTCTTTGAACCATTCTTACGCCTTTTTTTAAGAGTTTTCATTAACGGCTTTGGAGTTTATAGTGATAGAGCTTTTCACCTTACCAAATTTGAGTTAGTCTTTCAACGCTTGGATGGTTTAAAAATGATTTTTAGCCTTGAAATAATCACAATTGGGTTTTCAAAAGGGAAGATGGTTGGACACATTGTGTCAAAGGATGGGGTAGCCACAAATCCTAAAAAGATTCATAAGATTTCAAAGCTTCCTTTCCCCACCACAAAGAAAGCCCTTTGAAGTCTTTTGGGGATGGTGGGTTATTATTGAAGGTTCATACACATGTTTGCAGCAAAAGCACGTCTTTTAATGGGATTCTTGTGGGAAAATGTGCTTGCACCTATGCAAGATGAAATGTCGAAACATGCATTTAAATAATTCAAATTAATTTTTTAAACTACATTAATCCTTTGGACTCCAAATTGGAACAAACCATTTTTGATATATTTTGATGCATCTAAAGAAGCGATGGGGAACACACTATCCCAATTGGACGAAAATGGGCATGACCATTCCATTCATTTTGCTAGTAGACAATTAATTTTAATTATATATATATATATATATATATATATATATATATATATTATGACTGAATAAAAAGGTTAACAATTATTTTCTCTCTTAAAAAATTTCACCATTACTTATTTGACGCGCTCCCAAGTCCTTAGTTAGTCCCAAGTTGGGGCTAAGTTACTCAAGTTGCGGAATTATAGGGGACTCGGGGCACGCTCCCAGCTCTCAGCACTAAAAGGGGTAGAGGGGCGTGTTGAAGCTCCGGGATGGGACTAGGAAGAATGACAAGCTACTCATTTACTCAAACCTGCATCAAACCAACCAACAAGTTGGTTAAATCACATTCTGGAACACCCTTGGTGCTACGACAAGCCACGTGTAACTTTGGACTCACTTGATTCACCACGGCCCAGACTCAGGGGAAGCCACCACCTTCCCCATATAGTATACTCTATGCCTCTCTACGGCACTCACATCCGAATGGCTTTTTGTCCTGGGACTCCCAAGGAGGAGTCCCGAAATTGTCTCGGTTTAGAATCTCGGGACTTTGAGCGATCATAACTCTTTGTTCAGACCTCCGATTGGGATGAAGTCTATAGCAAAGTTGTAGCTCTCCTCGAGAGCTTTCCAACGGTGTGTTGCACTTCACCTGCATGCACCAAGGTCGGGTCGATTCTCGACTTTTAGTGGTCGAGAGTTAAACTGGCAATTTGGCTCCCGACCTTTCTTTTGGCCATAACTTGAGCTAAAGATGTCCAAATGGCCAATGTGAGGCCATTTTCGACATCTACACTTTAGTACCTTTCTAATTATATAAAGAGCACCCCAATAAGAGGTGTTTTGACCCCTGCAATCGAACTCTGAAGTTTTGGAAATCCCGGAGGACTCCCAAGTCCCAATTTCAGGAGTCTGAGTTTCATCTTCACACTTCCCTCAAAGTAGGGTTGCGACATTATTAAAGTACAAGGCCAAAATTGTGACAAATCAGAAGGTTTTAACCTACTTGGTCAACAAGTCCAATCAAAATGGTTGACTTGCTTAATGGTTATTGTTAATGGAGGAATTTGACATTGATATTGTCCATCATCCAAGAAGGCGACATGGCAATGTTGATGGCCTTACAAGGGCATATGAAGGAGTGGGTGATGTTTCAAAGGATGATGAATTTCCAAATGTAGGAATAATGACCATCAATGTAAAAGAAATGCCTAAGGAATATCAAAAAATCATTCAATACTTGGATGATATGAAGTTTCCAATTGAAGCCACAAAGGTAGTGTGAACATGAATTGTGCACAAAAGTCAAAATTACTCAATAATAAGCAACCTACTTTATTTCCAAGGAAAGGATTGACGCACTCCCAAGTCCCAAGTTAACCCCAAATCGGGGTTAGGTCACTCAAATTGCGGAATTTCTGGGATTCGGGGCACGCTCCCAGTTTCCAGCACAAAAAGGGGGTGAGAGGGGCGTGCTGAAAGCTTCAGGATAGACTAGGAAGACGAACAAGCTTATTCAATTACACGATCCTACATCCAAATCTAACCAACAAGTTAGTTAGATTTCATTATGCACCCTTTTGGTGTTGGGACAAGCCACGGGCTACCTTGGACTCATTTGATTCACCACGGCCCGGACTCGGGGGAAGCCACCACCTTCCCCCATATAGTATTCTCTGCAGCTCTCCGCCGCACTTACATCCAAATGGCTCTTTTTCCTGGGACTCCTAAAGTGGAGTCCCGAAACTATCCTAGTTTGGACTCCCGGGACTTTGGACGCTCGTAACTTCTCGCCCCGAACTCGAATCGGAACAAGGTCCAAACAAAAGTTGTAGCTATCCTTGAGAGCTTTTCAATGGTGTGTCGTACTTCACTTGCACGCACCAGAATCGGGTCGATTCCTGACTTTTAGTGGTCGAGAGTCAAATTGGTAGTTTGACTCCTAACCCTTCTTTCGACCATAACTTGTGCTGAAGATGTCCAAATGGCTCATACAAGGCCATTTTGGACATCTACATTTCAAGACCTTTCCAACGGTATAAAAAACGCCTCAATGCAAGGTGTTTTGACCCCTGCAATCGCGCTATGAGTTTTTGGGAGTCCCGGAGGACTCCCAAGTCATATTTTCGGGGGTGTGAGTGGTGACCTCACAACTCCCTCAAAGTGGGGTTGCGACAAGGATGGTGTTTTGTGATGAACCACTAGAAAAGGTGAAACCTCATGTGTTTTGTATGTATTTCATGAAGGGTTTTGTGGAGGCCATTTTGCAGGACAAATCATAGAAAAAAGATTTTGCAAGCTGGTTATTATTAGCCCACCCTTTTCAAGGATGCCTATGGTTATTGTAAGAGTTGTGATGTATGCCAAACTTATGCACAAAGGTTTATTATGAGTGGCCCTCCCCATACCACCTTTGGGACATTTTGAAAAATGGGGAATTGATTTAATGGGGCCATTGCCAATGACTAAGAGAGGGCATTAATTCATTATGGTTACCACAAACCATTTCACAAAGTTTGTAGAAGTATGTGCCTTGAAATTTTCAATGAAATAAGAAGTAACACGATTTCTATATGAATGAACATTTATTCGATTTAAAACACCATTCAAAATTGTTTTTGATAATGGTCCCCAATTTTTGAATGAGGTTATGGAAAACTTGTTAGCACGCCTTGTAGTGAAACATAGGTTTACCACTATGTATAAGCCTAACACCATTGGCCTAGTAAAAAGGACCAATAAGACATTATGTTCCATGTTGTCAAAAAAGGCTAAGGTTCATGTGAACATTTGTGATTAAGATCTCAAGATCCACTATATACTATGGGTTTATTACACCACATATAAAACTACCACAATGTATTCACCTTTTCGTTTAACCTATGGGATAGAAGCATTTTTAACCCATTGAATTGGAAGTAATGACTTTACCCATTGCCACAACGATGAGACTTCCTTTAGCCGAATCCCAACGCCATTAATCGTTGCAATTTAATGAGTTGGACGAACTACAGTTGAGAACTCACCGATCCATTGAAGTCATGCAAACTCAACAAAAGAAGGTTTTTGATAAGAAGGTGAAAAAAAAGGAATTCAAAAAAGGTGACCTTGTCATGATGTTTAACACTCGGCATCATTGCAAGGCTTATATAAATTGTTGCCCAAGTGGTTTGGACCCTTTGTTATTAAAAAGGTGTTTACATATAATGGATCTTATGAACTTGAAAATGTTGATGGCTCACCATATCCAAATCACATTAATCATGACAAGTTGAAAAAAGTTTCAATATGAATTTTGGGTGTGATGTAATTTGATGTAGTTAAATTGTTACCTATGTAATTATTTAATAGTTAAGTTTAGTGATTTACTTATTAGTAAGATTTCATAATTTTTTATTATTTATTCATAGTGCTCAACTTTCACATGGTAATTCATGTGAAAAATCATATGAAATTTTTTTGGTGCATTGACTTTCACATGATAATTCATGTGAAAAGTCATGTGAAATTTTTTTGGCTCATTAATGTGCATTGACTTTCACATGATAATTCATGTGAAAAGTTATGTGAATTTTTTTGGCACATTAATGTGCATTGACTTTCACATGATAATTCATGTGAAAAGTCATGTGAATTTTTTTTTACACATTAATGTGCATTGACTTTCACATGATAATTCATATGAAAAATCATGTGAAAAGTTTTTGCCACATTAGTGTGCATTGACTCACACATGATAATTTATATCAAAAGTCTTTGTCACTTTATTATGCATGTGAAAATGCCATGGGGAGCCATCGGGAATCATGTGATGTGTAGATTTTATGAAGTTTTCTTGTTTAATTTTTTTTTAGTCAATATATAAGTGGATGTTTGTGACCTTTGGAAACATCTTCATTTGATTGAAATAAGTTGTTGTATAAATGTAAAGTTTTATGGAATATAATTGTGAAAAGAATTGAAATTTTTGTTTTGAAAGGTTTCGGTATAGTTTATGTGAAGTTTACGATAAAAGAATGATGTGGTATACTAGTTATACATAGAAAGGTGAAAAAATATTTATGCAAACAAAAACATAAATTTCCATAGCTATAGAATAAACATATATAGTCTCCATCCTAAACCCACTTCTAATTTACATCGTTGAGAGTTTTTCAAAGACATCAAGAACATGATCTAAAGCATCCCATTTTTGTGGATCACATAAATACAACACAAAACAAACTACCTTCCTTCATAGATAGATTGTGCCAAAAGTAAAATATGAAAAGTTCGCTGCAATTAGCTTTTAAATAAGAGTTAAAGTCTAGTACTTATCCCTTTCAAAAGGAATGGAGGAAGTCTGCCTTTGTCTATCAAATGTGATACAATTAGAGGTATGTTGAAGGGCCATCAATTTCTTTAGGCTTCAATGCATTGGTGTGTGTCAGGTCTTTTCTCCATTCAAAAGAGAGCCTGGATGTAAAAAATTGCATGAATGGAAATTTTTTATTATTTTTTTCTTTTGTGGAAAGTTTTGGTATAGCCCAAAATAGTAGGAAAATGAGTCAAATTCAGGGGTTGGGCCTATTATGGCCCAAAATAGGGGCAAAATGGGCTTTGGGTAACTCAAAGAGTGTATAACATAACTCTAGTGGCTTTGGCTGTAACTGTGGAGTTTCATCCTGAGCTTTTAAAGAAAGGGTAGTACCTAGTAGGATTATATAATCTGAAGGGGCCCTAATTCCACATTTGGACCAGCATTTTTCTTAGAGAGGAGTGCCACTAAATTTAGCACACAAGATAGATTATAGAAAAAGCACTATCCATTATCACACTTTTTCCCAAAAAGATGGGGCTCTTGCAACCTAGCAATCCAAATCCCTTTTATATATCTATTGCCAGAAGTGAATGGCAATACCAGTACATTATTTAATTATTTCTGTCCTCCTCCCTTTAAATGTATCCGTGTTCATGAGTCATGAGAGGGTGGCCTCCAGGCTCATATTATATTAGTGCAGGGTAGTACAGTACACGTTAAGTTAATACTTGATACCCAATCAGACTGTTCTGTTATGGATGATCAGTGTTGTGTAGTAAGCTTGTCGTACCTAGGCCCACCACACACACCCTATTCTATTTGTGTTCCTAGCAAGCTATGGAGCAACATTTGAATTTTGGACTGTTGTCACAATATTAGGTCTAGAGCCTTATTATTGGCTTCTTGGGCATTTTGGGGGGGTTCTTTACAGCTCAAATTTGACATGGTAAAAGTGACATCTACCAATATAGTACTGAAGATGTGTGTACTAGCTAAAATTACTAGTCGCTCATGAGACCACATCCTTGTGACATAGAAGTAGTCCCAAAGACTTGGTTCTTTTCTTTTCTTTTCTTTTTTGGTCAAGGTTTTCATGGTATGCTCATGTGTATGTAGTCTCTTTTTATTTTTTTAGCTCACCAAAATTCAAAATTGGGTAATTAGCCATTGGGAATTGTCAGCTTGTCATGTGTGCCACCACCAAAGGTAAGGCGTATTTACAACTGCTAGCCTAGGCTAGCTGTTTGGTGGCCATTTAATTTTATGCCTTGGACATAGAAGCAGGCGGAGAGCAAAGGTGTGGCACAGTGGCAGATGGTGGATGTTTTGTTTTTTCTATGAAAATCAGTCTTGAAAATAGCACAAGCATCTCAGTTGTACTATAGTAGTATCCCTCCCCGCCCCCCCCCCCACAAAACCACCCAAGCCCCCAAAAACATTATTGATAGTGTGAAAACAGTACAAACCTTTCTTTCATGAGCAGAAGAGAACAAAAACCCGGAGCACTCCAGCAGGCACCAAGAATTATCCTTTGGTCCTGGACTCCTTCGTACCTAGCTAGTCAAGCTCTTCCTTCATCCACTTTGAGGTGGTTATGTCCCACTCAAAGGCCTTCCTTGCCTAATGCAATGTTGAAAGCTATTGCAATTTTTGTGATTCTTGAGACTTGCAGCGGTCCTTTTTTTTCAAGACTGATTTGGCAAACAAAAACCAAAGAGTTGGGACTCTAGCAAGGATTTTTTAGGGGGAGAAAATCCCCCAAATTCATCACATTCTTTTGGGGGGGGAGAAAGGGGTCAAAATCACCATATTTAGACTACAGATTTTTGCAGAATTGATCTAAAATTTTCCAAAAAATCTCTACTTTTCTCTCTGACCTGTTGGCGAATATGGCTAAGTCCTCTTGTGGAGGATCGCCAGTCCACCTACCTCATGAAATTAAAAATTAAAAAATAAAAAACCCTGCTTGGGAGCAAAAAAAATCTATTTTTGGCTCAATCACAAATGCAATGAGACCACACTAGCAAAAAAGGAACAAAATGTAAGTCAAATTGGACAACAGGAAATTTGGTGGTTGACTATAAATTCTCTATATTAAGATAAAAAGATGCACGACCAAGGAAGGGTTGCCATGTTTATTTGTGGAAAAGGGGTGTGAGGTAAAAGAAAAAGCCCCTAATTGCAAGCCTGACTACTAACCTGTAACTGTGAGCAAGCTCAAGTGGTAGACTTGAAACTGTAAGGAGGACTTGCACAATAATGCATGTGGAACAGGTCCAGGAAATTGGGTATTTTGCTTGTTGCTTCTTCAGTCCAACACTTGTCGTACAAGTTATCTTGGAGCTGACACTAAGTGAATGCAGGGTTCATTTTGGAGGTGTGCTTTGAAGCATGATTCACTTGTTATCCAAGTTTGTTTTTATGTGCCTCCTCCTCCTGCTTTCATGTTTGACCATGTTCTTTCAAAATGTTATAGCATTCAGTTCCATTGTACTATAAGAGCATCGATTCCCCCGGCACAACCTGCCAAATGCTGAATGGTGTCAAATCCATCAAAAGTGTGAGGAGGAGGAGGAGGAGGAGGTGGTTCTTTAATCTGCACTCCTTGCAAATCACAGCTGGGTGTCTGCCAGTAGGTATTCTTCACAGGCGTTTCTGGTGGGTATCAGAAGTATGATTGTTATGATCAGCTAAGACACACAGGACTTTGAAAGCATACAGCAAACAAGGACTTGAAATGACAAAGTATATAAGATTAAATCAAGCATTGAGATGAAAGCAAAGAACAAACAAAACCTGATGGAACATAACCAAAATATATATTATATTTAAATGCAATTGAGTATATGATGACAAACCGAGAGAAAATTAGACGCTAGTAAATCATGCTTCAAATTGGTGTTGGTCAAAACATGGAACAGGTAATGACATGTAATTATTTATGTATGTATGGGTTGTGTATGATTGTATATCCTTTGACAAGGCCAAGAATCCAAGCAATCAACTTTTAAGCATTTTCCTAAACATTCGTCACTATGGTAAAATGAATGTCATGGATGAAATGTATCCCATTATGGATTAATAATGAACATCCATGAATTGAAACCAAAGCAACATAGGCACTCTGTTTTATTCCATTAACATTCATCACTATGGTAAAATGAATGTCATGTATGAAATATATCCATTATGGATTAATAATGAACATCCATGAATTAAATGCTGAGCAACATAGGCACTCTGTTTTATTCCATTAGATGTGGGATTGGTGAACATGATCTATGACAATTGGGTTGTGGCTAGTAACGAGTCCAAGCAGTCCACATTTTTAATGGACCAATTCAATGGTTTTTAAGAAGTGAAGGTGAGTAGCTTGTAAAGGGGCATTTGAATGGAACGGACCTTGGCACATTTTATGTTCGTATCAACATGACAGGTTTTATGATTCAATGTCAAGGAAGCATATCATAACTTTAAGTTACAACCAGCTTCCAAACTCCAAACTTGAAATCAAGGAAAACATATGAAAAATATATGCTGAGTAAATTGCACATACAACACATCTAAAGTAGCCTTTTTTTGTATGTGAGAATTTGCAATGTTGGGAAATTTTTAAAATTTTTTGGGTCACAAATTCAATGATTTATTTTATAAAATTTCAAAAATTCGGATTTTTTTTCTTCAAAAAAGTCTAATTTTTTTGCCAGATTTCTATACGTGGTCCAAATAGTTAGCCAGAAAATATAAGGATGCTTTTCTTTTTTTCCTTTCATATGTAGTAAATAGCCAAATTTTGATAAATCAACTTATGTACAATTGCCACCTCAGCTACCACATAAAATTGGAAAAAACTGCTCTGATATTGTGCTACATTCAAACAGGGTATTTAAAAGCTACATATCAAAATATAGTTAACTTCAAAACAATTTATATTGGACACATGCAAAGGTATTTTCGAATTTAATGCCATTAACAAAGAAATAAATATATTAAATGCCATGATCATCACTACCTAACATCTTACATGCCACGTTGATAATTGATTTAGCTTACCTATTCTATGTAATAGGTTCACCCAATTCCAAAATCATTCAACATCCTCCATTCACATTTATTTGGAAAATTCGAGAGAGTTGAATTGGCTTCTCCAATAATATGGTGAGTCATCCAAACATGGAAATCTTGTTGAACATGCACAAATAATACAAGGTGATCAATGTATTGAGGAATTAGCACCGAAGCACTCCATCCAAACCTAATGAGTTTGGTGAATGTTTGCATTTCGGGTAAGTTAAAGCCCCAAGGGGGGGGGGGGGGGGGTTCTCAAAAAAAGGGAGAGGAGAAACATCGAAGGGCACCATTTTTTGTTATTTATCCACCCCCCGGGTGTTA
>Ga0116231_10000272_pt1 | contig 80620 bp, 62 predicted proteins | sample S1TSphgellanicum_2_FD_89695 | JGI IMG/M metagenome (GOLD analysis project Ga0116231, IMG submission 89695) | Host-associated microbial communities from peat moss isolated from Minnesota, USA - S1T2_Fd - Sphagnum magellanicum MG | ecosystem: Host-associated > Plants > Peat moss > Unclassified... | reverse complement strand
GAATCGGTCTGCTCCTTTGCTGACTTCAAAGTCGAATCGGTTTTGTCTTGTGCAGTTGCAGCTGTGTTAGAAGCTCTGTCCTTTGTTGAATTCCAAGTGGATGCGACACTGTCCTTAGCTTGTTCAGATTTCTCCTCAGCTACTCCAGCAGTTTCATTTGCTTTGTCTTGAGCTGTACCCAAGAATCCAGAAGCTTTCTGCTTCACCTGATCCCATGTCAAGCCTGCAGTTCTCTGGTAATCCCCACCTTTGTCCTTAGCAGCATTTGCAGTCTCGGTGGCTTTCTCTTGTGCTGCTCCTGTGGCTGAATCGGTCTGCTCCTTTGCTGACTTCAAAGTCGAATCGGTTTTGTCTTGTGCAGTTGCAGCTGTGTTAGAAGCTTTGTCCTTTGTTGAATTCCAAGTGGATGTGACACTGTCCTTAGCTTGTTCAGATTTCTCCTCAGCTGCTCCAGCAGTTTCATTTGCTTTGTCTTGAGCTGTACCCAAGAATCCAGAAGCTTTCTGCTTCACCTGATCCCATGTCAAGCCTGCAGTTCTGTGGTAATCCCCACCTTTGTCCTTAGCAGCATTTGCAGTCCCGGTGGCTTTCTCTTGTGCTGCTCCAGCTGCATCAGAAGATCTATCCTTTGCAGCACCCCAACCGGAAGCTGCAGAATCTGTAACTTCACGCGCTTTCTCCTGGGCACCACTTGCTGTCTCAGAAGCAGTCTCCTTCGTACTCTCCCATGTGTCTCCTATCTTCTGGGCAGCGGCATCCGTTGTGCCTCCAACCTTTTTCTTCGTGGAATCTGCAGTTTGGTCCGCCTTCTCCTTCGCACTCTGAGCGGTATCGCTTGCTGTCTTGTTCTTGCTCTGGTCAGGGGTCTGCTGTGCACCTATTCTCAATTCATTCAGCTTCTCCATCGCTGCCTGCGTATACTGCGACATCGTCGGGTCGGTTCGGCCTGCTGCCGTCGTAGTCGAGTCTCTCGGCGCCTCCTCCTTCTGGCTCCCTCGCGCCGTGGCAGCAGCAGCATCCTTGGCAGCTTGATACCGCTCCTGAGCCGCTTGTAAGATCGAGAATCCTTCCTCCTGCGCTGCACCTCTCGCCTGCGCTATGGATTCCTGCGCCGCATCCACCGCATGCCCACTCTTGTCCGCTGCTGCACTCCTGGCCTTTTCCGATTCCGACGCCATTATTCCTTACTCTCGTAAAACCAAAAAAAATGCCTCTTGCTCTACAGAATTTTTTTTCCCTTGCAAGTTTCCTTCAAAAATCCTTGCGACTTCTCAAATTTATGTCAATTATTTCTCCCGAAAAACTTCTGTCGAGGATTTGTAACTTCTGTCGAGGATTTGTGACTTCCGCGACGATGACGCTCCTTGTTCTGCGTAAGCGGAGGAAGATTTGCGGCAGACGAGAAAACTCGAGAGGCCAAGAATCGAAGGGCCGAAATATCCACTTCCCAGATATCGACACGTGTAGGAATTCAGGCACGCCCAAGTGTAAATGTGACGTGTGTCGAAGAACAGGACACGTGTAAAACTGGGCAGTCGTGGTCGTAAAACGATAATGGGCCACTCGGTGTTTTCACCTCACATTTTTTCCACGTGTCAGGTTACGTATGTGGGTTTCCCTGTTGTAGGTGAGCTATTGCCACGTAGGTTGATGTTCGATGTTTCCCACGTGTCAGGTTATGCATGTGGGTTTTACCCATTAGAAGTGGGCGATTGCCACGTAGATTGATACTTGGATGTGGGTTTTATCTCTTGGAGTTGGATTATTGCCACGTAGATTGATACTTGGATGTGGGTTTTATCTCTTGGACTTGGATTACTGCCACGTAGATTGATACTCGGACTCGGGACCTGTGAGCCAGGAAAAAGTGTAGGACTTGGAGATGGGAGGGAGGGGGCAAAAATTTGACACGTGGAAAAAAGGCATCTGGAGCTTTCTAGGGTTTGTTAAATTCACTGCCTTTTTTTAAAAAGCATAAACGGAAAACCCTTTAAAATGAAATTTTAAAATAAACTCCAACTTTTTAATATGTTTTTTAAATTACATTCACCCTTTTAAATAATTTTTCAGAAATTGTTTTTTGTCCTCCATTTTTGGTTTATAATAAGGCAAAAAAATTTAAAAAGGTTGACACCTAGAATTAAAATCTTAAAAATTAGATTGAAAAACAATTATGTTAGGTGACATATTAGTGTTTTGTTTCAATCGACAACTATGGAATATGTTTATTAGTTTTTAAAGGCCAACACATCAAAGACTAGTTGTCACAAGTTTCAACAATATGAAGTTTTGAAACACAACTTAACATCACATTCATCATCCAACTTCTCATTGATTTCAATGATAATTAATTTATTTTTTATTACATCTCAATTTCCTTTCTAAGTCTAATCAATTTGTTTACAAATTTTAAATGTTGTGAATGTTCAATGTATTTTCGAAATTTAACTTTACACTGAGTGTTGTGTGAATCTTGTGTGTCGTGTGACTTGAGTCTTATGTGAAGCATAGGTGCACTATGTCAAAACCTAAGCATTTATAATTGTTGTGTATACCTAAGTTGTTTTACATTTTTGTCTCTTGACTATGGCACCCCTTCAAGTTTTGATGAACTTTAAATTTCACCTTTTTTTCAAGTCCTTTACAACCATTAATTCTTATCATAGCAATGCAAATCTCAATTCTTTTAGATGCAATAGAATGTGATCCTAGATCTTATTGTGTTTATTTCTATGGGTAGTGTATCTCAAAGGGGAAATGAGAAGATTTGTGAAGAAATTGTTGCATGCTCTTTTGGAGATCCTACAAAACCCACACCCAATGAACCAAAAAAAAGAAAAACTTAAAAAATCAAAGTGGGAAACTAATATGGTTTTCTAAGATCGACGAAAATCCAAGGTTTACTTGGTTTAAACCTATTTGTGAATGGATGAAGATGGTGAGGTGAGGTTTGCTTCAAGATTGAAAGGAGAGATAAATTGCTAGTTGCAAATCTTGATTCTCTCATCAAGCATTCAAGTGTAACTAAATGCACAGTTATTAAACCTAGAATGGCTATTGACGCATATATTATGTGAACCCTAACAATGCACATGTTATTAATATAGTTGAAGAGGCCTGGTAGGTGAAGAAGAAGAAACTCGGTTTGATGAAGCTTAATTGCACAAACATGCTTTCAAATAGAGAACAAAAACCAAAGATGTAAATTTTGTATGATGGTTTGTATGTTTTTTTTTTTTAATTGTGCATGGTTATAAGACAAAACAAGCATAGGTTGACAACTCCTCACATTCAATAATCACAAAACTCCCCATATTGAAACATTTATCAACACAATGCTTCATTACTCAAAATCCAATAGCCAATCAAATTTCAATATTAAAAAAATATTTAATCACTTGAACCTACAACATTTAAAAATTTGTCACCAACAAGTTATAAACATACACAAATTATGATAGCCACATCTAGAAAAAAATATTGTCTTTGTAGACAATTGAATCCACTTGCCCCAAGAAAAAACAAACTTAACATACAAGCACTCACAATTTGTAACACACCAACCTATCTAACAAATTTGAAAAAAAACATTTGGGTGGCATTATCTTTGGTTCTTTAGTTTTAGATGTAGCAGTCCACACAATATTTGAACTCAAGTTGGAGCATATTTGCTTTACTTTGTTGATTTTAAATTTATAATTTATAATATTATTCACCCATTATATGTTAAAACCTCAGGACTAAGAAAAAGACTAGGATTGATTTGAGGTTATATATTGTCGATTCAAAAAATATACAATTGAATATAATTCATACTTAAACCCTAAAAATATCCAAATATTATGATGCCACTTGCATTAGCTCCTATTTCCATTATTTATATTTATGATTTATACATTGTAAAAATGAATGCATCAAATAAATAAATTATTATTCTTAAACATCAATAATGGCATAAAATGCATTGTAACATTTAAAATCTTCTTACATGAAAAATATTTGTAATGTTTTTCATCAATATAAATTTTAAATTTTATAAATTTTAAAAAATTGTAGAATGTATTCTAATCAATGTTTTTTTTTGGAAGTTTTTCACAACATTTTGGGAAATAAAAAAAATTAAATAAACAACATTTACATGTAGGCACTTCCTAGGTCATCACTTGTAGTAGCACTTTTGTAAAAACGCTACAACCCATTTAGGATAGTCTTCATTTAATGTTAATTCATGTTGGGAATCCTCACTAGTGGACACACTTGAAAATTTTGAAAGAAAACCTTTAATTCTCACAATTAAATTAATCTTGAGATTTCTAATTTTATGATCATGTGTGTAATTATTGAGCAAAGTTTCAAAATTGAACAAAATCTCCTAAACCCCCTTTCCTCCCTTTTTATTCTTTCATATGTTTCCACATGATTCCTAATACTTTATCATTATTTATTACAATATCAAATTTGAGCTCTCTGTTGCTATGCACTTACCAATAACAATCAAGTTTTTCTTCTTCTTATGTTTTCATTTGGTTTCCAATAATTGTTCATTATTTATGTCAATGTCAATTTTAATTTGAACTTATATAACCATTCCCTAGTACGTTGAGGGTTTAGAATTTGATATGAACAGGCACACAACTATCTCAAAGTGTTGGACCTGATCTGCAACCAAGACATGGTCAAGGACAAGACTCTGCAGCAGATTTGGAAGATGTTCAGTATCAGGAGGAGAAGAGCTAGTAAAGTAAAACCAGGTTGGCATTGCTAATCCTTAATCTTCAGTAAATCCCATAAAGCTATACCAATAGTATTTTCTCTCAGAAATAGTACACCCACAACCTTGAGTTAATGAAAATCAGAGTACATGACAATCTCGAGAACCTGTAACTGCTAATTGGTTCTGTATCCAAACAGCTGCATCAGGTGAGAGCTACAAATGGTAGAAATGAGAAACACTGACTGCATCATTGCTGCTCCAGAAAAAAGCGAAGTTCACATACTGTGCCATTGCTGCTCCAGAAAAAAAGCAGTTCACAGAATGTGCCATAGCTGTTCAAATGAGTTGCAGATTCGTGCAATGCACCACATTGCACTCAGTGGGTATTCGGACACTGCCAATCACCATCCACAAGTTTTCAAACAATTTTCAGCCTTGAACTAGAGAGTACATATCTGTGAGAAAACAGAGAAATCTGCACAACAGCTTTAAAATGATTGTAGTCCTGAGCTTATGAGAGTAGCTCAGAAACTGTCAGCCCATTTACCTTCACCATAAACAGCAGTGACAAGCTGCCATAACTACCCACTGACTTGAACCATATTACTACAATGCAAAAGATTGAACCTTATGTTTTTCACCTCTGAATACTGTGATGGTTCTTATTGACTCACTCTGTGGATGCAAATTTTGACTATAACATGTCTTAAAAGAGGACAATTGAGGCAGAAAGGGGTAAGCAAAAAAATACCAGCAACAAGATCATCAATGTAGTCAGCATCAATTTTGCCATGTGCCATTGCACCCACCTGCACTTGCATCAAGGATACTGTCCCTGTCAAAACCTAGTTTCTACTACTGGAGCCTTTTACTTGTACTAGTCACTCTCATTGACATTACATCACACTCAATCAACAATGGCCATATGTCTAGAAATTTAAAAAAGTTGCACATTACTATGTCAGACTGGACAAGAAATAATTTGAAACATGAACTTGGGCTGACAAATCTGCCAAACACAAGTTAAACTGTGTCATACACACAGTTTTGTGCATGTGAACTATCCACAGACAAAATTTCTTTAGAACCAGTTTTCATCACGAGCAAATCACAGGGTTACAGAACCATTCCTTTATTCACTAACCCATTGAAATTGCTATATTCCACAAGCCTTGTTTCATGATCAAATTGTTTCTATTACATACCACAAAAACATATGTGCTTGATAATCCAGCAGCAGCCACATAATCTGACAGCTGCACAACTTTGGGAGCACTATATGACATTCCTGCAAAATAGAATTCAACAGAAAGTATTCAAAAACAGATCCAAACACCTGCAAACCAATTCAAAACGGAAAGACTACTGACCCTAAACCCTTAACCCAGTTCCAAACATCAGCCATCCTGCCACCCTATTATAAAAGAAGGGCTAATGACCCTAAACCCTAAACCCAGTTTCAAATGCCAGCCATCCTGCAACCCAGTTAAAATAGAAGGGCTACTGACCCTAAACCCTAAACCCAGTTCCAAACACCAGCCATCCTGCAACCCGATTAAAATAAAAGGGCTACAGCCCCTAAACCCAAAACCCAATGTTTACTAGCATCTCATTTTGAGTTGAAGTACACTATAGTAACAAGGGCATGAACTTGAGCATACTTACCAATACGTCGAGCACCAAGAGGGAGATAACGAGTCACAGGCTGCTTCACAATCCGCATGAGCTTGTCAGGTCCATTGCTTGCTCGAATGCTTAACTTCTGAAGCAACTGCACTGCACACCATCTCAAAAAACCACAATCAATAATAACCAAGAACAAAGTTGATTTACACAAAACAACTGTCAGAGTAAGTAACTACTATATCAAACAGGATTGAAACTCAAAAGAGTAAAATCATTCTCACTGACACATAAGACCACAGAAGCGCTTGAATGTTCGTGGGATGCGGATATGGGGATTGATCTGAATCAGCACATTCTTCTCTGTGTGTACATACAGCCCCTTCAGTCGCCCTGCTTTGTTCAATGTGCTATCTAGAATCGCCAAGAGCGCCTGTCAACAACAGATTGATTTACAAAACTCTACAATCACTGAGAAACAAATGCACAAGGCAAAGAACCACATATTTTCCAATTGGAAAGTTACAACATTGTGGGAACATTTTCGAGGGTTCAGCAATAGCCAAAAAGCATTGTGCAACAGAAATTCCATGTTTCCATGTTTTCCTCTGCTTGACATTTTGCAACCAAAACTTAATATACTTGTGTGATTTCCACATGCACCGTAACTGCAGTAAGTGCAGCAGGAAAGTCATGAAAATAACTAACAAAAAAGACATAGTTGCAAGAATTGTAGTCAGGAAGCTCCTGTTGCAGATGTCTGCAACAAACAGGTCAATTGGCCGGTGGCAGTACTTCCAGTGTTAGGTGCTAGGTAGATATGCAGAAGGCATGTTTTGACTTTGAAATCCTTATGGTGAGCGATTGCTGACGATCATCCTGCAGAAACTCTTGCAGAAAGTCATGAGAGTTTGGGATTTGAACCATTTATCTCTAAGTGCAACCAAACCTGGTGTAAGATGTCGGGGCGATACAATGCTGGATCACGTTTGTGCTTCTTCAGAAATGTTGCATGGTCATCACAGTTGAGCAGCTGATAATTCTGCAGTATGCCACGTCCCACAGTTTTAGGAGTTGAGAATGTCCATAGCCCTTGCAAGTTGCAACAACCCTCGAAAGAAACACTCCCCACCCTCCCCAAAGAGAAAAGAAGAGGGGATTTCTTTTGTTTTCTCTACCTTCCCCACTTTGGCAGCTTCCAGAGAGGCTTTCTCCAGCACAAAGATGACTCCACCATCCTCCGCAGATGGAGCTGGAACTGGAGCTGGAATTGCTCCATCCGGAACACTGCTAGGTCCAGGAGCTTCCTCCTCTGCAACATCTTCATTCCTGTCCTCTACACCCACCATCCTAGAACTCTCCCAAAAAACACCAGACAAGCTAGACCTAAGCAGTTCTTTTTCTGGAAAAGCAGCAAGCAAGCAAACAAATAAGGCTCTGCAATTCTTCTAACAAAGCCCAATCTGAAAACGAGAAATTGTGCACAACCACGAGAAGAGGGAAGGAACTCCCTTTAGGGTTTCCAACGCCGAGGTTTAGGGTTTCGATTAGAAGCTCGAGACAGCCACCGAAGACCACGACGCTCTCCCGCGTTCTCCAATTGTGTTTGAAAAAACGCTCGCTGGTTCCGAAGATGTTGCCAAGGATTCCGGATAGAGCAAACAAAGCTGCCGCCTCTAATCCAGTAAATTAGAGAGTATTTTTTTGTTGAGATATGCGAGAAGAGATTCTTGAGGGTTTTGGATTTTTGCGTGGGAGGGAGAAGACGGAAGTATTTTGGCGTGGGTTGCGGGGGTGGTACAGAGAGAGAGAGAGCGGCATCCGGATCAGCAACCATGTCGTCTTCTCTCTTTCGGTTTTCTAATCCGCAGCAACAACAGCAACAGACGCAACCGCAGCAGCAGCAGCAGAATGTATCAGCGCTGCAGCAACCACAGGGAGGAGCAGGGCATATCCATCTTATGACCAAGGAGCGAATGCCAGTCTCGTACCAAGCCAAATGGGCAGACCTTCATCCCGACTCACAGCAGCTTCTTCTCCATATCGAGTGAGTATCATCTCAGCCTTACCCCCGGTTCTCGTTTCTTTGCACTAGTTCTGCGCACACATTGTTGAACATCTCAATCAATGGAGTCCACAAGCTCCATGCTCATGGCTGTGGGATTCTCTCTCGGCATTCATCTTTTTGCTGGGCGACTCTGCATTGCAATCTCATATCATCCTAGAACATGGCCGATAGTTGCTGTGTGGATTAGGGTTTCGGATTTAGAGCTTTTTTTGCTTTCTTCTGTTAAAACTCTCGCTATCTGAGCTCTTTTCTGCATCCTTTCAAAGAGTTGCAAAGGAAAGATCAGCTCATAGTCTTATTGATGTGAAGTTGTTGAAATGTGTCTGTAACTAGTCCTACAGATTCTCATGTTGTAAGGCCTCCAAAACTCTCTGTGAACAACACCGTGAAATGAAATCAGAACGTTTGCATGACAAATGTGTACACAGGTGGCTGCCCATGGCAATGTGTGTTGTTTTCCTTAGTAGTTGAATGTGTGTCAATGTCATATCATGTATGTGTATGTAGGTGACCACATGTGGCAGTGTGTGTTGCTTTCGTCAGTATTCAAATGTGTGGTGATGTCTTATCACAGATGTGTACACAGGCAACCACATGCAGCAACATGTGTTTTTATGAGTATTCAAATGTGTATTGATGTTATATCTTTGTTGCATTGCATGAAGCAATCATGTATGCTGTTTTTTCAAAATCAAAATGTGTGGAGATGTTGTATCTTGTTGCATTACATTGTGTAATCATAGATGCTGTTTTACCAGTGTACAATTGTGTGTTGATGTCATATCTTGTTGCATTACATTGAAGCAATCATGTGTGCTGTTTTTCCAGTGTCCAAAGGTGTGGTGATATCATATCTTGATGCATTACATTGAAGCAATCATGTGTACTGTTTTTCCAGAGTCCAAATGTGTGGTGATGTCATATCTTGTTGTGCTGCATTGAGTAATCATATGATGCATTGTTTTTTCAGTGCACAGATTTGTGGTGATGCCAAATCTTTGTTTCATTGCATTGAGTAATTATATGCATTGTTTTTCCCAGTGTCTAAATGTCTGTGGATTTTCATATCTCGTTGCTTGCACTACATTAAGTAATCATGGTGTTTGTTTTCACAATGTGCTCTATGGCTGTTGCATGCAAGGTTCTTGCTGATCATCCTTTAGCTCAGATTAGTAAGGGTGGTGGTGGTTAAGGTTTTCTCCAAACACTGAGAGAAGTAATAGGACCATGTGTTATTGTTCCTCAAAGAAAGTTGTAGCACTGGTGAAGTTTTCTTTGCATTTGATTGGAAAGACCAAGTTCAGTGCAATTGGGTCATCTGTTAATTCTTCTTCTGTTTCTATTCCAAGTGCCCAATTGATCCAGTTTCTATTGTTGAAGCTATTTCCTGCTGCTATTCCTCATGCAGCTCTCAAAGGATTGCATCTCAAGCAAGGAGAAATGGCCTAGGTGGATGGCACAAATTGGCAATAGTATGTAAAATGGATACTTTGTTTGTGGTGCAGGGAAAGGGTCCGGGAATACAGAGAGGAGAGTCGGCGACTGGAGCAAAGGGAGTGTGTCTCTGATTCAAATGCTCTCCACAAGAGTTTTGAATTTGATGCTGCTCGAATAATGCAGGTAAAATTCCCCATATCAAGCAGATCCATTTGTTTGAAGATTTCAATTGGCATCTCAGTAGTTTATTTCTATGGACATTCCTTTCTGCCTTCTCTGCTTGTGATTGCATGATCCTCTCCCTCTTTGATGTATGAGAGTCATGGCAGTTTATCACTGCTATTTGTGAGGAAGGTGATGGGCTGACACTTTGTGAGCAACTCTTCTAAGGTTGTGACTGCACTCATTCTCGTGAAACCTTCAAAAGTGTAGTTCTGGAGATTGTTCTCCACTCTCATAGATATCTCCCTCTCTTATGTTGGGTTCAGGAACTAGGTGCAGTTGGGGATGCAGTGGAGAGGGAGGCAGCTGGAGTCAGAGAAGGTCAAGGGGAGGCCAGTCTCCAGCTTTTGCGGCATGCAGAGGTGGCAGTGCGCTCCTTCCTTCTTTTAAGACCCCGGTTTGCTGCTGCTCAAGCACAGCTATATGACTTCTACAGTGGCCCCCCTGCAAAACCTTCCATGTTCTTACAACAAACCGTGGCAAGATTTGAGCACCAACTGTCAGAGTATCGACAGCGGGTTGAGGAGCTTGAGCGCCTTCTTCTTGCCAGCTCAGATAAGGAGCCAAACTTTGGCTCCCAACTCTCACTACTACAATCTTTGCCAACTGTCATGACCAATGTGCATGACTTTTTCATCCATGTTGCTGCAGAGGTAAACATTGCACTTCTTTGGGTGAACTTATGAAGATATAATTTTTGTGTGAGCTTGATGGGCAGGTCTCCCGTGCTCAAAGAAAACCTATTATCTGCATTACAGTCATTGCTACTGATGTAGATCCATGCTAGTAAAAAATTTGTGGAGTTTTGATCACCACTGTCATGGGTGTTCCAGTGGTAAAGTTTATATGCTTTAGAATCCCTGTTCAACTGATTTGGTGCTATTTTGATGTCTGTCCTCAAACCTGAAAAGTGCCTGGGTTGAAATAGGTGGAGTCACTCCACCAACAGACAGGTGCAATGACATCTGCATATTTGGTGGAGAGGCGGCGACATGGAGATGACAGCAATCCTTTCATTGAGGCTGAGCGACGAGCAGTGGCCCAGCAGGACGCTGCAGCCAAGCGAGTCCTTCACCCCACACTTCACCTGCCCCCTCCTCAACCTGCCTCCACCCCAGCAGCCACCTCTTCTTCTGCCTTTGGAACTTCTTTTCAGCAGCCAGCATTGACTGCCACCACTCCAACTTTGTTTTCCACTCCTACTACTCCAGCTCCTTCAATTTTCAATACCACTGCATCCAACACCACTCCTGCTGCTGGTGCCTCATCACAGTCATTGTTTGGATCATCCTTTGCTCCTGCATTACAAGGTGCAATTATATAGCTTCATCCATGTGTATGTGATGCCAATCTTTGACTAGGATTTCAATTAATTTGGAACTGTCATGTAGGATGAGCTTGCCCACAAGAATATCACTGATATTTTGTTGTGAACCAGGTTCAACACCCCCTACAACACCAGGTGGATTATTTGGCACTTCAACAACCCCCTCTACTGGGTTATTTGGTGCCTCTTCAGGGGCTCCTGCAACACAGACACCCTCACTTTTCGGTGCTCCAGCATCTACATCTTCACTTTTTGGCACTCCTGCTGCTACATCCTCACTTTTTGGTACTCCTGCTGCTACAAACTCACTCTTTGGCACTCCTACTGCTACAACCTCACTTTTTGGCACCCCTGCACCAACATTTGGTGAGTAAAGCACTGGCATGAAATGCCTTTGTTCATTCATTGTGCAGCAGTTTACCATAGCCTCTTCCTTCAGCAGGTGAAAGTGCTATGTCTCATGTTGGATCATCCTTCTCCTTCACATCTCTTTGATCAAGCATTCCTGGTTGTTTTGCAAGCTAAGCACAAGTGCAATGGCATATTGCTGATGAGTTAGGCAGGTAATTGGCATTGCCTTTGAGAGACTGATGGGGTGTGATCATTCGTAGGATCTAGTGCAAGCTGTTTGGGGCTTGTCATTATCAACAAACTTACCGATCACATGTGTGTGGGTATGGGAATGGCAGGTGCAGCTAATACAGCTCCTTTGACTGGCATGGGCTCAACAGGAGTAAGCTCTCTTCTCATCACATCCATACAGCAAAAGATATAGTGATCACCCATAGTAGTGGATCAAGCTGAAATTGTCCAGCGCATGGGTTCAATTTGTCATTCCAACCATAGTAGCTTTGTAAGTAAGAAATGGAAGAGATGGGCAAAACCTTGATTTATGGTTGTAAGAATGTGTCCACCTTGAACAAGGAGGCATCAGCAGCCTTTTGAAGAGACAAATTCAATCCCATTGCAAGACATGGCCTCATTCATCTTCTTGAAATGTTTGTTATTTCTTTGATTTGGAAATACTTCTAAGCTGCTTGCATTGTCGTGGCCACTAGGTTCCTCAGATATGATCTACTGAGATTTCTAACTGGGGCATCAAGTGGTTTGTTTGTTTCTGACCACGGTGTTGATACTAAGGGGTTATGTATGGTGCAGGCAACGGCTGCTGCAAAACCAAAGCCCCGAGGGGCTAGACGGAAATAGACATGTTGGGTAATTGCCTTCTTCCATCTTCCTCGTAGCAGCAACATCACCAAAAACTGAGTCCTACAGTGCGACTTTTCAATGTGACATTGTATGGGTTTGAGGTTGTTTTTATACATGTGCATGGAGTGGGATGTAAGCTATCTGACTGGGCCAGAGTTCTTCCTTTTAATTGTGATCCCGGTTTCATGCAGAGGACAATTTTTTCTGTTCTCCAGTGTAGGTTCGTCATTCTTTTATATTGGGGATGTAGATGTTGTGGCAGTTTGCCTCCGGTTCTGTCACCATAGAGTCTCCAGACAACTCTCCATCCAGGTCAGGTGCTCTTCAATGCTTTCTTGTGGTTGGTGTTCCTGAAGACATGAGCAGATGATAGTTTTGTCAATACAGATCATATGTTGTAGACTATGACATTTCTGACATATTTACTTCGATTTCAAAAGGAAACACCTTTTGAAGTTTTCACTATGGCTTCCATCCTCATTGCTTGACTTTGATACTAACATGAAACATTTCGTCAGTAGTCATTGGGTTTATAGCAGTGATGACCCATTCTTCCTTGTTTATTCATAACTGGTGAGGTCCTACCAGTGTTGGCCTGTTCTTCCTTTTTTTCATACCTGTGGGGGCAGGGTCTTTGTGAAATTATTTTTTCTGTTTGCATAAAAACATTGTATCAAATATTCAGATTTTGAGTTTTTTTGGGACCAGCCTTTTATCTATTATTATCAATGTGCTTTTTGTTTGAGGAATGCTCCCAGTTACCAATTTTTGCAGGTAATGTTTTTTATGAAAGAACTGTACTCATGTTTTTGACTGGTATTTCCACACTACTTCCACATTGACACCCCTTCATCTATTAGAGTTTTCTAGGTGTCTCTAGGAGGCAATTCGATGCTAATTGGCATTCTTCCGAGTTTTCTCAGCTATGTTGATGTTTTTCAGAGTTTTTTCAATGTTGCTCAATGTCCCTCAACATTTCACAGTGTTGCTCAACATCTGTCAATGTTTTCATAATGTCCCATCATCATTGTCAAAAATAATAATATTATTGTTAATAATTCTCCACATCTCCCAATATTTTGTCAACATTGCTTGACACCCTTGTTGTTCAAGGGTCTTTGGCATCTTCTTGGTGTTGCCTAGCATCCCTCAGTGTCTTCCAATGTCTCTCAGATAAAATACCAAAAATACAAAATTCTTGATGTCCTCTAATGCATTCTTGACATTGTTGAACACGTTTGGCGTGACCTCAGTGTTGCCTGGCGATGCTCAACATCTCCTGGCGTTGCTTGACATCTTTCAATGTTTTCTCGATGCTACCCTTGGTATCACCTTGGTGTTGTTTGATGCCCCCATTGTGCCTTAACTTCTTCTTGATGTCTCTTACTTGCTTTTTAATAAAAATCAATGTCCTTGGCATCACCTTGTTGTTTGAAGCTCCCATTGTGCCCTAGCATCTTCTTGATATCCCCCAATTGCTTTTTGTAAAAATTCAATGTTCATGGCATCACCCATCATCCTTGTTGTCACCCACTAGCCTTTGGTCGACCCTTGAACTTGTCCCCATGATTTCCCAGGCTTAAACACTATCTTTCAACCCTTTAAAAAAAATCATGCCAAACCTAAAAATTATTAAGGATGTTCTATTCAAGATGTCCTTTTAAGTCCCAACTTCCAAGATTAGTTACATTGTTTTTTATCACTAGTTCATTTCATGGCCCTTTCTATAGTAAAGTTTGTCTTCAAAAGTAATACCTAGTTTGACCTAAGGAAGGGATTACACTAGTTAACAAGGTGTACAAAATTCAAACAAACATCACATTTTTATCAATAAGGACGATGATTTGAATACATTATATAGATCTCCAATCAGGGTTTGATAATGGAAATGGGGCGATAGAGCAAGACTACTTGAAGAAAAAAATTGAGTGTCTACATTTCTATTGAAAATAAAATGTGAAGTACATTATGGCCATGTCTTGGTTTTTGCATGCAAATATTTCAATTATTAATGCAAAGGTTTTTATCAACATTAAAACATTAAATTAATGTTAGAGAAATGAAAAGGGGAGATGATCCTATAATCTAAATGAAATGTATATAAAATTATGGTTTGTTCAATATGCTTGTGCACCTCCCAATAGTTAACGATACATAATAGCATCAATTCATATGTGAATTTTTTTTGATTGCATTGTAAATGATTTATAAATTGTTGCAACATGCAATGTTTTTCAAATATTCAAATTAAGTGAACTCAAGATTCATCAAATGTGCATATTTCATGTTATGACAAAGTCATTTAATATCATGCATCATCATTGTACAATAATAGTCATAACATGATAAAACAATAAAATTTTCAAATTTTATCAATTGTGCAATGTGACCATTCTATTGAATTTCACATGAAGCTTTTGACGCATTTAAGAACAATTTTTTTTCAAATATTGCATTACACTTTCCTAATGTTTAAGGAAGTAATACCACATTTCAACAACTATGCTACTGAATTGAAAAGATGATCCTTACCATCATAATAATAAGAAACGTTTTGTTTTAATCCAAAATTTTCAAGTCTATATTAATCAATTTAGGTTTGAAAACTATTACTTAATCTTTTGTTAAATAATTTGAGGACCAAATGAGTGAAATTTTATTCAATTTATGAGCAATATGTAAATCTAAAATAAACATTGTTTCAAATTATGGAATGTGATGTAAGAAAATGTGGTAATGAAACAAAAGATTAAATTATGTACATCAAATAGACATACAAATCAAGAGAAAAAAATTTGGGTAATTTTTTTAAAACACGAAAGATCACAAAACTAATCACTAAAATTAATTTGTAATTATGAGATTTGAATAAACATATGACCAAAAAAAACATTCAATAAAATTGGGTTCATTTGATTTTCATCATCTAAATTGCAAATTCAAAAATTAAAGTTGGCACATAAACCAATGTTAGATTTATGCATCACCAAAATTGTTGCCAAAAACATTGAAATTGTCCCCTCATAATAAGATGTATTGAGGAAAATATGCACCACTTTAGAATTCAAAATTATGTAATGTTAAGCTCACTTTACATTAGGAGTGGAAGCCAAGGTTGAACTCAAAATTGAACATTCTTATTGATGCAATCATTGAAATCAGCCTCAAGGGCTTTACACTATGAGTCAAGGCTAAGAAAGACAACAATAGTTTTATTCTACCACTTTATGGCCTTCACTTAGCCAAGGGCCCCAAGGCAAGAAAAGGATACCTATCAATTTGAGAGGCCAATTTGCAACCATTTGGGCCAAAGTTGTTGTAGTAAAATATTGTTGTTTTGATGAAATCCATATCACAAGATCAAAGTAATCCCTAAATCAAATCTTCTTCCTTTTTTTTCTTTTTTTCATTTCATCTTTCTCCATTTCCCTTATTTCCTTCTTTTCTTGTTGAACGTTTTCATAATGACAACAACCATCATCACCATTACACTATAAATTGAATGAAGTGCAAGTTGTTGCAATGCCACAACTATAGGAATAGCATGTTGAATCTTCATGAAAAACACAAGAAATATTTGTGTCTATGTTCATCCGTGGTGGTTTAACTTTTAGAGTTTAACTTGAAAAAGGAAACAAACATGAAAATAATAATAATAATAATAATAATAATAATGAAAACATATGACGAGTTAAAACCTCATTCCTTAGTTTTTGGCCATAATGGCTTTACATGTGAACTCATTGACCCCAAACTAAATAACATGTTATTAATAACCTAGGACCAAACAATGAACCAAAAAATGTTCAAATTTCTCATATTAACCCCAACTCCTATTCTAAAGTGGCTTTCGTTGACAACTCTAATTCTTATACTTTTAACTTAATGGAAAAACTACTTGGCAATAAACGATCCATAGATAGTTGACTACCATTATACAAATAAATGACCAACAAGTTTTTGAAGATAAACAAGATTTTATTCCCATGTGTTTCAAAAGGGGGCTTAATATAAACCCCGCAAAATGGTTATATTGGCATAATATGATTTTATCAAACCAAAGTCATCAACATATTCAATTTTTTTAAACTTAAAAATATTGATAAAAATCAATTTAACTAAAATGAAACCCTAGTGTGGAATGTTGCAAGCCATAGCTATTGCACACATGAACATTATCTCATATTTCTAACAAACATAAAAAATTGAACAAAGTTCCAATGATGTTAAATTTTTGAATGCTACAAAAAATATATATCTTACTACATAAATTAATATTTTTTCATTTCCTTAAGTGATTTCTTCTAGGATCAATTAACCAAAGTTTCAAGAAATAGTGAAAAGATCATTCTTGTAACAAGTCATTGCATCAACAAAAGAGGATTTATAATGAACCTCATGATGTAGCTAAGGAATCAAGATATGCTTGACTTGAGCAACTATGCACCTCCTTATCATAAAAATTTGCACTTTGTCCTTGCAATAATGTATTAAAAAAATAAGTATAAACATGTTACACAAATGGAATGTAGGAGACATGATGAACCCAAAATGAACAATTCTAATCTTTGAAAGATTTTCTTGATTTGACCAAATATATTAATAGATGGCAGCCAAAATATAACCTTTGTACACACAACTATTAGTCATTTGCAACTTTGATGTGATTATGTTATGACAATTTATGCTTTCATCCTATGAGTTAGATAATTTTTATGTTTATATTCATGCATGAATAACTTATATGTCCCCTTAATCGCAATAGTCACCGAGTTAATTGCACCTTTAGAAGTATATTATGGTGTAATATAACAAAGATATATCCCTTTGTATGTATTAAAGTCGTATTTAAGATATATATTTCATTTATGAACAAGTTACATCAATTGCAAAAGTTGTAACTCGCCATATATATAATGCAACTCCATCGAACTCACTATAATTTAGTTGCAACTTTGTTGAAACAATTCATTTTGTAACTCCACCACAACTACAACCATAATGTCATGCTAATGTTATTAATTTTCATCCATCCTTTATAATTTGACACATGGCACTATGAATTTTTTTGTATTTTAATTATTTTTGGAAGTATTGATCTCCATCATTTGTTATGAATTGTTAACAATGGTCTAAAATTATGACACATGGCATAATAAAAAATTTGTCACATGGTTTTTTTTTTTTTTTCAAAAAAATATTATATATATAGCTAGATAGGTTGATACATAGCTATAAATAGGTAGATTGGTAGGTCCTAAGACCTATATATCTACATTACATACCTACTTACCTATTTACCTACCTACTTACATAGGTAGGTAGAAAAATTCAACTTATTTATTTATGTGGATAAAAAAATACAAGATTAAATGAATTCAAAAATAATCATCTAAATTTATTTTTTTTAATTTTATGTTTTTATATTAGGGTTAAACATTTATAAGCTCTTATCAAAATTACAAGTGTATTTTAATTTGAAAACATAAGAGAAAACACCTTTTTTATATAGTTTGTGACATGGGATTTTTTAAAAAAAATATGGGTTAAATCCTTTAGTTATTTTTTAGTTCCAAATTGAGTTGTGACTACCAAAAAGAATTCCCACATACTTCATGTTTGTTTTCATTACGTAAGTTATACAACTAAATTAATAATTATTTAATACTTATATATTTGAATTAATATTTTATTATTTGGAATAATTACTTAAATGAATTAATTCAGATAATTAATTATCAAAATCATTTATCTGATTTTATCTGAAATAATTATCAAAAATATATATTGAAGTACATATCTGATAATTAATTATTTGGATTGATTATTTGAATAAATTAACCAATGAATTAATTGTCTAAATTAATAGTTAAACCCTTATATTACTCAAAAGAAAGAAACCACCTTCACTAACTTACTTTATTACAACTACTAAAATAATAAATACGAAGTAAGACAAAGAACAAAAAAGAAGAAGGTAAAGTTTGCTATTTAAAAAATATCTATTATCTTATCTATTAGTTATTCCAGAGGTGTCACGAAAAGGAAATATAGAAAGGCAACATGGGAAATGAATATAATTAGAGAATAGCTACTTTCCATAGCTCTACATTACCTTCAAAATCCTTAGATGTTACCTTAATGAATCTATAGGCCTCCCATAGCTACTATCCCACCTTAAAGTGCTTGTAGACCCTTTGGTAACCATGTTTACCATGTATAACACCCTGAAATGCCTCCTTAACGCTACCTACCATGTGTAACAAGTTGCACCCACTCATGGTTATTACCTACCATTTGCAACAATCCCCCTTAGTTTGTAAACATACCTTCAAATGTTGCCCCTTCTTCCTATTGCTACATATTGGCTACTACCTTCCTATGGTAACTAGTAGCTTACTACTCTAGAAGCTACCACATGGTATGCCTTCTTACTCTCTATTCTATAAGAAATTCAACACTACCATAGAAAGGGTAACATACATTGTATATTCTTAAACTATTATATTTCCCACACCTCTTAATCGAATGAATGCACACATGACAAGTAAAAGTTCCTTAACCATTTTCCATTAAATCCCTACACAAATACAAATACATTTCGTCATTATTCTTTCCTTTCTAATGTTACAATACACATTCTCCAAAATAGTCCTCCATTCCCAACAACTGACTACCAAGGTATTGAATGTTTTAAAAGTTCTCCAAAACCTCTTATAATCTTCCTTCTCCACAAAGTCACACAAGGCTCACATTGACCCCATGAAAATAGGGCCTTTATCCTAATCTCTTCTTAAAAATTTCCTAAATGATTAGGTAGATTACCCCCAACCACTCACTAACATGAATTATTTAGTCTTACTAATTTCACCCCTTGGATAAAGAACGATAAGTTTACCACGAGTAATTATTAATTACTAGGAGGCATAAGGTATTAACTAGTGTAGAGATTTTTACCACTTAATATGTATTACGTGTAGTTAATATTTAATAATCAAACTATTGAAACAATAATTGTTTATAAAATATTACGTATGAATTTGTATCCCTATTAAGTTATAAGTTGTTGCACAATAATCACAACATAATTGAACAATAGTAGTTCAATAATGGTGCACTAGTGGTCCTACTAGATTTATCAATGGGAATCATAGTAAAAAAATAATTGTAAATGTATCCCATAAGGGGCGGTGGAAATGCAAACATGTGGCATGATCACATGTATGTACATCATACATTACTTATAACATAATTGTTATGTTAGAAGCACATTCACAATAATTTTAAAATAGTTATCACATGCAACTATAGTTCAACTCCTCAAAAAATCAAACATGGTTGATTATGAATGTATGTATGATGTGTATAGATTATTGTATAGAAGACCCATTTTCAACTCACTTACAACTATAATATAATTAACTAATTTTTTGACATGACAATTTATTTATTAATTCCCTATATTTCCAAGGGGATAATTGCATAGTAATTATAATATTAAAAGGATAGTTGCACAATAGTGGTATATGAGTTGTTGTTTGAGCTTGAGTTATATGGTAGTGTGGTTTCGACAGACACAATTTCTTATAATGAAGGTTAAATAAAAAATGAAATAGGATTTAACCTACGTGTCACATAATCTATTAGAGCTTTAGGCTACCTTAGGTAAACATGGCATAAATTTAGTCTATGTGCCAAGTGACATAACTTATTTTGAATGTCACATGGCATAATTTAGCCTAGGTTTTATGTGGCATGACCTAGCCTAAGTGTCATGGGGCCTAGTCTATTTGAAGCATTATGTGGCATGACCTAACCTAGTTGTCATGTGACCTAATTTATTTTAGGTGCCACATGGCATGACCTAAGCTAGGTGCCATGTGATTTAATTTATCATAAGTGCCACATGGTCTAACTTACCTACTTAGGACTACCTACTTATTTCATAGATTGTCATGTGACAAATTTTGATAGATTATCAAAATAATTACAACTATAATAAAAAATTTGTGCCACATAAGTATTTATATGATTTGAATAAAGGTCCTTTCTATTCATTGATCACATTTTTCATCCAAAAATTGATGATGTCATCATTAACATCATATCATCTATGATTGATTGATGCTTGCAACTTATTTTAGGCAATTAATGTGAAAATAGTTACAAAATATCATTTATGACTAAACAATAATCATACTAATCACAAATTCTGGTTTTTCTTCTAATCATACTTGTTCAAAACATGTTAAAAATTTAAGTTCCAAAATTAGGGTTTCCAAAATGCACCTCCTCAATGTTTGCACCATTTAAAGATCTTACATGTAATGAAATTGTGGCATTGATCCCATGGTGATGTTCCAATCTATTGCCTTGTTTTTACAAGTATGCTTTCATTGCTTTTTTTCTTCATGTTGTGTTGTCTAGTTTGGCATGCATTGCTATCTTATAAAGCATTGTTTTCTCCTTCATGTTATGTTGTCTAGTTTGGCATGCCTTGTTATCTTCTAAGAGAGGAACTTTGATTTGGTCATGGTCAAGCATTCCTCGAGTGATAATTTGCCATATGTTTATTCTAGTTTTATTTTTATGATTATGGAATTCTAAATTTTTGCAAAGTGTGCAATTTTTTTGATACAACAGTCTTTAAGGATGGTTGGGCCTAACTCATTTTTAGTTCTCATTTAATTACAATGGTAACTTTTTTCAATCCTTTATGAAATTGCTATTTCAATATATTAGTATTAAAGATAATAAACAAAGTCCTTCTAGTTTCCAAAAAGTGTTTCAAGACTACTTAATTTGACATTTTTGAAGGTCATTTAATTTCATTGGTCAAGAAATCTTACAATGTTTCAATTTATACCATTGCAAGATGATGAATGATATTTGGGATTTTAAAGTTGTAATCACATCCTTTTCACTCTACATGAACAAGATTGATGTGCAAGATTATGATCTATATAATTTGATTTCTAGCATCTCCAAAAGAAAGAGAACTCAATATTCTAGTGCCGTTGTCAGCCTTGATGCTCAAAAGAATCCAAGAAAAGGAAAAGGAAATCCACCACCAACAATAGATCAACCAAAGATTGAGAGAGAGAGAGAGAGAGAGGAGAAAAGCCAAACCTGATTCCATTGTCTTTGACTCTGATGTTCAAAATCATCTGATGATGGAAGAAACGAGCAACTCATCACATAATGGCTCCACCCCTTCTGGCAAGTGCAATCTTCAAACCAGCAACACTGAAAATGGGAAATATTCCATGAAGTTCCCCGAAAATGAATTCAGAGTTCACAATAACAACCAGTGAACATTCCTTTCTCAATGTGTGACCAAATAAAGACTGCATCAGATACTTCACCATGCAAAAATATAATCTTCCAAAAATCGTCTAAAAAGAAACCAAAATCCTTCAAGATATTATTATAACTCTAGAACTAATCTCAAGTTTCAACACAAGCCAAAATATCATCTTTTCAAAAATCCTCATATAAAAATAGACCTATTATTACCTAGGGGCCAAAATCCCTGAAGCTACTACACTCTATAATGAAGCTAAACACAATATCCTTGCCTAGCAAGGCACGGCCAACAAACCACGAGCAACATTTCATCATCACACAAACCTTCCAAACGATTGTGCGAAGTCCTTTTGACGAGGGAGTTGCTTCCTTGTTCATCACGCTCCCCGTGCCGTTCACAGTTCACACCTGACTGGGCAAAGGGTTCCCGACGGCGTCTCCGACGACATATGATCGTCGTTCCTGATGCGTGGTTCGTCGTCGTCCTCGTTGTCGTCGCTGTTGTTGGATGCTAACCCTACACTTGATGGCGTTCCCGACACATCGTTCGTCCTCGTTGTCGTCGCTGCTGTTAGATGCTAACACTACTCTTTGTCTACTTCGTCGTTCCCGAGTCATCGTTCGTCCTCGTTATCGTCGCTGTGATTGGATGCTACCGTACTATCTGTGTACTTCGTCATTTCCGGAGGCATCGTTCGTCGTCGTTCTTGTTGTCGTCGCTGTTGTTTGGATGCTACCCTCCTCTCTGTGTACTTCGTCGTTCCCGAGGCGTGGTTCCTCGTCGTCATCGTTGTCGCCGCTGTTGTTGGAGGTTACCCTACTCTGTGTACTCCATTGCGCAGATCGATCGCACACCCTTCCCCGCGGCATTTCTCCTCTCTGGGATCACGAATCCCCCATCATCTGTCGAGGCAATGTAGAGAGATCACACACTGCCACTGTCATCTCCGCTTGCCACCATCAGTAGAAGTCCTTGAAGGAGGAGTAGTGGAGCATAACAGCGTAAGTAGAAAAAAGGGCGAAACAGAAGGGAGAAGGACAAGGAGAAGAAGCCATTCGGTCGTGGGAGTTGGAGGCAATGTGGTCCAGGACGGAAGGATTCTCGTTTATGAGACGGGTAAAGGCGCAATCGGTGGCGGAGGGGATGGACACTCCTGCTGCCAGTTCTTCGCCACGGCGTGGCTCCCCGCCTGGATCCAACAAGTCAGGGATTACCATGCCATCGGTGCGTTTGAGCTTGGACAGAAAGGGATACAGGCCGGGCGATATGGTGGTGGCGACTATCGAGGTGGCTAATGAGAACCCTTCCTACTCCTCCGCTCGTCGCACTCCCAGAGCGAGCGTTGCAGATGCTGTATTGATGGAGGATTTGTCTGTCGAGGTTAGGGGTATCGAGAAACTGGATCCTCAATGGCTGGTCACTCCTAAGCCAACCTCCGGGTCAAAGCAACGTAGAGGTGAGGATCTCTTTTTCTCTCTGTCTGCCTACTCTCGTGTGTGTGTGTCTCTCTCTCATTCTCGCTACAATGTCAGATATGAGGTAAAGCCTCAGCAGGCAAAGCCTCAAGGACGATCTTCTCTGTTCTCTTACATCAGATTCTATTGCGACTGGGGATATGGAAGACAGTAACTCTAGAATATCTGTGCCTGAGCTTCAATGTTTTGGATTTTTCTTTCGTCTTCTCTCTCGACATGTGGGTGACAATGCTGCAACGATTTGGGCTTTTAGCAGCCTGCTTCTCTTTCTTCTTTGCATGAGATTGCTTTTAAAGCCAAAGATTGGTAAAATGTGAGATGCTGCAACAATCAAAGCTATTACAAGCTTGATTCTCGTTCTTCTTTTGCATAAGGTTGTTTTCAAAGCAGATGATTCGTAAATCTGAGATTCTGCAACAATCAGAGCTTTTACAAGCTTGATTCTCTTTATTCTTTTGCATGAAATCACTTTTGAAGCCAAAGATCAGGAAGATCTGAGACTGGGTGTACAGGAGACTTGTTGCTAGAGAGTAGAGCTTTAAGATCTACCTTTTTTCCCTCACTATCCTTTTGGGTATTTGGATTTTCATAGAAATTAGGGTTTGGTGTCCACCAGCACTTTTGTTGATTGCTTTCCAGGTCTGCTTCTACCAGAAATGTGGTGCAAATCTGCAGATCATCAAAGTTCTCTCTTCTACTCAGTTCACTGGGTTCCAGCATTCTGAAGCATAAGAACCTCAAAATTAGGGCTTTTCCAAGGAAAGAGATTGAGGATCCAAGGTGATGAGGATCCAATGTGCTTTTTCTCTTTACTTCTTTGAGAAAGAGAAGAGATCTTGTTTCTGATTCTGCAAGGTGACATGTCTAGGTCTGCTCCACACAGCTTGAACAAAAGCAAGATCACTTGGTAATTCATCTGGGATTTTGCTTCTCTCATCATCCTGTCCGAGGATTTTTTGTTGGGATACTCATTTGTCACCTTACAAGTAATCATGAGTTTTGGAAGCTGGGGGTTTATGATCAAGAACAGCCTCATGATTTGAACAGTGTAAAGCTCTGCCATCTTGAATCCTGTATATATGGCATTGGAGAATAACCAACAGCATGACTGAGACTTCCTGTCACTTCAGGAAATGAGAAAGACAGAAACTCAGAGTGCGGATTTTGTATAATGGTTTGTCTGAATCTTGGCTGGAGTATTGTACACATATTATTCACACCTCCATTGGGAGCTGATGAAGTCAGTGGGTCATATTTACAGCCACTCATCATAGCAGCTCATCATTGCTATTGATGATGAACGTGGCTGTTTGACACTTTGTGAGCACCTCTCACAAGGTTATGACTGTTATCTTTGTTGTGTTGCCTTCAAAGTGTTGCTGTGGAGATTTCTCTGTAATCCCACAGGTATATGGGACAGTAGGTTTTGGGGGACATGAAGCAGGTCTGCATTTTGAAATACTGTGCAAAAGGTATGAAATCCTTATACAAATGGCTTGAATTTTGCAGGGGAGCGAACAATCTTGGAGTCATCCTCAACATCAATTGTTTCAAATGTTCTCATAGGACATGGCACTTCCAAAACCTGTATGCTCCCCATGATAAAACCCATCAGCAATCAATATTAACCTCTTCTGTGCTATCATTTCTCTCTTTCTGTCTATTTCCTCAGGCACAAGGGGGACACAAGGCTAATGGACATACTATGGTAATGGAGAACAGATATGGTGCGGATGATGCTTCCCAAGATTTTGCCACCAACTTATCGTGGCACTGCTGTTCGCTATCTTTATTATCTCTCCTCTACTTTACACTGGTCACCTGCTGTTGTGGAGAATGGGAATGGTCATCATTCAGCTTCTGTCTCAGGACTTGAGCCTGTGGTATCTCTTTTCTTTCTCAACTCCTTCGGTTGGCTGTTGGCAATAAGGCTATGGACAGCACTGTCCAATTCTTTTTCACTTTTTTCTTCTCTTTTGTTAGCTTTCATGATCCCCTTTTTTGAGGGGCATCTCCTCAGATGCACAAAGTTTTTTTCTCATTGCCAATGCTCACATTGTTGGAACTCACATTTGTGAAGATCATACAGATTTTTCCTTAAATTGGTTGGATTGGCACTAGGTTAATGCTTGATTTTTGTGCCTCTGGGCTTACAGGAAGTACGAATGTCAGTTCCAGTATGGACAATGCCTAACAGCAGTGGCCTTGTGTCTGAAGAACTTCAAGCTGGAGATCATTATGGATCCAATGGTGGGTGCTTAAAATTCCCTAGTCCAAAACATGCTGACTTTATAGATCCTGTATCAATTGAAACTGGAAGTTGGTGGAGTGTTCAATACGTTCCCCAGGAATTAATGTAGAAAGTATGGCTTACACGATTGTCATTGTTTTTGTAGGTCAGTACATTAGACAACAAGTGAAGGTTTGGAGACTGACTTTTGTATTAGTTTGTGAATTAACATTGATAGCTTTGTTTTTGTTGGGACTTGATGCAGGCATTGTTCCACCATTCCCACTAGAGATTGAGATTCAGTGGAAAGAGAAAGGAGATGAATACAGTTGGGTGAGTAGTCTAACCTGTACAGCATGCAGGAAATTTCATATAAGGGCTGTCCGTAGCACTGGCCCATGAGGAAACTGGTTTGAATAGACACAAATGGAGTTTCTTAGTTTCTGCAGCAGCTCCTGTAAACCAATTGTGAATGTAAAATAGAAGCTTTCCTTTTAAGGTGGCAGCAATAAGAGAAACTGTATGGAACAACGTGCTATAAAACCCATCTTCTGAATCTTAACTGAAAATAATTGGAGGATTGTAATTATCTATCTTCTGTGTTTCTTGCAGTGAGAGCGGGAGTGATTATCCCTGCTAACTATACCTTTTGGATGTTTAAACAAGAGTTCCTCTGCATGACAGGCTTGGGCTTCAGACCTCAACTTTGGATATGAAGACAACAGGGGGAGTGGTCATGATTCAGAGAGTTCAACCATGACCAGCCCTACAAAGTCTGGGTCTCTAGAGCCAGCATTTGAACGTGCTTTGTCTTTCTCATCACAGCCTGCTACTCCTAAAAGCCTGGGGAAGGACACTATGGAACCAGCACTGCCAACCCCACACTTGAAGAAAACGGATGAGTTCATGCCATCTTCTTCACAACTATCTTTTGACTCTGGCTCAAGTGCGTTGCTTCTTATCTCAATTTCTCAATGCTTTACCCTTTTTGTGTGATAAGGTGTTGAGGGTTATGTCCATGTAAAATGGTTTCCACTGCTGATATTTCTCCATCATCTTGGATACTTCCCCTGATAAGTGGGCTTTTGCAATGATGTCAACATTGGGACTTCTAACCAAGGTCTCAAAAATCCTTTCACATGTTTGACATGGTGAAGAATGATGGCAATATGTTTGGTCATCTTTGTACATTTTGGATTAAATAGTGAGCTATTATAGAGTCAGCTGCCTTTTTGACTGAACTGGCAAATCATATTTGGTAAATTCTGGTTTTAAGTTGAAGGGATCTTTCACTCCATTTCTTACTACGAGGTTGTGGTGCTATGGAGGTGCAAACAAGTAACATCCTCTCACTTCATTGCTCTGATGTCTATTCTCACACTTGTAGAAGTAGAGTCACAACGTTTTCAAAATGGTCGGGATTTTTCCGAGAAGAGAGTGCGGGGTTCTGGAAGCTTGGCAAGTGAGAGCTTTCACTCAACAATGAATGGTTACCACATGAATGGCATGGAAAGTGCCTATGTTGGTCGAGCTGAAGAAGATGTAGGCATTGGCTCACCACAGTCACCAGCTGGTAATCCTCTGCCATGTCCATGCAGAAATCCTTCTGTCTCCTTTGAATATTGAAAGTGTCAGATGAGTCAAAATGGCATCAAATGTGTACTCATCAACCGATTGATTATTTTCATTTGCTTGAATGTGGAGAAGGGTTGATGTCTGTACAATGACTGTTAGATGCTTGGAAACATATCTGATTGGGGTTATTTCATATGCTGCTGAATGTGAGCTTTTGGCAGCTCCTGTATTTCCAGTTCACAAAGTGGTTTATGTAACAATGGGTCGTCTTTGTGTGTGGCAGTCACCTACAATCGAGGCCGTTCCTATAACATTAAAATGGATGACCAAGTTTTGGTGCGGTTTTCCCCAAAGAATGTCACATCCACTTACTACTTTGGGGATATGGTGTGTACACCATGTTTAAGCTCTCACTATATTTTCAGAGTAGTCTACTTTTGATGATTAGAGGAAGGTTTTCATATGAAAATGACATGGCCTCAATCTTCACCATTTACAACTTAAAAATGACAAGCAGATTTGTCTTTAGAATGAAAAATTTCATTCAGGTTTTCTGTTCTTCATGATGAAAAGTTGTATATTTGTACCTCAGAAAAGTGGCTCACATGCCATGTTTCAGGTTGCTGGAACACTGCAGTTCTTTCATGATGAGGGCCCACGACGGTGCTTGGAGGTGCCTAACTCTTCTACTGATTTGCATTAAGTATCTCTGTGTGTAGACATAAATCTGCTGAATGCTGGGAAGTTTTTAGAAGACATATATCCTGATAAAGACTCATCATATCTGTTTAAAAATGAAAACTTGACATTGGTGCTCTGGTTTTGACAATGGGTTTCAGGCTGTAGTCAGGGTTGAGGTGGTGCTCCTACTACTTGTAGATTTCTCTGTAGTTTTATGTTTCCTTTAAATGATGCAGGTGTCTGCAGTGCTAGAGACACGGGAGGTTTTGAACCCGTCATCAGTTCATCCCTCCCGGAAAAACTCGTCAACCATCACTAAGGTAAAGTAATGAGTTCTAGCTCTTTCTTCCAAACTGAATCCCATCTGTTGATGCCAACCTACTACTAATTTTGACATCCAGCTTCTGTTGGCTAGAAAAGTCTACCAGTTTTCTTTTTTTGAATGGAGAAAGAAAGATTTTTTGAGAAAAAAATGCTGAGGTTGGCTTTTAACTTTCACAGGTCCAGTCAGAGTACTACGAAGTGGTGTGTGACATGACAAACACGCATTTTGTTTTCTCAGTGCCCATGGATGGGCCTCCATCCTTCTCAACTCCCTTGTTAACAGTCCAATGGATTCTTCGGTTTGAGTTTGTGGCATCACTGCCAGATGTGAACTGGAGTGAAGTTGAGCATCCAATGTTGCTAGAACTTGAACAGCGAAGGAAAGGAGAATGGTCAATGCCACTCACTGTGCATGCACCCCTTCCACGCACACACACTGCTGGTGCAGCAAAGAGCAGAAAAGAGAGGGGGGGAGACTTGTGGGCTGGACCCACTGACCGGACACTTCTGAATTCATCACCCAGTGGTAAGGTCATCACAAATAATAGCTCAGGGCAATAGTCATCCGCATTCATTTGCTACTGGACTCATTGGGTGGGTCCCTCTCCTTGTACGTATATTGTTTGACCCACTATGCGGAAACCTGTTAAAATGTGAGGATTATATTACAGTACTAATTTCTCATGGATGCCAATTTTTTTTATGGTGGGGTTGTTGTGGTGTTCTTGTAGCTAATATCATATAGTGTAATACAATTATATTTTTGTCTCTCATACACACATGGAGAGGAAGATGACTCAATTCTTTGAGGTCAATTGGTGGCTATTCATGCCACTTTGGCAATACTGAGGTTGTATAGTAAATATGATCTTTGATGGTCTTGTATTCTTGTTTCCTCTGCTTATACCAATAAAGCCCGTGCAAAAGAAACAGCCCTTCATTGGCTAGTTGCACCGCTTTGTAATACTGGAGTGTTAGTTCAGGGATGTGCATCAGTTCAAGATCTTCATTGTGAAAGGATGACTCTCAAAACCAGGTTTCATCAAGCCCTGCTGTGGTACTACATTTATGGTCTATGACAACAACAGCCATTCAACATAAAATGGAAAAATTGGTCACCTCAAGAGGAGAAAGATGATGTAGAATGTTCATTCTTAAGTAGTCAAGTTTGGAAGGTTTTAACCTAGTTGTAAAACTAACAAAACCCATTTATTGACCCTGCCTTGGAAGGCAGGGATATTGTGTTGTGAATCATTATAGAGCATAGTAGCTTGAAGGGATTGCCCCCTATCAACTAGGTGGAGATGATTCATCCTAATTTGGTTGTAAAAATATTCACATTCATCTTTTGACATTTTGTTTTCTCTGCCACCTTCTCGAATGTGCACCCAGCCCAACTGACTTTGTCGCCGATCTATAATCACAAAACTAAATATGAAAATATTTTCTCCAAAAATGATTATGGCATTATCATATGCAAAAATTTCTGTAATTCTTTCAAAATGTGACAATGTGATTGAAAACATTCAAATACACATGTCATGATGAGACTTCTTTCTTTGGTTTGAAATTTTGCATAAATGTGAAATATAAATACGAAAGGGGAATATTTGATCACTTTTTTTTTTGACAAAAAAATCATTAGATTTACAAAAAATTAAAATTCATGATGCAACATTTCCTTATTGGTTTTGGTTTGGTAACAAAAATTTTAAATGTTTAAATAGGTTCTTATAACATGTCATCATTTAATGTGAAATCCCTTTTGGGTTCCTCATAACTAATGTAATGTTAAAAAATGAAAAAAAAATCACAATTTTTTTTTACAACATGATGTATGTTAAAATAGATTTTTAAGTTTTTTCCTTTAGCTATGACCAATTTATCATAAATATCATTTGTTGATATTAAATTGATGGCATGGCCATTATGTATAATACACCTTGTCCTTTTTTGCATTTCATACATCACAAATTTATAAGCTTTATAATTTCGTTCCAAATGATGTAATCTCAACCTCTTCAAGAAATTCAAATTTGAGTCTAAAATGAAAACAGCAGAAGAATAGGAAGTTGGGGCACGATCCATGGCTCGCAGCACTTCGAGGGTAAAAGGGCGTGCTAGAACTTCGAGATGAAACGAAGAAGATTGAGAAGCACTTCAATCACTCACACAGACCAGCACAAACCAAACAACAAGTTGGTTAGCGCATAGTTGGAACACTTTTGGTGCTAAAACGAGCCATGGGTAAACTTGGATTCACAAGACTCACCATGGCCCAAACTTGGGGGAAGCCATCACCTTCCCCCTTATAATATACTCTGTGCCTCTCCACAAATCCCACATTCAAATGACATTTTGTCTGGAGTGTTTCGAAATTCCCAAAGTTAGGACTCTCGCAACTTTGGGGCCCCATAACTTTGTGTGTAGACCTCTGATTGAGATGAGGTCTAAAGAAAAGTTGTAGTCCTCATTGAAAGCTTTTCAATGGTATGTCACACGCCACTTGCACGCAAGGAAATTGGGGCGATTCCTGACTTTTAATGGTCGGGAATCAAATTGTCAATCTGACTCCCGGCCCTTCTTTTGGCCATAACTTGTGTTTTAGGTGTCCAAATAGGTGATGCAAGCCCATCTCTGACATCTAAGTTCCAAGGGCTTTCTAATGATATAATGAACGTTTCAATCCAACGAGTTTTGACCCCTACAATCACCTTTTGACATTCGGGAATCCATTGGGATTTCAACTCCCAAAATGGGAGTTCACTTAGGAGTGTGAGGATTGATTTCTTCACACTCTTTTACACTCCTAAAAGCATGAAATGTGACTCCCGAGCTTAATCTTGGCCTCACCATTACAAACCCTTAACTTGGTCGTGAGCCCAAAGCTAAGGTTACAACACCAAATTTGTGTGAAATTTGTTATTTCATGGGTTTGTATTGTTTACACACGAATGTCATGCATTAGTTAAACATGAAAGCCGTGTGCACAACTTTCATGTGTAAACAATACAAATAGACACATAACATTCGTGTATAAACAATACAAACAAGCATATGACATTTGTGTCTAAACAATGCACACAATATCGATGTTCAAACAATACAAATATATGAATGACATCTATGTTTATTACATACAAACCTATGAAAAGCAAATTTTGCATGACTATTATTGTCAAATTATGACCCATGAAGTTTATGATGTAGATTTAGGAAAACCTAAAATCAAAAAATTCTACGATTACTTGGATTAGTTAAATCATTATTAAAATGTTATGGATGATGTACTGACAGAGAAAAAAATAGTTGTAAATATTTTGAATTATTTATGGTATTTTATTTGTAGTATAATATGTTATGTTAAATTGTTTTAAAACATGAATGGAAAGGTAAAGGTCAAGAAAAGGAAAGAGAAATTATGATGGGCTTTCATTTACTTAAGGATAAATCTATCCTAATGTATGTGCATTGTGACTAAGTAAATAATATTGAAAAATAATTAGTTTGTTATAGAAATATGGAATGATTGTTTGCAAACCCAACTATTATTTTAGTGTAAAAGAAATCCTTGTTCATTTTTTATGGAGCTCCTATGGTTCAAATATCTTGGATTTGCAAAGTTTACAATCAAAACTAGCATCTACATGTGAACAAAGTTGAAGTATTTTCAAATTATTCATAACAAAAAATGAAATAGATTGAATTCATAAACATTGGAAATTAATAGCCAATCACTAAGAGTATAGAGATGATAAAAACATTGATTTTTATTGCAAGCTTTCCATCCAACCTTAGGATCACAAAAATGTTGCTACAAACCTTTGATCCACATGTGAGCTCTTGCCTTATCTACATAAGAGTTGAACATCACATGCAAATGTTACCTACTTTAGAAAGGACATGGACAAGGCCATAATCTCATGCATTAAAATATTTCACACCAAATTCAACTAAAGATATTTAAATTAACTTACTTAACATATCTCATAGTCCCAAAAAAATGTGCATGTAACACAAATATCTCAAGTAACTAGAACTTGATAAAAGTAACTTAAGTAACTTGGTAGGAAGTTGATATCCGATAATAAAGAGCCAATTGATTTAATATTTGTTTATAATAGCTTATGATTGAAAGATTAAAGGAGTTTCATCCCCAATTTTTTACCCTATATTATTTCCCCATTTTTAAATTTCATACCCAATTTTGATGAAATCGGGCTACTAATTTTAGGGACTTTACAAACTCTAAAATAAGGGTAACCTTGAATTCCCAATTTCTCTCTCACATATTGGTATTTAGCTTCAATTGTTTGAGATGAGTTGAATAGTTGCTTCTAATACAATTGATTCATATACTACACCTCAATTTTGTTTCTTTCAATAGTAGTTAGATGTGACTAGTTTCAATATTTTGAAGCATCCACTTATATTATTTATGTTCAAACTCAAGTGTGTGGCATAGTAGACAGTTTGGAACATATGCATGCATGACCTCTTTCAATTTTCAACCATTGATCTTGACTCTCACACTTTGTTCTCTCCTCTGCACATGATTTTGCACATATGTAACAATGATCCTGGATCTTTGGGGATGTCTTATCATTTTTTGTGAATTGAAAATCAAAACAAGTTAATCCAATGTAGAATCATCTGACAATAGTTTAAATTATTCATGTCATTTGAGTGATAGGTGAATAACTATATTCTTCCACAAATTCCAATCAAAGTTCCATCCACAACTGCAATTTTTTTTATCAAATGGCATATATGTTGTCGGCCATGCTAAGTGAAGGTGTAATTTAATCTAAGGTTACCTCAAATGAAATTAGTTAAAAAACACACGAACCACAAATTATATGGCAATAGGCACACCTTGATTATTGTTGTTAAGGGAGCTATGTATGATCTCGGATCTACTACATTGAACAATTTGCTACATATAGACTAAATACTCAAGAACCTATTATGGATTTTGGGTTCCTTCTATTTGGATTTAATTGTACCTAGTTTTGTCTAAACTAACCATTTTAGGTAGATCAACAGTACCAATAGGATAATTGCACACACTCATGGAAAGAATGTGTATTATTGCACGCATGACTCAAAACTCTTTGTTATGAAGGTGGTTTCCCATTTGCAACTTAATACTATGGGAAGCATAGACACATTTACAAAACAAGGCACTGAGTTGTACAATTTAACAACTAGAAGAAATAACTGTTGTAGATGTTAATGATATTGCATATCCACCATTCTGCTGCAAATTTGTATTTCCACAAACTGTATTTCCAAGACAAATATATACATATCAACAACCCCATTGAAACATATAGTTATGTGAAAATTGTTTCCGACATACTTCATTTACTTAGACATTATTTTGGTACCTTTCATTCGTTTAATACACAATTCTATAGTGCTTGTCATACACAAAGAATGACATGCAAACATGCAAAACATAGATTGATTGATCATTGTCATATCCATATCATGTTATTCTTCACATTGATGTTAGGAATTTGTCCGAAAGGAATAACAAAATGCTTATAAGCTGTAACAATAGCATGGCACAAGCTCATTAAAAAAAAACATTTCTAATGGAGTTGTATAGGAGATGTGAACTATTTTTGTTGCGGGTAATGGCAAAAACAAATGAAAAACAAGTTGCAAAGAGAATTATCCAACCTTCTTTTTACAATTTTTTTTTTGTAAACACAAACTTTATTCCAAATATGGTCAACCACAACAAGATTTTTTGGAGGTTTTAATGTTGTATGTTGCAAAAAGTTATCGTCCTTGGTCATTTGTTGAAAATCCATGGCTACAACGTTTAGTTATTCATCAATGCAAATGGATACATTAATTTCCATCTTGTTAGTGAATGAAATCTTCCAAATATTATGACAAAAACTAGGGAGAAATATGTTGTTAAAGTTCTTGCTTCTTGCATTACATGTACATCATCTTTTGATCTTTGGATGTTATGCAACAACAGAAACACATTTGTTATGGTTATTAATTTTAACAATTCTTGGCAGCTCATCCATTGATTGTTAAAGTTTTTGAAGTACAAAATACAACTATTGCAACCATGGCAAACCAAGTATTAAATTGATTACATTCATTTGGTTTGCTTGATAAAGTCATTGCTTATGTCAAAGACAAAGGATTGAATCTTAATGTGTTAACCAATGCCTTGAAATTTGTAGTTTATTATTTTCCCCTTCAATTACATATTCCATTTGTAGGATGGTTATGGACATGTACGAGAACTATGAAAATGAATGACAAAAATACATACCCAATTTAAATTCAAGCAAATAACATAAAAACCTAGACAAAATCACAAGATGCTAAAAACAAAAACATGAAATATGTAAACAAAAATGCAAATAAATCTTTATTTTGATAAAATATGAAAACACAAGCACAAAAGGAACAAAACAAGGCTATATAATAAGATCGTACCTCAAATTGATGTTAAACAAACTAAAGGTAATGGGGGGTTCTTACTTTTATTTATACCCCTTTAAGAATTTAGTTCAAAAAAGTTTCCATAGAGGTTTGCATGTGCCCACCAACCAAGGAAGCTTTTTAAAAGGCTTCTTAATTATAAGTGAAAAACAAATTAACTAGGACTTAACCAAGAATGAACTAAAAGTTAATTATGAATCAATTGAAGGTTAATTAAAAATTAATTAAACATGAACTAATAATTAATTAAAAATGAACTATGAGTTAACAAAAAGTGAATTAAACATGTGTTATAAGTCATGGACAAACATTCATATGAATGAACTCCATTCACCTTGTGAAAGTGGCGTTTGTGACATGTAGTGTCAACGGTAGTTTAATATGCCATTGATGATGCCAAAGTTTGTCAAGGTTTTTCAAAAATTAGTTTGAAGATTATTCAAACATCATTGCCGAAGACCATTACTTGGACAAAAAAATTAGGGAAAAGGAAGCAAGAATGTAAAGATGTTTATATCATTGTAGGGCTACCAACGAGGATGCTCAAAACTCCAATGAAGACACAATTTGCTTCAAAAGTTATCTTGTTAGAAAAAACCCATGAATACCAAAATGCAATCTCCATATATTATGGATGATAATAGGTTCTACACTCATTTTCTAGAATGCCAATCCTAAGGCAAATTTGTGTTTGAGTTTGCATGTTTTGTCACAATAAATATTTGTTTGAACTTTTGTTTGCACATTTCATGTTCTTGTCTTAAGCCTCTTGTAATTTTTTCTTGGTTTCTATATTTTTTGTTTGGATTTAAGTTTAGATCTATCATTTCATTGTTCATCTTCATATTTTTGTGTCCATGACATGAGGTGTTTGACATTGTGGGGTCACAAATTGAGATAAAGTGAATCTTTAATGTTGTTTGTGTCATCACAAACCTTTAGTAGTCATGATTGGGGATTGAAAATTTAGAACACCTCATTTTGGTGATAAAAAAAAAACCTAGTGATGTTTGTGTTGGTTATGATGGGGCCAAAAACCTATGAGTATGATTGACTTTCCTACCTTAAAATCTATTATAATTGAAGAAAACAATAAATTCATTGAAGAGAAAGGCCTTTTTGAAGAGAACTTTATTTATACTTATGATTTTTTGTATGTATTCCTATTCAATTTGATTTTTTTTTTCTTGTTTTCTTATTTCATGTGCATTTTGTTTCTATAAATGTTTTGATGGCGGGTTTGTGTTTGTAATTAAGGTAGAGAGGCACATGTGAATTGTTGGCAGTGCATATTAAACATTCAACCCTAAAACTAATTGCATTGGAAAACATTTTTTTGTTTTTCTTTTTGGCAATAATCCAATGATGAAATGGGGATGATTATGAAGAACCTTGATGGTCTTCAAACATGGTTGAGGAATGCGGGTTAATTTTCTTTTGTTATTTTTTTTGCCATGTGCTTTCTATTGAGTTCAATTACATTATATTGTCAATGTGCAAGTCATTTGATGGCATGGTTTTGTTGCCTTTAATTTTGTCATGTGTAAGTCATTGGATGGGACTTATATTTATGTCATTGCTACTTGCCATGTACACATTTGTGGTAAATGTGACTTTTATTTTATTTTTCCATTGTTGCTATTGTGTTTTGTAAGATTTTTTTCAATTTGACCTTTCTTGGTTGGTTGGTGAATTCTGCTTTTCATAGTTCTTTGGTTGATTTTTCCTTTCCTAATTAGTTGGCTGATTTTGCATTTCTTGGTTAAATTTGTAATTATGCTTTTCATGGATGGTCAATTTTATTTTGCCACTCTTGGTAGGCATTTTGTCTACATGTCAATTGTCTATTTTGTCTATTATTAGTCAGTCTAACATTTCATTTTCTATTTTGGATCTTGGTGAGTCTCGAATATGTTTTTTTGATCTTTGTTGGTTTTTTGAGTCTTGAGTTTTTGTCTTATGTCTTGGTTTTTTATACGAATTTGTTGTTTATTCATGGTCCATTGTCCCCAAAAAGCCATTTTTTTGGGGAATTGTTTTGCAAATATGAAGGTGGTGGATTCAAGTACAACTTTGAAAACAAAGTCATGAAAACCAAAGGAAGCTAAGACTTTGATCTTATACATCATAAATTTTATGACTTTTTTTTGGTAACAAACATATTATGTCTTTTTTTTGTTGTCTTTCTATAAGTTTTGGGACAATGTGATGGATAGGAAAGCTAGATGATGGAATATATGCCAATTTGAATCTAATTAGCACTTTAAAAATCTTAATCACACTTGGAATTGCATGCGCTTCAACAACCTTAAACCCTGTACCTGGTAACCTCCATGAGTTAAGGAAAGTAAATTGAAATGTAATTGGAGGTTTTTTTTTAAAAAAAATTAATTTTCAAAACCTTAACTAGAAGGTTAATCATAATTTATAAAATATACAATAATTAGGATTGCAATGTTCTCTTTAAAACCAATACCCACACAACATTGGTTGATATGTTACCATAAATAAATAAATAAATAAATAAATACCTAAATCAAGAGATTGAAATTTGTAGTTTCCATTAGGGATCTTAATTTTATGACCCCAACTGCAAAGAGTTATGAACCTCTACCCAACTTTTGTTTTGTTTGAGACCATATAAAATTCCGGTTGATGATTATACATCCCTCAAATGTCAAGTTCTATTGATTGAAAAATTTGTTTTTTTCTTTTCTTTTTCTTTTTTCCTTTTAAGATGAGATTTGTATGAGGATGTAGAAATAATATACATGACATGGATTTTTGGCTTGTTGCTAATGGAATATCATTCATTTTTGGGCTTTTGAAAGAAGTGTTGGGGTGGGGGGGAGGGGGAAATTGGGGAGGGTTATGTTTTCATGCCAAGCACCCCTCTTCATTAAATGATTTTTAAAAAATTCATTAATTTCCTTCCAACATTGGCACCATGTTACATGTTGAAACTCTAAAATTAAATAAATAAAGAAAAATAAAATTCTGGAAGTATAGTGAAAGTGTGAATGAAAAGCCAAGGGATTGGATGAGGAGCTTCATCCACCACAGATGGGATGTAATTTCCCAACGTGGCCAGCAATGAGTAGGTAATTCCATTGGAACAACCCCATGTCTGATGGATTCCTCAATCTTACGGCTAGCACTCTGGGGACCCCATCCCAATTTGTGCTTGTGAAGCTTCTCCACATTCCAGGACTATTTTTGCAGATTTCAATTTCCCAAACTGCCCAACATCATGGTGATCCTCTAAATCTTGTACATTGGAATTGAAGTCCCAGCAGGACACTCTCTTCAAGAAATAGATCTCTTTTTGTTTGCTTCTGACAAACTATGGGTTTCAACATGTTGTACATGCATGCTTCAACATGTGAATCCACAATTCACATGTGGATCCACATATGTTGAAGCATGTGTTTTTTGCACAATCTGTATTGCACTTCATTGCATTGAGTGCCCTTTCTCCCAAATTATTTCAAGCGTCTGATCTGATAATTTGTTGATGATGTTTGTGCATCCAAATGTTGTTGTGTGTGGAAACAGACCGATGTGGAGATAGCCTTAAAACGCATACTCAGCTTCAAGGTACTTGCCCATTCTGGTTTTCCATCATTTCTGAATCTCATACATTTTTGGTTACAAAACTCTCAGACACTTCAAAGCTGGAAATTCTCCCTTTGAGATTGAAATTTGTGTAAAGAGACACACTGAGATGGGGAGAGGAGGGAATGGGCATTTGCAGGATGTGATCGGCCTTCTTCTAATTGATGCTGATGGCAACATCCTGCGCTCTACCCTTGCTGAGGTTTGGTCATGTCAACAACCATGTTCATCTCTCAAGTCTATCTTTATCCTTCTTGTCCTTCAATCAAGATGAGGTTGGCTGCATAAAATCGACTTTGTTCAAGAAATCTCTGACAGGTGGAATGTCTGTATCATATGAATGATGTGTGCATTTCTGAGCACAAATGGCTCCTCCTCTCAACAAAGTCTTTCATTCATTGCAACTAACTAATCCCAACTTGAAGCAGATATTGTTTCTGGTGTGCTTTGTTCTTCTTGTAGCGATTCCATTTGTTGCTTTGCTTGTGTAAATGAGACAAAAGAATATTTTGCCACTCAAATGTCAAGTGGAGAAAATCATAAAAAAATTATGTTCATGGCAGGAAGAAGAGGTGGCAAAATATGCACAGGAAATTCCTGATTTGGTTATTATGTCCCGTAGTGCAGTGCGGGAGATAGATCCCAAGAATGACCTCAAAATGCTGCGCATCAAAAGTAAAAAGCATGAGATCATGGTGGTTGTGGATCCACAGTTCACTTTGATGATCATCCATGAATACCCAGGTCATTATGTGGAGCCTCCTCCTCCGCCCCCTCCTCCTAAAGATTCTGATGATGATTACTCTGATTAATAGTAAACCCGTCCCCTGTCCAAGTTTGCATTTCAGATTACATTTTGATTGCTGCTTCATTGTCCTATACCACTCACTTGCACAAAATAGGGACAATTTTGATGACATTCTGGCACCAAGTCATTGCAACAAAAGTGCTGAAAGGTGTCAATAACATGATTCCTCCTTGTGACCCACAAGGATCAGGAAGACAAAAGAGATGAAATCTTCTACTTACTCATCAACCGGTTGTATATTGTCTTGACATTTTGCATCTCCAACAGTAAGTTCATAGGAACATCTTCACTTACAGGAAGGAAGCTCTGTCTGGCCCTTAATCTCTAAGCCCCAGTATCATGCAAGGAAGTCCCCTTGCCATAATCCAAAATCTGCAAAATTCATATTTTTCAACTGCAATGCCTGGACAGAGTTTACATACAAGTAGTGCTCACAACTCTCAAGACAAGCTTTGAGGGCCTGTTAGGCAACAACTGCCTCCTCCAGTTTGTGTACCAAAGCTAGACCCTACTCTGTCCTGTGAGTTACAAGTCTAATTGACATTTTTCTTCACATGGATATGTTTCCATTTCCTTTTCTGCTTCTCCTGTTTGGTAATAAACTTATCAGCTTTATAATGCTATGTTGAGAAAGTGGGAGCTATCTCTGCTTTGCCCCTTTCAATTGCTTACTTCTTTCTCTCCTCGTGGCACATGTCTTTCATGCATCTAGTCAAGTGTTTACTATTGTTTCACTCTTCTTTGCACAGTGATTTCTGAACAGAAGATGAGAGAACCATCATACAATACCCTGGAAATTGAACTTTTTCTTTGAATGCTTACCTGCCTGTCTATGTGATGAGAAGACCAACTATACCCAATTCAGTGCTGTCAACCAAACCTATTGCCAACCTTCACTGCAGTCCAGACCAGTACAACACCATCACTGTACAAAATTCTCACTTCTACACCATTGAGGGTATCAGAACCCTCCAAGACCACATGAACAGGTACATAGAAAGCTTGCCACAGATCTGGTACCCCAAGGACATACATCATAAACACAATCTCTTGGAGATGTCAGTTACTGTTCAACATCACATCAATTTTCAAGTAAAGCCCTCCATCTCTATTACCTGCTATAGAAACAATCCATTGAAATGCCAGAGGGTTCCAGCTGATCACTGCTGCACTTTCAGCTTGCTACTGATTTGAATTCAGCAATTAGGTGTGAATGTCTGAAGATCAAGCTTGATTAGGGAAGATCAATTTGGTGAAGCTGTGCCTTGTTGTAGGTAGATCATTTGAAATTGGAATTCAGTTTACTTGAATGTTTTTGTTTTAATCCAAGTTTTACACAAGTGGTAGCAATCCATGAGGGAATTTGAGCGGCTTTCAAGTTTCAGAAGCTATCCACTTCATTATGGATGAGCAATCCTTAGCTGGTAACTTGAAAGTTTGATTCAGGATGATCACAAACCAGATCCCAACCAGGTGCAAGGTCAGAAAATGGACAATGTCCAACCAAGTAAATTTAGCAATAAGTGCAGCTCCACCCATACTCAGCATTTGGCCCTGCAAAAGTTTTTCTCCCATCCGAGATTACTTATTTACTGATTGCAAGCCCCGCACATAAACATGAACCTGGGACAGTAAAAGGTCAGAGAACCTATTAATAACAAACCACTTGGACCAATCAATACATATGACCAAGCGAGAGCAAGTGTTAGACTGTGCTGCAGCTTTTGGCAGGCTCAGCATATTGAGCAAAAATGCTGAGCCACAGTCATTTTACTGAGCTTGTTAGGCAAATTATTACTGATCTTCATCTATGCAGTGTGTAGGTGGAGATGCTCTAAGCATTTGAAAATTTGATAGTCTGGATGAGCTTGTACTATGTTGCATGTTGCATACCACTACTGGAGTCTGCTGGAGTTTGTTAATATGGTTCCCATCCTCAGTTGGCTTTGTCCTCCTCCTTTGCTCTATCCAAGCTGGGGGTGAGTCTTTGTCCCAAGGACTACATGTGTGAAGACCATCCTCAGACTAATGAAATCCATTTGTTTTGCATGATGTGGAGAAGGTCTTTCAGTCATGTCACCATAGTGAGAAACTATGGCCATTACATATGGGCTCGTCAGAATTCAGCAAACTTCCTGGTGCTCCACTCCATATTTTCAAGAATCTGTGGGTCTGCCATGACTGCCACACTTCCACCAAGCTCATTGCAAAGGCAGCTGGGAGAGAAAACATATCATCATTTTGAGGATGACATTTGTTCCTGCAGAGATTTTTGGTGATACCAACAGTCCATCTTATGCACAGATTATTGGTGATGGGTGTTCCTATAGTCAAAAGCTTCAGGATATGCAGAATGAAAGGAAACTGTGCAGCAGAGTACATGATGCACATTTGCAGAAAGTACTGCTGGAGCATCTGATTTTTGTCAGGGTGTACAATAAGATACAGACACTTAAATTGTCAGGATGTCAATGGAGAGAGACTCCCTTCATAAGGCCTAGCAAAGTAATGAGAATAGCAACTGGCTATCAGCTTGACTCTAAGGTAATGCACACCAAACTGGAATTCTCAACCCTTTGATAGACAAGCACTTGACAGTGAGACAAACTTATCTTCAAACTTGCAGGATTTGGCATCCTAGATTCAATGAAATGCAAATGCACGCACAAAAATCATACAGAAAAATGACAATTAAATCTCCATGATTTAATCACAATCTTGTCTCTAACCAATAGCTGACAAAAATGTTCTGCTGAGGGTGAAGTGGCCGGCCCTGTGATGACCAGCACAACTTCACTGAACTCTAAACAATTTCACAAAACAGTCAATCTGACTGAACAATAAAACATTGATCTAGTTGCAGCCAAATTCTTCTCTGCTAAAATCTGATACAACTCACCAATTCAAAGTGTCTGGAAAACTGTGAAGTCAATGGTTTTTGGCTGTGGATTTCTGAGTGCAATTGTGGTGAAGCTAATCTGGTGAGTAATTGTGCAACTCATGTGATGAATGCAACCCATGTATCATCACAATTGCTTGTTTATAACAGAGATAGGGATATGTGCTGTGTGACCAAGGCTCCCTTTGAACATGATATTTCCAAAAGAGACAAAGGACGAAATTCGTGTAGCTCTTAAGGTGAAGGTGATGACTTGCGTCTTCTGACTACCAATACCAATGCTAAATGTTGTTGGGTTGATTGCCATCACAACATCAGCCGGATCAGTCCAACTTATTGTGTAATTCTCTGGGTGGTTCGCAACATTTGTAACTGTTCTTGGGATGACCCGAATGCCAGTCAGATTGGCAAGTGTGATGGAAGGCGTGTTCAGATCTGCAGCTCTTTGTGTGACTCTTGGGCATACGCCACCAGTAAATGCATTAACTTGCCATGCCCTTACACCCTCAGACGCACAAAGAAATCCAATGTAATCCCCATGTTCTGCTCAGAGAGGTTTGAATAGCACATGTTAAAAGGAGTCAAATCAATATCTATGAAACTCATAAGCTTTGTCCATGAAACCAAAGATGAACTTTGAAGTATTATACAAGTATTCATTTGGTTTTGTATGCCTTTTCCAAACTTCAGAGCTTCTGAGAGTCTCATTTCGCACTTACCAGCATCAAAGACAATTCCAGGATTAAGGGCAGCATTTATGTTGAGAGCTCCACTTCCCATATCAAATGGGGTAGCTGGTTCCAACAATGGAGTGGTGCCGCCAGAGAGCTGCTGGGCAAGGAGGGGTTTACCATTGCGGTCAAGAATATCTGCTGTTGTCATCATTGCAGAAGCCAAGGCAGCTGGACTCCACAATGGGTTCTTAGCTTTAAGCAAGGCAGCAAGACCTGCCACATGCGGTGTTGCCATACTTGTTCCTGATATCATTGCCCACCTCTGCCCTGCATTCCTTGTTCAAGAACAAAATTTCTGAAGTCAGGATCCTGACACTAGTTGAAGAACACAAGTACAAAATTTTCTAAAGTCAGGATCCTGACAGTAGTTGAAGATCAACATACAACAATGATCTTTCAAGTGTTTGAAGGCACAAGCAAGTTCATCAAACAACCAAATTGTTGTTGTGATCATTTGTAGGCAGGAATATATTGATCTACAAAGAACATATGGAGTCATAAATACATATGGGGAGTATAGAGGGAGCATACATACCCATATAGTTAAGGTTGTCGATGGCAAGAGGACTCCAAGCAGCCCAAATGAGGTAACCAGGAGCCATAATGTTAGGTTTCAAAACATCAGCGTTATCAAACTGGAAGTCTGCAACATCTGGGCCCCTTGATGAAAACAAAGCCACTTGCTGTGCTTGACCACTACATCTTGCAATCTGGCCATCACCGATCTTCACCTCTGCACCAAAAAGAACAGGCTTTCCATGTGCATCTTTCTCTGTGTACTTGTCATAATACCCAAGTAGCACCTGTTACACAAAATGCAAAATAGAGATAACGACTCCATATTAACACAACCCAACACATGATGAAATGCATGAGCTGGAAGAGAGACTACAAAAGGCATGACTGGACAAGAGAATCAGACCTGTGAGTCACTGGTGACAGTTAGGACAATAGCAGGTATGGGAAGGGGAATGGGATCAAATTTGCTTCCAGCAATATCAGACTCGACAACCATGATGAAACCAGCACCTCCAAGTGCCCGAACTGTATCCACCACTTGTTGCATGGTGCTCCCACCAAAAATGAAATTGAAAGAGTAGGTGCATACAAGGAGTCTGTTGTGGACAAGCGCAGGGTCAAAGAGAGAGGGTTCTTGGCAATCACTTGGAGTGTAGAGTGCATTGGTTTCACCCATGACTGCATCATTTGCTAGTACCATGCCATACAGCCTATCTCCTTGTGTAGGTGCTGCAAACATACAAGGATTGCACCCCAAGATCCTTTCAGGAAAACTGTGTTGCAATGCATGACAAGGACAACAAGACTGAACAGAAAGGTAAGCAGTTTTCACATGTGTAAACCTAACACTTTCTCATTTGCACTTTGCATGAACTAAGAAAACAGAAATACACATAGTCCGAGCATAAAATCACTATCTTATTTTCACAAAACATCAGTATATCACAGCTGTGTATTCCAGGTGTGGACGGAAAAAAACATACAAAACAAAAGTGCAACAGATTTTTTCCTTACGTGCTAAGGCAATTCCAGGAAGGACTGTTTGGTCAGAGAGTGTGATGGTGTTCGGGTAGGAACGATCATCCACTCCTGCTGCCACAGACACAACCCAAGGGCTGAATGATGTCATGGATTTCTCATAAGGACCTCCATTTCCTGCTGCTTGAACAACCAACACATTTGCCTTCACCGCATTCAAAAGTGCCAGATCCAAGATGTTTAAGAATGTGCTTGAGGATGCTCCTGGTGGACTGTTGGGCCCCAGTGAAAGACTCAATATGTCCACTCCATCTGCCACTGCCTGATGCTCAATTCCACAAACCAAGTAAGGATTCATGAAATTGCAAGTCTTCAAACCCTAGCAGGATGTCAGTGTGTTGAGAAAGACCTGATCGCATGCTGCAACAACATCTGGGATGAAGCCTCCAATCATGCGGTACAATGCCTTGTATACTGCAATCCTGGAAAACAACAAGAGTTGTTTCCTCTTATGAGATATCCATCAAACTGAAAGCAAGCCATCTCTAAATCACAGAACCAAGAACCAAATTGAGAAGCAGTTTCTCCAACAAACACTTGAAGAAATAGAACAAAAAACTGCATTTCAATACTATTTCCCCATATATATTTCCTGCACTATGTACAAAGCTTTTTCCAGTCAAAATATATGCATCTTCACTGCACATTTTGCTGCACAGTAATGTCCAACACACTAAAGAATGTTGAACCTGGAAATTGAAAGCAGCAGTTCTTGGGTGGTGGTGCACACAGGTACTTACCGGGCTCGTGGTGCCACACCACTTGCATTGCCATAGAATACACCATCCACAATCACAGGTACTCCATGATTTCCAGCTGCTGTCGAAGCTGTGTGACTGAGATACTAGCACAAAACATTGTCTGAGAAACAGGTGCTCCAAAGAAAGTAAGAAAGAAAGGAAGAAAGAGGAAATCCTTGCCATTTGAAAGGCTCTGCATGTTTCTCTTGCCAAGCAAGAAGATTTCAGGAATGGCATACAATCTGTGAGAAGATTTGCTACAACATTCATAGTAAGAAAACAATCTGCATTTCAGAGAGTTCAATTTGATGCAAGGATGTCTCTTCTCTGCAAGAAAAATGTCTCTAATATTTTCTTCAGGGTTCATAGGGTTAGAGAGAGAGAGAGAATAGAGTACCTACCTGCCATGGCCATCTCCATCCAAGGGAGAAGCAAATTGAAGAGAGGCATTGAAAGCTCCATCTTCGATTGCAGCAGCAGCAAAATGTCGAGCTCCAATGATCTTTCCATTGCAAGAGCCTCTTGGAAACTCTTCAGCAACTTCACAAATGCCTCGGAAATTTGGCAGTGGAGTATACAGCATGTGCTGCTGCCCTCCATGGCCCCCAGATGCTGCAAAGCTTGGATGCGTGGGATCTATACCTGTGTCCACAATCCCTATGATCATATCCTCCCCTGCTTTCTCTGGTCCACCTTCCTCTTCCCATATCCCCTGCACTAAACCTAAGTACTCTGGTGTATGCACCGTTGTTTTCTTCACCTTGTAGCTTTTCTGGATTGCAATCACTCCAGTTGTTTTCTCGAGCAGCTCTGCCTGCACCGATTGCCAAAACAATAGACTGATAACACGTCACATCAAGCACCAAAGCACCAACACCTCAAGCATCATCAAGCATCATCAAGCACCAACACATCAAGCATTGCCACCACATTTGTGGAGGACGTGATCTTGGTGATGCTAAAACAAGGCAAGGGGAGAGACAGCTTTGTAGAGAAAGAAACAAACAGGGTTCAAACCTGTTTTGCAGTGAGCTTCACCGCAAACCCATTGAGAAGATGATGGTAGCTGTAAAGCTTGGTATACTCTTGGCTCTTGAAAAAGGTTTTCAGTAGTTGATCTTGTTTCTGACTCAAATGGTTCTTATACTTCTGGATTGCATCCTTGACATTTGAGCTGCAACCAAAACAACAACAAGTACCAGATCATCAGCCAAAATGATGGTTTCAACTTCTCAAGATGATCCTGCAGCAACAAGAAGGAGGTACATGCATGATGAGCTTGATCGAGGAAGGAGGAAGAAGAAGAAGATGGCATTACCTGTGATGATGAGCTCTCCAAGCATGAGAGTAAAACTCGGCAGTAGCAACAAGACCTGGAAGACTTCCATTGTAATTCACTACAGAATCTCCTTCAATCACAACTATGTAGATTTCAGAGTCTGTTACTGTGGAATTCTTGGACTCAATCTCTGCTGCTGCTTCACACAGCACCAGATCAAGCAGTACTACTACAACGAATCCTAGAAGAAGCAAGTATGTTGCAGCAATTCCAGCACCAGCTGGTGACCATCTCCTCGACATCCTCATGATTTCTGCACTCATTTTTTTCTGGATCAGCACACTCCTCACCATGAATCTCTAAGCCATGTACAGCACAATCTTCAGCAAAATCTTCAGGATAGAAATCTCAAAACCAGCTATTCAAACATAGTGATTGGCGATGCACCTCACAGAGCTGCAAATGTTTCTTCCTTTGTAACTCTTTTACATCATCATGACTGCATCATCATTAGTGATCATACCGAGGAGAAATGGATTTGCTAAACCAATGTTGAGCATTGTACTCTGGCATAACTCTAATCAAACTTTCAAAAAATCAGCTAGTGCTGCTGCTGAAGAAGAAGATGACGAAGAGGATGATGATGATGATGATTTCACAAGAGAGATCATCACACAAAAGATGAGCATTATTACTACTAGAACTAGAGCATTGATCAGCGATAGTTTCTCATCATCCTCATCATCACTGGACTCAGGTATGAGCAAGCAAAGTACTGTGGGATGGATTGATTCATGGATCAAAAAGCTCACAAAGAAACGTGGTGATCATGAGTAGGATCATCAAACAGCTAGCAGCAGAAGAATTAACTCCAGCTTTCTACAGCACGATCAGCTCCAGTTTTGATCTCCTGCCATTAGTTACTGAGACTTCAGAGCTTCCACGCTTCACCTGAAGACTAATTTGCAACAACCGACAACATACTTGAGCCTGGAAGCAGCTGCGAAGTGGTGATGGGTGTGGGCATTGTGTGCAATGCAAGCTTGTGGAATGAAGAAAGAAGAAAGAAGAGAGCCAAGACAAGACACGAAGAGCAATCAGGGTTGGTGTGATAACTGTGTGTTTGATCACTACTGCAACAGTGCACAGTGCACAAATCAATTGTACATGAAATATGCCCCCTCCAATAACCCACCCCCTTTTGTGTTTATGTTCAGACGAGGATCGTAGGATTAATGTAGAACATATGCAAATCTCAGTTTACCACCAAAATTGGTGGAAAAACTAGTTTGGGTCCCAGTTATTTCATTTTGTAAAATTTTCATTCCCAGTTACGTGTTTGATGGCCTATTATGCTGAATCTGGCCATTCTCACCCCCTAATCGCCTGACTTTATGGATAACTCTAATGTATGGATGGGGTCTGTGGAATGGGCTTTTGCCGAGGGAGGAAGAAAAGCTAAATTAGCCAATCAAAATGTTAGAATGAGAGCCTTGAATTGTTTTGGGGAGAGGACTTCCGTAAACTGGCACTTCAATGGTTGTACTAGCATCATAGCCTTGTCCCCAGGTGCAAAGAAAAAAAAATTGTGATACAATGTGATTGTTCAAATCTGTGCTTTGAATTGTTTTAATTAAGAGTTACCTTGAGCCCACTTTACACTAGGAGTCAGGGCTGAAAAAACTTGGGGCTCACCCTTGAGCATTTTTGGCTTGTTGTTTGGCCCCAAGTTACTAATAAATGCTAGAACATTGATGTCATGATATTAATAAATGCTGGAACATTGGTTGCAAGGGTTGCAAATTTGCTTCCCAAATTCGATGGTATCCTTTTTTCGGCCTTGGGGCCAATACAAGGCCATAAAGTTCAGCATTTATTAGTAATTTGGGGTAGATTGAAAAGATCTTTTCTATTTCGGCATCAACTCCTAGTGTAAATCCCTTGGGGCTCATTTCAACTTTTGCTTGTTTGAGTTAAACATTGGCCTTGACTCTTACTCTAAACTGGGCCTTAGGGAACTTGTACTTTCATGTTACATCCAAACAACATGCAAATTAGGAGGAGCTTTGAATAAGAATTTGGAGTTTTTACACATCAATGTCTGATTTCACTCCTCCAAGAAACAGACAGCATTGTAGCAAATAGTAATGGGCTGTCTGTTATTGGCCTTGCCTACCAAGGCAAGGGTATTGTGTTTTAGATTCATTATAGAGTATAGTCACTTAATGGATTTTGGCCCCCACAAAATAGATTTATTTTTATATGAGGATTTTTGAAAGATGATATTTTGGCTTTTGTTGAAACTTGAGATTAGTTATAGAGTTATAATATCTTGAAGGATTTACACTTTTTTAGAGGATTTTTGGAAGATTATATTTTTGCATGGTGAAATCTTTTTGTTTTGATAATTCTTCTTTTGCCTTAAAATACCTTTTAATGTAAATGGCAATGCCACATTGTGACACACCCCTTGTTATTATGAGATTCCAAGTTCCCTATAGTGAACCAAGAGTCAGTTACCAGAGGGATGGAATAGCGGGTCCAGTTTTAATTTCAAAATGCAAAATCCTAGTTTTAAAATTGCAATGAAATATTTAGAGGATCTAATGAATTAAATCATTTTCGACTTCACAACTGTGGATCTGAGGCAAAGCTTCAACCATATTGTGCTCACTGTGAAGGATCACAAAAAAAACGGCATTCCATGAAAGCAACAAGTTGTGGGAATGGCTTGTGATGTCTTTTGGATTGAAGAATGCACCTATTTTTTTTCAATGAGTTATGAATCAGGTTCTTGAAGGGGCATATTTCCTAAAGTGCTACATAGATGACATCCTAGTGCATAGCAAAAGACTCTTATAGCACTTGGTTCATCTTGAAGAATTATTCAAGAGGCACCATGAAGTCAATATGAAAATCCATCCTAAAAAGTGTGAGTTTGTTGTCACCTTAGTAGTTTACCTTGGACACAGAATTTTGCCAAATGGTATTATGTTTCATTGGGCCAAAGTAGTAGCCATTTTGGAAATGCCCAATCCTACTAATGTTCACATTTTGAAGAGCTTCATTAGATTATGTAATTACTACATGATTTATGTTCAACACTTCAGTAACTATTGTTCATCCTCTCTATGCATTGTTAAAAAAGGATGTTGCTTGGACATGGAGTGAAGAAGCTTAGGAAGCTTTTGACACACTCAAGGAAAAGCTTTCAGAATTCCCCATTTTGAAAATACTTGATTTCAGCAAGGTCTTCATTCTACACACTAATTGGAATGCTTTTGGTATTGGTGTTATTCTTGGCCAACTTGATGAGGAAGGCAATGAATATGTGCCTATGCATCTCAAAGCAATAGGCTGAGAGCAATTATTCTTCATACGAGGGGGAGTGTCTTGCTATTGTATGGGCCATCATACATTTCAGGCCCTATCTTTATGGCACCAAGTTCATTTTGTATACCAACCACTAACCTATCAAGTGGTTAATGACCAATGATAAACTTACTAGTAAGTTAGCTCGTTGGGCGTTTATTGTCGCAACCCTAGCCTTGGGCTCGCAACCAAGGTAAGGGCTTGCAAGGTTGCGAGTTAAGAAGGAAGCCCGAAGGTCACATCTCATGTTCCCGATAGTGTAAAAGAGTGTGAGGGAATGAACAATTCGGGAGTCCATTGGGATTCCAACTCCCAACATGGGAATTCATTTGGGAGTGTGAGGGTTCATTCTCTCACACTCCCAAATGAACTCCCATGTTGGGAGTTGGAATCCCAATGGACTCCCAAATCTTTAAGGAACAATTACAAGGGTCCAAACCCACTAGTTTGAAAAGTTCTTTATATTATTAGAAAGCTATTGAAACTTAGATGTCTAAAGTGGGCTCACATCACCCAGTTGGATTTTTGAAACACAAGTTATGGCCAAAAGAAAGGCCGAGAGTCAAATTGGCAATTTGACTCTCAACCACAAAAAGTGGGGAATTGCCCTGATTTCCTTACAAATAAGTGGCGTGCAACATATCGTTGGAAAGCTCTCGATGAAGGTTATAACTTTACTTCAGGCCTCATTTCAATCGAAGGTCTTCACACAAAGTTATGGGGCCCCAAAGTCACGGGAGTCCTAACTTTAGCAATTTCGGGAACTCCCATTTGGGAATCCCGAGACAAAATGCCATTTAGATGTGGGCCTCGTGGAAAGGCACAAAGTATACTATAAGGGGGAAGGTGGTGGCTTCCCCCAAGTCCGGGCCATGGTGAATCTTGTGAGTCCAAGTTGCCCGTGGTTTGTCCTAGCACCAAAAGTACTCCAATTATGCACTAACCACCTTGTGTTGGTTTTGTGCAGGTTTGTGTGAGTAGTTGATGCTTATCACTCTTCGTAGTCCCATCCTGGAGCTCCAACATGCCCCTCTACCCCCTTAAGGTGTTGTGAACTAAGGAATGTGCCCCGACTCCCTGTTTTTCCGTTGTTTTCAGTTTGGATTCACATTTGAGTCCATTAAGGAGCTTGGGGGTGTATCATTTATACTTCAAGAATATGAGTTCAAGGTTTCATCGACTTGGTATTACACATCAGAATGCAAATACCATGTCGTAGAGACCCTTCACTACCTTTGAAGATTTCTCAAAAGGCAGGTAAGACTTTGACTAGATTCCAATAGTATATGTATCTTATGCATCTAGTTATCTTGCATTACTGTAATGTACCCTAGTTGAGCATCCCATTATGGATATATGGGAAGACTTGGACATTTTGAGGTTTCTTCAGTATGGGGAATACCCTCTTCAAGTTACATCAAGTCTTTGGGATCACATGCAACATCGGTCCAAACACTACTCATGGAAAGACAATCACCTCATCTGATGTTTACCACAAGGCGACAAAGTGGTTCTGCCACCACATGCACGGCCTGGTCTTATTCAGAACGTACACTCGGAGCTTAGACACTTTGGAGTTAAGCGTATTTATAACCTTCTCGCTTTTTATTACCATTGGAGAGGTATGTATGCTCAAGTTTGAAACGTCATTGCTAGGTGTGAACAATGTGATAGAATGAAAATTTTTTTCTCTATTTAACAACTCATGCTTTCTCCACTCTTTATTCAGGGCATGTTCTATCGTTGGGCATGTGATTTAGTTGGAGAGTTACCATAGACCTCTAGGGGTAATGTTTACATCATGATTATGATTAAGCATTTTTCAAAGTGGTTAAGCTTGTTGCGCTACTGGATAAGTCATCACACAGCACCAGCTAAACTTTTTTACAACATGTCCTAAGTAGGTTTGGGGCTTGTGTTAAGTGCTTTACTGATCAAGGATCAGAATTCAGAGGAGAATTCCAAGACCTACTTGATCATGCTCTCATTGACCATCGCCGGACTTCAAGGGATCATCCCCAAGCTGGTGGCCTTGCAGAGAGGATGGTTCAGACATGCAAGAAGGGACTTCAAAAAATTTGCCTCATTGGGAATAAGGAGGATTGGGACCTAACCCTACCTTACATCGCCATGGGTTACATGATGTCCAAACACGCATCTTTGTCTCATTTCTCTCCTTACTTTTTATTTTTGGGAGACATCCCATTCCACCTTTTTCCATTGTTGTTCAAATGGACCAGGTTGTGAATTTAGACTCCCCAGCCACTTGGGCTAAGGTCATCGTAAAGAAGGTTGTTTTATTCAGGAGGGTTATGCCCATGGCCATGGAGAATTTGTCCATTGCACAACATTGAAACACTTACGATATGCACACACATGAGGTGGTGGTTACAAACCTAAAATGAGACAATTTGATGTTGGTGACTTTGTGAATCTCTAACGGCAACCTAATGATATTTTGGACACTTCTTCCGATTGCACTATCTTGAGGATTATGGCGATTAGGCCTTCAGGTGTGCTAGAGTTGCAAGGAGTTGACAGATGCACAAATCGAGATCATTCCAAAAATTGTGCACCCTACCACCTGTCAAACTTGGATCCTACCATCATCACATTGTCTTGGATTCCTCCATTTGATTATCCATGTCAGGTATGTCAGAAGACAAACGATGTTGATTAGATGTTGTTTTGCTATAAATGTAATGGTGGATACCATCTCTTTCGCCTCAAGCTAGAACTCACTCAAATTCCAGCTAGCATTTGGTATTGTTCATCATGTTCTCCTGCAGCACCTTGATTTTTACTCAAACCATGCCACGCTTTTCTTGACTCAAGTCTGGGGGGGGATACATGAAAATTTCATCTCAACCTCCTTTTGTGCATTGTATATATATGTGCGTGCATTTTTTTTTGGTTGATTAGTTTCTGCCTTTGATTAGTTTTAGTCTTTTTATTCAGTAAAGTTTGTTATGGATTTACACCCCTACGACACCGTACGTCACGACATTACATGTCACGACAACTATCATGCCTACGACCTCATATATGACTCCCGGTTACATGCATGCTAATCATGCCTTTTAGGGTTAATGTACATTCTTAGGTTACTGTATGTTATTAGGTGTTTTAGGGTTTCAGCTTGTTGACAACTGTATAAATGGCCAAGCTTTTCCCTTCTCTAGTTAATTTTTCTAAAATTCCTTTGTTAAGGAGAGTTTCCTTCATAATCAAACTAGATTTCTAAATGCTCACGACAGTTATTACATGGCCATCATTTTCATACACTATGTTTTCGTTCTTTCTTTTCGATTCAATTTAATACATGAGAATTTCATCTCAACCTCCTCTTATGCATTGTATATATATGTGTGTGCATCTCTTTTTGATTGATTAGTTTTTGCTTTTGATTAATTTTAGTTTTTTTGTTCAGTAGAATTTGCTATGGATTTTCACCCTTACGACACTGTACATCACGACACTACGCATCATGACAAGACCTTGATTTGGTTAAGCATTGGATATTTCTAATGTTTAGAAATAATTTAATCAAATTTTGAGCTTGACATTTTTTGGGCATAATATGACCACTAAAAGGCCTCACTTTTTTAAAAAAAAGGTGAAGGAATCAGTGTGGGTGTGGGTTTGCCCAAGGTTTTCTTAAGAATATATTTTATACAGGAGACATTACCAAGGTGAAACCTGAACTCAACTCAGGTGGAGTTCGGCCACTACTGATTCATAAGGGGCTTCCAATTAATGGTGCACTTTGTGCACAGGTAGCTGTTGTGGCCAGGCCCCAGCGAGTTTGGATGCAGAGTCCTGAGATGAGACATTGAGAAGACATTTTGCTGCTACAAACATAAATAACGTATAATCTAGATAAACAAACCGAATATATAAAGCGATGTTAGGATTATTGAAAAGCTTCAAAGATACCATTTATGGTTTAACATACTTAATTACCTTACATTGATCAGTAGTAGATCTATTAAAGTTGGCCCTTAAAAAACCTGTTCCATGGCCAATTTTCTTAAGTGATTAATTTTCTGGAATCCAAATCATTTGATTGCAATATGATTGGTATGATGTCCTACAAATACGCAAATTTGTAGGCCCAAGGGTACCCTTTTTCGTATTTAGAGTAGCTCCACCCATATGTGCTATCTCTTCAAGAATAGTTCTCAAATCCAAAATTGGCTTACTTAATTGTTTCTCAAGCCTCACCCATAAACATGAAAAACTGAGACTGTAAAAGGTAGCAGCATTCTGTAAGGTTTTAGAATTAAGATTTAGGAATGCACCTGATGAGTTGGGTGAACTAGAGAAAACTTGACTTTCAACAAATGTTACATGCAAGTGTGATGGTTCCTGTGAGCTGCTGAAATGGTGAGTAGTTTTCCAACAGGAAATTCCGAGTACAGGATTTTGGGGTTTGGATGTGGGACAGAGGACAAGGGGGCAGGGTGTCACGATATGAATTTGAATTGAATTGATGAGAGGGGGAGCGGCTGGGGCAGGGGGGGTGGTTGTATCTTTGATGGTCCTCTTGTCTGCTGCTGCTTCATCTATGAAGCTCTCATCTCAAAAAGAAATGGGTGGTGAAAAAATGCAACCCTTGTCCTGTGAAGTAAGTGATTCTGCAAATGAAATTAGTATGGATGCAGGCAGTGAGTGACTGACCATGGCAGCTGGATGGTCCTCTTTCTCTTGAAGGTAGGTGACAGTTGGATCAAAGCTGGACACAAAATTTTGAAAAACAAATTTCTTTGGTCTCCTTTACACCCATTGCCTGGTGACTACTTAGTAATGACTGCTGCTTAGGAGTCAGACCAGGGTGGAGGAGGAAATAGAAGTTTAAAAGCACTCTTCCTTGACCTTTTTACTTTTGTATCCAATTCAATTGCCCTCTAAACCACCTGCAAACCTAAAAGGGCTGTTGTGGATAAGAGAATGTCAACCCAAATCACCCAACCCATTTTAGGAAATTGATCATCAGCCTGATTTTTTGCAAGCTAGCTCTGTCTGGGAAAAAAAAATGACAAATTCATGGCATCCAGAGAGCAACTTTTAGGCTAGTGTACAATGTGGACAATGCAAATGTGAGGTTTGACAGGGAGAACGGGTGTAGGGGAGTAGTTAACTTACATAATAGATAGAAATTTGAGAGATAGATGATTCATAGAACCGAACTGAAATTTATTTTTTAAATGAAAACTCAACCCATGTAGTACTTACCTTGGATAATTTGCAGGCCATTAGCGTGGTGAGTACCTAGCTTGTAAGTAATTCTGACACCAATCTCATAAACTCTTTTGTGACAGGTTGAGAACTTCAATTTGGGAGTGCGGGGTTTTGAGCTTGAATTTCTAGTTAACTGAGTGGAAATAGTCTCCAGAGTCCAGGGCGATGAAGTAAAAGAGCAGAAAGAGATTGTATGTAGGTACCCAGACACAGCTGGATGCTGTATATGTTACAGAAATGCAGATTTTGAAAAATCTTTTCTGACTTTGTGACAAAGTTGCGGTAATAAGTAGAAGAGAGAGAGTACATACATACAGCTGCAGATGAGTGTTGTTGGCTGCCAAATTTTCCCAGTGATATTTTTATTTTCCCCATAAGAAGAAGAGAAGAGAAAGATGGCAGCACCCCAGGAACATGATGCTGTAAAGTGGGTTAAGTATGATTGTTGGTCTTGTATGTAGACCTCTGTCTTGTGTCAACACTGGTATCTAGGCCTTACCATGCTAGTATACCCTGAGGCAAGACCAGCTGTTTACTAGTATCAGCCTGGTAAGCACCAATATTGGCCGACTATTGAGTTTTGGCCCAGTTATCAATGGGTTATTCATAAGCTATGAGCCCAATTTTTTTAAAATTTTTTATAACTGGTTAATAATCTTAACAACCAATTTTTAAAATTCAAATTCTATTACTCTACCTAGATGACCTGGTTATTGATTATCATCCAAGTAGATTATCAAATTTTAAACATTTCATATTTCATTACAACAAAAGGTTTCATGTACGTCAAATGATTTCATTGGATTATGAGTGATTCATTGATTATAATGAACAAGACCTAGTGAAAAAATAATGAATTCATTGGTCTAGTGAATAGAGACTAATGAACTGCATGCACCCACATTTTGCAATTTGTAGTAGTGTTTTTACAATAAAAATCAAATCAAATAATAATAAGAATAGTAATAATTTTACCATTTAAAAAACCCTATAATCAACTAATAATCAATGGTTATCAATCAGTTATTTGATACCCACCTTTATGCATAGCTGAAGATAAATGCAGCAGTTATGGAAGAAAAATCAATCACCGGGCAACACTGATAAATAGCTGGGGCAATTCTAGCATTGTACTAATATCAACTTTGTACTTATCAGTTCTATAGAAGTTTTAATTAACAAGATACATACCTGAATCTGTCCACCCAAAAATCCCACTACCAGAGTCAGGCTCGTGCTAAAGTTTTCATTACTACTACGACTAGGTTGGTACAAAACTTTGAAAAAGTATGCAATACGAGGATCAGAGTCAATACCAACCCAACACTAGCAAGTATAGTTGGTAGGTAAGTAGATCTTAAGGAATGTAAGTAATTACTATGTAGGTAGGTAGGTAAGTAAGGCACTTGATGATTATTAAGTAGGTAGATGTATGTGGATGGTTAGTGCAAGGCTAACCATCATTATTACCATGGTTAGTTATGGGACATGAATCCAACATATAAGTGTTTCCTGTTCACACCCCATGGATCCTGCATGGTGGGATCTATGGTGTGATAGTGGGTATGTGAGAACCGGTTCTCTCTAGCCTTGAGATTTGACATGAACCTATCAAACTTCATTAACATGAAAGGTTCCGCATTTTCTGGCAATGCAAATGAAGGGTGCCTTATGTCCAGTAATGAGCCATCAGGAGTGAGCAAGCATTTCCCATGCTACCCAACAGGTACCCATCTAATTAGCTCAAAGTAGGGGGGAGCTAATTTGAGGGTTGTAGCCCTTAGGTGTGGGCCCAAGAATTAGGGTAGACCCCTCAAAGAAGGCCTTCCCCAGTGTAAAGCACAAAAGGTCTTTTAATTCAAATGGTGGAGGGTCTGCATGTGATAAGGAGAAGGCTCCTTTAACTGACAACTCAATCTTGTGTGCATGGAGGTGTGTACTAATACAAAAAGAAAAACCTTCGAGTGCTTTATGTTGCTGGGTGGGATATTGCACGAGGGTAGATGAGAGGGTGATGATAGAGATTCCCTTGGTGCGTAAAGAAGATGAAGAGGAAAACTTAAAACTCATCTTCCGTGCTGGACTTTCTCATTGGCCAGCGACAAAGCTTTGGCTAGAAGTGGGGATCTCAATTGGTTCAAAGACTTCTGCGCATAATTGAGCAGAGCTTACAGAGTGCTACATACTTAATACTTATCCACCTACTCCATGGGATTCAACACATTGATCTGGTACAGGCTCTTCATTTTCTAAGCACATTCTGTGAAGGAGGGTGTCTTCCATCCTCAGCAACCAAAATAATATACTTACCTTTAGCATCAAGATTCAAGACCTCCTTTTGGGAACCAATGCCTCATTTCATACTCTGATAGAATCTGATATAGGTAAAAACTAAAAACCTCGATTTGATTCTTAAGTGAAAAATTTAAATGGATGTATCTGGTTGAATTCAAACTTGAAAAAATGAAGTATAGGAGAAGGGCCCTTCATAAAGCAGCACTGGGATTTTTTCACTTTCTAGAAATAGTGACAGGCTGGCTGGTACCTTCCGCTGTGAAAGGTCCTGCGTGATGAAAATAGGTTTCTTTAGGCAGTAAGGGACCTGAAAATACAAAGGAAAAATCCAGGCAGTCTAGACAGAAGCATTTTAGCAAATGTGTTTTTACAGTGTTATAGGTTTACACATGGATGTAAGTAAGGGTCTACCAGCTAGTGCTGTGAAAGAGAATGGTTTACTCACATTTGCAGCACTTTATGCTATGTAGATAAACATCACTTTGGAAAATTACACTACTATTTCAATTTTTATTTTTATTTTTGTTTTGTGTTTGGTTTCCTTTCTACAATGGACTGCAAATGGAAAAGTCCATTGTAGGAAGGAAACCAAATATACAACCTGGCCACCAAGTAAAACAAAGTGGGACTAGTTAAATTATACTAACCATCCCAAGTAATTGAGCCACAGGGAACCAGCACCCACGAGCGCACCATCCACTGGATACCTGTTATGACTCAGTTGTGGATGAACCTCAACTGAGTTAGTATATGGTTTCACCTTTGGTAACCAGTTCTGTAAGAAATAGGTCTCATATTTAGGTAGATAGGTAGGAAAATAGACAACTACTAGGTAAGTGGATGGATTATACATAGGTAAGGGCTGTTTTTACTACCTACCTACTAACAACCTGCTTGTGGGTTGTTAGTAGGTAGGTAGTTAAAAAAAGCAACTGAGCTAACCACCATGGTTAGCTAGGGAACTGGAACCCAACAGAAAATTGTTTAAGCAGTTACCCCATCCATAATTGAGCGGCCTACCTGCTAATTGAACCATATCTGGTTTCTAAAAATCATCTCCCTTCTTTCTATCCACAAAAGTCCATACTACCACACCTCTCTAGAGTGACCATATTGGTGTGAAGCTTCTATATAGGCTTGTGAGAGTTTATTATTTAATAGGCATTGCATGATGTTGAGCCCCTTCATTTTTACCTTAACCAAGCGATTTTTAAGTGTTTGAGACAATAGAATATTGTAGCTGCCCATGCCTTCACTACACTATGGCATCCATAGAATCTATGAATTAAAGTTTGACGGATGATAAGATCACACATGTGGCAACCAATTTCAATGTCTTTGTTATGCTAAGCTCTCAATTCATTGATTGCTATGGCCTTATGGTAGAAGGACTAGAGGAACCTCGCATCTTTTTGGGCTCAATTTTTCCTCCATGCACCATTCCACTTGACATTGTATGTTGGGATCAATTGATTAAGCCACTTCTTCAAGATTTTATACTTTAGAACTTCCCTTCCATTGAGCACATTTCATCTCTTCTTTATTATGTAGTCTAGGAAAGGGGTAACCATTTGGCCACCTCCAATGATTTGGGTCAAATATTAGGGTTGGACACCATGTGATGCTAACTTCTTGTCACTTGTAACTAAGTTTTTGCTTTTATTTGTTCCATGAGTGTCCACATATTATTTCCTTTGTTAACCTTATAAATGAGTAGGTTTGGGGGAATGCTAAAATTGTCTTTATCACCTAAGTAGGTCCATAAAAAGTCCTTTGTGGTGCAAACCACAAGCTGTGGAGTTGTTTGAAAGTTGTTAATGTACATAAAAATCCATTCTCCAATGACCCTCTAATGATCCTCTATTGTGAGGGGGGGTGCAATTCAACTTTTCATTGGTTGGACAAATTTTCAAACAACCTCTCACAAATGCAACATTCTTTTTTTTCAAATTGGTAAATTTTTTTCACTTTCACCTAGTTTTTGAATTGGTGGGCTTGGGTGTCCCACATGTCTCCAACCAGTTGTAGACTTAAGCAATGAACCTACATTGCCCTCAAAATGGACACCCCCATTTATAGCTCACAAAACCACACCAACCACTAGATCCTCACATTTTTTATGGATTCAACAAGTAGAGGTGGATTAGGCTAAAGTGATTTGTTCATGCAATTATTGACCTTCGAAATTTTGCTTTAGACTCTTGAACCAAGTGTGTGTCCATGGACTAAGATAAAGTGACCTTTAGAGGTCATTGCTTGTGCTTGGATGGTTGAGTTTTAGTAATGTGTTGGTTTAGGGATAATTTGAGCTCGTCTTTTGATGTTCACTTCCTGTGGTAGTTCCTCAACCAATTTGGTCCAAAGCTTGAAATTTCATGTCAATACACTAGTTTTTTTCATAATTAAATTCCAAGCCTAAAATTTATAAATCTGATTAAGTAGGTTACCATATTTTCAACATTGTCCTCCCCTCCTACTAGTGATAATGCAATATCATCTACATTTGGGAGATGATTTGAGCTTGTTTCACCCTCTAGCATTAAAATTTCTTGTTTTCACCCTTAACAATTAGATGTTTGACCATGACATTGAAGATATCCCCTATGTAGTCATAAAAAGGTAAGGAGCAAGTGGGCAACCTTGTTTCACCCCTCTCCTTATCTTGAAAGACTTTGTGATGTTGCCATTGAAATAGATGGAGGATTCTACATCCTAAGAAAATAATCTAATCATGTCAATGAAAGAACTCATCATCCCCAATTTCTCCATAGCTATGAATAGAAACTCCCATGAGACTTTGTTGTAAGCTTTAACAAAATCCAATTTGAGGTAGATCAAATCTTGTTTAGTGCAACTCCCTCAATGTACAGTTTTGTGTGTTGAAATACATTATCTAAAATGTACTTGATGGGAAGGAAGGTAATTTGATCATTGTCATTGCCATTCAATGATGACTAACTATACACACAATTGCAAGGCTTTTGTGTAGACTTTGTATGCCACATTCAACATTGACATTCATGAGAACTAACTATACACGCAATTGCAATGTTTTTGTGTAAACTTTATATGCCACATTCAAGAGAGATGGGATGCTAGTTTCCCAATTGTTCTTTATCTTTTATTTTAAATAACAAAGTGATTAGGCCATGCTTGACTCCCTTTGAATTTTATTTTTCTTATTGAATTTTATTTTTCTGAATGAAGTTTGAGATCATGGTGAAATAATCATCACTTATGATGTTCCAAAAGCAAGCATAAGAAATCGTAATAATGCCATCAAGCTCAAAAGCCTTCCCTTTGGTCATGGTGTTAATAATTCCTCGAAGCTCTTGCTTAATGATTGAGGTAGTTAAGGTGTCATCCATGTCTAGGTTGAATTTCATCAAAATTGAAGCAAAAACCACCTCCCTTTACCTCGCCATCTTTATTGAGTTTGATCATTTAATGTATAGGCTTTAGTAAAAATTATAGCAAACTTCTTCCAACTCTTTTGAAATCATAGTACTACCCCCATTTAGTTTTTTGAAAAAGGTGATGGTTGCCTTCATGTTCTTTTCTTTAATAACCTTGAAAAACTATTTCAAACTCTAATTACTTTTTTCCATCCACCTTGTTTAAAAGTGTTTACAAATACCTTCAACTATTATGTCTTTCATCACCTTCACATGGTCCTTGAGGTCCCCAAACACTTACTACTAATTTTTGTCTAGTGTATTATTTTGCAACCTCTCATATGCAATTCAAACTCATTTGGTTTTTTCTTTTACCACCTTGAATTCAACAACTTGTTTTTAAAAACATTCCATGTGATATTTAATTACTCGGCACATCTTTGCAAAACATGATTTATGTTTGCATTATTTTAGCTAGATCAATGCAATGTTTTCTTTTACATGGTCAAAGAAACATGTGTTCATCTTTTAGTGGGATTTCTTTTATAGAATGACCTAACACATTTCTACCTTAGTGTAGACTAGATAGTGGTCTAATCTTACATCATCCCCATGAATGACATATTTTGTAGTTATAAGGGCAACTTGTGGTTGATTGGTAGTAACTAAGTAGGTGTGATCTAAGTGAACCAAGCAACAATATATTCCTTTTCTAAAGTTGTCACATGAAAATCATAGGTTGCCATTAGAACGGGCATGTTGCTCCACATTTAAGGATTCTTTCAAAACTTTCCATGTTAATGTTTCTATACCTTGTAACATCCTCCCACAAGTGGATGAATTCTCTTCTATTGCTTCAACCATGTTGAAATTTCCACCTAGGAACCATATACAATCCTTTGGTAGCAACATCTTTAAGTGTTCCCATAGTTTGGTATTTGTAAGCTAAAGTGGACCAATTTTCATTAAATTTTCAAATCCAAAATATAATTTTTCACAATGTATTTTTTTATAGGCCAAAAATTTAAACTTTTGTATTTCTAAAAACATTTATCTTTTGCAAAAATCAATGTCACCCAACCACATAATATATGTTAAGTTACAACCTTTGTGAAAAAACTTTTCTTAAGTCCACAAAATCATGAGATGAGGGACTTTGTCATTTTCACTAATTTTTGGTGTCATTAAAAGTCCATCAAACTTTCATATGATGTTGAAATAGTTTAGAGAACCTTACTTTGAATTGCAACCAAGGCTCAAATTTTGGAAGAGTCCATGCATATTTTTTTATTACAAACCATGATTATATTAAGTCCATTTCCAATTTCTATAACGATTATGACATTGCAACATATTTTCAATTAAAAGTCCCCCATTTGATATAAAAATTTTGGTTAAATGATTTCATTTTGGTATCACATTAAATTATATAATAATCATATGATTGAGTCCCTTTCCATGAATGAATTTTTTTTTGACATGAAACACATTGGAATCCATAAGGGTGTGCAACATTCAAAAAAAATGAAATTATAGCATCCAAGAATGGACAATTTAGCTTATAAACACCCAATTGACAACGTTCCTAGTTATCATTAGGGGCATAAACATTCAAAAGTCATAAAATCACCTCCTAGCAAGCCCCTTAATCTAAACTATTGGTTTTTGTTATGAAAAAATGTACCATAATGCACCACCAAATTTGCCCATTTGTTGTCCAATATGGTATGAATGCCTTTGCATCTTAAACCTTGTTCTATCCAAAGATTCCCATGATTGGGTGATGATTCTATTGTCCAATGTAGCAAGCATCCCTCTAAACCATTTCCCCCAAATTGGAAGTTTTTCCCTTCTAAGCTTGTGTTCTTGAAGAAACACTATATCAACTCAAGTTGTTAACCCATGAGTGTATAACTTGAATCTATGAACTTCCTTTTTGAGATTCAATTCATGCACATTGTATGTTAGGAGGTGCAACTTCATGGCTTAACCTTTTATTGTTGATAAGAGATTGTCCCATGATCCTTTCATGTTGCTTTCTTAACATGGTCTTTTTGAAGCCCCAAAAATCATACAAACATTGTTGGTTATTGGCATCTTTTTTTTTTGTAGGAATGGGTTTTCCTTGCCCCTTTGTAGTTATCTTCGTTTCATATAGGTTTCTTTCCCTCTTAGATGATGATGGTCCATATGTGTTGCTTTCCTTGGGTGAATTTCCATCTCCTATTCAATCTACATCAAGGCCAAAATTTTTTTACCATTAAGATCTTTGAATGCTTGTTAGTTGTTAGTTGGATGTCCCAAGGAGCAAAGGGTTTTTTGTTGGTTGTTTTGCCATGTGATGATAATGGAGATTGTGAGTGTTATACATTTATGAAGTTTTCAAGCTCCTCAATCTCCTTGGGTGGCTCAAATTCCTACAAGATTTGTTGTTTGGTTCTTTAAAACTTTCCTTGTGTAAGGACTGTAATGGACTTGGCAAGTTGGATCATTAAAGGTTGGGGGGTTTGGATTCCTTGATCTTGTTTGGTGCGATTAGATGCACCAAGATACATCACCTAGTTATTTTCCCCATTATTTTGGTTATTATGGCTTGCTACCACCTTGATGTGGTCACAAAAGTGACATGTTCAAGAAGGATTTGAGAATTTGGAATCATAATCACCCTTAAATCATTTGAATCATGGCATTCTTCTCCTATCTTAACAACATTTTTTTTGTGCCACCAAATTTTCCTAGGTGACAATACCATTTTATACGGTTGGGATGGTTGAACTTGGAATTACTTAAATTGTTGGTTCCTAGATTTGCTACTTTAATGTCTCATTAACAATGTCATTGATGACATCAACATCTTCCATCTTGATTTTTGGCACGTGAACTTGGAATTAAGGGGCATGGAAAACTTTTTTTTGACATGACATTATGTAGGTTGCATAAAATGAGATGACAACCTCTTCAAGATTTAAGGCTCCATAGAAGCATGGGTCATGCTAGTTTTGTTGGTGTTGTCAATGTAAACATAATGCCGATTTGGGCTACAATTGCAACTTTTATGGGTTGGTACTCTAGGGGCAACATGCATAGAGTGATGCACATGAGGAGTTTTAGTTGTTCAAGAATGTCCAAATTGAATGTTGTGGTCCACATGTAAAATATCATATTGCACCATCAAAACTTGAATGGAGTCAACATCGGGATGTGCTTAGTAACTTCCACATTTGGTGAATAAATGTAATAAAAGCCTTTTCTTGCATCCATTTTGAAATTCACACCTCCCCCAAGATTTTGTGCATTGATTACAAAATGGTTGAATTTGCAATGTGAAAGTCAAGTAACTTGTTTCCCAAAAGATTGGATATGAGGGTCAAAACCTATAACTAGGAGCCAAAATGATTACTTTGGAAAAGGACTACAAGTTCTTTTTCCCAAAAAATCATTTACATGCAAATAAATTTTTGAATGAATGTTTTTATGACTTTTTAAAAAAATTATTTAAATTTTCCCAATGCATCACTTTTTTTGGTTAGTCATTATTGAATAAGTATGAAAATTTTAAAGTGTGCAAATCCCTTATAGATTTAATGTTTCATATTGAAAAATGATCAAAATTTTAAGTCATCATCAAAAATTAAAATTTCACTTTTTTCAATTTTTATTATACTTTAAGCTATAAATTTTCTTAATACATCATGTACATTATAACTCATTTATATGTGGTAAAAGACTCTTGAAGTTCTAAAATCTTGAAGCAATTTTGAAACATTATTTGAATTTTTAAATTTTAGAATTTCACATTTAAAAAAGTATGAGTGCTTTTTGAGTGTGGTTAATATGTTTTTATCATCTACATTTTTATCATTGAAAATTCTTTTATTATATGAGTCCTTTTGATAGTCCTTTACAAAATTGACTCCATTTGACAAAATAGGTGTACATTTTCAAATGTCATAAATTAAAACCAAAACTTAAAATTGGATCAAATGAATTTTTACTTTAAGTTCCTTGACATTCATATGAGAGGAAAAAAAACTAAATTGCTATGATTACTATGGTTTTAAATGATATAAAAAATTAATGTTTGATTTTGATTGATTATGTCTAACATTTGATGCCCTTTTTGGTTCCAAGTTACGTGTTTTGACCCATGATTATATATTATGTGTGGTATAATATTTCATTTTAAATTACATTTATGCCTAAAGTGATTATTGTTATGATGTTTGAATAACATGTTTATAGAATTCCTACGATAACCTTGAAGTAACTTTTCATTTGATTGGGGTTGGAATGGGTGGATCTTACTTAATCTAATTGATTTAACATTTAACATTTAACATTTTAAAAAGACATTACACCTTTCACATGATTATATCCTCATTGTTGCAAATTATTTTTGGGATTGTTCTTAATGTTAATGAGGGTAGTGGAAAACTAAAAGAATTTAAAAGGCTTCGTAAAATTGATGTGCCATTATATTCAATCTATCAAATGTCACATTAAAGGGGGAAATGTTTAATTGATTTGAACTTTCAATATTGTTGAGATCGAGGTAGGTAGGCAATCTATTGGTGAGTTTAAAGAGCAACCTAATAACACAAAAAATAAATCAATTGTGATTATCTTTAATACAAAACTTAGAAATAATTAATAGTGGACATTGAATTTGAGATTACATTAAGATCCTTTATCCAAAGACAAAACAATGAAAAAATTTATTAAATCATGGAACATTGTGTAAAAAATGCTCATAAAATGTGAGTAACAAAGTAGATTTGTTAAATCAATGATCGATATTACAAATCAAAAACCATGGTGAGACTTTCATCTCTAGTACCTTTTCCCTTTTCTCCATGTCATTGTTCGTCTCAATCTACTATTTCAAAATTTTGGTTGAAAAATATAATTAAATAATCAATAATAAACGATATATTTTATCTAATAACACAACAAGGTACACATTTGGCATAATTGAACTTAACTTGATCAAATAGATTTTCACTTTTGTTACCCTAAGCATATCATTGGCATGTTGCATAACATATTTTAGATGAAGAATCGGTATTGAATTTTGAGAAAATATATGTTGGTTGGGGTAGTAAAACAACTTTGGGTTGGCATTTATGCATAAGATGTTACGATGGACAAAAAAATACTACATAGTCTATTGCATATTATTGATTGACCAAATTGATTGATTGGTCTAAGTGGTTGATAGTTAATAGTTTAATATCAATGTGAATTTTTTTACAATCTCATTTTGTAACGTAACATGTGTTGTTGGCCCAAGTTTGAATTGGTTACCAAACTAAAATTTCCTTTCAAAATCATTTCTTGTAATTTAATTGAATTTTCAATGAAAAAATTCAATATTCAATATTTCTTGCATCTCAAAGTCTAAAATTTCCAAATCACCTTCATTAGATCCTATCCATCAAGGGTTTTCCAACAATACCAAGTTGGAAATTGTGCCTAAATTCCCCAAGAAATTTTTAGTTTTGATTTAAATGAATTTTCAATGGAAAACTGTTCAATATTCAATAATTTCTCCACCATAGTTAAAAACCTTATGAAATTAACTTCGTCAACCCCTACTAAAGCAAGAAGTGCCGTGGTTTCAAAGATCTGAAAACAACTTTCCTTAATAGATAGATGGGTGAGCCATGGGAAACAAGTCAGCCATCTTGGATGTTAGATTTGCTATTGGGGACACAAATATGGAACGTAGTTGAAACTATTCTAAAGGTCACTTTTGACAAGGGTTCAAGTAGATGGTCCAAAATGGAACAATCCTATTGTTCAAAAATTATAAATTGGACTCAAGGCCTTTAGATGAGGATCCAAGATCAGTTGAAATCAATTTGAGGTGGCATGTATATGACACCATTTTAGAGGGAAATCCAATTCGTTAGGACCAAAAGATGAAGCTCATGGTTTGGAGAACCAAAAATGTAAGCTAGGGTTCAAGGTTATTTCTTTCATTGTTATTTTTTTCACTTGGTTGAAATTGTGCAAGAATGGAAAACATTTTGTGAATTGAAAATATTCTTTAGTGCACACCCACCACTTCATTTTTGAACATGGCTGAATTTGTAAATCCACACAAAGTTGATGCTCAAGAGAACACATCTCCAACCTCTTGGTGGTATGCCAACAAACTTTTAAAAAAATAGCAATGGACACATCATACTCCAATGTTGTGCAATGGCTATTATTGCACTAAGACCAATTGTGCAACATCACTTGATGCATAACCATAGTAAAAACTAGGATCGTCGATCTCTTTTGCCCATGCTCATCCATTGTATGTGAAATAAGAATAAGAAGCTAGAAAAAGAACATGAAAAAAATGGAGAGAAAGAAGAAAACCAAAAAAAAAAAAAAAACCTAATCCCCTCATTTGTGAATCCCACAATTTTACAATTGAGACACACTCCTTCTACCTTACAAAGCAAAATCTTAATGTGAAGAAGGGTCCAATTCAAAGGTTCAATTTGCTTCAAATTGCTCCTTGGGAATTTGGACCTCAGACTGCCATCTAAAGTGGCCCTAAAAGAGGAAGAGAAGAATTCTAAAGGTGTCATGAGCTTTTTGGGTAATGATATATGCTTATTAATTGATACTCCTTTTCAAAAAATTGTAAAGGATTTGATACAAAGGGTATAGAAAACACCATATGCCCACCACACAAAGCATTTCTAAATCAAGTGTTCCCAATGTGTTCCATATGATCCCTATGACATTCACAATGTGTTCCTCAAGTTGTGTCTACTAACACCGCATACAATGCCATATCCTTTGCTCACAGCTTCACTCTTTTAACTTATTATATCTAGGCCAAATGAGGGATTACATTACACCTATTTTTGGAGTGGTCGAAACTTGATCACATTTTTTTTTTGATGGTCTCACAGGAAGAACCCATCACCCCAAAAAATATCAATGCATCCCCAACTAATTAGTATTAGTAGAACCCGTAATAGGTACCCATGATAATAGGCACAATATGTACAATAGTGGCCTACACCAGACATGAGGAGAAGCACTACCTCACACTAAGGTCAGTTTCAGTCATGAAATAATCCTCAAAATAGTGAAATGAATATTTGTGAAAAATATGAAGTTGACATGTTAAAAATCATCCTAATTATCATAGGCTGCATCCTGAATAATTTCACTACTCAAAAATGTGACAATATCATAATAGATCATGGAAAATTAAATAATTTCAAATTTTAAAAAACGAATTCATATTTTGAAAAAAAGAAACCATTCGTTTTGTCAATGTCAAAACTGCCCCTAGGCTATGGTATATTTCTAGGGTTTAGGGTTTAGGGTTTAGCAAGAAGAGAGTTCAGCAATTTATATAACTCAACTCGGCAGAATCAAATTGTACAATCTCATGCATACATACTTCATACTTCAACAAAACTTACCTGCTGGCTAATCAGAATCTTGTTCCCGGCAATGCACAAAGATGCTCCCTCTGTTGCCCTTAGTGATTCTGATCTTCTCATTGAGATACCTGCACCAACATCCAAGAGAGTAAACATTAGGAATCACAATAGTCTAGACCAGACATGGTCCATTTCCAATGGGGCATTCATTATATAGCAAGTGAATGAAAATAATGAAAAATATAGCGACAGGTGTGCTACTGACAAAAGATCAGTGTAGCCTGCTGCAGTTATTTTGAAAGGTATGCAGAAAGGCCCAACTTCCAAATCAACCCCTTCAATCTTCACCTCTAGTCTTTGTTTAGAAACTTCCCTGCAATTTCAAGCACATGAATGAACAGATCATCAAGGACAGAACTCGAGGCTAGAGGAGAATTTGAAAACTCGTCTACAATAAAGTCGGAGAGAGTCCATGATCAGAGTCCTTGGGCATAGGGAAAAAGAAATCAGTCAGCTAGGAAAGGCAAATTGACTTACTCAGATTGAGCTTTAGCTCGTAACTGAAATCCTGGAAGAAATCTCACTAAGTTTTCAAATCTTCCTGTTTTGCGTTCTACTATCTGCATTCACAAACCCCAGCTTTTTGTATCCTCCAAACTTATGATGGTTTGAAGCTTATCATCTCTTGGATTTTCTATTAGGAAGCAGGTTCCATTTGACAATTTATTGACATGTCCATCAAAGTATGTGTTCATGTGTGCAGAATAACAGCTCATGTTGCATAGTTCTAGCTAAGACTTAATCTAGCTTGAACTTGTGGTCTCAATCTTGTGCCAGCTGCTCAACAGGTTATCCTTTTATCCTTCAAATGTCATGCACTTCTGAACCATGAAAGATCAAATCACCTGCCAATTTGGGATCCCAGATGTTGCCTTCTGAAGCCAGTTTGCCTCTGCTGCCTGTATGACAAGAAACACAATAAGATCATCATAAACCATAAGTGATCATGTGTTGTTCAATGATTGCAACACTAGGAAACAGCATTATAGTACACGTGTTTAAAAAAATTCTGTAAGTGCAGGGACCAAAAGGGTTCATAGATGTCACATCACCTGAGAACTCCATAATTGGCGCCATTTTCCTGCAAAGGCTGAAAAATCTGTTGTATTTGTTATAGGATTCAGTCTGACAAGCTCTTCAATCTCCTGCACAATTTTCAGCAATTTGTCAGGTGCAAAGAAAGAACAAGAGATCATCCTGTCTCCTGATGATGGTGACAGAAATATCATGAGGCACTGGCCACTACTTTATCCTTTGACAGATTCTGAAATATTCTGTAAAACTCTCATTTTGAAAAGGGGAGTGTATGAAGATGGAACCTTTTCAACGTCGCCTTTTGCTGAGATAGCCTGCAGCAACCTCTGTTGAGGATTTAAAGTCTTTTGGAGAACAAATGTGGTTCCCTGCAAGAATATAAAAAAAGGAAACCACGTATGTCATGATTGCAAGAAGCTCAATGTTGAGTATGTGATAGTGTCTGCAGCTGCCATGATCAACATGTCTGAAGGTGTATGTATAAAAACAAGAAAAGGAAAGTGTTGATGTCGTATTTCAAAACGCTTGATGTTGGTCATGCAATGGTGTCTGCAGTTATTGTAATGAAAGTGCCTGAAGGTGACATATGTGAAAAACAAGAACAATGATGTGTGTGTGAAGAGTGGCTATGCAATCAAACTAAAGTTTGATCTTTGATTGCAAAAGAATACACACCTTATTGCCTTTTGAAATACGCAGAGTCCCTGTTGGTGATAAGTAGGTCGTATCTAACCATCCTTTTGCTTCATCCCCAAGTAGCTTGAAAGGAACTGGATATGGTACTTTGAAGGGCAAGAACTTGAAAGTAAATGCTGCTTTGTCAAAACGAAACAAGATCCGCTGCCCACTCTCGATCGTTGCAGCTGCCTGAGATGGAGAATCTTTCCACCTTCAGTATGATATCCAAAACTTCATTGTAATGAACAGGGGTTTACATACTGTGTGCAACATGAAAAAAGTATGTCAATTCTGCTCTTACCTCAACTTTAAGCTCACCAATCTTCTCTGAGAATTTCACAATGTTGGCAACACGTGGATTGTCAGTGCTTCGCAATAGAATTTCTTGAAACACAGTGAAAGCATCCACTCCCACAAACGTTCTCTGCACCAGAGAGAGACCATAACAATCAAAACTATTGCAAAACCTAAAACAAAAAAAACCCTAAATTGCAGGTCTACTCTTCTTACCATGCAACTAAATACATTACACCACCAATATGGTGCTGCACAGCACAACATTTGCAGGAAACTATTTGCATCAATTCCACAGTGTTGTTGTTTGCAATCTCAGATTTGCAAGCTACAAAAGCTTTACCTGAATTGGAGATGCAGTTCCAGGTCTGGTGGTGTATATAAGCTGCCATCTGCCTTCAATCAACGATGATGCTGTCTGCCCCCAATACAAGACTAAAATTTTCACTGCATTTTCTGTATGACATTTGCTCAAAGAATGACAACTATCGCAGTTGTGAATCAGGAAGCACGTTGACAGACAGACAAAAACACCAATTTGATACACAAACAAAAATGGTGAAGAACTGGATCCATCTTGTAGTGATGAGTGTTTTTGCTTGAATGTCTTTAGCTCAAGAATTTGTGGTTGCACTGCTGCTTGCTCTCTGCTTCTGATAACTTTTGGTAGGTGCTACTCAGAATTGCTAGTGCAAGAGGATTGCCAGAATCTTACAGGGTCTGGTACACCGCCCTCTGCTTCAAGTGCGCTCACCGCCTCTGCAATTTCCTAAAAGGAAAAAATGCAACAAGGGAGAAAACAGGCAAAAGCTCAGGAATCTGGACTATAAGTCTTGAGATCTTTCGTTGCAAAATTGTCGAGAGCTTCTTCAAAGCGAACAGAAAAGGGAGTTTGGAAAGTGCAAGTATTGAGAGACCTGAAGCTGTTGCTTGGATGCTGACCTACCGCGGCCTTGGACTCCGATCAAAGCTTCCAAGAGAGCAGATTCTGCTGAATTCTCAGCAACTTGTTTCGAGGTGGTTTGTGCTGCCATTGCCGTCCACTTCTTCGTAATGCTCCTTGAATTGTGTTGGCCGGTTTGAGCGTTGTGAGCAAATCGCTCGACCAGTTTGCACGATCCTCTTCCCCCGTCCTCTTTTCCTCTGCCGCCGCGGGTCCTTGTCTGTGCCCCCCAAGCTCGACAAGCTAGCCCTGTGTGACATACTAATGCCATTGCTCGGCACTCTTGCTCTGCTTCCTCTCTCTCTCTCTCGGAGTGTCTCACACAGACATGCTCTCTTCTTGTTCCGGAATTGCTTCTTTTGCTTCTTTCTATACAATGGAATCAAAACATCTCCATCACTTTTTCTTTACAGATTTCTACACAAAAGAAAACGCTGATTTCCGACAGCTCTTGATTTCTCTCGAACTCTCTCACAAACACACTTACACTCAAGCACTCTTCTTGGGCGGCGTGGTTACTTCTGCTTCTTTCTACACAAATGGAATCGGAAGATCTCCATCACTGCTTCTGTACAAATTTCTATTCAAAAGAAATCGCTGATTTCCACCAGCCACAGATTCGAGAACGATCGCCTGTAACCAGACATTCACCGTGAAAACGGGGGTGACATACGGTAACAAAAAAAAGTGCGGTCCAGCGGGGACACGAGCAGCTTTGCGAAATGTACTTTGTTTTTGTGGCGACGCGTCATCACAAACAGAGACACGTTCGTCGTATCGTCGCGGAAGGAAGAGGAACCTCAAATTCGGCATCAGATTCAGATACGCGTCGGATTCTTCCGCTTTACCATCTCAGAGCTCCATTTCATCTTCAACTCCCATCTCTTTCCATCGCAATTTGATCTTCGCGTACGGACACAACAACTAGACTGGTAATATTCCTTTCCGGCACCGTTCTTTGTTTGCATCCGATCTTCAAGAAGCGACTGGAACTGTGGAATTCCAGTTAAATTCCACAGTTCAACAAATGGCTGAAAAAGCATCCCTAAAGTCTCTCTGTTTGAGCGCTGCAATCATTCTGCAAAATACAGCAGGTGCTGAAACAAACTTGAATAGATAGATAGTTAGAGGAAGCATTGGAAAAAAGGATAGGGTTGTTTGTCGCTGCTACCTAATAGACGCATTCGTTTGCTTTCCGATTCTTCGTCCTCTCTTGAAGTCGGATCGGTTCTCTGCTTCTTCGATTCCAAAATCCGTTTTAGATTCCGGTAAGAGACTGGTGCCGAATACCTCGAAAACCACTTGAAAACTGTGGTACATAGACATCGCAAAACGCTGAGCAAATAATGTCACCAGTAGTCTGCAAACTACTGGTGACTCCAGCGATTTCCTTGGATCGTTACTGGATTCATCACGATGCAGTTGTCACACACACCATCGGATCCAAGAACTGCTCAACGAGAGGCGCAGTGAAGACGGGCGCATTGAAGAACAGCAAGGATTTTGGTTTGAAGCAGCAGGACAGGAAGGTGCCAGACACCGAAATCGAACCAGTGCAACAATGGAGAAGGAGAACAAGTAGTGTGTTGGTGGAGGCTATATCGGCATCTGCTCCCCAGGATTCAAACCAAGAAGACACTGATCGCAAATCAGAGGAGTACAACAAGGCGATGCAACGCAAGATGAAGAATCCATACGAGTATCATCACGAACTGGGTAACATTCTTCCTCCAATTCTTGATCGGAAAAAAAGAAAAAGTTTTTGCCTTACCCTGTACATTAATTTTCAAATTTTGCATTGCAAAAGTAGGTTTTCAGTAGGTTTTTAAAAATTCAAGTAGCTTTTGAGAAATTGCAATCGTTCTAGTATTCTCTCCTATCCCAGCATCCAATTCTTCTACGATCTTCTACATAGAAGATCAAGCATTCATGTGGCTTTATGTTTTCAATGTGCTGAATTTTTCAGTGCAACTTTTTTGACGATTCTTCCTAGTGGAGGATCCATGATATATGCTTTTGTAGTTGTTTTGTGAGAAGAGATCTCCTTAATGTCATCCGGAATGCATTGTTTTCTTCTGACTCAAGGATTAAGAAATGGAAGACGCATTGCTTGAAATGCTTTTGGGAGTCAATCTTGATGGTCTACAGTGAATGATGCTCAGTGTACGCTCTCCATCTTGACACATTCAAGCAAGATGGAGCTTGCTTGAATGTGCATTGCAGATGCACATTCAAATTTGATGGTGGTGTGTTTTTTGCTTCATTTTACTGAAACACGGAGAAAATCTCTCTGCAGGTATGTATTACACCCACATTTATGACAATCTTATTGTGGGGTCACAGCCACAGAGCAAGTATGACATTGAGCGACTCTTTGAAGATGAAGGTGTGAGAGCGATTCTGAACTTGCAACAGGACAAGGACATTGAATACTGGGGAATCGACATCAACTCCATACTTCACAAATGTCAAGAGTTGGGCATTTGGCACATGCGCATACCAGTATGTTTTTCTCAACAAAAGGGCACCAGCACTTTCCAAACACAAATTGTATGGTTGTAGATGTACTGGCATGATTGGAATGCAGCTGTCAGGTTTTGATGCTAAGTTTTTCATGGTAACTGAGGCATGCTGCAATTGAATGTCAGGCCAGAGATTTTGACCCACAATCATTGCGGCAAGAGCTGCCTAGGGCAGTGGCAGCGCTTGAATGGGCCATATCACAGGGGAAGATGGTGTATGTACATTGCACTGCAGGTCTCGGTCGTGCTCCAGCAGTTGCTATTGCCTACCTCTACTGGTTTCATGGCATGGATGTGAGTTTCTGATTTCACACCCTTACATGCTACCTGCAAAATGTCCCGCTTCTGCTCTCTTTATCGTGCTCTCTTTATGTGACTGATTCTGTCACTCCTCTATGTGTTATCTATTTGTGAGATCCTGATGGTTCAAATGTGGAAAGTGCCAAATGCATGTGCTTGCTTCCTCAGGGCAGGGTGTCTATATCACAGTTTCAATGTCAGAAAATTTGGAATCACTTGCAGTATATCAGAGTGGTTTATAGGTTTGCAATGAAAGAAGAGCACATGGAAGGCGTTTTTTGCTCTTCAAGGGATGTGAACCACATGTCTGATCATCTACTCAAATTGCTCTGCCATTCCAGATGGAGACTGCATATAACTTCCTCACAGCCAAGAGACAATGTGGCCCAAAGAAAGAAGCTATTCGTGGAGCCACTTACGATCTTGCTAAAACAGATCCCAACAAGCAGGAAATATTTGAGTCTTTACCTGATCATGCCTTCACCAATATTGCAACCTGGGAAAGGCAGTTGATTCAAGAGCGTGTGCGCAGTCTTCGTGGCCAGTAAGCTCTGTATTTGATGCACTATGCTACTCAATAAGTTCAGGTGCATCACTGCTGCAAATCTGCCTCATCTAGCCCTGAAAATAGTAGTGTTAGAACATATTCTATGCAGTGATTCTTCACTGTGGAGACACCAATCAATGAAAGAAGTTTTCTACTCTACAATGTTAAACCCTTCTGCAAAATTTGATATTAGAAATACTTAAGAAATGCACAGATATGTTTTCTTGATTGATTGAACTTGGTATTCTATTGATCTAAGTTCCACAGAAGCCAGAGCTGTTTCCAGATCTTAGCTGTTCCTGGACTCGATCATGTTCTTCAAGTGGATTTGAAGCTATTCAGCACTATGGTGAAAAGAGACTACAGTAGAAGAGCTTCATTATGAAGTGTGCTAATGCCCATGCCCTGAAGTGGTATGATGTTTCAGACATCACAACTCTGAAATCAGCAACATAAATCAGTGATTGACAGTAGTGTTTTGGACAAGCTCTTTCATAATCAGAGGTTGGTCTGTCAATTAGTTTTTATTGTGCTTCCTTGCAATTGTCCAGGCATGACACATCCTTCAAAAAGCATGGAATTCCAAACAGACAGATGGACACACTTGTCATGGGCATCTTGTTGAACACTCTTGGAGCATCATCATCCTCTTCCAAAGAGACAACATAGAGACATACACACAACACATGTTGTGTGCAGCTTCTTGAACACTCCCTCCTTAGATTCGCCGTTGTTTCTGTCTGCAAATTGAATTATCACACTCTGCAATTTGGTGTGGAGGGCTACAGTTGTGTGTATGTATGTTTGTATGAAGCTATGTGGCTTCTTTGCACACAAGAATTCTATTCTCTGAGCATGCATGTTGAAGAATGTCTGAAAATCAACTCTCCAGGCATCCTCTGTGGGATGGATGCTTGCAGAGTGTTCAACAAGCCTGCATGGAGGATGCTCAGAGAGTGTTCAACAAGCCTGCCATCTCAAGATGTGATCACTTGGAATGTGATGATATTTGACCTTGTGAAATGTGGGCAAGGGCAGAAGGCTATGAACTATTTTGATAAATGCAACAGGAAGGTATGTGTCCACACCAAATTTCAATAATCTGTGTGTGGCCATGCCTGCCCTTCAGATGCAACAATGCTGGCATATACATTCAGATGTCTTTTGTGTGGACCAGCCTCATTGACATGTATGCCAGGAGTGGAAGCGGGAAGGTGTTCAACAAGCTTCTATCTCGTGGCATTCTAATTGCAGAATAACACCGCAGGCCTTCATTCATACCTGCATCATGATAAGGAAGTCTTGAAACATTTTAACAATGTGTGAAAATGGTACATGATGTGCTCATTGCAGAATAACACCACAAGCATTCATCCACAAAACCTGTATTACAGTAAAGAAGCTCTGAAACATTTTGAAACGAAGTGTACCATCTTGACACATTTGTTCAATAAGTTTCAGAGTGTCCTTACCATGATGCAGGTTTGGTCGAAGATGGCCTGTAGTTTTGTTCTACGATGAGCACAGTTTACATGATTTCTGCAAAATTGGGACACTACAGGTCTGCATAGCAACCTTCTTGGTGATGCTGACAGTCTACAGGAGACAGAATATGATCAAGGAGATGCCCTGTAAACCATATGTGGTTGTGGTCTGGATGGTTGATGCATGTTGCTTTGATGTTTGTGTTTGTGACAATGCTGCTCAAGACAAGGAGGGCAGATAAAGTAAGTAGTGCAGTCTGAAGGATTGCCAATTTTTCTTTTGGTGGCAACTGCAACCTGCATTAAGCAATTAATGTGTGCCAAAAGGAATGCAGTCAGATTATGTTAAAGGACTATGTGACAATCTGCAATTGTGGAAAGGTGTTGAGGAGCCATAGCTAGACACATGCAATTGGAGACCCTTGCTAGTTGTTGTATATAGGTAGATAGCAATAAGGACAAGCTCTTGACAAGTGAATATGATTTCATTCAAACTCTTGCGATTGAGCTCGACTTGAACTGATACTCTTGGATGCTTTTGTGAATGTGAGAATGTAAGCCAAGCACAACACTATGAGTGATGGAGTGGATGATCAGTAGTAGTAGCATTTGACATTAGTTTTTCTAAGTGCTCACAAGAAAATATTTTGCATTGTGAATTCATTCAATAATTTGGATGTTTTGATCAACAAAACTGAAATGCAATTAACTTGGGATTTTGAGGTGCTCATATTCTTATACAAATAATGGATTTCCAACTTGATTAAGAGTTCTCTTATATCAACTAGGATTACTTCAACTTTCTAAATAAGAACAAGAAGCAATTATTGGAGAATCCTTTGCATTGATGTTCACAAATTGGAACGAGGTGCCAGAACAAACAATGGGAGTCTTTTTTCTATTGATGAGAAGTAAGAAATTAGTAGAAAATTCCATGCAAATTTTCTCAAGAACTTTCTATAACTCTTATTTGGACATCATAAAGTCCCGTTGTTTTTTGTGAATGCATTTTGGGGATGATTATCTACTTGAATTTTCTTAAATCGTGAAGAGTAAAATGTGGCTCTTGAACATTACCCTACTCAAGGAGGTAAGGTTGAAGGAACAAGGCCAACTCCTTATTACTCTAAAAAAGAACTACTCTCACTTACTTATTCTACTACAACTACTCAAGTAGTAACTGTTAAGAGTGCACTCAAAGAAAAAAAAAGAAAAAGTAGGGTCTATCATCTAAGGACAAACTTACCGTCCTTATTGTAGGCTATTTTACTAGTGTCAAAAGAAAGAAATATAGAAAGTAAGTAGACAAGATGAGAGGATTGGGAAGTAATTACCTTCCAAATCTCTACAATACCTTCAATACATTAGAATGGTGCCCTAATGGGTTTGAAGGCTTTCCACAACAATTCTCCCACTTATACAACACCTACCAACCCTCTAGGGGTGTTGCCTACCATTTGCAGTAACCCCATTTGTCCTACAAACTTCAATTTTCAAATTTTCCCTTCCTACTACCACATAATGGTTGCTACCTCCATGTGACAATAAATGACTTCCTACTCTAGAGAATAAAGTTTAACATACATTCCTTTATTTTTTATTATTTTTTTCTTTCTATACCCCTCCCCCTTCTTTTTAATCACTCATCAAATGGCACTAAGCTTTTTGTAGAAGAAACATAGAACTACTATATAAAATGTAACAACACATTATGTAAGTTTGAACTATACTACCTTCCCTTATTTTTTAATAGAATAAACTCACACAAAACATTTGAAGGTTTTGTAACCGTTTTCCATTGAGATAACACACAAGTACAAATACATTTTCAAACTACTATTTTTTCTCTAATGTTGAACCACACACCTCTCCAAGAGAGAGTTCCCCACTCCAACTCCAAACTACAAACTTATCAAATGTCATAGAATCCCTCCAAATCCTCCTCTAATCTTCCTTCTTCACAAAACCACACAAGGCTCACATTGACCCCATGAAAATAGGGTCCTTATTTTAATCCCTTCTTAGAAATCTCATAAGTGATTAGGTGGATTACACTTAGTTGACCATTCACAAACATGGACTACTTAATCCCACTAGTTTCACCCCTTTGGTAAAGGACTATAAATCTACGACTAGTAACTACTAGTTATTACAAATTTTTACCCCTTAATAATCAAGCTTGGAGTTTTAGTGTTATACATCTCCTTTTGGATCTGTAAAAAAAAAAAGTCTTGCAATCGGAATGGGCAATATGAAGAAGGCATATTGGTTAACAATGAGTAATGAGATTCAAAGGAAATTTCCTTGTGAGAACCTTCGTACATGGGAACAAACCAATCAAGGTGGGGTAAGATGTGTCAACAATATTATCAAGAGAAGGGCATCCTTGGCATTGGCACCCAAGCTTTAAAGTGGATTTAATATGATCGAATGGATGACATTATTGTCAGAACTACAAAGGTTGATGGCATACCTCACGGAATGGACATGGGAAAAAATATTGGCACCCAAGTTAATCCTCAAGAAGTTGATGGTGACACCAATTTTAACACTGATTCGACATCACCAGTTATTCAAGTTCTGGTTTTTGGAACTATTTTAGAATAGGTCCCCATCTCACCTTGATTTGCAACCTATGCACACAAGGGAGTTGGAGGTGCACCGAACAAAAAGTTAAAAACTTCTATTCAAAGTTTAATTGACGGAACAACCATCATTGCATTTGTTTTGGAAAAAATTGTGGAAACATCTTCAAAAGATTGAGCTTTTGAAGATGGAAGTAAACAAGGAGATAGTTTTGAAAATGATTGAGCTTGACGATCACAATGCTAAATGCCAATTACAATTTGCACAACTTTTTGTTGGGGTTATGCGACAAGGCAATGGTAATAATCATTCAACAAGCTAGACATATGTAGCTTATAGATGACAAGTTTTTTTAGATTGCCTTAACATGTCTTTTGCTATGCAATAAAGATTTCAAATTTGCACCTCCAAATCCTAAAAATGAGAATTTTCATTTTTTAATGTACCACTTGCATTTATCATGGTCCCATTCAATTTTTTTTTCCCAATAGATGTTTAGATTCATACTAAACATAATGAATTGAATTTTTTTTTTCTTAAATCTGAAAAAATATGTAGTTATTGTCCCACTCCTTAGTAGAACCAAAAAATGAAAATTCTAGATTTTGTGGAAAAACTCTACCCCCTTTCCACTTCTCATAGTGCCATTTTCACACAGAACATCCAAATGATTTTTTTTTGGGTTCAAATAGATGCTTACACTCACATATGAACTCATGTAATTCCTAAAATTGAAAAAAATAAAACCCAAAAAATGGTAGCTCTTGTCCCATTCTTTTTTATGTTTGGAACTTGGGAATGAGAGTGTTGTGGGAAAAATATACCCCCTCCACTTGTCATAATGTCATTTCCACATAGAAAGTCCAAAGGAATTTTTTTTTGTTCAAATAGATGCTTATATTCATAAAATTCATGGAATTGAAATTTAAAAATAAATAAAATGGTAGTTGTTGTCAGACACTATTTTCTATTCCTAGAACTAGGGAGGATAGTGTTGTGGGAAAATATACCCCCCTCCACTTGTTATAGTGCCATTTCCACACAAAAAGTCCAAATCATATATATATATGGTTTTTGTAGATGTCACACATGAGTTCACAAAATTCAAGGAATTGAAAAAAAATAAAACCAAAAAAAATGATAGTTGTTGCCCCACTATTCTTTACCTTTGAAACTACGAAGTGAATTTTTGGGAAAATTTACCTCGCTCCATTTCTCATAATGCCATTTCCACACATAAAATCCAAATTAATTTTTTTTCTATTTCAGTAGATGTTCATACTCACACATGAGCTCACACAATTCATGAACTAAAAAAAAAAACTTCATCTACCAAAAATAAAATTGAGGAATTGGATTACACTCTAACCAACTACTAAAGATTGCTTCTAGGATGCACTCTTTGGCTACTTTTGCAACTTCACCTTCTTAATAACAAAGGATGTGGTTTGCTTACACCCAATCATTCATATCTTGCATTTTCTTCACATGATCATATCTACTGTCACAACCCCACTTTGAGGGAAGTGTGAGGTCGCCACTCACACTCCCAAAAATGGGACTTGGGAGTCCTCCGGGACTCCCAAAAACTCATAGCGCAATTGCAGGGGTCAAAACACCTCGCATTGAGGTGTTCCTTATACCATTGAAAAGGTCTTAGAGTGTAGGTGTCCAAAATGGCCTTGCATGAGCCATTTGGACATCTGTAGCACAAGTTATAGGCAAAAGAAGGGCCGGGATTCAAACTGGCAATTTGACTCTCGACCATTAAAAGTCGAGAATCGACCCGAATCCTGTGTGTGCAAGTGGAGTGTGACACACCGTTGAAAATTTCTCAAGGAGAGCTACAAGTTTGCTTTAGACCTCGTTCTAATCAGAGGTCAGAACAAAAAGTTATGAACGTCCAAAGCCCCGGCACTAGTAGAAATCAGCCAAAATGTAACCATTCAATTTACGACTACATGCGACTTATAGTCGTTTACGACTAAATTTGAGAATATTTGTAACTACAATACCAACTTTCAACTATTTTGGTCATTTTCACAATTATGATGCAACTATTAAAAATTTCATCCTATTGGTTACATCAATTTTACATTTATTTTCATCCATTAATAGGTTGATATGTCCCATTAGTCGCAATAGTCACCAAATTAGTTGCATCCTAAAG
>Ga0116231_10000271_pt1 | contig 80825 bp, 52 predicted proteins | sample S1TSphgellanicum_2_FD_89695 | JGI IMG/M metagenome (GOLD analysis project Ga0116231, IMG submission 89695) | Host-associated microbial communities from peat moss isolated from Minnesota, USA - S1T2_Fd - Sphagnum magellanicum MG | ecosystem: Host-associated > Plants > Peat moss > Unclassified... | reverse complement strand
TCTGAAATATAAATTTGTAATAATGTGCATGTTCAATACACCTAATTATTATTTATATGTAAATTGGATTTTAGTTTACAACATATCAAATAATGATACATAATTAATATTTTTTGTGGAACTTTAATGTTTATTTATCTTTATAGACATGATATTTCAATATTTTTTAAAATTGCAATAAAAATTCATTAAACATTAAACTACATGTAAATTTTATTTGTGGAAATGAATGCTTATGTATGATGCAATTATTTTTTTGTGCATATAAATATTTAATTTTAATTTCAAAATAAAATTTAAATAAAATTTGAAATATGAGTTTGTACTAATGTAAGTTCAATATATGTAATTTATTATTTCTTTGTAAATCAAATTTTAATTTACAACAAATCAAGTAATGATACATAATGCATAATTTTTTAGAACTTTAATTTTTATTCATTTTTATATGTAAGATGTCTTAAAATGTTTTTAAAATTTCAATAAATATTCATTAATTATTAAGGTACATGTAAATGTTTTTTGTATCCATGAATGATTACATGTATGATGAGTTTTTTTGTGCATATAAATATTACACTTTAATTTGAAAATTAAAATTTAAAAATTTCTGAAATATAAATCAACTTAATGATGTGTATGTTCAATACATGCATAATTTATAATTTATATGTAAATTCAATTTTAGTTTACAACATATCAAGTAAGGATATTTAGGTAATTAAAAATATACATGTTCAATACATGTGTAATTTTTTCATCTATTAAATTTATTTATTTATTTTTTATGATTAAATTAGAATATTTTTAGAGTAATTAGTAAATATATTTAATAAATTATCATATAATATCAGAAATTATTTTTATTTAACACTACTATACTATAATTTTTTTAATTTAATATTTATTATACTAGGTCATTTAATAGTTGCAACAAGTTAGATAAAAATATGAATAAAAATAGTTAAATAACTAGCCTAACCTAATTACTAGCTACAATATTATTATGAATGTTATTGTTGTAATTGTAGTCAATTATTAATTATCACAACATTATAATGATTACTATAATTAAAATATCATATAAATATATCATAGTTCAAAATAGTTGATGAATAATTATGATAAGCAATTAAGGTAAATAGCTAGACCTAGGCTAGGTAGATTATTAGTTTAGGTCTAGGCCTCACTAAGCTTAGACTAGCTTGCTCCCTCATTTCAACACCAAATTGAATGTTTTTTATGTCATTGGAAGTGCAAAATAGAGAGCTACAAATGTTCTTTGAACCTCAAAAACAAAAGAACAAAATAGAGAACGCAGGAAGAGAAAGAATGATATTTTGTCTCAAATTTTGTCTCTAGACTCCCTTTACTTTTAGCAACTATATCTTGCTCATTTCTCATTCATTTTGTACGATTTCAAAGGCTACAAATGTGATATTTCAAAAATCTATGAAAACTTGTTTAAAGTGAAAAGTAAAAAAAACAATGGTTGAAGAATTAAAGCTTCAAAATCATATTGAACATTTATGAAAAAATCCAAAGCACAACCCCCTTCACTTTAAAAGGGCATATCTTGTTCATTTTCCATTAGATTGTAATGTTTTTTATAGATTTGGATACGCTAGTGGAAGAATACAAAATTGTTATAAATTTCAAAAGGAATAGACCATGGACAAGAGAGTCATAATGATCCAATATCATTAAGTGTTCAGTGATAGGTGTGTTTTCCTTAGGTTACAACTAAAACTTTTATCCCATATTGTTTGGTTTCCATTCCATGAATCCAAACTATATAATGGAGTGCATTAGGATTATTGGAGAATACAATAAACGTGAAAATCTAATAGCCATTTGGGATGAGCCAATGAAAAAGGTTCAAACTTAAAGGCTAAACCAAATGAAATAGGACTTCATTTATTAATTACCATGTGGTTTAGGTCTAGGCCTAACATAGGTGTCTGGATCTAATTTTAATTTAAGCCTAGATTAAATGGCCTATGTTTAGGTTTAACCTAGGTGCCTAGGTTTAGAGTTAACCTATTTTTAGGCATCATGGGGCTTAAACTTTTGATGTGGATGTGCCACGCCACTGGCCAAATATTCAATTTACATAGTTGCAACATAATCAAAATGTTAAACTTACATAGTTGCAACCTAGTTGAAATTGTAATTATATTTTTGGTTGATGTTATGCTTAGTTAGCAAATGAAGTTCATCCATTAGTCGAATGTAATTGACAACATCCCTCGACTATATTAATAGAATAATTTTCTACTAAATTGGTAAGTAGTGGCACATAGTGGTTATTGTTGTGGTGTTGACATGTGGCATACACTTTCGACTATAATTTCATTCTCGACTTGTACTTTTTGACATTATTGGTTAGCAATTACAACTATATGTGTAGTTTTCGACTTGGTTTATAGTTGAACAATAGTTGAAAATGTAGTTGCAAAAGGGGGGGTTTTCTACTAGTGTAAGTATTTGTTGGTAGGTACTACTTTATGTTAATTATGTTAATTATACATATTAAGTTAATTAGGTTGGTATGTTAGGAAGTTACGCCAATAGGTTAGGTGGGTAGGTAGGTATGTATGTTAATTAGGTAAATAAGTAATTAATAAAATAAGCTTATAATAGGCAGTTAGTTAAATAAGCCCTATGTAGGTAGGTTGGTTCTATAAGAGGATCTTATTTTAATTTGTGATTACAAATATTATCTTATACCTTTTTTTTTTTTTTCCAATGTTGCAAACTATATAACAAGATGCACTCGAAACATTGAAAATAACATGACATTTGAGATTAACAATAAAAAGGCTTGACCTTAGAAGCTAAACATAAAATTAAATTAAAAAATCTATTTACCTACCTTATTTCTACCTACCAATGTACCTATTTACCTAATCCATGACATTCTTGTCAAACACTACCGGACTTGAACTTATATCCTTTTATATCTATATAAAAGAATTAAAAATGTAGACACAAAGTACCAAACATATGTAATATATTGGGCATCTTCTAATCATTTGCAAGATTAAAAGATATATGGAACAATGATCAAAATGTTTATACTGAAGTTTCTAAATAGCTTGTGATAACCACCTGGAAACTAAACAATCCGTGGCCAATACAATTGATAAACCAAAATTTTAAGACACAATTTCATTGGTAGTGTGATTACTTACTCAAATTCTAGGTGCAAAAAAGGTGAATCAATCTTAAAATATAAATGGCCAAGGAATGATTTCGACATAGAGGATGATGCATACAAATTACAAGCACTTGCTTATAGCAAGGAGATGGATCAATTGAAATTGGCAAACAATATAACCAACTATTAGGAGGAGGAGTCGAGATCTTCAACATACTCAGAAGAGGGAATGATGAAAATGGAGGACAAAGACGAAACCACACTTACCACCAAAATGAATGGACGAAATGAAGGACATCAGTGAGGAACAACAAACCACACCATGGGCTACACCAAGGTCAAAAAAAGGTTCCAATGACGTGAACATGACACCTCCAGAAATTGGTTTTGTGTTAATACATTTGAAGCAAATTTCGATGACACCATTGAAATTCATAATAAGTGGAACCAAGAAACTAAGCAAACAACATAGTCAATATGGGAATCAATGAACAATTTTGATTGACTTAACTTCAAAGATCAAACTTGAATGCTCAATTGACTAAGGTTTGATTGGACTACGGACATTTAGAGTTGAAAATGTTTTGTATATTGTTTTGTAGGCATTGGTATGTTTTGTGATTGTTGTTGAAAAAGTTCAAATGTTGAATTTGGGTGTAAGTTGACTTTGGATCCAAGAAATGAAAGATTGAATTTTCCAAATAAATGTGCAAAGGTTTAACTCATGAGTAGAAACACAAAGGCAAAAAACAAGAAGTAGCAATACACTTTAAAAAGCTGGAAACAACAAACCATGAGAGTCAAGGAAACAAAACCTAAGAAATGAACTCCATAACCAAAATCAAAATATCCGCATGTGCATACGAAGACATAAAGAAAACATCAATCCACCATAGGGTAGAACGACAAGGTGAAATAGGCGGTCTACACCCATCAAAATGGGTAGCCTTGAGTTCAACCAATTCCATCTTAATTGAATTGCCATGGCATATCATGGCATTAGTATGGAACATGATGGAGATGTCATAGAAAAAAATTGGGGACATCATTGGAACAAGGAAACCTTTATAATGATATATCATTTATAGTTTGGGAGAATATACATGTCATAATCATCTTTTTTAGAAAATATAACACTTTGTATGATGGATTGCTTCAATGTAGCAAAAACAACAATATGAACATGGAAAATTTAACCATTTAGGAATAGAAAATGAAGGAAGTCAATATAAAAAGTCATCTTTTTATATTTTTGGTTGAATACATTAATCAAAACATGAAAATATTTGAATTATGGATGAAGTATGATTATGTTTGGCCAAATTTGACACATAAAATAAAAGTTTACACCCTTGTGAATAAGTACATGTACATTCAATAGGAGGGAAATGCATGAGGTAAACTATTGCATGAACCTAAATCTTAAGCCTAAAGCCTAGGGTTGGAACTTGCGATAGTAAAATGTTATTTCCCCTATAAACATGCAAGTAAAACCCAAGAATTTAACCATAAAATGAATGTTATATAGGTAAACATAGAAGCAAACATGAGAAAACATTCATCCTCATTATGGATGAATGATTTTTTTATTCTTCTAATCTATGGATGAAAAAATTAATTGAATTTACATGTTTTTAATATATAAAACTTTAATTAAAAGTATGGATGAATGTTTTATTTTATCATTAAGTTCTTATCGATGAATTTTTTGCCCCCTAGTTTTTAATTAACTAGAGCTTCATGAAACACAATTTAATTCTATATGATATAACATTTGTTGAACAATATAATGTAAATTCCATTATAAATGTATTTGATGGCTATGGTTTAAAATGCCATTATTTTCAATATGTTTTAACGATATTATAGTTATCATGCTAACATCCACCCCATGGTCATTGTTTTAAAATTTTAAGAAAAATTCCGAACAAAATCATTTAGTGTTATTAACAACAATGGGTTTTTCGACTTTCCAAAGCTGCCACAACTCCCCTTAAACCTATTTAAAAGCGTCATGGACAATAATGATGGCCAAATTTTGTTTCATTACACAAGAATATATATATTTTTTTCATTACCCAAATTCACTAGGTTTTTATTGAAATAAAACAAAATTGACTAATATACAACTTGTATGATTTTGGTAAAAACAAGGACTAGTTGAATAGAACATTTTTATGAAATGTTTTTTAGTTGTTTTTGATAGTCACATGTTGCACTAAATAAATTTTAATTAAAATTCTATGAAATGAATACACAAGGTCCCGAGTTAATATGATGTGGACATGCCACGTCATCATATAACTTTTTTTCCAAATTTTTTTTGGGTGGATTGTGGAATCACAGATTACATTTTTGCCACAACATGTGAAAAAAAATTAAGTTTTTTCTTTTTCTGATTTCGTCAACATTTTTTTTTACGCCATTTAAACAACATGTTTGTGTATTCATCATGATGTATATCTTTGTAAATTACATTTATATGAAATACATTTAAACATGCATCCATCAAAGATTGAACCTAAGACCTCATGGATAGACACTAAGGTTTTAACCACCAATCCACTTCAACAATTTATGAATAAAGTTGAAAAAGTTTAACTTTATCATGTTTGGCATGAAATTGTTTAGGAAATTCGAACTTTAACACACATTTTCTTTTGCAAAATGTATTCAAATGCTACAAATGAAAATATAATTTTGAAGCTTATTCAATAATGTATTAAAATAAATTATTATAATTTACGGATGTTAAACTTACAATGTAAAAAAAAAAACTTAAAATAACATTTCATGAATAAATCAACAAATATCTTTTTGTTGAAATTGACCCAAAATCTTTGTAAATTCAATGTGAATTCAAAAGTGCATTTATTAAGTTTGTTACAAATTTTTATTAGATAAAATATGTCCATTTTTTTTTTAATTGCAATTTTTCATTTTCCCCAATATGATTTAGTATAAATTTATTTATTTTATTTTTACATTGTTGTTAAATTGGTAATCATCCATAAAAAATATTGCCACATTTGGTTATAGATAAGTTGTGTAATTAGAAACTTGTTTACATGTTCAAATGTTTCAATGTTATGGTTATTTAAAATATTTTATTGTAAATAATTAATAATATATACTTGAATTTTGTCTTCAAATCTTTTCTTTCAAAAAAATCTTTTTTTGATGTTATGCCCTTTAAATTCAAAGAAATTGGTCATGAAAAAAAATTTAATTAAGTAGTAAATATAGCCATTTAATGAACAAGACCATTTTTTTATAGAAAAAAAAATATACATTAATACTAATGATTAATTACACAACTCTAAAAAAAATTACAACATTTTCTCTTAACGATGTAAAAATAAATTTTACATTTGTTTCTTTTGTAAAAGGAAACACAATTTAATTTGGTGAAATTTTAGGTTTAAATAATTGAATTAACACTCCCTCCCGACAACCAACATGTTTTTTTGGTTTCAAATTTTCCTAACTTGTCAATTCTTGTTGGGATAAAAATGGAATTTTTTTTTTGAAAATTCAAATAAAAATGTAAACAACAAAAAAAACTTGCCAAAAACATGAGATTGAAAATTTGAACCTTTTTTTTCTACCCCTAGCAAATAAAAATTTAAAATTAATTCTAATAATTCCAACCTTACACACATAAACAAATCCAACATCAAATTTATTTGAAAACATTTAAGCTCAATCTTTGAAATCATCATAGACCTTATCCAATATATTTGAAATTAAAAAATATATATTGATGATGTAACCAAAGGTTTTTTTGTGGTGAATTTCCACCATTTTGCAAACGTAATAAGGGCCATCAACATAAATGGAATTTTTTAAATTAAAAATTATATTTTTTAATTTTTAAAAAATGAAATAATTCTACAATGGGTTTTAGGTCTTGTAATCAAAATATAGAATTATTTTAATCAATAATGTATTAAAAACTAGTTTTAGAAAATTTTAATTAAAAAAGTTTTAAACAGACTTGAAATTGCATGTCATGAATAAATCTAAAAATTATTTTTCGTTTAAATCAACCTAGAATCTCTATAAATTCAATGCCAATTCAAAAATGCATTCATGAAGTCTTTTACAATTTTTTTTCAATACACAAAATATGTCCAATTTTTGTGGAATTGCAAGTTTTTACTTTCCACAATATGATTAGGTACAATTTATTTATTAATTTTGTGATGTTGCTAAAATGGTAATCATCCACAAAAATAATTGTCACATTTGGTTATAAACAAGTTGTGTAGTTCGAAACTTGTTCAAATCTTTCTATATTATGGTTATTTATTATATTTAAATTGTAAAAAAATGTTAATATATATTTAAAATTTCAGAAAAACTTATTTTTAAAAAATCTTTTCTTAATGTTGTTGCCCCCTTAAATTGGAAGAAATTGGTCATAAGAAAAAATAATAATTAAGTATTCAATATAAACAATTAATTATCAAGACCATATTTGTTTCGTAAGATGAAAGATACATTAATACAAATATTAATTACCTAGCTTGAAAAAAATTGTAACATATTATTATTATATTTAATAATGTAAAAATATATTTTACATTTTTTATTAAAAAAATTTAAAAACTTAATTTGGTAAAATTTTGGTTTAAATAGTTAGATATTTCCCCCCTCACCCCGAGAACCAACATATTTTTTTGGTTTCAAATTTTCCTAATTCTGCTTGGGAAAAAAATGGAAAAAATAGTGAAAATTCAAGATAAATGTAAACAACATAAAATGTTCTTAGAAAAATGAAAAAAAAAATTCAAGGAGAAAAGGTTATTCTTAATGAGTAAAAAATTAAGAATAATTTTAATAATCCCAACATTAAACACATAAACAACTATAAAATCAAATTTTTTTGAATTTTTAAAATTTTAATCTTTGAGATCATTATAAACCTTATCATTTCTTTTGAAAATTTAAAATAAATATTAATGATGTAACTGAATTTTTTTGTGACAAATTTCCACCAATTTGCAAACAAAAGAAAAGCCATCAACATCAACAAAATATTTATAATTTTTTAAAAACATTTCTATATTTTCAAAATGATATAATTTTACAATGGCTTTTAGGACTTGCAACCAAAATATAAAAATATTTTAAGAAATTTTTACCTCAAAATATGGCTTATAACCAAAACATGGTTAATTTTTCTTATGGATGAACTTGCAGAGGATTAAAAAATTGAAAAAATGAAAAGATTAAGAAAATCGTTGATGTCATTATTATTATCAACATTTATAATGCATTCATTTTTTTAAAAATTAATTTGTTGAATTCATCTCTTAATATTTAAACATAAACATGTTTTAAAAAGCCTATAAAATTTGATAAACCATGTTTAAAATTAAAATATTAAAAATATTAAAAATATTGATATTTTCATTATAATAATATTACTTATAAAATTTTTATTTTAGTTCTTTTTTTTAACATGGAATTTTTGATACACTGTGAAAAAAATGGGGAAAAAAATAGGGATTATTTTTGTGGTTTTTTTAATGTGGCATCATGAACATTCATAATAATAAACTTGTCCATGATACCTAAAACAAGCTAATGGAAAAAAATATGTTCTAAGTTACATAAACATACAAAAAAATAATATATGAAAAAATAATAATTTAGAAGTTTACATGCATCCTAGATTTTGCATGCATGAACATTTTGACTTAATCACTAACCCATTCAACTATAAATGTTAGACTTCCCATGTTTTTAGATACACATTTAAAACAATTATGGTGAGTGAAAAATGCAAATCATGAATAGTAGATTTAACAACATTCAAAATGAATGATTCAACTTGTGTGGAAATGTTAATAGTTCAAAAAATGCAAAAAAAATCATCAACCCATTCAAATATAAATATTAAATATTAAATTGTTACATGTGTTTTAATACATTATGGTAAGTGTAAATTGCAACTCCTAAGTAATGGTTTCAACATGTTAAAAGTTGATAGTTCAACTCATGTACCATGTTGATAGTTTAAAAAATGTCAAAAAGTTCATTAACCCATTATAAATGCATTGTGTAAATAAAGTTAAAGGCTACCTCAATTTCCACATCAATAATTTGAAATTAGTAAATAAGTAAATAAGGTCAAAATTATACTCATAAATGAACAACATAATGAACGTAACAACTATGAATAATATTGACCATTAATTGAAATGGCCAAATGTAATTGAAATGTAGTCAAATCGAATAATAGTTGCAATGTGTGGGGGTGGAAAAAGGACAAGATTTCTTCTTATGTTATTATTCGAAGGTGCCACAACTTTTGTCAAATTTAATTAGTGTTGTTAACAACAATGGGTTTTGAATGTTTTAGATATTTTTAAACTATTTGCTATTATTGATGATAATGGGTTTCTGAAACTAAGATTTAGTTTCAAGTCCTTTAATTAGCTTCTTTCAAACAACCTAATGCCATAAATGACAATGAAGTTATTTTTAATAATTATTTATTTTCAAGGTGCCCTAATTTTTCACAAAATACATATATAATGTTGTTGATAACATTGAACAATAAGGGGGGGTAACATTCATCCCATGAAAACATTAAATTTTTTTTTAACATTGTTAATGAAAATAATTTTTTTTAAAACATTTTTAAAAAAAATTTGGTCCCATCATCATATTTTCCCCTATAGTCACATTATCCATCATTATTAAATGACACCCAAGTTTGAAATATTAATACTTGGAGAAGAAATGAAGATGGATATAAACTACTTTTTATTTATTTATCTCTCAATCATGGATGAATTTCATCCAATGATTTATTTATTTAATCCAACTCATAAATAAAATTCATTCATGCAAAAATGACATTGATCCATATGAAATCATTCATTTATGGACATATTCATCCATGTAGGTGGATTAAAATCACATTAAGCTTTAAGCTACAAGTTCAAAGCTCCAAGCTTAAGCTTTACGCTTATACACAAGCCATTTTTGAAAATGTATGAATGCACTTGGCATTTCAATTCCACATCCATGCAAAAGAGATAGATTTTTGTTCCAAAAACGAAAAAATTATAATAATTTATGTTGGGTAATGGATCATGCACCATCAGTTCATTATTAATTTCATCGAATGTGTGGTCTTCATGAATGATGGACCTATCTATTATTTCCCTTAGTGGGATTCATGATAGGCAAATGATAATCCATAATTGATGGGCATGGTCATATCTCCTATGGGAACTTGATTAGATTAAAGAAAACCTCATGAAAAAAGTGATGAGATGGGAGAATAACAATGTGTGAGCACAAGGGATTATTTTCCCAACCAATGGGAGGTGGGAAGAAGAAAGGATGTCAAAATGTCGTTAATCCATTAAATATGTTATAAGAGTGGGATGTTGAAATCTTCATTTGGACAAACAATATGAAGGAAAAGATTGAATACATCGGACACCAAGAGAATAATGGAACATTATATCAGAACTCTCCACCCAACCATCAAACCACACAAAGGGTTCAGGCACCCAATGATCTACCCTTAAGTTCAATAAACAAGATCTACCTCATTCCACAACCTCATTATCAAGCAAAGCTCTAACAATAGGATCATACCTAACATGATTTTTGATGATAGGTGGTGACAATATGTGAGCCATGACCTAGGCTTTAGCCTCAGCATATGAAGGCAACAAAAAGTTCCTAGAAGGATTAAGCTAGAAATCTTTTATCAAAAAGAAAGAAACTTTCTTGAAAGTAGATGATGAAAGTTCTTTGTAAGAATACAAGAGGAGACAATGAAAAAACCAAAAAAGAAGAATCCAAGAAAATAAAGGTGAAAGACAAAAACAAGATGTGGACTCATTCACAATCCAAGTTCCACTTATAATGTTTCACTGGTGGAGAGTTTTCACCATTGAGGGGCACATACAATAGGGTGTTTGCCTTGGGGGATGCGGACTTGAACAAGCGGCCCTAGCACTTCCTCAAACACCTCCATGTTTGACTCTAGAGCTAGAATGTGATGGTGGAGGATCTGGCAAACTCTAATGTTGTTGTTTGCATGGGCAATGTCAATTAGAAATGAAATTGGGTATGATTCCATGGAAAGTAATAATGGAAAGATGAGGGAACAAAATTGTGAAGGTAAACAAGTCCACCACAAAAGACTTCAATTGACAACAAATTTTAATTAAAGCTTGAAGAGTTACAAGATGCACCTCCTTGGCCACATGAAATGGCCTTCCATTCTTAAATTTAATCATGGAAAATGTGTTTGTCTAGTTGTAAAAGACATCCTCATCTCAAACATTGACCCCCTTTTGTAAGAACTCTTCAAATGGAGGGCGGAATAGAAAGGACCTCAAATGGGGAGATGACTTGCCATGATCTTTCACCAGAAAAGTAATTTGGCTCAATGAGGTATGTCATAGTTCACATGAAAAAAAATTGAATTATGAGAAAACGATGGATGCAAGGATAAAAAAAATGAGAAAAGGGGACAAAGAGTGGATTTGTATTTTCATGGAAGGGTATTTTGAGCTAGTAAATGGGATGAAGTTAACACCACCCACTCCATGCAAATATGGAAGCTATAGCTTTCCAGATATGATTTGATCTCCTTGATAATTCAAGGATCATCAAGGTGGAAAAGCAAGATCACTTCATCACTTACACGGAACTTGTCCACAAAGTCAAAGATGGAGATAATATGGTCATCCACTCACTTGTTCCAAATAGGAATATCTATAGGGAAGGTTGAAACCAATGGCATAGGAAGGTTGCATGGAATGTCAACAAGGACAAAGCTAACCTTGCCATTTTAATTCACTTGTAGAGGGTGAAAGAAGATGAGATTAGAAAACTCATAATTTAGTACAAGGCATAAAGGAAGTTTGGGAAAATTTGAAAATGCATTGAGTGAAAAACCTAGTGAATGAAGTTAGAGATCCTTTCGAATTCCCAAGGCCACTTCTTGGTTTCAAGTCTTTGTCAAATAATATTCAGTAAAGAGAATGCACTAAAAGAAATCAACCAAAATGTAACCATTCCATTTGTAACAACATGCAACTTATAGTTGCTTGTGACTAGGTTTAGGAGTATTTGCAACTAAAAGATCAAATTTCAACTATTTTGGTCATTTTTACAACTATGTTCCAACTATCGAAAACTTCATCATGTTGGTTGGATGGCTTTTAAATTTATTTTCATCTATGAATAGGCTTATACATCCTATAAGTTGCATTAGTAACCAAATTAGTTGCACCCTAAACGTATTTTTATGATTACTTAGGGGTATATTTTAATGTATAATATATCATAAATATAGATTTGTAGAGATATTAATTATGCATATGTATGTATATCATTCATATATTGAATTTGAAAATTGTTATGCCAATTTTGTAAATTATTATTTAAGCATAAAAATTGATACTTGAATTTTGAAAGTTGATATTTGAATCCGAAAAATTAAATTTGAATATGAATTTTTTTTATTCAATTGTAAAAAATGTTATTTGGATTTGGATTTCTTTAATTCTGAAAATTATTATTTTAATTTCAAAAAACCTTATTTGAATCTGAATATTGTTATTCCAATTTTGAAAGTTTTTATTTAAACCTAAAAAATGATATTTCAATTTTGAAAATCTTTATTTGATTTTGAAATTTTATAATAATTAGTGAGATAGTAAGAAAAATAATAATGACAAAATAGATAGTTTAAGCTAGCCATTAGTTCCCATAATAATTTAATAAAAGGTTTTTTAATTATTAAATCCTAATATTTAGTATAATAATTTATATAATTTTAATTAATCCGTATTATATTATCATATAATGACATAAATCGTTCATTAAATTTATTATTATTATTATTATTAAATATTATAATTAGTAGTAACTATTACAAATGATATCATAATAATAATAATAATGTATTATTAGTTATTGATTTATTTATTTATAATAATTGATATAGTTAGTGGATAAACTAGTTTAATATAGTATGGGTACTAGGAGTTAGTGACTAAGTTGGTGACGCTTTTAATTATAATGTTTAATTCATATTTTTTACCTTTCATTATTTTCATGTGAACATATAAGTAAGTGCACTAGAACTCTTCAAAGTGCAAGTGTCATTCAAAAGACGAACCTTTAAAAGAAATTCAACCCTAGAAGTTAAAACCCAAAATAAAACTAGGATTTTGTTAAATTTATTTCATTAACCTAAGCCTATCTAATTACTTCCTTAGGTCTATACCATTATTAACTATTCACATGTTGGTCAACATCATATTGATATTAGATTAAACAATCCAAAATTAATTAATTAACTGAGAATATGAAATATGAAATAAAGTTTAACATGCCACTAGTCACCAAATAATTAGGTTTCAAAAGATAAATGAATACAATTTATATGCCACATGGCAAAATATTATTTTGCCATGTGTCATACATTAATACCATTTAAGATGGATGATGTGGATTTTTTCAAGATTAAATAAAAATCATTTTAAAATATTAAAAGATGTTGTCAAGTGGCAACATATCATTTGTTATTAGGGTGACCAAATTAATTACATGGTAAGTTGCAAATGACAATATGTATACAATAAGTCAAAATATGAACCCGTATTTCTTTAATTGTTTTTATACATCCATAATCCATGTCATTTGCAACTATCATCTTATGTGACTTGTCTAATGCGACTAAAAGGATTTCAATTATAAATATTGCCTATGAATACTCCCATGTAAAGGAACCTTAACATAATCCTCCTTGGTGTCTTCTATATCATCAATTTCTTAACTTGTTCCTTCCCCACTATTTTACTTTTTTTCTTGGATGCCTCAATCAGAGCAATTACAAAAGTTACAAAATAGATTAGAACCTAGGTTCATTTATTTCGCAAAAAGCGATTTTCAATGTTGGTGTGCAATCCTTGGGGTAGTCAAGGTACGATCCACAGTCCAAGAGGTGCGATGTAGGCTAGTCCTTTGAAAGGTCCTTTCAGAACATAGAATTGTTCGCCTTTGCATCACACCAAATCTTGAGGAGATGTGGTAGTCAAGTGATGGTTTCAAGAGGAGCAAAACAAGGTAGAAATACATGCTAGAAAAACAAAGGTGATGGATAGAAAATGTTGAACTCAAATAAATACAAGATTCAAATGAAAATTGTCCTCTTTCAAAGTAAAAAAGCACTTATGTCCAACTCTTGGCACCAAGAGTTGGCAAGATGAAGGTGTTAGAGAAAACAACCGGGTAAAAAAAAAAAAAAGTTTACGAAACCTCATAACATATACATGTAAAACAACTTTTGAATGCCTCCTTTGTTCTCATCTATTGTCCCAAGACTTGTTTCTCCAAATTCCATGTCGAATCTTGAATTCTTGGAAAAAATTAATATCCCAAATGGATTGCTTCCACTCTTGGATATAGGAGGTGAGAGAAATCATTCTCAGGATGTCTCATAGTTAATTCGAGGTCTAAGATCATAAAATCATATAGCTTTAGAGCTTTAAACTCCTACTATATGAGAAAAAAAAATTGGATTATAGTTACAACTTTGAGATGAATGGGGATCATGCAAGGACTAAACGAAATTCAATGTTTGACCTAATGCTAAAATGTGGCCTTGTGTAGCCATTTATCAAATTGAACATTAAAAAAACCAACCATTGGGAATTTCTTTGCCTTTCATAAAACATTTGACTCATTCCACTACTTGAGCCAAAAAAGTTTTTACTTAGGAAACACATAGGAGTATGAAAACATCTAGAGATTTTCCATAAGCATCTTTAGTTCGAAATTCATATTATAATGAACAAGTGGATTTCCTTCAAGAAATTTGGACCAAAGACTAGATCACACACAAGAAGGTGCTTACAAAAAGCGGAGTGATGGTCTTTCCTAACTCGATCCATTGCCTTCTCCATCTGCTCTTTGAGCTTGATGAGAAAGCATTCACCCCTCTTACGAAAGTCTTCATAGTACAATTTGACAACAACATTTCCAAGAAAGGAGATCTTATGTTGCATATGAAAAACTATAAAAGAAAGTAAGGAATATGAACAATATCACCAACCAAGAACAAATAACACAACATATAAAAACAAATTGATAATGGGTTGAATTAAGTGGACCTTGTACATGTATTTGAAGAAAGCTTTGGATGTGATCAAATGCCAAGGTCTTTTGGAATTTTCTTTAACATTTCTTGTACACATCCATTGGGAGAACATTTTGAAATTGTTCCAAAGGTATGATACTAATGGACTGGATTTAAAAGAATTCATGGATGAGGTTGGGTCGAACACGGTCTAGCTCCACATACCTTGCAATTGATAGTGAAATTGAAACAACCATTGATAAGCACTTTGGACTTTACATTTTGAAAGGAGGTAAAAATACAAGAACTGTGAAAGCAATGACATGAATGAAATGAATGAGAAATTACTTGTTCAAGTCTATCACGGTCATTAAGAGCTCAACAAGACCATGGGAGGTGTCGAATAGTATGGAGTCCATCGAGATATGCCATGAAGGCTCATCATTGCGGACATGACAAATATATGGCATCTAGGCCTACAACATGTGACTCCCATCCCAAACACAAAACATCCTTCTAAAAAAGGATTTGAGGTCAGGGTCTCCTAAAATAGTGTCTTCAAACCTCTGGATCTCAAAATGCCAATGAGCAATCCATTCAAATTGAAGTAATTGAACACCATATAATTGATACCTATATAACATCCATGATTATTAATCGAACTTCTTGAAGGTCCTTCAAGAGGAAATAAAAATAAGTTAGGCAAGCTTGGTTTCAAGGAATATAAAAAATACTGAGCTTTAACTTAGGATCAAGCAACACATGCTCGAACATTTCTTAGCACCAAAAGTTGTTCAATTTTTTTTAAAAAAATTAAAGTCATAATTGAAGTCCAATTTTGGACCCAAGCAGCATTTTAGGATTTTTTGTCCATCACTGAGCAATTTTCGGCACTAAGAGTTGTTCAATTTTGAAAAAAAAAAACTTAAGCAATATTTCGAGTTTTTTTTTCCCTTACTAAATAACATTTGGCACCCAAAGTTGCTTGGTTTTGGAATTTTTAAAAAAAAACCCAAGCTATTGTTCAAGTGTTTTCTTCCATTTTTAAACAACTTTTGGTGTCAAAAAGTTGTTCAATAGTGGCCCAAGATGTAGAAAAATGAGCTACAACTTGGGTTTGAAATTAGACCTGAATGATAGTTTGGGGTTTTTTTAAGCCATCGTTAAACAACTTTCAACATTGACAATCGATAATTGTTTGTAAATATTTATCACTATTTGTAATTATAATACCACCAATTACACATTATCACATGTAGGGGCATGACTAAATTGAATTTATGAAAATTAAATAGCCATTTTTATCTCATTTGTGTAAACTAGATGGTCTAACATTATTCCATGTGGACCAATCACATTTTGCCATGTGGGTTGTACAAATTCAAAAAATGAATTTTAAAATTAAATTTAAATAGGTAAGTAGGTAAATTGATTTTTTTTGAAAATTAAGTTTCACCTTTGGGGTCAAGCCTTTTTCATTTGTTCACCCCAAATAACATTTTTTAATGTTGTTTGTATGTTTTCAATGTTGTAAACTATATAACTAAATGTGCATAATAATTTTTTAAATCCCAAATTAAAATAAAACTCAAGGATCTGAGGTCTTAAGCTACTTACCTATTATAAATATTTACCTACTTAATTAACATACCTATCCGAATGTTTATCTAACTATACTATTGACTAACCCATCAAATTTAAATTAATGTACTCAGCTAAAGGTGGATGCATGGTACAATGGACCAATTTTGGAGTAACGCAATTCACTTTTCTACCACTTAAATGTGGTTCTAACTACCACTTTTTTGTACATTATGGAATTTTAAAATGGGACTTGTTTTGAAATTATAGTCTCCAATATGTAATGAAATTGATTGATATGGAAAATACGTAAAATTATAGGAGTTATGGACTTTTGAAATTGAAACCCAAGCTATGTAATGTTAACAACAATTAAGTCAATGGACTTTGGTTTGGTTCTATGATTAACCTCATAGAATTTTTAGGGAATTGGTTTTAGTTTTTAAATGTAGCCATGAAATCAAAATTGAAATGTTTTCATTTATATCTAATCAAATTTCTGATCCAAGGACTTATATCTGGTGAAAAATAGGCAATTTTTTTCAAAAGTGCATTTCATCTTAAAAAAACACATGATTAATTTTGAAAATTTGCAAGTATGTTTGAATCAATGAGCTTTACAAGAATGAATTTTTAATGGAAATAAAGTCACTTGGAATTAATGCATTATTGCTACCTAATTACAAAAAACATTTAGAGGCTAAAAAAAAAACAAAGGAAATGAAATTTCAAATTCATAAATTCTTTTTATTTTTTGGTCCACCCTACCATGCATTTTACCCCTAACTTATGGACCTCCCTTCCTAACATACCAACCTAATTAATTAGTATATTATATACCAACATATATAACTAATGTAATTAATTTATGGTACTACCTACAATTTATTACTTAGTTTAACTTGTTATTTATTAACCTAACTTACTATTTATTAATTAAATTAGCTTACTATCTCATTACTAGGAATGTGTGGTGTATTTCATTAGGCTATTTCATTGTGCAACCATAAAAGTGAATTAAGTTCACTATAATTTCATTGCCCTTACCTTCATTCTTGAAAATGGTTCACTATATGGTGTAAATGTTTACTAAGGGTGAAATTTGTTTACTAGGTTTGTTTTTTTAACATTATTAAAATAATCATTGAAAATTTTCCATTTAATTGGGTTCAGGGCATTAGTAAGTCAATTAGTTAAATGTGACATATTTTATCTATATATTCCCATTTCAAGCATTGATTTAATCATTGATCTATTTGAGGTGTCTTTGATGATTATTTCCACCTACATTTTTACTCTTGCTTTTGGGGGAGGAAAAAATTATGGATATGGTGAAAAAATAATGGCTTGACTTTCTTGTCCACAATATTGAAGTAGCATGTAGAAGACAAAACCACTCATTCCCATGTGGGACACAATAAAATATGAAGATTTTAAATCCTTAAGTTGTGAGATGTCCAACATATTCTAGGTCCACATTGAACTTTTGATGATGCTCCAAATACATGTGTGAATGTGGACTAGCTAAGGCCATAGCCAAATTCATTTCATATTTGTTTTATGCTTAAACAATAGGTTCAACATGGGTATTAAAGTAGCCTACATCAAACCTAGGTTAAGCCCACATGGCATTTATGCCTAGACCAAATATGCCACATGGGACCTAGGTTAAACCTAGTTAAACCTCGATTAAATTAAAATTTGATGAAACCATGGTTAAATTTTGATTAAATATCTATGGATATTAAATTTTGATTAAATTAAAATTTGGCGAAATCTTGGTTACATTAACATTTGGTTAAACTTTACTTAAAAGTTGGCAAACCTAAAACTTGGTTAAACCTTGGAAATTTTAAAACTTGATTAAACCTTGCCAAATTTAAAACTTGGTTGAACCATGATTAAACCTTGATGAAACTAAACCTTGGTTAAATTAAAATCAATAAACTAAACATTGATGAAATCTAGGCTAAATTGAAACTTGATTAAGTTAAATTAAAACTTCATTAAAATTTATTTTAATCTTAGTTAATATTTGACACTTTTAGTTTAAACACGACTATTTTTTAATACAAGTTTAATATGCAGTGAACACCCTTAATACAATTGTAATAACCTTAAAGTAACCTTAGTACATTTACATCATTTTAATATACCTTATAACCTTAATAAACCTTATAAATACCCTAAACCTTATTCATAATATACCATTAATAATATATGAGATAGAGCTTCAATACACCCCTAGAGAAATGTACCCTTAATATACTCCTAATACAATTTAAATGAAATTATTTGCAACCGACTTTTAGTTTGTAATGCAATTCTAACGAGATTCACTACCCTATTCTTGGATGAAAATGCAAATAAAAATCATCAACATGGAAGGATGAAGCTTTTAATAGTTATAATGTAATTGCAAAATAGTCGCAAAATGATACATAGTCTCAAAGGTAGTTAATAGATGCAAGAATAGTCACAAATGACAAAGTGTTTCATTTAGTTACAAAATAGATGTTTACACAATACAAGATTTGTACTAATGTAGATAAATGTGTGGCAATTGGGAATGTTCATTTTTTGTGAGTAATTAATGTTGTTTTATTTTATTCATTCACTTACCTTGAAAATGTTGATTTAAAATGTTGTAGTTTGAGTTTTCCAAGATAATGTTTGGGACAAAACTTGAAAACTATTATAAAGACATAATTCCTTTGAAGGGTTCAAGATTTTTCCACGACATTGAATTGAAAAAATAAACTAGTTGCATTTCAACCCATTCGCTCTCAAATGAAAAAGAATTTGAATGGACACAATTAGATTTCATTAAATGTAATCAACCTTTCCAACCTGATTGTTGTTGGTGAGTTGTCCAAAATAAATTCAAACCACCATGATCAACTATAATTAATTTTGGACAAGCCAAATAAAATATAATAAAATTTAATCCAGCCCAATCATTCTTAATTATTCACATGAACATATATATTTTAAATTCGCCAAGATTAATTGTAATCACATGTGGACATGTGGGATTAAATTTGGTTAGATCTGATTGACATGTCCACCTTAATCATTTTTATTGATTGCTCGAAAAAATATTTATAAGACTAAAAATTAAATGACAATAATCAATTGCAATTAACCTTGGATGGGCTAGATCACAACTAGTGAGATCAAGTTGGACTATTTAGCTTGGTTGCTATTGGTCACTCATTTGCTTGGAAAAAAAGGAAAATAATTCTTAAACAATCATGATCAATTATACTTGACCTTGGACAACCTAAAAAAATATTGGTTGGATCCAATTTGCTTATCTAGCAGAGTAATTTTTGGTCATTTGATATTTTTAAAATACCATAATTAATTGTAACCAACCTTAAATAGGGTAGATCGAATATAGTCAAATCCAATTAACTTTTATAGCCTAGTTTCTTTTAGTTGGTTGGCTAGAAAAAAAGTCCAATAGCCATGATCAATTCCAATCAACTTTGGAATGGGTTAAAGATGAAATATAGTTAGATCTAGTTTATTTATTTCTAGTGTAATTTCTTTCAGTCACTTGACTAAAAACAAAATTTGAATAACCATGATCAATTCTAATTTATTATGGATGGACTAGATCAAATTTTGTTAGATATAATTAGTTTGTCCATCCTAAATGTTTTTAATTCACAATCTGAGAAAAAATCTCAACAATGTTAAAATGGTGGTTTTGAATTATAGCATAAACCTGGGTGTCTTTTGAAAATTGGAAACCACTTTCTATAAACACCCACCAAAATAGAAATGATTAACTCATCCAAGGATAATAAAAATATAGTATTTCAAAAATGATTTTCATTACATCATGAAATTATTTTTTCCTATTTCATCCTTGGAAGTTTTCCACTAACACTAGCATGGCCAAGTATAGTTGTGTACACATATTGGACCGTGAATAGTGATAACAAAATAGGCATTCCAAAAATTGACACAAATCCAATTTTATTATAATATCATTAGCTTTCAAATGCTTTAACATGTGCCAACAAACATTGGACCTCATCCCAACTCCATGTGGGATAATGAATGAACTTTTAGATTGCCTATAATACATTATGTTTTGTAGGATATGATATAGGTGCTTACATTGCACCCATGCCCCACACCCACCCAAAGAAGCTCTGACATGACGATGAAACATAAGCGAGAGTGACCTAGGTAATTTGCAATTGTCACATTGAATGTTTGTGGCTAGAGAGTATGCTATAGATTTGTCCATACCTAGGAGGTTGTACATCTATAGGGGGCAAATTAATAGCCATATTGAACAATTTATCAACCTCCCAATTGTTTGTGTGTTGTTGTGTTAATTTGAACACTAAAGGCCTTCTCACATTCTTGCCACAACGAGATGTGGGCCAACTACTTGCATATGCAAGTTTAACTACATTCTATATACACAAATTGAAAGAACTTGACAATTGCTTAAAGTGAAAGTTTCATTTCTAAATAAATTCTAAAGGTTGTTCATGCATTTAGAATCAAATAAAAACCCAACCTCTTCCAAAGATGAGACCTCTTTCTGAATGAAGTTGACACCGTGTTGAACAAGCGATATAATCAAGACTTGCAACCTGACAACTACACATTTTTGCATAAATCCACTAACACAATGGTTGAAGTCATCTAGACAAAACCAATGCTTATGGTGCTTGAGAACCCTAAATCAAAATTGGACCCAAAAACCAAAATAACATGGAGTTGGGCTCTTGTGTCATCTTGTGTATTGATCTTTCCTATGTATATGACATTTGTATTTTTTGGCAACATAGAACATTGCACAACAAAACTAGGAAGGCAATAATCAATATACCAAAGGCCATCGCCACACATAATCTCATTAACCACTATCCCACCTTGAGAAAATATAAGGTAGATGCAAAATTGAATGTTTCACTATTGTGATGAAACAATGTTTTTTTCCTACGTACTATTTATTCAAATGCATATGGTGATTAATATATCCTTAGGTTTATTAATCAAGATTTGAATCTCAACTAACAACTTCATTATGAACATAATTATGTGGTTATTTATTAATTTAAAAACTCATTTGTTAATAGTAATGGACTTTTGAAGTCCAAAATATGGGCTAGTCGTCTAGTTGGACCATCACAAAATGGAGAAATTTATATTGATTCACTTTCTTTTTTTGTTATTGGGACTCAATATATGATGTAATATTATAAGATAAATTCATACGAGGAACATTTTATTTGAAACCTTAATTTTTTGTTAGTTAGGGACTTTTGAATGGTTAAAGTTTGACTATATTTTCATAAGTTCATATGAGTTATAATTTATTTTTGTTTGTCAATTTTTTTGTTCCAAAAGCATATGGTTTTGTAAGTTTTAAATGGGGCAATATTCCTAAAAACTTTGTGGGTTTTCCTTTTAGGACCTCCAAATTCAAAAATGACATCAACTACATTAACTATAAGTTATCACATAGATTTGGGAAGGTTTGTAGGTGATTGAACATGTATTAGTCAAATATTAAAATAATAACATTAAAAAAAAAAAAAACCATGTCCATTTGAATCATTTAAAAAAATATTGTATGGACTTATAAGGAGTGCAATTTTTGCCAATATTGAAACACTCTTGATTGTGCATTCACCCAAGATACATACTTTGTGGAACACATGGCGACCCATGGATGTGTAAGTTTTCGATAGTGTTAGGTTGACATGTAAGAATGGCCACATGTGGATAAGAAAAATTGACATGGTCGAGTTTACGCAATTTGCCATTTGCTCTTAGAGAATAATTGATGTTACATTTCACACAACCAAACACCTCACCTTCCAGATGAGGAGTCCAGTTGTGAATGAAGTTCTAAAAACATAATCGGCAATAGTTGCTATAAGGTTGGAAGCATCTTTCGAAACATGGGCCTTCTTCAATAGGAGTTCATTCCTATTAGGACCGCCCAAAAGGACCTCCTTGCAAGTAATGTTGATATTAAATGGATTGTTTAAAAGCCCAAACATAGTCATCACAAGTCACTATGTACAAGGAGGTGCTGCATTTTTTCAATTTTTGCAACCAGATGTTATGCACAATTTCAACAAGATTACAAGTGGGCATATATGCCCTTCAAAGTTGCTAAAATTATGCAAATATCAAGAAGATAAGATTAAACTAGAAGTGGAGGGACAAAAAAGATAAAATATAATCCTTTGCATAATATAGGAAAGGAAATTCTTACATGAGCCATGAACATGCCCCACTATTTGATCCGAAAGTGCCAAAGCTAAGCCAATTACCAAGTTAATGAACCCATATTCAACTTAGCTCTTGACAAAAGCCATCAACAATGAATAGTTACATATCGACTGTCAACCTTTTCTAAAGACTTTGTACTTGAAGTAAAGGGCCTTGTGTTGATTTTGTAGCTCATGTTTGATCAATTGTTTAGTATACCTATCAAGCAATTGAGTTGAATGCAACAAACACGTACACTCTTTGTCAACCATCCTGATAGTGGCATCCTTGGAACTGTAAACAATTATGACAACATTCTAGTTTGCTTAGGCACTGTTTGCCATGAATCCTTTGAAGTTTGGTTTAGGGTACCTATGTTTGAGCATTGTGTGGTTGAACTTTGTCCACATGATGTGTTGTGCTTCAATGCTTTCAAATTGCATGTCACAAATTGTATTGGTTATAACTTTGCAATAAGTCAAATCATAAACATGACAAGCCATTGTTGTCCAACTAGTGACATGCTTAACAAGGTCAAACATGATCCAAGAGTTCTTTAGATCACCCTTGGATTACATTCATGCAACGAACCCCATTTCGCCTTTAACCCCATCAATGGACATCTTGAAAAGGAAAACCTTCTAACCAGAAATTTGGCCTAGAAAGCAACATTCCTCGATGTAATCGTAACGATTCTTAGACTTCAACACAAGGATGTTATCCATTTATAAAACATTCTAATCATTGTTTTTAAGCAATAAAAGGACTTATAATATAATATGAAAAACTTTGAAAATAAAATACTTTTGAACAAAGTTAATTCAATACTTAATGTAACAATATTTATAAAAAGCTTTAAATATTTTATAAATATATTTCAAAAACCAAGTAGTAAAAAAGGAGACAATTATAACTCCTTTAATCATGTTTACACCGTCCCAACTCTAAAAAATCTACATTAAAACTATCAATATTCAGTCAAAGGTGGTCTTTGCAATGTATAGAAAAAAATGCCAAGGCCTTAACCAAAATGTAAAAGCCCACCCAGAAACATAAGATGACCTCCTCTATCACAAGGGAATCTTACTGATTTAAGGCACCCTCCTTATACATTGTGAAATCCAATCAAGCTCATTAGAAATAACATAATAGATATATTTATCGTGTTAAAAAAATGGGTTCAACCAGTGTTGGGTGGGTAATATCCATTTATATATATTAAATAAAGATACAAACAAAAATTCAAAAAACATCGGCCCAGTGAAGGTACATTGATGTATATTTTTTGTACACACTTTCAATTGGTTATACATTGAAGCCATTGCATGATGACATTGGAAATCCTTTTCTTCAACATGCCCTGGTCACGCTATAAGAAGTGACTGGAGCCTTTCAAAATCAAAAGTAGTGAATCAAGTCTTGTATAATCAAGGCATCAGATAATTGTGTTTGACAAGTGCACATTATTTGGTGTTGGAAGAATAGAGGAAAATGAAAGCAATAAAAAAATTAACCACTAATTAGCCTTACAAACAAGAAGTCCTTGGCACTGATTTTTTTTTGCAGCAGATTTTTGCTATTTTGCTAAACTAATTGGAGAAAAACTTGAAAAACGATGTTTTCTTCCAATGTGAAGCATGCATTTGGAATTCCCAACTTTTGAGGATTCAAAAACTTGGAAAATAAATAAATGGTGACCATGGGGCCACATACCAATGGAAAGCTTTTTGCATGGTCTCAATAACCAATCAAACATGTATGGGGATGAAGCAAAAGTCATACCAAGCAAACAAAGACAAAACATCCCTGCTTTATCAGCATCCCAAAAACCGAGTGCATGGTTATGTGCACATATATTGTTCTACTTTTGGACGAGACTTCAGCCAAACAAATTTGAAAACGAAGGATGCTTCCAAATGGACAAATCCAAACCATGTTTCATTAGAACCATTGACTGAATGAACTGATGAAACCATGGCTGTGAGATCACAGAGAAATCTCCACAATAATACTTCAAAGGTAACCATTCCATCAGTTGCAGCAAAACCAGTACACAATAACGAGTGTGGTCATGACCTTGTAAGCGCCATTCAAAAAGTATCAAACCATCACATTCAACATGAATACAAGTGACCAGCTACCGTGGCTCCCACTGACTTCATCAGCTCCTGATGGTGGGTATAGAAAAGTATGTAATAATATACCCAAAATCTCAGGAAATAATTAGCAGAAAATCTGCATTCTAACCACTGAAACCCAGTGTAGACCAGTGACATAAAAGCTCTAATGATTGGCCATTAGGACTTCTATCAGCTAACTACCATAAAGAAGAGAAGTTGATAGCTTTCCAGTTCATTGAAATTGAAATCAATTCAGAAAAGCAATAAGAACACAGCAAGGGTACCAAAAATGTTACAATCAGTCTTAGCAACACTGTGAGAGACTAGGGAAATGATAGCTCATTACTATTATTACTAGGTCAAGTCTAACCGAATTGATACACATTTTGTTGAGGCTTTGGATCTGTGAAAATGAGCAAATTTGGAGCTCCAAATCCTTCTCAACTTTCAAAATCTAATATGTGAGTAATCAAGCCTAAGTCCTTTTGCTCCTTGTCTATGTAACACTATATATCATCATTATGGCATACTATTAAAAGAGGTCATGGGTTTTATAACGAATGACCTATTTCTACGAACCCATAATTACCAAAATTATATGGATTGACTAATGCAAATTTAGGTTTACATCAATGTCATTTTGGACTAACTTTTAATATTTTCACAAATTGATTGGATTATGTTTCTATTAGTATTTTCAATAAGTATTGCAAAGTATAAATTTTTAAGTTTTTAAGAGTTTTTTGTTGTGCAATAACACGCATTTGATACCAAAAAAACATTGATTATCCCATAGAATAAATAAAAAGTGAGTAATTGGGATGGTAATTATCAATACATCGTAGACTTGTAGTCTGCCATTGCAAAAGAGGATGTTCATGAACTAAGGGATAGAGAAGGAATTTGTTTCTTTCCTTTACAAGGAGCTATGACACTAGAAAAATCCAAGTCATGACAATGCATATCATGATGTGATATATGGGGTTGGGGAGGGAAGGAAAAGGTGTGAAACAATTTAAACTTTAAATATGAATAAAAATGCATCATACATAGTGGAACAAATGCACACACATCATGTGAGCCTTGCACAATCATAGTTCCATTATAATTGATCCCTTTCCCTCCCCCCCAATTGTATGTTTTGTTCCCATGCTTTTGCACCTACCATTAGCCTAGGCCAAAAATGGAAAAAAACACGAGGCATATAAATTCTTAATGACTAATGAGGTGAAACAACATAATTAAATGGCCCATTTTTTGTCTTTTGGGGAGCCAAATTGTGGGTGTTGAATTTCTTGGATTTGTGTTGTTTTTAATGTGTTCCCATCAAATTTCCAATGGGTTCCCCAAATTTCCAATTTGTGCTCCTTGACATGTTTCCAATAACACCTCATTTTATCCCATGTCCTTCACCCCACGTTCTATTCTTGTAGCCTACATAAGTAATTCAAAAATATGAGATTACAATATATCTATTTTAGGACAATTATAAATTTGATAAATTGTTTTTGTGATAAGCCAGTCAATACATCACAAAAGAAAAAAATTTAAAGTTTGGTGATCTTCACAACTGGTTAATTTTGTTTGTTCTATTTGCTATGAAGAATTTTCACTTAAAGATGGGTGCACATGATATGGGCGGGCTTTTTTTTCTCTTTCTTTTAAGCGAAATCCAAAAAATTAAAAGTAAGTAAAAGTGTACATGTGTGATGTAATGATTGCAAGGGCTTTTGATTGACATGTGTTTGTTAAACTATGGAATTTAGTAACCTAATTAACATCAAGGAAAAAGGTAGCCGAATAAAGAAAGGAATAAGAAAAAAATTGAAAACACATGAATGTAAGACTTGTTTATTGTCTACCTATTGTCATATAGTAGTTATTGTCATGCAATAGTTATCATCATGCACATATCATCATTTATAGACTTGAAAGAAGACCCCTAATCGCCTACAGACCTCCGATAATTGTTGCCTATTGTTTGCAACAACTATAAACCCTTTGTAGTTGTTGCCTACCATTTGCAACGCTTGCAGACTCTTTGCGGTTGCTGCCTACTGTTTGCAACATTACCTTCCTTGCAAACCTCAAATTTCATGTCTATCATTTTGTTACTGCCTTCCAATGGTAATTATTGTCTTACGGCAGAGGGTATTTTTTGCTCCAAAGACAATTAATAAGGAAAAAATATCCTATTGCTATTGTAGAAGAAACAAAAAGGTACTACATAAAACATAACAAAACATTATGCAATCTTAATGTGTATTACTCCCTCCACTATTTAACATCCTCCAATTAGAACAAAATAAAAATAATATGATATATTTTCAACCATTTTCCATTGCAAGAATCAAAATACAAGATACTTCCATACTTTCCACCTTTATCTCCAATGTCACATACACATTTCTTCCCCAAGAAAACTCTCCTAACTACATCTAATCTAGAATCATACAAAGAAATAATCCACACTCTTATTCTTCAAAGGATAAATAAGGAACATGAAAAGGATGTTCACCACACAAGGGTTGAATCCTTATCTTTCTAGATTTCATTATCCTAATCCCTTCCACACATCCTAGTTAAGGGAAATCCATCCATCCCTTATCCATTTATATTAATTAACTTAGATGGATTCATCCCTTAATAAATAAAAGATGGCAAATAAGATATTCGTCACTAGTAATTAAATAGTTATTAAAATGCCTTTTAAAGTAAACTAAATTATGATATTATTTTTTTTTAAATTAAAAAAATCAGAATTCTTCCCATAATTAACTTCTAATTATTTTGTCCTATGAAGATAGTTCATTATACTAACAATATTATCGTTAGAAAACACTTTCACTTTAGAATTTTCTTGAAATTGTTTTGCCATCTAATGGTAATTACCATCCAGTGATGGTATTGTTGTCTCCTAATAGCCATGGTGTTTAATCAACATGTATAGGACAATTTTCTCCTATTAATAATGTTATAATACTTTCGTGGCATGATTTAAATAAAAAATCATTATGTATGATTTTGGGTTGGGTGGGGAAGCCAAGGGGGGAAGGTAGGTTGGGGTTGCACATTGTTGTTAATGGTCTTTATTTTCTATCCATTTGTTTGGTTGGTGGGTGGGGGGGGGATGGCTATGGTTGGTATTTTATTAGAGCATCATATTGCCTTGGTATTGTGTTGTTGGTACATAAAGTTTTTATTTTGTGGTGAATATTATGTAGAGCAATTAGGCTAATCATTCCCTGATTTTTTAACCCCACACAAATACACACATTTACATGCAAGTCCTTTATTATAAATCATACCACCATGTTCCCACTTTAAAAATTAAGGTAATATTATTAGGTTTGATGGGGATATTGGGTGGCAACTTGAAGCTACATTTAACAATGCAAAATAAGGGTAGGTACAAAATAAGGTGGATCACTTTTTGTGTCACATTGTAGGTTTTTGTTGAGCGTTATGCATTAACATGCCATAAAATCATCATTATGTAAATTTTTATTGAATTAAAAATGTCAAATTAAATAGGAAAAAAATATTTATTAACATTACAACATATATTCTTCAAATATATAGTAATGGAATTTTGAAGTTGAAAATTATGAACTAATCTTTTGTCTATGACTTGTATAAATACATCTTTCTTTGTGAATTTTTTTGGGGATATTTTATAGGGATTCAATATATGATATGTTAAAGGAAATAATAACATAAATGAAAAAAAAAGCTTAACCCAAAAAAAACTTTGAACTTTTGAATGTCTTAAAATGGACCTAATTTCAAAAGTCCATTCATTGATGGATTTCAATGTTTTTTCTTTTAACATGTATATTAAATAATCATATAGTTGCATTTTTATTCACATAATTTTTATTGACTCATTAATCATCTTTAATCTCCCATTTAAGCAATGATATCATAATAAATTAGAATTTTAATATTATCAAATGAACTTTTTATGGATTTTTTATTTGCTAGAATTGGTCCACCTTATTTTGCAATAACCCATAATATGATGTGTTGTTTTCATCTTGATTGGTTGGGATATGCTAATCGATGAAAACTTGTTTCATTAGTATTTAGGCATGAAGATCAAGATAATGAGAGATGTGACTTATTGTTGGATCAATTTATTATTGTGATGTTTAGGTGTTAATGACACAATGTGATGGAAAAATAATCAAATCTTTCATGAAATAATACAAGGTTGGCATTGGGCAAGGAAATGAAGATGAAGATGTGAAATTGAAATATTTGAAAACGTGGCAATATGCAACAAACTTAATAGATATTTCATATCATATAATAACATGTTAATTTGATATTCATATATAATCTTGATAAAATCTTTTTGTTCATATTAAGGTTTGTTTGGTATCATGATAAATCTTTCACAATTACTAAAGTATGTCATAACATTTTAGGTGATTAGGTTTTTGCTCATCTATAATTATTGTTGTTAGAAATTCAATTAAAAGTCTTTACAAATTTGGATATTGGCTAAATGACAAACCTGGGAATACAATTCCGACAAAATACCTTAATGTTAAACTTACACAATTTGGTGGGTTTCATTTACAACAATGAATAGCATGAACAAACTTTTATCATATTTATGCAGATTTATTTAGGTTTTGTTGACCATATAATCATAGAAGCTTATAGTGAATGCTTCTTAAAAGATGCTCATAATGGACATTGAATAGTGGTTTATTATCCAATAGACCCAAGACATTTCAAAGAACTTCAATATGTCATCATGGGCCTTGCCAAATGGTCATGTGACATTAAAACCAAAGTGCTTTGAAGATTAAAGTTGTTTCAATTTTTTTCCCATAAAACAAAAGTTTGTTAAAACTAAATTGTGAGCAATAAACTGTTAAATTTATGATAAAATGTTGATGAATTTCAATTGAAGTAATTTGAATATATCTTTTGATTATGTTTGGAATTCTTATGCAATTGTGCATTATAAGTCAATCAAGTTCAAAGGAGCAGTTTGTTATATTTGTATGTGTTTGTGTATTTGCATCCATACATTAGTAATGCACCCTTGTAATGGATATTATTATATTATGGATTTTCAATGATTTGAGAGATTGTATTAATGTTATCCTTTACATTGGCGTTTTATATTCTTACTACAAATTATTTTAAAAATACATATACAATGTTTCTAGTCAAAAGCAATACATGTATATATATTATTGTGTATTATTTAAGATATATCATCAAATTGCAAAAGATATTTGTATGAACATGGTATAAAATATGAAATAAAAATCAAAAACAATTTCATATCTTGATAATAAATGGACAAGTTTATTATGGTATATAAAAATGGACATAATGACTATGGTGAAAGGTATCAGATATAATGTACACGATATAAGATATGGGATGAGGTTATAAAAAGTTTTGATTAGTAGAAATATAAGATATATTTTTAATTTACTGAAATTAAGATTAGATCTAAATAAGGTTGTTTAGGGTTTTGATTGACTAGGGTATAAAATATATAAATATAGATGTAATGACCATAGGGAAAGGTATATGACCCATTATTTAAAATATATGTTTTTAAAAAATTTAGGATATTTGATTGGTCATGGTACAAGATATGGAAAATATGGAATCTAGGATGCCTTTTCATATCCATGTAGGGGTAGGGGAAATGAATTGGAAATAATTATTAAGAAAAGGGTGAGGAAGGTAGGGTGCACAACATTAATGGTGCTCGATCACCATTATCAAACACTATGGCTAAGGAAGAATTGTACTTTAGTAGTTAAATAAATATTTATATTTAAATTTGAAGGTTTAATTTGAAACTGTGAAAAAGATGTAAGAATGATGGTAAAGGAGATGAAGGTTTATTGATTTAATAATCATATTTTTATAAATATAAATATAAATATTATAATCATTAAAATGCAATATATTTCAATTATTAAATGCATTTGATCTAATTTTAATTTTATGATCATGTAGTTTCATTTGTATGAAAAAGAAGTAAGAATAATGGTAAAGAAGGTGGAGGTTTAATAGTTATTTTATAGTAGAATCTATTGTAATAATTAATTAAAAAATTTAAGCTTCATTTAGAGGAAGATTTCAAAGCCCATATGTGAAATTGAGGTAAAGATAATGATTAAGTAGGTGGAGATTTTGAAAGGTATTTGAAAATTTTATGGAATGTACTTGTTCATAGTTAAAGAAATATTTTAAATTTAAATTTGAACCTTCACTTTGAAAAGGAAGATTTCAAAAGGTTTATGACAAACTAGGTAAAAGATAAAGGTAAAGCAAATTTTGAAAGGGTATATTTGAAAATAATTTTAAATGTTTCTGTTTTTTGGGTAGGTGGGTAGGGGAGAAGGATGAGTTAGCTAGAGTTGGAATTATGATGACAAGAATTAAATGGTGAATAACTTGAAGCCATAGACTTTGGATAGATCCAAAAAAACCAACATAGTAGAACCTTGTGGCTGAAGAAAGAACTTTGGATTAATCCAAGGTTATATAATATGTCAATTCAAAAATTATACAATAAGAAATTATTCATAATTTAGTTAAAATATCCAAATATTATTTATACATACGACTTAGGATTTCTAAAAGTGAAAATTTAAAAAATTGAAAATAAAATAAAATTTGGAAACAATTATTAAAAAAAACTCAAATTGAAATATATAATATATTTTGAACATTGTATATCTAGTTGAAGCCCTTGCCCTTTGTACCTTGTATCTACCCAGCGCTCCACCTGGTATGCCCTTCTTGAGATAGTGTAGGATGGGTGGGTATCAGATAGCCAAGTAGTTATGAAAAAGAGGTAAAGATAATTGATTTGGAAATTTTCAAAGGGTGTGTGAAAAAAAATCACTAGTAGAGGAGGTGCAATTATAAAGCTAGAATTAATGTGCCTTTTCATATCCATGAAGGGAGTGAATGAGGTAATTAAGGCTAATAATAACAATTATGGAACATAATAATTGTTTTGAATAACATAATTACACCATTACATAATTACATAGATAATTTGAAACCATAAGCTTTATGTAAATCTAAAGAAAACATGATAACCAGAATTATGTGGTGAATGGCTTGACACCACTACAACCCCATGGTTAGGGAAAAAGTTTTGGATTCATCCAAGGTTATATTTAATGTCAATTCAAAAACATTATAATTAAACATAGTTCATAATTCATTTAAAATGTCAAAATATTATGATTCCACTTGCATTATCTCCTACTTTCATTATTTATACCTTTGAATTATACATTGTAATTAAAAAAATATTAAATAAAAAATTATTATTCTTAAATATGTACGATGGAAGAGAATGTAATGGTGTAATATTTAAAATCATTTTACTTGGTAAATAGTTGTATAAACATGAAGACATTACTATTTTTAATGTAAAATAGATGAGAAATGTGAATTAATCATTTTTCAAAAAAATCCAAATTCATTTAAAGGTAAAGACAAAGTTAGATTATTTTTTAAAAATTAAATTTTATAATCATTTTTTAAATGTGAAAGGTTATATTTAACTTCACTTTGAACCTAAAGGTTTTTTTAATATATGTGTGAAAGACGTAAGAATTATTGTAAAGAAGGTGCATGTTTATCAATTTAATAGCTATTTTGATAAATATAGATATAAAAATCATTGAAAAAATATAGAATGTACTCCAATAGTTAAAATAATTTTTGAATTTAAATTTTAAACTTCACTTTGAAAGAGAAGATTTCAAAAGGTATGTGTGAAAAAAAAGATAGTGAGAAAATAGATGTAGATTTTGAAATGTATTTGAAAAACTTATGGAATATATTCCAATATTTAAATAACATTTTAAAATTTAATAAAAAAATTCAGCTTGAAAGGAAATATATTTCATAGGGTATGTGAAAAAATAAAAATAATGATAAAGAAGTCAACATTAAAAAAAGATATTTGAAAAATAGTTGTAAATGTTTTGCATTTTCATGTAGGTGGGTAGAGAGAAGAGTGAGGTAGCTAGGCTTGGAAGAGGTACTTATTTTAGCAATGGCATAGACATACATACATGATGACAAGAATTATGTGATGATAAACTTTGGATAAATCAAAAGAAAAACTAATGAAAGTAGTGCATCAGCGAGCTTTCACCTTTCAAGGTTAACCATTAGATGCCTTGAAGAAACTATAAAGCTCTTTGCAAAAAATTATAGTGTTAATGGAAGATACTCATATGATGTAATTTCTCCTTCATAAAATGAGGGTTTTGTTTAGTTTTGCAATGGGTATTTATTTTCATTATTTTTTTATTTTCCCTTCTTGCTTATTTGAACTTGAAGGAGTTTAACGAAGAAAAGAAAGAGTAATTAATTTAAGAATTAGTAAAATTATATATTAATTTATCTTATTTCAAATGTTATATATTGAAAATTTATAGCAATTGAAAGAAAATTTAGAAAAAAGTGTTTTCATTTTCACATTGCATGACAAGTATAGAAATTTAAATAAAGTGAAATGTTCATTTTTTCAATTATTGTAAGGCATATAGATGACAAAATTCAAAAAGGGAATAAGAATGAAATTTTGAATTGAGTTCAAAGTTTTCTAAGTATTCAAATTCAAATTGGACATGTTTGTATCATAAGTTGTAAGGAGGCAAGTCTATCCAAGTTCTGACCCATACTTTTAAAAATATGCCTCAAGCTCCAAATTTAAGCCTTTTGAACCCTAGGCCTTTTCTAGGATTATCTTAGATATTAAATTTAGGTTTTTTAGTCATTTGTTGGAGCAAGACATCCAGACTGAAGGATGATTGAAACTTTCATTTGAGCTTTCCTTTGAGATGATTTGGCCAACCTTTTGAATTAGGGTCCACATGCTTAATAATTTGAACCTCCTCCCCAATAAATTCCCTAACTTCAATTATTGACAACAACAATGACTGCAATGTGAACCTAAATGAAGCAAAATAATCAAAGAGGGAGTGGATTCTATCTAGAAGCATAATAACTTGGGCCATGTTATTCTTATTATGATTATTATTACTACTTTTATTTAGGACTAAAATTTGGTCACCATAAGAGATCAAAACACAATCTATTTGGTCGACCTTGGTCCACTTGTCCTCAAAAATAAAAAAACTAAAAAAAAATTGTCAAAATGATGACCAAAATTCAAGCACAACCTCTTTTAATTGGCAATTAGTTATGACCAAATAATTTTTGTGCAATCCAATTTCATTGGCAATTGAATTTTGCGACTAAAAACTTACCACTGAAGAAATTTGCTTGCAATTGAATTTAGGTCATCACCTTGATAGTCTGGTTTGTTTTCTTGGACAAGGTGGATGAGTTGGATTGGGTCCCGGTCCCCCTATTGCAATTGAAATTCAATACCAAAATTATTATTATAATATTTGGGACAAGCAACCAAATGGATTGGATCCTAGTCCACTTGATTTGAGTTTAGCTAGTTTGCATAATCCACCCAACTTAGGAAAAAAAAGAAAAAAGAAAAAGAAAAAAAAGGTATTGGATGTATTGGATGTATTAGAAAACAGCCCATCAATGTTTCATTCTGCGAGTTAAACCCTTCTTCATTGGGTGACCGTGGTGAGTAGAAAACAGGTTGTTGATGGGTGAAATTGTACCCGCCAGGCTGAACCAGCACCGACTGGCCAGGGTGAACCTGCACCGACATTGGTCCCTTTACCTTTTTGAGTGAGGCCTCATAGTGATCATATTAAGCCCCCCCAAAAAATGTTAAATTTGAACTTGGAGACCCTAATTTAGTCTCAGCAAGCCTCAAGGGACATATCTGTACTGTAATCTTTAGAAATATTTAAATGGATTTTGGGATTTTTACCATGGTACCACTGGGGGTGCTTGGTTCACCCAAGGATCTATGAAGTAGGCTTTCACAGCCAGAGTGAACCAGCGCCCACTATCGCACTATCCATTGGATGCCTGTTATTACTCAGTTGCGGATGAATCTCAAGTAAGCTAATATTTGGTTTCACCTTGGTGACCAATTCTGTAGGAAATGGGTCTCATATATATAGATAAATAGGTAAGAAAATAGGTAATTACTAGGTAAGTAGATGGTTTATAAGTAGGTAAGGGCTGTTTTTACTACCTACCTACTAACAACCCACAAGCAGGTAGGTAGTAAGAAAAAAAAACAACTGAGCTAACCATCGTGGTCACCTAGGGAACTGGAACCCAACAGAAAACTGTTTCGTGATCACGTACCATTCATCCTTCATGGTGCAGTGGTGGGTGCTGGTTCACCATGGTTGAGTTAAAAAACAGACCGTCAATGGCGAATTATGCCGGGTGAAAAACAGCCTTTCATTGGTTAAGCCTGGTGAGAAGGTAAGTGGGCAGAATCAGTCCTTTGACAACCTGTTGACAACCTAGTCACCGGTGTCAAAAGGTCAAGTAATTGCCTAGGAATCTCTGTAGAATCCACACTTCTAGTCAGTAGACAACAGGCCATCAATGGCTCATTGTGCCAGGTAACCATTCACTGGATGAGCTTGGTCAGAACATGAGTGGTAGAATTGGCCATTGATGACCTATTCCCAGCTGATTAAAGCCAGTAAATGACAGGGAACTTGTGTGGAATTGGCACTTTATGTTGAGTAGAGAGAACAGAGCAATGAACCTACTTCTGTTAATTAGGTACAGCCTTCCATTTGGTGAGCCCAGTGAGAGCATTTTTGTGGCAGAAACTGGCTATGGACGACCCATTCAATGGTGTCAAATGTCAAGGAACCTAGGTAGTAGAATCGGTAGCAAGTGCTAATTCTAGCTTTAATGGGACTGTCAAATGCCTGAATAAGCAGGCCATCCTGCATTTGTGATGTTATAATATTTTAATAATGTGTTCAAAAGCTAAGTGTTAATACAATCATTGCTATGATATTGTGATCACATCATAACACAACATTTTGGATAAGAACTCCAAAACATTATGTTATGATAAAGTTATTCATAAAATCATCTTATCTTCACCTTTTCTTTGGACCTGCTTTCACCTGCTTATCCCTTCTTTCAGTGGTATCTGCAAAATAAAGAAATTTTATTGAATCTCAATATGAAATCCTGAAAAACAGCATTTAATGCACAAGGTTCGAGAGTAATTATAATGGTTGTACAGGTAAGAGGAGTGAAAATATATGTAACATTATTGGAGGCGCTTAGGAAGAAGGAAAGAAAGGATGAAAACTGGGTTACCACCAAAATTGGTGGAAAAATGAAAGTTTGGGTCCCACTTATTTGGATTAAGAAAATTTTCATTCTCAAATATGCCATGGATCCCCTATAATGCTGAAACTGGCTGTTCTCTCCTCTAATTGCAAGACTTTATGGATAATTCTAATGTCATCATTCTATAATATTGATGATTGTATTAATATTTAATCTTAAAAACATTGCTAAAATGTCACAAAAACATAAACACTTAAACTTGAACACATTGTTAAAATGTTATAAAAACACAAATACAAAAAAGGAACAAGTTTTTGATAAGTTTTCTTTTCCTTCTTCCATTTTATCAGTTCCTACAATCGTCCATGATTAGACCCCCAACTTACCTTGCCTTTTCAACATGTTTGCAACCTTCATCTAAACTTTCTTACCACACCTATGGGTGGCAATTTATTAGTGAGGGTTAACTTGTTATTAGTGTTTTTGTTATGTATTCAATTCATTTAACCTAAACCCTTGTGACCAATCTGGTTCAATATCTTCCTTTGCCCTCACTTTGCCTGCATTAATCTATATTTGGGTTTTGTCATTGAATGTCTTTAGCTCTTTTCATTTAAGTTTTCGTTGTTTTCGATTACACAACCACATTCTTATCACTTTATGATGTGATATATAAATGATGTTTATTTTTCCATTAGATAAACTAACACATGACCCTTATGATGTGGCAACCTAACATTTGTTTTTTTTGTTATTTTAATGGTGTCTCGTTTTGCCCGCTCATGGTGAGGTAACATGGCACAAGGGAATGTAGATTCGACTCAAATGTTTTCTAACATGCGATTAAAAAAAACTTGTAAGAAAATATCTTTTTGCGAACCCAAGCTTTGGCAGCAAGTTTGAACCTAATGCCTTTTCCCCAACATGATCCTCCAATTTATAAACACCTTTTTCATAATTTAGTTCTTGGACGTGTAGGGGAATATTTTCAAACAACTCATGTTTTGGCACCATTTTCCCCTGCACCCATGTCCTTTGACACCTTCAATTTGGTGTTAAGAGGGGTCATATCTCAAAAACTTCCGTGCATTAGGTGGATATATCATACAATCCATCCCCTTTGTTTGTGCATTTTATGCTTTTGAATCTCCCTTTTTTATAATCACTATAATCATGAAGGTGATTTTAAAGTCATCCCATTTGCCGTGGGACTTTGTTAAATCAATCCTTTGGAAGGGGGCACTTTTTGCCTTAACCCATTTTTAGGGCCTTATGTTCTACATCTAGTCATTTCCCTTCTTGTTTATTTCCATCCATTGTAGATGACATTCACATCATAAGTCTCCCTTGAATTGTATCATTTGCTTATGAACATTTCCATTTAATTTTTAAAATGTGTAACATGGTCACATTCTGGTCTACTTTTTAATTTCAACACCCCATCTAAATTTACCACTCCATCGGAAGGAATTAGAGTCTTAGGGGTTCTATAAGCACTTCATCATTCACATCATCCTTCATCAAAGATGCTTTGCTAGAGCATGTTCGACATGTGGACCTTTTCCCCATAATTTGTGATGTTTAGGTAACCTTTGGAATTCTCATTCATTATTTCGGGCAACAACCATCATATTTCTTATGATGCACACCTCTTTCTTTCACCTTCATAAAATCCCCTTTTTTTTTTTTGACTTTTCTTTCCTTCAAGTGTTTGGGTGCCTTTTGGGTCCAAGATTTTTTAATAACCTTAAAAAAACTTTTAGCCTATAAACAAGTTTTTCTCCCAATAACTTTTGGTGGGATTAGGTTCATACTGATAGCCACCAATGCCTTATTAGACTATTTAAGGAGTTGGGCCTTTGTAACTTTAATCATAGCTATTAGGTTCATAGTTAATCAACTTCTTTTCCTTTTTGAAGCCTTAACATGAGTCAATAACAACAACTTCCTTTTCTAATGACATTTCAAGGCAACATGTGTTATTTTATTGCCCTCGAATTGTGTGTGTTTTCCTCCATTTGATTAACTCATTGGGCAAAAAATGGTTCGATTTCAAGATTCCATCTTAAAGTGTATGCACCATCATACCTTTTCCAACATGTTTTTTGGCAAGATATTTGAAGCCCATTGTGCTTGAATATTATCATGTTCTAGCCCAAGGGTAGGCGTTTGGCTTATAGCACGATTAACCTTCCCAACCTTTCAATTATTTTTTTCATTTTTTTTCCACGACACTTTGGATGTAATTTGGAATACCCCATCCTCCAATTGCAGGTATCTTTTGATGTGTGTGCATTCATCCCATCGACCTTATGGGTATCCACCTTTTACGATGTGCTCATGGCAACGAGTGCATAAGAATCCATGATGTAATTCGTGACACCTTTGCTGCCATTGTGCAAGATGTTGGCTTCCACATGGGACGAAAATAATTACATGTGTTTCCTTCAACTGCATTCAACTATTTTTGTTGATGAGTTGACATTGTGCTCACCAAAGATGACATTCACACTTTAGTTGACGTTGTCATTGTTGACCCGATGTAAGCGGATTTACTCCCTTGGTCTTGTGCAACTCAAGGATTTATTGCTTTCGATATGACTCAAGCCAAAGAAAAGAGTTATTACTACTAACACCCCATTAATCAATTCCTCCCTTAAGCAATTGGGATATTTGAATGTCTACATAAACATGCCGATGTGTTTTTACATGATTATGCCAATGCCATTTGGAGCTTGAAAAAGCTAGAAGGTTTTCATCTTTCTATCTTGGTTACTTTTCTTCATCAAAAAATTTCAATCACTTTGCAGAGGATGCAATCATCTTCCATCTTAAGTTGGGTGGTAGCTATAGGTCTAGCTATGTCCTGACTTCCATCCTTTTAGGACACACCTCCCATCACCATGGCCAACCTACAACAAGTGATCAATTTTTGATATTGACAAATGATCAATTTTTGATATTGACAAATACAACCAACTTACTATAGGCGATCAATTTTTGACATGGAGAGATTCTAACATTTAGTTTGAGCTACCTAGGCATCTTGTAAATTCTCCTTTTTCCCTTTTCTTATTCCTTTGTACATTTTCCAAATCTACGATGTGATTATTAATAAAGTTTTGCTAGGTTGTATAATTTACGACTGTTGATTGCATTGTAATGACCATCCTAACTTTACCTTCAAACAAAATATTCTGAAATAAATGATTGCTAGAAAAAGGGTTTGGAAGTCGGTTGTAACATAATGAGATAAACCTTGTCCATCTAGATGGCTCTCCTCATTGAGGCTGGCCATCGATGTTGTTGTGTGACCATGATAATGGACCTTGGGAGGTGGGAGGTGGGAGGTGGGGGGGTGGGGTTGGACACAACATATAAGTGGAAATAAAATTTTTGTTGCATTATAAGAGCCCAATTATCAGTGCACACTACTACCTACCAGAGGCCATCAGCCCACCACCAATTGACCTGATAGCTTAAGGACAAACAAGTTGCTCTATTATTGAAGGTGCAGAAAGGAGCTGTTTCAGCTGTTTCAGCTGTCCTATACTCATACCTAGTCTAGTACATATTAGTGGAATACCAAAGAAAAGGCCCTCCCTCTACCCTAGGATGGGATACCTAGTTAGCCTAGGGAAATGACTAGGTCACCTCAAGTGTTGCCAAAGCTTAGATCAATTTTTTGAGCCAATCAAGGTTTGCAAAATTTTAGGTCTTTTTTTTAAGGAGAGTAGGTGGTTGATTTCATTTCCCACTAGGCTAGTCTATATTGAAGCCAAAAAATATTTGTAAAAAAAGAGATAGAGAAGTAGTAGGTTCATGTGTAAAAAATCTGGGACTCATGTGATGCATGCAACATGCAGGTATAGTTGGAGTGGGTGGGAAATATGAATGAAAAGATGTACATAAATGAAAGGTATGTGAATGAAAGAAATGTGGAGGAAGGGTAGGGTATGCAAAAGGAAAGGTATGTGGATGAAAGGTATGTGAAGGCCAGGTATATAGATTAAGAAAGTGTGTGGATGAAGGGGTGAAAGGCATGTGAAGGAAAAGGTGTAGAGGTGAAAAATTGTGTAGATGGAAAAATATGTGGATAGAAAAATGTGTGCAATGAAAGGTATGTGAAGGATAGGTATTTAGATGAGAAAGTGTGTGGATGAAAGGCATGTGGATTGAAGAGCATGTGAAGGAAAAGGTACCTATAGAGTTGAAAAAATGTGTAGATGGAAAACCTAGTGTGTGGATGGAAAACTTAGTATGTGGATGAAAAACTTAGTGTGTGGAATGAAAGCCTATGTGGATGAAAATAAGTGGATGAAGGTGTGTGGATGAAAGGTATGTGAAGGACAAGTAATTATAGATTAGAAAGTGTGTGGATGAAGGGCATGGGGCTTGAGGAGCATGTGAAGGAAAAGGTACTTAGAGGTGAAAAAATGTGTAGATGGGAAACCTAGTGTGTGGATGAAAAACTTAGTGTGTGGAATGAAAGGGTAGGTGGATGAAAAGTGAGTGGATGAAGGCGAGGGGGATGAAAGTCTGCAAGTGCCGGTCCCTGCTACTGACGCCCTTGAATTAGGGCCTGTTGCCTAGAGAACTGATTGCAACAGCACTTGTCTGATTGCAGCTGTACATCTCTCTTCTGTCTTCTTCGTCTCTCACTGCCAGTCCTGCAGCTGCCAACTCCAATCACTCTCCTCTGTCTCTGTCTCTCCCTTCCTTTTCTCTCACTCTCCTTTACCTCTCGTTCTTGCCTCCGACCGCCATTGTCGCATCGGCCTAGTCCTACAATCCTTTCACGGGGATAACCGAGGCTGGCCGTTGGAGACAACGGACTAGTAGTTGTGTTTTTCTAGATCTTGTAGCTAGCTACTAAGCCGCTACACTTTGTTTTGTGATTTTTGGTGAAGAAGCTCTTTTGTCCCTCGGGTCTTAGACTCGGTGTGTCGGATACTCTACGAGTGTGTGCGTGTGTGCGTGTGTGTTTTTTTGGACTCTCTATTCTCTGGCATTGTTTCCGCTTGAACTGCAGTGAAGAAATATTATCTTCTTTGAATCGACGAGTGTAGCTGCGTGGTTTTTGGGCTACAACCGGTTCGGAAAGGTTCTCTTCTGTTGCTTCCATCCGCATTTTGCTTCATCCTTATGGGCATCCTCGACTTTGAGTGAATGTTCAAGTAGAGCAGGTGCGTTCACATGAACTTCCTTCTTCACTCTCTGGCTTTTTCGCCCGCCCTTCGCTGTTTGTCTGTTGTCTTGTGAGGTCGATCCTCCCCTCCCTCTTGTTGCTGGTTCTTGCGCTTCAACAACACTAAATGTACAGGCTTTTGGTGCAACTGACTCTTCTTCTGTTGTTTCATGCAAATCTTCTTCTACTGCAACAGTAGATATAGATGTTGGGGACCCCGGCTTCTCTTGTCTTTTCTTCTCGTAAGGAAGGTCCCGGGAGAGCGTTAGAAAGATCTGTCTTTAGCTTCGATTTCTTATTCTTCAAATAGACTGATGAGATGTACTTTGCACTCTCTCCAATGCAGCTTCATCAACGCCGTCCTCTACCTCCTTCAAGAGCGCATGCGTCGTCTCCGTGGAAGTCTGGAGGGCCGCAACTCAAGTCTCACAATATTGAAGCTTTCGGAGACCGTGAGATTTCATGGTGGGAGGAGAACAGTCGCGAGGAACGCTAGAGCCATAGCGGCAGGTGGTTTGGAATCGTGAGCGGCAGCAGCTTCTGAAGCTCACATTCTCGCTTCCCCAAGTTCTTTGCTTAGGTTCTCAGAAGATTTCTTCATCAAGTCCGGATCCACAACATGATGACTACATTATCTCACATGCGTCGAGTTTTGGGAAGGAATCTTGCGGTGCAAGTGCTGCTGTTTTCAGCAGTTTGTATCATGCTAGTTCATGTAGGGACGCAAGCGGAGGTTGTTCCGGCTGTTCCTCCTGTTGTGGCCCCTGTAGCTGTAAAGCCTGCTCCAGTGAAAGCTCCAGTTATCCCTCCACCTGTGGTAGCCCCAGTTGTAGCTGCAGCTCCAAAGATCCCGCCTGCTGTAGTAGAAGCTCCATTGGTTGCGCCAGTTGTAGCAACAGCTCCAAAGACTGCACCAGTCCTTCCACCTGTAGTTGTTCCACCAGCAGCTGCTGCTGCACCAGCCAAGACTGCTCCAGTACCCGCAAGTGCTGGGCCCTTGGCTTCTCCAGCACCCGTAACAGCAGGACCTGTGGCAGCTGGACCAGCAGTGGCAGCTGGTGGTGCACTGAATGCTAAACAATTGACAGCATTGCAGGATCTGGGGATGACTGTAGGACCAAATGCTTGTGGGGAATCACCAGCAGTGCTAACATGTGATCCTACAAGCCATCTGTTGACAACGCTCTCAGTACAGAATTGTCCTGCAACTGCTACACTCAGCCCCACAGATTTCGAAGCTATTGCGACATCGAGCTTGACCCATTTGAGCTTTATTGACTGTGGTGTGCCAGCACCTTCAGCTGCACCGTCAGTTGGATTTGCAGCTTCACTACAGGATCTCTTCCTTGTGGACAGCTTTACAGGACTCTTTGGATGGTGGCTGGGACGATTGCATGCCCTGAAGAACCTCACGGTGATTGATGCTCCCATTACTACTGATTCTGGCTTGGATGTCATTGTGTCAAACATGGATAGCCTTGAATATCTCACAATCACAAATTCCAGCCTGCCAGGAAAGCTCCCTGACACATGGCCAACAACTCTTATCAGCATTCAGCTTGCTGGTAATCTCATCTCTGGTGGCATACCATCATCCATAGGCAGCTTGACTACACTTACGAAATTGGATCTCAGCTACAACCAACTGAATGGCACCGTTCCAACAGAACTGGGTAAGCTCCCACTCACATATGTAGACTTCTCAAACAACACAGAGCTATCTGGTCCTCTCCCCTTCTCCACAGAAACTCTTTCGAGCATGAAAACCCTGAAAGTGGGTGGGACAGCCATCTGCTACGACCCAAGTACAATCACAGCAAAATTGGCACATAGTTTCAGCGTCCCAGTTTGTGGAGGACTTGCACCAATAGGAGGACCTGCTTCAGGGCCTTCTTTGGCCCCAACTCCTGGTCCAGCACCTGCAGTTACATCGAGCACACATAAGAAAAAGCCCAAACTTATTGTCATTGTTATTGCCGCTGCTGCCGCTCTGGTTGTTCTCAGTGCCATCATCTACTGCTGCTGTAGATGGTGGGGTGCAAGAGAGGGCTACCATTAAGAGCTGAGTCAATTCGCCTTTTTTCTGCCCCTGGTGCATGCAGTTGGCATGAAAAGCAAAATGCACAGTTACAACAGCTGCTGCTGCTGCTGCTTCCAGAGCTCAACTTAAGACCCATAGAGTTCCTTCTGCTGCTTCTTACCCAGGTGACTTGTAGCAGCTCCTGCTGCTGTGGCTGCTGCTTCTGGATCTTGACTGAAAACCCTAATTTTTTCTACTGCCCTGGTGACTTGTTTAGCTTTGGCGTTCTATAGACAATGCTGTTGTATGGGGTGCTTTTGATGATTGATTGATTGATTTTGCATACAGCAGCAGAAAAAACTGTGGTGTAGAATCATGGTTGTTTTGAGCTGTAAGTAGGGTCCAAATAATGTTGCAGTCTAATATGACATTGGCATTCTGCACAATAACTTTGAAATTGATAAGTGTATTTTGGACATACCCTGAATACATCTCAGAGAATTGCAGATGCGATCTGAGACTACACTGGGCTGAGTCTTTCTTCCTCATGATTAGCTAAGGCTACTGAAAAGGGTTATTGGGTCACAGATTTCCAGCAACTGAATGTTTTGCTTCTCTCTTCAAGCTTTCACTCTTACAGCATCTAGGTCGATGCAATTGAGGTAGATCATTGCAGAGGTGATCAGCAGCAACCCTCTGGTTGTTTGTTACAGGCCCCCGAAAAAAGAATAATTAAAAAAAGTCTATGGATTTTCTGGTGAATTCTCTGGTTTTGTAATTTTAGGATGGTACATGTATGTACCAGTTGGAACTTCTCAGTTGTGTGTTCTCTCCTTGTTAATCTAGATATTCAAGAGCAAATTGAATTTGCTTTGTGTAATCAAAGTTTTATTGGCCTTGCCTACCAAGGCAAACCATATTGTGTTTAGATTCATTATAGAGTATAGTAGCTGAAGGGATTTTGGTCCCTAGGTATTAGGTCTATTTTTTATATGAGGATTTTTGTAAACTGATATTTTGGCTTGTTGGAAACTTGAGATTAGTTATAGAGTTATGATATCTTGAAGGACTTTGGTTTCTTTTTGAGGGTTTTTTGAAGATTATATCTTTGCATGGTGAAATATTTGAGAGTCCAAACCTTCTTTTGCCTTAAGATACGATTTAATGTAAATGGCATGGCCACAATGTGACACACCCCTTGCTTTTAGCAAAGTTCATAATGCTAGTTGAGTACTCTCTACTTGGTGGAGTTTTTTTAGTCTATATGTCAATGAATCCTAAACCCCAATTGCACAGCTTCTTCCATTGTACATAATTCACAGCTTCAAACATTTTAGTTTGTTATGCCACTTTATAGGTGAATTAAATTGCAGTTTTGGCTTTGTTTGGCCATGCCTTTGGTCAAAAATTACAAAATCACTTGGGTTTACAACACCATTGTTTACAACACCTTAATGCTAGAAGTAGCTTCTTACCTTATGCTGAGAAATAGGTACAGTTCTTACAAAAAAAAGTACTTGGTAATTTAGAACTAGCTTTAAAGGCTAGAACTTAAAAGCTTTAGATGTAGTTAAGAGAGGTCAAATTCTTCAAAATCAAGGATTCATTTGGGCACATTTATTGATCTTTTGGGCCATGCTCAAATAATCATAACTATGGTTGTGGACTCCCATTTTGAGAAACTTACATCTCTTTTTGTTTACAACAATGAACACATATTCTTATGATTACAACACATTCACATAGTCACCCCTTATCTAAGGATAATTCCTTCTTGAGTCGTGTAAGAAAACTGATCCAAGTTTGGAAGTTTGTACTATGCAATTACTAAGGGTGAACGTCAAATGATTCTAAAATGGTGAATTTAATAGGCTAGGTGCAAATATAAATCCCATTGTTAATCACCTAGTTGTAATCCCCTTATTCCTTGGCCAAAATTTAATCACATTCAAAATGCCCTAACAAAAATCTTGATTGTTTAATTCTAATTACATGTTCAACCTATTTGTGTAATGCATTTAGACACAATCAATTTCTTTCAAGAACCTGTTTCAAAAGTCCCATTAGGCACCTCATGTGCCCACCCTTGAAGTATTGATCGTGGTGGCATTATCACTTGGAGACCCACACAACATGCATCAAATACTTATAAACAACATTGCAAGGTTGGAGTCTAACCTCCCATCAATGTGTGGAAGATGACATGGTGCACAATTGCACACATGACCCTTTCACACCATGCCATTTGAACCCTCCAAACCTCCAAAATCAAGACTCCTAAAGACAACACTTCTTTGATTCTCAAGATGACACATCATGTTTTAACATCTGACATTGCACATGCATTGTCTGTTGTAGACATGTACAAAACTTTGATAATATCTTTGAATTTGCGGACAATACCCTCCTCCACATATAATGGCATATCTGAGTATGTCTTCGTGCTAATCAATATCAAGGATTTCAAAAACCATTAACATGATTTTCTTGCAAAGCTTTGCTCATTAATCACAGTAATGCATGCAAATGTTTGGAAATGTTGAAATAAATATCACCACAACCTCTCTATGGATTGATGTAGGTAAATTTGCCTCTTGTTTAAGGAAAAGAAAATTTTGAATATAGTGAAAGGGAGGCAAGTGATGCTTTCTTACTAAACCTAATAACCAAGGTATTTGAAAACCCCAATCACCTAATGTTCCTTTTTGGAAATCATATTTTTAGAAACCTTTTTTAATTGCTTGAATTTTACTTTTTTGCCAAGCCATCTACCTCTAGGTGGTCACTTGACATTGTATGTTGATCTTTCGGAACTTGTTCACACAAAGCTTGAAAATTTTCAAGAATTCCTTGCCTTCATTGGTAAACATTTCAATTCTTGCACTGAACCAACTAAACATTTGATCTAGGGAGGCATACGAGCTTAATAAACATGTTTGGAAATCATATTAGTTCAATGCATGTGTTAAGAATGGTTGCACCTTTGTTAGCACATATTAATTGTACTGCATTATCAATGGTAATGGCCCATCAAAATTTACATTCCATTGGTAGCCCAATAGGAAAAAGAGCAAGTGTGGAAGAGGGATATATAAAGAAGCACACTCCATATTACACACCCTACATTGTGCCTAAGATTGTTGCATCTTCATGTGCATTCCTCAACATGAGGTCAAATTTACCCTAACAATAAACAATGGGTACATTGTCATAAAAGTGCATTAACTTTTGGTGGGCATGTCACACTAATCATGCTCATTGTGTTGGAGGCACAATCCTCACCCTTGGAGGGACATTAAGTCTTAAAATTTTACATGACCTACATCAAACAAAGAATTCTTTTTTCACTGTATAGTTACTTTTTTTTTTTTTCAAAGCACATATTTAAATCACCTTGAATTTAATTATATTTTAAAAATTGCATCAGATTTCGATACTTTACATTATAATAATTATTTTTGGTTTTAATATTTGAAGTTGTGAGAAGTGACGCGGATGCAATTAAACATAGTAAAATAATATATATATTTGACATGCCATATGTACCTAGCATATTTTTTAATTAAACAAAATTTTCACTAAAATATAAGTTTTTTCAAAATGATTCAATTGTCATTTGTGTGAAAGGATCTTTCATTTCATGAATTCTTTCACATTCATTTCACATTCCTCCAATTTCAAAAATTTGTTCATTTATAAATTTAGTTACTAACTTAGTAATTAAACTTATTGGTATCAATTGAATCTATTAATAACTAACATTGAAAATATTTTAGTGTGTGTATATATATACCATATATAAAATATTGAGCATTAAGGCATACCATATATTAATTAAGCCTTAGTTTTTAAAATGAGCATAATCCTATTGTATAACTAATTCAATTATACTTTTTATCCAACAATAAATATATGGAACCCTATATTTTTAGTCTTGTATTTTGTAACTTGTCAAAAAATAGTGTCTCCTTTAGATCCTCGCTCATGCATGTTCCCATACTTGGAGTAAATGGTTCACCTCCCACTTGAACCTTTTGGGTTTTTTATAAGATCTAATCTTTCTTCTTAGATCTCACCTTAGAACTGTAACATATCCCCAATGTGAAAATAATCCAACACTATTGTATATTCATGCACATCTTTAGGTCCATTAAAGTTTACATTAACATTAAGGTCTTCAAGCATGTTGTTTCTTGTGGGGGTGGTGACATGAACTTCAATTGTTAAGATGCATGGGAAAAAAAAAATGCCACCCTTACAAAATTTCATTAGCAATTTCACCATGGGTGTTTCCATGGTATGGTGTACACATTTTGTGCCAAAATTAAAAATACACATTGTATCAAAAGTAATAACATGTAAAGTTTCATCCATTTCGAATTCTTCTAGAAATCACACTCAATTAATTTAAGCTTTAAAAATAAGACAAATTATACAAACCATTAATATACACAATTGATTCATAATTATGTCTTTATGTATGTGTGCACCAATGGTTTTATAAAGGTTGCTTAAATCACCATATTTGATATCAATATACCATTTTTCATAAACGTTACAATTCAACTTAAAGATTGTAAATGATAAAAACAACACTTGACCAAACTACAACTTTAATTGAAGAACATTTGCAACCTAAGAAGATTATAACCATCAATATTATAATAACATAATGTGTTACCAAATATGTATATATCATCTAATCTAAACTTCATAACCTTAAAACAAAAAAAAAACTTTTTATGTGGAAGATTATTCATTAGGATTGTTTCTTTGTACGTGCAAAGTTCCATGGACAAATTCTATTAAAACTAGTATTTTTTAGTGTTTTTGTTCCATTGTAGTGTTTGTTACACATCCTTGCAATTTAAAAATGTACTTCTATTGACAATTGAATTGTTCATATGTGCACCAATTTCATAAGATTATGAGATTTTAGGATGTTATCCACCCTTGATTGCACATTTCCACCAAAAAAAATCTTATCCAAACATTTATATAAACACATATAAAATGTGTTATAATGAAAACTATCAAATTGCTACCATTTTTTGTTTACATTGTACCATGAAAACATTCCGTGTTACTTGGTTCTATATCATCATGTTCATTGGTGCATCTAGATTTCGATTCAATTCATTTACATTTTGATTGGCGATACCAACATAATGGGTGCAAATAGGATAATAGGAATCAACCCTACCACTTTGGGTGATCACTTAAAAAATAGTGAGACTGTTTGTGAAAATGATGTGGGGGATTGCAATTGGTTATAAAACTTGGCAATGGATAAAAAATTCATGATTTTTACAATGGCCAAAAAAATTCATTTTTTTCATGTTATTGTACATGATTATGTCCTTTTGAAGGCATCTTAAATCTTTTTTAAAATGAAAAAAAATAGTGAAAACATTGGTTACAATTTTTTTCAAAGCTTTTGAGTAATCCAAATTATATTTTTTAGATTCAATCCAAATTATTTTAATGATCTCACAATTTATTCTAAACATTGTCATGTAAACACATTGAAAATTTGCAACATTAATATAATTTTTATATTAAAACATGAAAATTCAAGCATAAATTACACTTGTTATGGCTCTTAGTAATGTGATTACACACCAATGCATCACTTGGAAGTTTGATTTTTGTAACATAAATGCCCATCATGTAAGCTTGATGATATGTGACAAAGGTGAATGGGTTATTGTATTAATAACATTTGCACTAAGCTACAATGTCCCATATTACAATATGGCATTCCCTTTTACAAGAGCTATATTTTGAGTTGACATATTTATTGTTGTCACTTATATGTGCCACTACAAACTCTCTTCCCTCATCATCCACATACAAGGTATTGCTTATAATAGCTTAGTGTATTTAGGATATTTTAACTATTCATTCTAGGTATGTAGGTAGATAGTTTAAACCATTTTAAATTTAGAACATCCATAAAATCCACAATGTCATTCAAAATCAACGACAATAAGTTAAAATAAAACAATAAAATTAATGAAATGATAGAAAGAAAAATGATGATAATTGAGTTTGATAAGGCAAAAAAATCTTGATATTTTATCATGAAAGATGATAAGTAAAGCAATAACTTCAAAGATGTGTACCTTATTTTGAAATCTTTTGACATTATTGTAAAAATGTTAACAATATCTATGGATCAGGGAAACAAGTTATTGTAAATTGCAACTTGGTTGCATTCAATAATGTTGTGTTAATTTTCTTAAGACATCGTTAGTGCACAACAATAAAATGGCATGTACACTACTTTTTGTTTGAAGTTAACAATCAAATATTCCCTTTCCCTTGGTAAATAGGTATGCACATGATATTTTGAATATTCACCAATTGTGTTAGTGAAAGGATTTGACCGTTTTTATTGGCCAATGATAATGATTTGTTTAGGTGGTGAGATTTAAATAATCTTTCATTTTATATAACCCACTTTTTTATGTTTATGGGTGAGGAACGGGAACAAGAACAATTTAATGCAAAAGCCATTTTATTGCTATGCGATGGAGATGTTTTTAATAACTATCACCTGTAAGGGTGCATTTGATCGTTTGTCTCCTCTAGGCTCACTTCTTGTAAAGGAGGTGTTGTTATTTTCAATGGTTAATATGTTATTCATTTCATTATTGTTTTTCAAAAGCTTTAACCTAGTAAAGTTATTTGCAAACATAGTAAAATCGAGGAGTAAAACCTTGGGTTGCATTGAAACTAAAGATGACAATCAAAATGCAAGATGCAAATGTGGCAAAGGAAAACAATAGAAGAAGAAATTCAAATTTCCTTGTCAACCCTAATTGATTTGAGTTTCCTCCTATTTATGGTGTTTTGCATGTGTCTATATTTTACCTAGGGGGCTACTTATGTTTTAAGATAATTTAGGGGGATTTAAAGGATTGTACAAAGTTTACATTAGGGTTTAGCTAGGGATTTCCTAAAATAAGGGATATTGAGTGGTTATTTAGGGGGCTATTTAGCCCAACTATTTGGGGAGACACCTAGGGGCCTACCAAGGTTATGAGATAACTAAAGGTTATTTAGGGGGCCACATAGAACTTGTTTGTGAAGTTAGATAAGGGTTTTTTAAGATAGGGGATATGTAGAAGACATTTAGGGGTTTACTTAAATCTATTTAAAGCTTATTCATAGGGCAAGAAGGGGCTACATAAACCTACATAGAGGATTGCTTAGAGCGACACCTAAACCTAAGTTATGGGCTACTTAATGACAATTTAGGAAGCTACATTGATCTTACCTATGGGATAATTAGGGATTTTTTAAGTGAGGGGATACCTAAGGGTTAGTTAGAGGACTATTTAAAACTAACTTAATGCTAAAAAAATTATATAAGGCCTACCTAGGAGGTTATTTATGGACTACCTAAAAGGTTGTCTAAAGTTGATTCATAAACCTTATGTAAGCCTGACGTAGTTTCTTAAATAGTCTTTAAGTATCCCCTAAATTAGGTAGGTTGCTATATAACCCCAATGTAGCACCTTAAGTAATTCTTATGTAACCCCTTATGTAAGCTTTTGAGAATCCTTATCTTACATAACCCTTAACATATCTAAGTCCCTAGATAACTTGTAGGTAGTCCTCAAGTAGTCCACTAGGTTATTTTTGTAGCCTGCCACTAATTTAATTTTTAAATAATTCTTTAAATAAAATTTATATAGTTTCTTAAAAAGGTTTTAAGTATTCTTTAATCTAGGTAGGTCTTTAAGTAATCTTTGGGTAGGCCCCATGTAACCTCCATGGAAGCTTTTCATTGCCCTTGCTTTATGTAGATACGTAGATGAGTAAGTAGGCAAGTAAATATCCTATGGGTAAGTAAATAGGTATTCCATGAATAAGTAGGAAATCCATAGATAGACAAATAGTTAGACCATAGGTAGCTAGGAAGATAGGGGTTAACATAGTTAACCGCTACCTATGTAGTCTCTTAAGCTTATGACCATAACCTAGATAAACAATAGGCTTATTTAAAAAAGAAACTATGATAATCATTTTGGGGAGTTCATCCTTAGTTTTGAGGAATGATCCTTAATTAGTGTAATTTATGAATAGCTCAAAAGGGAGATGATAAGTAAAGTGAGGACAAAAGTAAGGATTACTTTAAGAATAACTAATATATTATATAATCCATGAATACTTGAAGATGTAAACAATAGAATATTCTATGTGCACATGGTTTGTAATGAACTACAACATCAAAGTTGGATTCTTTTCTGCAGTTTAATTTAAGAACTTAGAAATCTTGAATACTTTCCTCTTGCTGGGTGACTAGTAAAGTTACCCTAAGGGGGCGCTATTTAAGGACCGTATTAAGGTCGTTCCCCAAGCCTAGTAACGTAAGCCCTACTTAGGGTTCTCCGGCTTGTTCCTTTTCCTCGATACCTACGACCTACTACGCATGCAAGAAGTTTGGATTCTCGATGGCGTTGTTTTCTTTGTATCCTCTGTACAGGGCATTCGGGGGCGCGCGCACATACACACGGAGACCACGGACAGAGCGCAAGGGGAAAGCAAGAGCAATCTAAGTATGGCGAGAATAAGACCAGTTTTCTGTGGCAACTTCGAGGACGATGCACGCCAGTCGGAGATCGAGCGCATGTTCACCAGCTACGGGAAGGTGGACCGTGTGGACATGAAGACAGGCACGTTTCTTTTCTCTCTCTCTCTCGTCTTACTTTTGTGCATCGGCTGGTTTTCGACTTTCTTTCTCTCTTCTTGTTTGGTTTTCGTATGATATGTTGCCATCGTTTTTTTGGGAAAGGTCATGTGTGTGTAGGATTTTTTTTTTTCGTGTCGTTTTCTGTCGCCGGAAGATATTCTCGTCAAGAGATTTGCAACGCTGAAGTGGCATTTTGCACTTTTAAAATTAAAAAAAAAAAGAAAGTATTTTTGTCGTTTTCGATCTTGTTTTCCCTTCTTCCTCTAGATGCTAGTTGGATGTGGAGTGTACCTGTTTTAGAATCTTCGTTACGGGATTACTGAAACAGGAGCAAGGCGGCACATCAACTAGGATAGGCTTTGGAAAGGTGTCTACTGTCTTATTGACCTGTTTTCTGTCTGCATAAGGCCACATTGTGTGACAGCACAACCGGCAAACAATTCAAGTCAGGGTTTGAAGTGTTCCAAGATCATTTTTTGTTTGTGAAAAAGCTGATGGATCCAGAGGTAGGATTCCTTTTAGGAAGTAGAATGGTGCAAGCTGAAGGTGAGGAAATGCTCATGGGATGGTCTCTCCTCAGTGCTGCTTTGGTTCGGAAGTCTCAACGCTCTAGAACATGCTTTCTTTTCCAAGTGTCTGTTGAGTTTTTTGCTAGGTACTGATGGACATAGGTTTTTTACTTTTGTGGAGCAGAAGTAGCTAGCATTAGGATATGTTGTACACTATACTCAAGAATTGGTGTGGCACTGCAGGCATAACATAAAAGAGTGTGGCAACTCTCATGCTGTCATATTGGCCAATGCCTCCTCTATACATGGCTCTTCCTCCCAAACTCCTCGCTTCATTTTCTACAACTCTGAGGACAGCTCTCATGCTTTCATATTGGCCAATGCATCCTCTCTACGTGGCTCTTCATACCAAACACCTGGCTTCATTTTCTACAAGTCTGAGAACATCAATTGTCCAACAACAACCTGCTGAAGGCATCTCGCATCTTCCTGTTGTCATCAGACCATCAGCCTTTATCATGCCATGTGTGACCATCCTCATCATGGTGCTTGTGGCATCATCCTTGCCATTGACATCATCTTCTCATGCGTGCGTGCAAGGCCTGACCATCTAAATTGTTATCACTGAAGAGAGCTGTCTACCGAGCTTCTGCATTGTTCATGTCAGGAGTCAGGACCTCTGTCTGTCAGCATGCACGGTTCTGTAGATTATTCTCTTGCCCAGACTGAAAGACCAGCAACATCATTCGTGCAAACTTTGGTTGATCTCTTGTCTCATGTCAAGAGTTTACACCTCACTGCCTTGCTAGGACATCATTCTTGACATTCATGCCACGTTCTTCCTGATATTTTGCAGCAACACTCAACCTTTGGTTGCCAGGTGTTGTCTACCAAGTTTCCATTTCATTTTGGTCAAATTAATTGATTTTTAGACATTTGAATAAGATCTTTGTTGCTTAACCTGAATTGTGGGAGTTATAGCAATGTCATTGTAGGGAATTATTCTAATTCTACATTGATAGGGGTCTTCTGAGTCAAATACTCAGAGAAAAGCCTAACTGTTGGGATGCTTTTGTCCAAGCTGGCATTGCAACAACGAACTTGCCATCTTTGGAGTTCTTGGTTTCACAGCATGCTTATAGTTCTGCTGCAAATGCTTCCATTTTTGAGCAGGTTTCGCATTTGTGTACATGGATGATGAGCGAGATGCAGAGGATGCCATCAAGGGTTTGGACAACATAGAGTTTGGAAGGCAGCGCTGTCGGCTGTGTGTTGAGTGGGCAAAGGTTTGTGGACTTACTCTATTTGTTTAGTGTTAAGCGTAATCTCAGTCGAATCTTCTGGGAAAGTTGGTCAAAACTGAATTTGCAAATTAATTTATGAAATTTCTAATTTGCATGGGTTTGTTGTTGTGGAATGATCTATGACTTATGGGGAGCTGACAAGTCAATGGGTAGTTTGAGCTTGTCAATGCTATTTAACAGTCATGTGTGTCACCTGTGGTGTTTTGTCTTTGACCCTTTATTACTTCCTCCAGCATCTCCAGGTTTAGCCAATGGTAGATTTTGAAATCCTCTACCAAGCTGAACAGAACTGTTCATTGCAAATTGAACAGCAATAATTAACTGATGCCCCACTGTCTGGGAGAAGGGACAATGAATGTGATTGCTCATGAGTGATGGTTATGCGAAGAAGGATGTGTAGCAACCTGTTCAGATTGGCATTTTTGCAGCAAGGTGATGGTGCAGTATGTCAACGGGAAGATGCCTGCAGGAGCATCATGAAGCATAGGCCCACCAAGACATTGTTTGTGGTGAACTTTGATCCTATAGAAACTCGTGTCCGTGATCTAGAGTGTCACTTTGAGCCTTATGGGAAGCTGGTGCGTGTTCACATTCACAAGAACTTTGGTTTTGTCCAATATGAGACACAGGAGGAAGCTACTAAAGCCTTGGAGAGCACCAATATGAGGTGAGTCCCTCAACATGGAGTATGTAGCCCAATTGTTTGGGCCTGCACTTCAGCAACTCTGGTTATTGTATGCAATGCTGGATATCCAGTCTATGAATGACAACCTGCATCACTTGACTATCTTTTGTACTATCCTTTTGTTCTGTTATCCCTTGACTTCATTGCTGGATCTTATCTGAACTTTTTTTCATTGTCATACAGCAAGGTGATGGACAGGGCCATATCTGTTGAATATGCAGCTCGTGAAGATGGTGATCCTCCAATCAGGGGTGGCTGAGGCTTGAGTCCAAGTTGTCATGGAGGTGGAAGAGGAGGTGCAACAAGGGGTAGCCCTGATTATAGTTGGGCACGGAGCCCTCCTCGTGGTGGTGGCTGTAACCACAGGTAAATCCTGTAAATTCTCTCTCAATGAATGGCTACCAACTATAGATACACTCAGAATGGATGTCTGGTGCTGCTTTGAGTGAATGTACAGCATACCACATGGTGCTAATGACAATTCTTGAGCTTTTCCCTTTAAATTCCCTCTCCATATGGGGTATCGTGCTCTGTTGTGAGTTACCAATGATTGCTTGCTGGGTGTCAAATCCCTTATCCTGTGCAACTTCTCAGTCCTCTGAATGCCAATTAGTAACTTGGGGTTTGCTCTTTTGCAGCCGATCACCACCCCATTGCTATCGGAGCCGCTCTCCTGATTACCGTCCCTACAATGGCCGTTAGCTGCAAGAGCAACCTTCTGTCGTTTGGAGTTTTTCCTTCCCTGCTTTCAGCTAAAGCACAAGGACAAGAACAACAATTGATCTGTGAATGTAATGCAGTGACCTGTCTGATAGGCATAGTGAAGACGGGCTCTTAGCAGGTCTATACATATGCTTTCAGATTTTGAAGGCCACATGTACAAGTCCAACTGTTTCACTAAAAACCTTTATAGTGAATACTGGTACTCAGAACCCCTACATTTGGTGTGCACAGCAAGCTTCCTATATTGTCAATGAGGAGTATGATGATGGTCAGGACTGGGGAACCATCCTCTGATGATCTAATGTCCAGGCACTCTCCCTGAAGTTATGAACTTTATTTGAAAGGAATGTGTTATATAAATACTTTTGCCAGATCATGAACTTGATTGTGATGAAGAGTTTGTGATCCTTGTTACCTGCTTGTCATGTGAGCCACAAGATGATTGCTTTGCCACTGTGATACTTGATGTGTAGGAATCCTATGTAACTGTATGACTTGTTCCATGTATGCTACTGTTATGAAGTCGCCTTTGCTAGCAAATTACATCTGGCTTCAATTGGCTATTACAATCGAGGTGCTAGACTCTACCATCAACCTTGCTATTATCTCAGTACTACAGTATTTTTAAAGTAGGGGGCATAAGAGACTTGTCACTGTGTACCTTCAAAACAATTCCAGATGTTAGAACGGTTGTATTTGCAAAGGTCCATGGTAAACTCTGTCTTGAGAATGTCCAAGGTGTCTAACAGTTCAGAAATTGGCAAGTAGGATGAACAGGTGACTGGTTTTGCAGCTTGGCAGGAGATCACTACACTTTGTTGTGGCTCCAAAGGCCTCAAGGCATGAAGTTCTAGATTGGGAAAAGCTATTCAGGTTGGTGCCTGTCTTACATCTGGAATTTTGGAATATAATGGCCAAGTAATCATCAACTAAATCTACACTGTGCATAGAGTTGAGAGTTGAGATATGTTTCTGTTGCACCCTGTTGTATATAATGCATATCCAATTCTACTGGAGTTCATACATTAAGCTGCACCAGTGCCTGTGTCTTTATATGCTTGTTTCAGTGCTTCCAAGGATCAAAGCATGGCTGTTGTGGTTGAATTCAATTTTTCTAGTACAGCATTGCTGAGGCTCATAATGTGTTTGCATGAAAACAAGCTAACATGTATTGAGATGAGCGGATTGTAGGGAATGATGGTGCCTGCAACTTGAGGAAATTTGGCAAACCTAGACTCAGGTTGACAGGTAGAAAAATTCAGTAGTGCACCTTGTGGAATAAAGAACAGGTAAAGTGTCGAGTTTGTGATCCTCAGCTACTTTCTCCTCATTCATGGAATAATTCTTTACTCACTTTTGAGCTTTCAGCTGCTAATCTTAGATAAATTCTGAAGACATTTCATAGCTCTTCATCTGGTTTCTGTACCAGATTATGAAGCTTAAGTGGGGTTTAAGGGAGTGCTAAAGGAGCTCATCAAGAAGGATGGAGATGATGAAAAGGGCTTGCAGATGATTGATCACCCATGCATATTTCATTGCAAGCTCCTGGAAAATAGCTTCTTTGAAGCAATTCCAGGAGTTGCACAATTGAATTAGTTTAATTTGTATGAGCATGCCTATCAACAGGCCATGCTTTACAATTTTACTCTACCTTGTGTAAATTGTTCTCTCCTCTTCACTCTCTGTCTTTCCCTCATCAGTGCCTGTATGTACAGAGAGAAGCTAAATTGCATTCTCTCTCTCTCTCTCTCTATCTGTGATTTCTGTCACTGAAATCTGTGCAGTGTCGTAGCTAGCCTGTGAGAGTGCACAGGCCGTGCCATGAAGCCAGGAAGCACCCATTATTGAGGAGCAGAAACCTGAACCCAGATGGATGGACCAGGAATGCCCTGATTGACAGCAAAGAGCATGTAGTAAGCAGGTGGGGCTAGTTGGGGAGTGGTGGGAGCTGTGGCAGTAATGGTGTAGGTGTTGTTTGCTACTGGTACATAAGCAGTGGTAGCTAAGTTGAGGAGACGCTGACCCTGACCAAAAGAGTGGGTCACAAATGGAGCACTCACTAGGTTGAGCTCGATCCAAGCTACTGGGGTTAATGGGACTGTGAAAGTGATGGTGAAGTTTGTGTTGTAGAAGATTTGTGCAGGTGATGCAGTGATGGTGCATCTCAAAAGATCCTGAGCAGGTGCAAGGTAAGGAGGTGAGAAGGCATCAAGCCTCAGCTCTGTTGGAAACTCTCCACTAAATGTATAGAATTGGTGTGTATTACTCCCTGCACAAAGAATTCGACCATCCTGCAAAATAATGAAACAGTCAATAACTGCACCATGTTTCTTAGTTAGATCATAGACAATACCTGGCCAATCTCACCCAAGACTTGAGGATGTCAGTCAGGTAAAGGCTATCTTTCAAGACAATGAATTTCAGAGATTTTGCGAGATTCATTATGGTGATCCAGCATTGACACAATTTGAACCCTGCATGATGTGCATAGGGGTTTGATCAGACACTCACAGGAAGGAGATTGGCTGTTGAGTGATACACACGGGGAATGGTTGTGGGTGCCAATGGTGCAAACCGCAATCCTGGGGCAGCATTAGAACTGTATAACACGGGGTTGAGTGCAGCGTTGGTTGCATGACCCCATCCCTGTGAACCTACAATACAGTTTGTCTTGAAGCGTGAGTTCCAGGAACCTTTTGGAGGTGTAAGATCTAGGCAACTTTGTTGTTACAAATCTCAACTCCCAGGAGTCGGAGGCTGGGTATGTCTTATGGTTGCAATGACTCAATGCAAGTACAAGGTTCTTGCAGAAACCCAGCTGGATTTGAATTCACAACTACTACTACCTAAATGGCTGTGAGCCCTAGCCCTCTTTCCTTTAGTCTTGATGCTGAGAACTTCAATAGATTTCTTGAGGAAAGAGAAGAGATAGGGAGATGGTACAAATCTAGACTCCTGGGAGTCTGGAAAAGGGTATGTCTTACGGTTGTGATGACTCAATGTGAGCAAAAGATTCTTGCAGAACCCAGCTGGATTCGAATCCACAACTAATACCCAAATGGCTGTGAGCGCTAACCCTCATTCCTTTAGTCTTGATGTCGAGAACCTCAATCGATTTCTTGGGGAAAGAGAGGAGATAAGGAGATGCATGATCTATGTGCTCCAAGTTTTCTTAACAATGCATGGGAAATGTATAGTAATATGTACCTGCTTGGGCGCCATTGATGATGAGGATGTCTTGGGAAGGAAGAAGGATCATGTCACCCATGCACCGCGGCATCGGCATTGTCTCCATGGCCCAAGCTGGAGAAGGATCAGTCACAGTGATCCGACCACAGGTAGTAGAACAGGGCGCGGTGGTGGTGGAATTCTGGAAAGCACCGTACTGAGCCCCTCCGCACACCAACACCTCCACTACTGAGAACTGGTTTGAAGCCAGCAAGGGCAGCATCACGGCCGAGCCAGCTGATGGATAGTTTCGAGGCTCTCCTGGGATGGTGGGGAAAGTCGACACTACAGTGCTGGTGAGGTAATTGTAGATGATCGAGTCCCTGTTTGCAAAGATGTAGAGGGTGCCATCAGGCAGAAGAAAAACGTAAGGGTACAGATTGTCTTCTTCAATGTCATCTGTTGCGCTCAGGAATGGGAGTGCAATTTGTCCTTGTCCATTAGGCGGTAAGTATTCATATGTGAAGACTGCTCGCCCGCCGATGATGATTTGTGTCCCATCCGGCAGTAACTGGTTTGTTGCATACCAGCGACCTACTTGCAATTGCGTTGTTGTCGACTCTACCCAGTCGCAGGTTCCGTCAGCGGGACAGGGTGAAAAAGTCCTGCAGCAGACGATCAAGAAAGTCAAGTGGGGTCTCTCATTCATGAGCAACAAGTTCTTCCTTCGTAGATCGACTGAATCTGGATAAAACTGTTCAAGTCCTCAGGGTCGAATCCGGTGAAGTTCTTGTCTAAGTCGAGGATCTTGTTGAGTGGAAACTCCGTCCAGATTGGACATGGTCCAAGATGCTGTACTGCTCTTTGACAAGCAGTTTAAAAAAAAAAAAAACTGTCTGTCGAGCTACATGAAGGAGCGGAGTCCTCAAGGAGGACCTAGTGATCTTGAGAATCCACAAAAATTCCAATGATTCAACTAGATACGATTCAGGCCAGCTTCATCATGTAGTTGGAATATTCTGATACCACATGATGGCGGCCTTCGAATTACGCACCTGACTACTTTGGTTCCGTCGAAGTCTCCACCCGTCTGGATGAGGGTGCCATCGGGAGCGAACTGTCCCGAGGAGCACCATGTGTCTGTGAGGATAGTGAGAGGCCGCACCGTGTTGGTGGCTGGATCGAAGAGCACTGAGTGTGCAGTGCAATCGTGCTTTAGGGTGAGGTCGTTAGGGTCGTTTCTGCAGGCACCATCTGAACATGACCGACCAGGTACGTTTCATTATCAAAAAAACCCACCGCTCAGTTTCCCCAAGATTCCTGAATGCTCAAACCGATAGAGGCAAAATCCGCGATACATAGTAGACCCACAAAATCTGGTAGGCTTTTTCGGCCAAATAGCTAGAGACACAAATGCTCACTGATGGCTCTTGTAATGCTTCCCAATGCAATGCACGACCTCAGGTAATTTCCCCTCAAGAGAGACATGTCGTAGTGTTACTCTTTCAGGATGGTTGTTAGCTCTGAACATGGATTGCGTTCGAATCTTTACAAGATCATCTCAAGTGAGGGCAGTTACGATTGTCGATCGACTACTAAGATAATGTTGAAAAATGTGTGTTATACTAAGTTGTTTCTAATGTATCAATCTAGCATTTGAATAAGCTTGAACGTAATCCAATAAATATAAATCGTAAAACTCCAACACAAGAATTTCTTGTGTTCTCAAATGTTATAACGATTTGAAGAACCCATTGGAGAGATCAATGAAATGACCTGAAATTCTGAACAAGTACTAATGCCAGCCCAAGACAATCTGAGCTTTGGGGTTCATGAAGTACCTACTTGCCAATGGGATTTGGGACGCTCCGATATCTGTTCTGTCCAGCAGCACGACTGTGTTGTAGTGCGTGACCGCTGTGTGCATCGACGCAATTCCGGCGTTTTGCAGCAGAATCTCCCAGGTACCAGGTAGGCCAGTTTGGCCATTCACTCCTGAGCCCACTAAACACATGAGGAATGCGGCCAAAGCCGCGACTACAAGTGCCAGTTCTGGTACGCGTATGTTGATCCGCCTACAACTCGATCTCCTCAGCTGTTGAACTGAAGCTAATCTAATCATCTGCAAGTGCTTATAGCTTGCATCATCAGATTCTTCTTCTCTTCTAATCCTAGTCCTACTGGTGTGGCAAGCTCCACAAATCCTCATCTAGTGTTCAAAGGGGATTCGAGCTCCCACTCAAAGAGAAAAAGCTTCTACAAACGTGATCAGCAAGCTGCTTTTCAGACGAATTTAACAGTGGATTCATAAGACTAGCTGCATCGAAGACTACAGAATGCAAGCCAACTCAACACATGGAGACTCGGCAACAATCAGCTACAGAGAGTATAATGTATAACCAGCTCAAAAAACACATGTTGTTGAGATAACTTTCTTCTAAATCGTTGCGAAATCAGAGATAAGAGTACGAGTTTTGGAATCAAGTTTGCAAAGCAGCTTGTAGAGCTGGGAAAGCAAAAAAACAAATCTCCAAGCTGCTCATGATGATACTAGGATCATACTAGCTAAAAGAAGCGAGCAGCAGCAGAGGGGAAGAAAAAAAAGCCGCAGCTGCAAAGGTGCTTATTATCTATTAGAAAGTCTATAACTCTGCATCTAGCTATGTTGCAGTAAGTACTCTCGCGATGAGCTTGCTTTCGTCAGATACTGAGAGATGCTGCTGCAGCCAAACCAACAAAACAAGGACAACGACAACAAGAGAAATTGATGATGGAGTATTGGGAGGGGGAGAGAGCAGGTGGGGGAGAAAGAGACAATCCATGGATCAAAACTTTTTGGAAAAAAAAAAAACCACACACACACACACACATTCACACACACAACACAAATCTGTTGCAAAATTCTAAAAATGGATTTCCGCGACAGACAGCTGCACGTTCTTGGAAAGCAGCTGAAAGAAAGCTGCAGAAACGGTAAAACAAAACGCCCGGCGCCCACTCTCTCGCCACGACATTGAACAGCCCTGACTCGGCCAACGCATGCACACGCAGTGAAGCGAATCACTCAATTCTTCTGCGCTTTACCTACTTACTGACAACAGAAGTCTATTTTTTTTTTCCTTACTGGGGGTCTTTTCTACTTGTGAGTATAACTGTCAGAGTGAACCAGCAGCCACCAGCTCATGGCCATGCAGGTTAGATGGATGGTGTGTGGACTGGAGGCTTTTTTCATTGTATTCCTGTCCCATAGCTCAACAAGTTCATCACCTATGGACTAACTACTAACCATCCACATGCATCTATCTATCTATCTATCTACCTATCTTAAGCACCTCTACTATTCACAATACCTTGCATTTTCTTGCCGGTTATTGGAATGGTTAACTGTTCCTTGTGAGAATTGAGGTGTTCTCTTTTAGTCCATGTAGAGAGCAATTGTGAAATCTTCATCCACGTGGTGATGGGTTATGAAATCATTGGGCTAGTGAGAGCCCAAGGTGGTACTTTGTGCTAAACTATTATGTTACTAGTGAAACAGAAGTGGAAGGTTATGGGTTGTAACTTGTGACCTGGTAGCCAATTGAAGCATTGAGACTCTCACAAGGGATAGTTGTATAATTACCACTAACCATCTACCTACCTAGTAGCCACCAAGCTGTGCCTTACTTACCCACCTAAGTAGTGATCACTTACATCCGCTACCTTCTTACCTATGCTACTTACTCATGACTTTCATAGGTAGGTACTTTATCTAGGTATAGTTAAGGAGAAGGTTGGAGGGTTCACAGGATAGTAAAAAATGTTATCTTACTTCCTTTACTTTGGACTTTTTTCACTTGTACACATCTTGACATCTTCACCTCAAAGAAGTGCAAGTTATTTTACTTCTTTTTACCCGGGACTTGTCTACTTTATACACCTGTTTACAACTTCACCTACAAGGAGTGCAAGTAAATTTACTTCCTTACATGGTACTCTTACCTTTATAAGGTTTCCTTCTAAGTTGGAGGGCACCTTAAAAAGGGAAGATTCCCTCCACTTTGAGGTTTACATCTTCTGTTTTTAGCAGGGTTCTTGCACTTCATAAGTTGCTTGTCAGTTCTTTACATAGGTTGAGGCCCTCAGATGGGTGTATCCTGATGCAAAATTCACCCTTGGCTCAGCCTCGGGCATACTCTTTATCTACTATAAAGGAAGGTAGTTTGTTTTGTAGTTATGAGATCCACGAAACCAGGATGCTTCAGATTGTGTTCTTGGTGTCTTTGAAAGATCTTGACAAGGAGGGGTGCGCAAGCTTGGTTCCATAGTGTTTGGACTTGCGGTGCAAAAGTTCTTTAATATTGAATGATTTCTTCACTGAAAATTAAATTAAATCATAGCTGAAAATTTAGAAGGAATTGGAATGTGCCTTTGGTGTTCTTGGAAAGATCTTGAACAGGATTTAATGGGATTTATTTGGTAAGATTTGGATTCAGAATGTGGGAGATATTGATTTTAAAGTGATTTCTGCCACTGAAAATTCAAATAAATTCCAAAAACCAGGTTTTGGAAGGAAAAAAAGTTGAGAATGTGGTAACACTTGAAGGCTTACCTTTCTATTCAAGCATGATTTCCTTTCATATTTGGCTGTTCAAAAAATCTATACATACATTGCAAAACAACATTCATATGTTGAGTTTCCCTATTTTGTAATGGGCTCACCACTGGGGCCAAATGGCACAGGTCAAACTAGTTCTGGTAATGAACTCATCTTCAGGCATTACCTACCACTTTTTTAGTTATCCACCTGTTCCCAACTGCACTTAAGGTATGTCCTCTCGTGACTCTCCTTTTTGTTTCACCTCTTTTCATCTCCTGCTTTTAAAACTCTTGTCTGATTGTGACACTCATTTGGGCGTTACTAGTTAGGCTACCACATCCCAGCTTTTACATTGAATATTATGAGATGGTAAACTTCCAAACTTTATTCATATCAGGCAGACGTGTAGAGAAACAGAACTAATAGTTCTCCACACAGTACATTATATAGTTGTTCACTTGGTATATCCCCATATCCTAAGGACACCTTTCAAATTATTTGTTGGTGCATGTTAGAGATTAACTTAATTCCATGAGTTTAAGTATTATTTCTTGGTATATTGGATCCCTCAAAACAGAATACTTTTTCTTTTAATCCACCAAGTGCTGCAGAACTTAAATATATATTTTTCTTCTTTGCTTAATGTTTTGCCATCAGCCTTTTCTTGATCAAAAGATTCTAGATGGTAGTGTGGTACAAAATGACTATCCTTCAATTGGTGGGTTGTTTGTCCCCACCAAGTAGTGTTCATGTTAGTAGGAATAGAACACTTTCAACCTAAAGTAGTTTGCATTCTTCCTCATTCCATGTGTTAAGCAAAATACAGATGTTTCATATCTAGTGCACAATCCATAGTTTCATTAATGAGCCAGCTCATAACATTGAAATCCCCTGAATTGCATCCCATTGCAAACAAGTTCAGGCAATTGTTCAAATTCCAGACGTGGCCTAGACAATTGCAGCTCTTTACTGTTTGTAAGGACATTTAAAGCTCACCACATTCAGTCGAAAATGCATCATAAGTGGTAGTTGATGTTAGTTTGACATGGTTACATAAAAAAAGATTCTCAAAACCTTTTCAAATGGTTACCACAATTTGTGACAAAGATCACATGAGCCACAAATCTTAGCTCAAGAATATGAATGGTTATGTCCAGACCCGCCAAAACCAGGTCACCTAGCAAACTAACTGGAGTAGTGAGACTCCCTAAAACCTGAATCCTGTAGCAATGTAATTTGGGTAGTGAGACCTCAAGAACTCAAACTGCTAGCTATGGAATTAGGGCTAAAAAGAGGTGGCCCAAAAAAGACTGTTGAGATAAAAAGTCAGCCCAAAACCTTATGTCACTAAAAATACAGCAAAAAAAGTTCTACTTGCTTGCTCACCAATCCACAGCAAGAACTTCGAGAATGATGCAGAACCACACTTTTTCTCCTTACTTTCTTTGAAGCCCAAAATGTAAAAGTGAAAGTAATGGTACTTCCAGAAATAAACACCTCAGGTGTACATATCATTCTCTTCTTTGACCCTACTGGGGAGAGTTGCAGAACCAACAATGCAGCCGCCTGACTAGTGTTTGGGGGCTTTCCGATATTGCAATATAAAGGTTTTGAAAGACAAGAGAGAGAGAGAGAGAGAGTCCATCTACCCAATTGCCAGCAGAGGATCATTAAAAACAATGTGGTGGTGATGGGTGAAACCCCCATGGCTCATGTGCTAATCACATGAGATTCATGGTTTTGCATTTTGTTCCTTTCTCCTAGATAGTAATCAATGACTGCACACAATGACGGCGTATTCCCATACTTAGAGCTCATGAGTTTGTTTCACTCTCTAGGATGCTGCAGAGAATGGGCCCTTCCTTACTTGTCATTACTTATTTCTGATTTGTTTGGTTATGCAAAGTCTAACAGTGTGGACCAATTCTCAACCCTGCGCCCCTCCCTCCCCAATCCTTCCCTCCTCCATTAGACTAGTAGGTAATTGTCTGAAGTTGTAGGCACACTTGTGTGTGTTTCTCTTGTTATTAGTTCCTTTTGTGTGGTTTTTGCCTTGTCAATTTAGCACTTTATAATACAGTTATAATAGACCGTGATTAATAACGACTTATGAAAGTGGTAGTAAGTATTTGACAATGAGAACATCACAACACTTTTACCAAAAGTCCTTGGATCTTTATTATCGATAAACCATCCATGAACAGAATAATAGAGTATGAGCTGCAAGCTGTATGGAGTGTTAAGACAATGGTTGAATTTCATTTATTATCTTTTTGTCAGGTATCAAAGGAAAAAAAATGACACTGCATGGAAATTTTTAAATGCCCCAAAGAGTTTTTATGCACTGCAATGTGAGCTCTAAATACACTAGAAAATCCCAAGGAGCTCTTTACAACCAAAAACAAACTTGCAATCTGGGTACAGAGAAGAAGAGACATCATTGCAGGGTAATTAATCAACCCCATTAATATCCATTTTCAAGTTTCTTGTTCAAATGAAGAAGGAAAAAAAAGATGAGCTGAGGAAATCTCAAAGCCCCCTACCAACAAAATGTAAGAAGTTTTCATGGCAAAAAGTGCATCCCAATTTTCAAGGCAAGATTTGCTTTCAGTGCACTCCAAGCTTCCCACAATCCCAAGTTTAGTTGGCTGTCTTCACTTGTGAATTTTGACCTTCACAATACCCCTAGGGTTGTCCATGTCAAAGTTGTAAGCAAGTTCATGAACAATAGAGAAGAGGTTGAATATGAAAGGCACCTCAGTGATGGGTTCCTAAGTCAAATTGAGCCTCACATGCCGCCCACCCACACAAACTTCTCACAAGCTGTGCCATCCCATGGAGTCAACCCGGCTTCAAATACCAAGGGTTGCTTGTAGCAGAGCTAGAATTTGACGGATTGAGCCTTAAGTTTTGGGAATGGGCTGTACCAGTATTGAGCTTCAAATTTGGGGGCGGAAGGAGGGGCAACATTATAACTATCACTTTCTATGAAATTGTGCATCCAAGGGGACTTGCATTATCTTATATCACCTAGTTGAAGAAAGATTTGAAGGAATAAAAAAAGATTTGAGAAAGTTGAACATTTTACAAAATTTTAGGTCCTTCCCATTTCCAGACTTGGAACAATTCTGTAGCTAGTGTGATTAGGAACGTGGTCGATTCTGCAACGAAGACACAAGGTGAAACCTAATAACTTTAGCAAGTCTTATAGGTGACTATGGACAAATATCAAATCACATAGAACAACACACATCTATGGCCAGTCCACGTCTTCTAACCCTAAAATGAAATTTGGGTCTGAAATTTTTTATTTGGGGGATTTCAAAAAACAATTTAGAGTGAGCTTTGTAAAGGATAAAATTTCATCCATGATAAGAAATCCCCAGATAGTGAAAACTAGGCAAGTCAAATTTGGTCGGTGTACTTTTTGCCTACAATAACAATATGGAATGGCTGCCATTCTTAGGAGTTATGTGTGGGCCAAGAGCTCAATCTCAGGTGACAACATAGTAAAGCCCAGACTTTCCTTTTGCATTCCTTTTGATTGGAAGCTCCAAGAGGGCAAAAAACTCACAAAAGCTAATAACTACTTCAAAGTTCATTGTGACAAATCTGAAATTCTTTTGCTTTTTTTTCCCTTTTACCTCTCTTGGGTAGTTTTTGCTTCCATTTATGCTGTAGTAAAATATGTAGTTCGAGTACACCAATACACCTTGGGTAAACCAGCACACCCCTTGGAACCATGGTAAAAATCCCAAAATCCATCTAAATATTTCTAGATATTACAAATATATCCCTTGCTTATACTAAATTAGGGTCTCTGAGTTCAAATCTAACATTTTTTGGGCTTAATATGGCCACTAAGAGGCCTCACTCAAAAAGGTGAAGGTACCAACGCGGGTTCACCGTGGCCCACAATTACAGCTCAGGTACTTACAGATAGTCCATGCTAAGGTAATGCAGAGTTACTGTTGACGTGGCAGTTCCAGAGTGGTTAGATCTCAGAAAAGCCAACGATCCCAAAAGAACCTTAATTGGATACCACGTGGCACCCCATGATTGTCGGTTGCAGCTGTTGATGTCCTCCTCGTATCATGGGATTTTAAAAAAAAATGTTTAAAATAGAGACGGAAACGGCTACTTGCTTATTTTATTAAGGAAACAAACTTCTGAAATTTTCCCCCTTCTCAACGACCATTGGGTTTTTTTTTTTTTTTAATTTTTGATTTGGGGGTGTTTTTGCGTGATTTTGGGCTTGTTTTGCTTTGTGGGACCCTTTCAGTCACCTATCTGTAGATAGCTTTAGATAGCTTTACTCTTCAGCTGTCACCCCTCCCCACCACCCCAACCCCCATTAAGTAGCCCATAATTATGCGTGTGAAATACGTATCCAGCCACAATTATTGAGTTGGAGAATACCATCTATTTTTTTTGGTAAACATTAACTTGTTTGGCAATAACCCTAAGAATACTTCTAAATGATAGAAAACTTTCACTCCCAAAGAGAGCTACAAGATGATAGTGTAAGGTTTGTGTTTGTGTTTGTTCCTTAGCTATGGACATTTGTTTTTTGTTGCATCGGCTGAAAATATCCAACAAAATTATGCTTCAGCTGCACATTGAGTTAGAACTTGCAAGGATGGGATTTATGACCTACATTTTGATTTGCCAAATTTGATTATGTTAACGTAAAACAAAGAAAAGGATTTTTCTTCACCTTTCTTGGGATATATGGTTCCGCAACAATGGAATGAATGAGTTATAAATGCTATTTTGGACCTTGGGGGGGAAATTGTTTTGGATTTTTGCTTGCTCCCAAGGTGTTCCTCAACATGTTTGCAATATTGCCTTGCTTTATCCCACATCCTTTGCCTTAAGTTCTACTCTTGTAATCTATATAACACAAGCCCAAAAGAATAGACTAATATATATGTGTTTTGGGTCTGTCCAAAACTTGATTAAATTTGTTTTTTGTGATGAGCCAATCAATATTGCAAGAAAAAGAAAAAGAAAGAAAAAACAAACTTTGGAGGCCTCTACAACTAATTAATGTGACTCACACATATGGATAACGTGGTTATTATCCAATGGATACATGTTGGGTTTAGGGTTCCATAATTTAGGGAACCAGTTGCCCAAGCAATAAACAACATCTTCATGGATGTTGCCCACTTACCCCAAGCTTTGTATATTTGGACCATATACATAGCTCTGGCAAAAGGTAAGTTTCCTCAAGGGACATTGACATGTGCTGTCATTGCATCTAGGGAAGTTCATTTTCTATATATACTTCAGCAATAATTGGTGTTCACTCTTTCAAAACATTGGACCCAAGGTTTTAGATACATACAAGGTAGGCCCGGCTTGCAAATGGGAAAGACAACATATTACAAATTGGCATTGAAGGGACGGGAAAAAAATTATGGTTTTCTTTTTTGGGAAGGATTTGTGTTTGGATATGACTTCAACTATTCAAGGTGGGAATTTTAAGTGCTTGCCCAAAAGAAAAAGAAAATTTTCTACAACATGGTTATAGCTAGGCACATAGTTGCCTGCAAAATGGAGTTTGTGAATGATTTGAATTCTCCAGCCCCAACCTATTTTCCACAGTAAATTTTGCGAACTTGTAGGAAATGAAATCAAGTGCACAACCAGTTTATTATGAAAGAAAGAAATTGTCTAGAAAGCCTTTGTTGCTCTTAATGTGTAGCATTTTGAACTTGGATACTTGGATTTCATCAAAATATAACAATATATGGGTCATAACCAGGTGGTTCTCACTTTTTCTAAGACTTGCTGAGTGTTGTTCTTGCAATTTCAAAGAACTAGCTCGGTTAGTGTGGCCAATTGTAATTTCGAATACATGTTATCATTGGATTTGGCAGATTACTGTGGAGTCTGGACCATTCTATTTCCGAATAGAGGAACATTAAAACCTACAAGAATTTTTTAAGTGTAATTTGCAGGAACCTTACAGAGCAAATTTTGTTGTCTGCAAAAGGTGAGCCTTCAATCAGCACAAAATGACCATAGGAGCGGGTATTTCGCTTTTGGAAATGGTCACCCTCTTTTTTTCCCCCTTTTTTGCTGTGATACCTCCAGGTATCACATGAAAAAAATGAAAAAATAAAAATAAAAATTTGTTGTAGGTTTTTACTCTGGGTAATGCGCTAGGGGCAAGGTGTTCCTCATGTAAGCACCAACTGGATTTACACCTACAGGTAATGTGGGTGTTACTTATGAACTTTTGAAAGTAGTTCATATTCTGATGAGGAGGGTATGTAAGATGGCTGCTCAAATGCAGGGGCTGATAATTGGAGTAAGTCTCTCTGAGAAAATTGGAAGGAATCTCAGAAGAGACATATGTACCTGTGGAAATTGGGATGAATTTCAGAATATTAAACATATAGCCTATATATGTATATTTTTATGTTGAAGACTATTGTGGAACCATGGTCCTTTGGGAGTTCTATAATTCATCATCTGGAAAAACACTAGCCTGGTGCATTTTCCCAAGTCCTCAGATCAGAGGTGAGCGAAGTAAGAAATGGGGCAATAATGCTAATCAGTGCACAAGTACAGATGTACCACCTGAGCACCTTGTAAAACAGCAACTCTGTGAAGAAGATTTAGAGTTGCTTTGAACATCACTCAGCAATCAGCGTCTAGTCAGCTTGCTTTTTGTGCACTGGCTATGTGTCAGGTGACAAAAAGAGTCAGTATATAGGAGTAGGTATTTGGTTGTAAGCTTTTCAATAGAACAAGGCACTATTCATAGGCATTACAAAGCAAGTGGACCAAAGTGCTTTTGAACCTGAATAAAAGCTTTCATTGTAGTCCGACGTCCTTTGCTCCAGGCATAGAAATCACAAGTGAATAGCCCCCCCAAGAGGCACCCAAACAGAAAATCAAATACATTTATGCAGGAGCTCTTTGTTCATTTGCAATGGAGCTACATCAGATCCTTGTCATCTGCACTGTCTGGAGAAAGATCACCCATGATCTGAATAAGCAATTAATTAATGTTACAATCTTCTAGAGAATTGTGTTTTGGTGTTTGGGGGTGTTATGTTTTCTCCACAAAACTTTCCCATACTCTTATACTTCTAACTATATATTGAAAATCTAAGCAGGGTTTTAGCACACTCCCTCAATGTGAATGGATGAGTTGAGATGAAGGGGATCTGAGATTGGCAGTATATCAAGCCAAACATACCTAGATCCAGAAGAGGAGCTTGACCTTCAAAGGGTTGTGAAACAAAAGATGGTAATCCAACCTTGGAGCAACTAACGCATATCTCCAATAATGATACCTGATAGGTCCTTATGTGTATATCAGATTCTTGCACTCAGATTTCAGATTTCCCCTTTCTTGTGCCTAGATTGGGTCACTAGGAACTAAAGAATGAGAGGAAGCCAGGGGTGTGGAAATGGGATAAACTATGTTCTTGGCTCCAGATGCGATAAAATCACTGGAACTTATACAGATTCTGCTAAGGTGCTTTGAAATCAAAGTTGAATGTGACATGGGACTTCATTCTCATGGATCGGCTATCATCAATTTGGATTACCTACAGCCTGATTCTTGAACAAATGTTCTTGTCTGCTGGAGTATGAACTCAACTCCACTGTGGTATTCCTAAAACTTCGCAGATTGGAACTGTAAGAGGCAGGCATACCATCATAACTTCCTCTTGATGAGGATGGATAGCACCTGCCTACAAGGCTGCTATCTCATGTCTCCCTCAACCCACTCTGCTCCTCAAATGATTAATAACCTATCCCCATCAAACTTGATCCCAGTTGCACCACTGGATTCTCTCCACAACCAACTGCCATACACCAAATAAAAGGAAAGGACACAAAACACAGGGCTAGTCCAAAGCTTTGCATTAAAATCTGAGATTTTGTGCACTGGCAAGTTGGATTGGTAGATGTCAACGTACTCACCACCAAATCCAAGAACCATTAGCTTGTCCTGATTGCAGGCCACCATAGGGCTCCATTGACTTCTGGGCAAAGGTATGCTCACAAATGCCAAAGCTATGTCACTTGTGGAAGAGGTGGAAAGCAGTTGGGGGGCCTCCCACCTAAATGTTTGCATAGCTAAAACCCATCTGCAGAGACGTACAATAGATTGGAAGCATGCTCATGAGTAGCTATGAGCAGGTAGCCTTTGGTACCATGTGCAGATATTGGACCCTTGATCTCCAGTTTTCACTTTGTCCTTGCATGGCATTCAAAGTGAAGTGTGTTACCTGACAGTGCAGCTTAAACAAGGGTCCTCCTCCCTTCAGTGAGACCATAAGCTCTAGAACACCTTGCTGAATCAAATGCAGAAGGAACAACAGTAGAGCTATTGAGGCCTGCACAGGGACTGCTACATACAATTATACTATGCAGATCAAGAGACCCAGCTCTAGATGTTGTCAGAAACATCAATCACTATGTGTTTAGTGATTGCAGGAAGACCAGAGGGTGACTTGGTGAAATGCTTGCAGTCTGCCTGCACTGTCTTACAAGTATTTAGTGCAACCTGCCAACTTTGTACATCTCTGGATTTGTTATGGACTTGCTGGAGACTGCTTCCTGGAAATCAGAATTCAAGCCAAGTCCAGAGGAAGAATCCAGCTCTGGCTCATCTTCAGATGAAGGCATTACATGAAGATTTCCTTCACCTGATGAAGGTGGGACAAGTGAGTGAACATATTCTATAGCCAGGGAATAATAATGGTTATCAGCAATGCAGGCTTTCTGTGAATCGTCTCCAAAATGTGATGCACCAGCACAGTTCCATCAGAGTGACCTGTGACAAGTAGGGTTTCCTTTTTATTGCAGCAGTGTGAAGGAGAGCATCACAGTGACAGGCTTGATTGACATCGTGGCATAGTCTGCAAGTAAGTCTCTACATGTCAAGAAGATGTAGATTCATCCTGTGACATCACCCACTGCCACATACTGGCTCATGCCTTCTTCACCATCCTGTGGCAGCATGTGAAGACATGATACATCTGCATCAACCTTCATTACTGAAATGAACTGGGAAGTTCTCTGGCCAGGCCATCTTATATTGCCCCACAGGTATGTCCTCATACTCTTGCCTTGAAAACACAGGCTCTTGACTTATTTTGCCAATACCTGGAAGAACACAAACGAAGACTTGCACCTCCTGTCCAGGATTTTGTGGCATGGCTTGACATCAAATCATGTGGGGGTAGTGTCAGATTAAACTCTCTCTTCTTCCAGAATTGTCAATATCATAGGACTCATCAGCATTAGCAGTAGTCTTGAGACTACCTGTGACACTACTTTCTGCAGAACCAACAGAGGTCAATGACCATCACTCAATGGCAATAGCTTTGCTGTGTCAGATTCATCATGTGTCAACTTGTGACTCCCTGTATGATCAACAATGCTTTCATGATCTGATGCCAATGGATGTTCAGGTGCATCCTCCTTATGGAGATCTTAAGTGTCTGGGCTGATGCTAGCCTTTCCAAAGGAAGTCTGCTGTAATCGTATGACAAGTTCACTGAGCTGTTCAAAGTGATCTGTTTTCTTCTCCATCAATCTATGCACTTCTCTTTTAATCCTAATCAATTATCAACGACACACCCCCCTCCCACTTTCTCATCGGGTTCTGTTTCAGGGCTCATGTGTCATACAGTGCCAAGATTGAAAAAAACATGCATGCCACAGCTCTGAGAAGAACCCAATCTCTTTCCTGTTGTGCCCATCCTTGTGGCCCAAGTGCTCTAGGATGATGAGCATGAAGAGTGTCTTCTGAGTCCCCAGTACCGGTTCTCTCTAGCCCAACAGCATGACAGACAAATCAGTGCTTGTGTCATCATATTTCTTCATCCAAATTGAAGGCTTCACCCCAAATCCCCACCTGGTATGGTCACAAAGCTTTGTTGACTGAGATTATGCCATGTTCAAAGAGAAATTAAGTCACAACAAGCCTGGCAAAACAGAACAAACCATGCATGTAGATGAATGGCCTGTGTCTGCCTAAGATTTGATGCTATAATACTTTACTTTCTGTTTGTCAGAGCAGAGTCTTGTTTCAGAAGGAGAGATGCTTAGATATCACTTGAATATGAAATAGATATTGACTCACAGACATGTGTACAACCTTTCAAATCTCACAGCAAGATTTCATGCTAAATGGCCAAAAGATTCTCAGCTCACTGTAGATGACCAGAAGATCCTGACAACTCAAGACCTGTCTCAGTGCCTTACATTAAGAGGAGTAGGAACTTGATCAAATTGGCATGCCAACTCATTCAAAAACAATCAGCCATTCACCTGGTTTAAGAACAGGACCGGGAATGACGAATCCTCTTGGAACTCAGAGTGTGATTTACAGCAACCTATCAAGCCATGAAACAAAAGACAAGAGTCTCTTTTTCAGTAAATTACCTGCTGTGATGAACTGAATGTACAGGGAGTGACCACATCAAGCAAAACCTAGCAATCCACCAAAAGCTGCAGCATCTATCCTTCTGATCTCAAAAGTGTCAGATCAAGAAAGCTGAAATAACCTATATCCATATTACTGATACCAAAAACAAGAATTTCCAGAAGCAACATGCAGAAGCTACTATGCAGACCATAACAACCACAAAATGCATAAGAACGTTGAACTATCAGCGTGAAGTAGCATGAAGTAGGGGGCTCAAATGAGTTCTGTTCAAGTGCTCAACTTGAGTATGCAGGCCCTGCTCTCCTTTCATCAAACCAACCATTCCTGTCTAGCACATGCACCCAATACCTCTATAAACAAAGACGCACTCACCTGCAGTGCACAAAAGAACCAAAGGACTGCACGTGATTGTCAAGGAGCATATGCATTCAGTACTTTTAGACACTGACAAACACACCTGCAGTGCAAGAATGGAAACGGAGGATTGAACATGATAGTGAAGGAGCTAGAAGAGAAACTCTTTAAAACTAAGCAAGCATCAAATGTAGGTAGGGGGATGTAAGTATCAGTAAACAAATGTCATCAAATTTGGACTGCATTACCAAATCCACATCACCTCCAGATTACACAACAATTTCCTCCTGCATGAAATTCACGAAAACCAAATACAGTAACAACAGTCATGTCAAAGCAGGCATGCCTACCACATTCACAAGCTGACAGTCCGTGACCCCCGTAGCAACTTAAGGATCAGCAACATGCTGTCATCACTTATGAATTGCATGCTCTCCAGGGCATGCAGCTTCCAGACAACAATAAATGAACATCATATCCCTAGAGACAACAAACTGGAAGTGCCCAGGTCAAAATACTGCACACAACCAAAATTGTGCAATCCTGTCCAAGATTGGGTGTGAAAATACCTTCACTGCATCTTTTGATATTGAAGTTTTTTTTACTTCTATGTGTTCAGATAGAAGAAGAAGAAGAAGAAGAAGAAACCAGTGAAATGATTGATCCAATCCCAAAAGAAGACACAAATCCACCTCCAAGTCTAATCCCTGTCTTCGTAACATCTACACAGTGAGCAAGGCAACTTAGACTCTGAGTATCAACTATCTCCTGTTCCACAAATGATCATCAAAGTGCCTGTCAGCCTTTTGGTAATCAATCCAACTTCCACTATAAAGCATTGAGTGCCAGGATTTTTTTGCAAGAGACCATTGTAGCCATCAAATGTTACCATATTCCCAAAAAAATCATGTTGCACATTACATTGCATATTTGTGAAGGTGGTTTCCATTTGTGGAAGCTGGAATTAGGGTATTAGGCAGGTGCCCTCCATTCATCCCACGTAGAAGACTTTTCCATGAATCTAGTTGTAACCAAAGAAAATTGCAAAAACCATTTACCACTGATTAGAGGAGCAAATACTCTGGATTGTCTGCAAAGTTGATAGTGTGTCTTCTGACCTGAAATGTTATGGGGTTCCAAAGTCTACAATGCTATCTGTACAAAAGCTGCATCCTTCCTCCTCCAAAATTGAAGCTCCATGTGGATGGGTGGCACATACACATGAGCTAAGCAAGCTATTGTTGCAATGGGAAGTTACGGACCACCTTCAGAATGTCAGAAAATGTTACAACACCTAGAAGCAAACCTTGGTCATCAATCACCCATACTTGATGAACACGATTCTGCAAAGCCTTTGACATCACTTCTTCAAGTGATGAAGTTAGAGAGCATGTTACAGGAGGTGACACCATTTCCTTGCACTCAAAAGTATTCCTTGCATGGAATTCTGCTCCTATCCCAAACTGCTGTGCCTCACTTGCTCTGCCAAAGAGATCAATCATTGAAAATGACGACCAGGCCTGAAGTACTTCAGTTGTGCACCCTCGCAAATCACTCGCTGAAAATTTGCCTAGAAGTTTCATTCCACGTCCCTGTTGTTCATCACATTCAATTGTCAAATATCTCCACTTGACCTCATAATTTGTTGGGTCAGAAACAATGAGACCATTCTTGAGTAGACATGAATAAGAATCAAGACACTGGAAAACTCAAAAGTGTGGCTGCCACCAGTGTCTTAATTAAGACAAGTATGCCTTCACATCCCTGTAGAAGATGATTTTGAAAGCAACTGCAGAGCTGTGCTAAGAACTGGTCAACTTTCTTTCAATCTTCAACAGGGCAAACAAAGCATTGTTCTCCTAGCCAAGAAATGGGACATGGATACTCACAATGACAAGCTTAGCAGCATCAGGGCTGTCAGGTACACCATCCACGATTGCAACAGCTGTGAGAGAGACATTGCGCATGCACTTGACAACATCCATCACCTTCATATTGCAGGGGGCAGCAAGCACACTGGTTTGTACTACGCCCAAGGTGCTTATACTGAGCCCAGTCACAAACTCCAGGTCCTTGGCATGTGTGAGCAGAAACTCCACCATGTCTGTCTGTGTCAGCATGTGATAACCTGGTGATGCTTCCATGAGTTCCACTGGGATTTGGTTTGAATGATGCATCAGGCTCTCCACTGGAACCAAAGCTCGATGAATTCCTTTGCTCATTGGCTCCATAGCCTCATACACCCTGACATTCACGGAAACAGCATTTGTCACAGTACCTGAAAACTAACTAGCCATAACCTCTTCAACCTGATTATAGCATTGCGTCCTCGCCATCTTACTGCAAAATGGTTCTAAGCAAATCATCATCAATTCGACAATCTCCGACGATTCTGCCTCTTTCCACCTATAGGACCTGAAGGACATGAGTTCTTGTTCCCATTAGCATCTTTTCTTCCACAAGAAAGAAAGTACTCTCCTCCTAACCTAGATTGCGGACGCATAACCACATTGCAAAACCAGAAAGGAACGAGAACGAAGAGCCTTACGAGGCGTTAGGGCTGATAGTCCAGAGACTGAGACCTTCACGCGAGTGACCGATAATAGAGGCGACGGTAGACGACAAACGATCCGCGAAGTCGTCCCCTTCCTCCTCGACGACGTGAATGAGGATGTCTAGCACGCTCACCATACCGATGAACTGCTTCCGCACATGTCCAGTACTCTTGTCCGCTTCCATAATCATAGAACCTCCCGCGCCAACCCAGTGCCCAGGCGGCGCCGCAACGGGTACCGCAAGAATGCTCTTGGCCAACAATGCGTTCAGCGTGTCACCAACCGTGGCACTGTAAGGCACCTCCACCAAGCGCCCCTTACGCTGCACTAACTGCTGCACCTTGGTGTGCTTCAACACCCCCATTTTCTCCTCCACATTCTCCTCCATCGCTACCTCCATGCTTTGCGCCGACAATTCACACCCAGTTGCTGCAATCTTGCTCCTCTTCTGGTACCTCTTTTGCTCCTCTATTGCTACAATTTGGTCGTACTTTGTTGCAGAGTTTGTGCTTCGATTCTGTACCTTCTCTCACTGAATTTTCCCCCTGCTTTAGCTTCAAAATTCAGGCGTACTTTCAGGATCGATTTTGGCGATGGTGAGGAGCTTGAGAAAAGATCCTAGACAGGAGCACACTTGGCTCCGTTTCTTGGCACGAAGACACAGTTACTCGATCCTGCCAAGGTGGCGCCTCATCCCAATGGACGAATAGTGCTGAAGTATGGACGAGAGGAGGATGGTTTTATAAAATCATCCATAGAAGTGAAAATTGGTGAAAATGCTAAAAAGAGGGGGGAAAGATGGAAACTGGAAAAAGAGCATTGAAAAAGGGGAGATGTAGGTATCATGTGGGATTAAAACAAGTGCAGCAAAATTGAGAAAGAGAGCAAAAACCAAGATAGAGGTAGAAAAAAAGACAAATAATATTGGAAGAAAGGTTCCACAGTTCCACTCCTCAAACTCATGCAAATGCCGCCTTCAGACTCAACACCCTTTTTGAATTGCCTTTCTAAAAAGTCATTTCCACTAGGTACTTGCGGATTAGCTAGTGCAATCTAAAAAGAGACCAGAATCACTAGTGCATCACACAAAAATTTCCCATATAATTTGCCCATTTATTGCAATTCAATTTTGTTACTGAAAATAGAGGAGCAAGATTGCAATGAAACCCTACCAGAACATGTAGGCATTTATGATCTATCAGACTTTGGAACGTCGAAGTTGAAATGGCTGGCAAAATTGGCTATCTCATCTGCAGGTATCAATGTGATGATGAAAGCATTATTTGAGGAAGATTTGTAGAACAGGATGTGTTTCTCATTTACCTTGAATGTATCTGGCTAGAGTTGTGAACATCTCCTATGGGTGGAAACTTTGTTGACGATACTCTGGAGGCTTTGCAACAATGTAAGGCTTGATGTGGATGCTGCCAAATCCCAAAAATCATAAAATTTTTGGAGAATCTTCTGCAACCAATTTGAACCTCAAGTTCCTTGTTTTGCCGACATGTAGAAACGGAGATTACCATCAACAACATGAGCTTGATACACCTATCATATTTCAAACACATCAAATTATTAGCATGAGCCCAGTATTCAAGGTAGAGATGTTTTAGTATGTATAGATTACTTTTAGAAACATGCATCTAGGGTTCCTGGTGAGTGCACCTGTGATGTCTTGTGTAAGCTGCAAAGGCTATGCCTCAAACATCCTCAACCATAGAAGAATCTCTTGAATAACCCATGAAAACTTTGCCAGAGCATACAAGGCTTCAACTGTGTGTAAGTGATGAGGTTATTTGGTGTAGACATGGAGGATAAGTTCTCTAAACTCTTGGTCATGCCTTCCCATTCTAGCAACACCACCAGTGCTACATATTGCATATTTATGGATAGTGAGAGAGATGATCTATCTAAATAATCCAAGCTCCAGACCCAGCTATCTAGAAAAGTCAGTCAATTGCCCATAACAGCTCCATATGACCTTCTCTATGTTGTCAATTATTATGTGGAGCACTGAGGTGATGTGATAGTCCTTGCCAATTCTCACCTGTATAGCTTAGGTTCAGTTACTACTATCGAAGTGTCTATAATTGATCATCATGACACATCATTTATTCTCTGATTCCATACCTCACATCCAACCCATCCAAATGAAACTTGTTCCGAGGCATGATCCAAGCTTATGTGCACCCATCCCCTTGCTGGAACAGGCAAACAATGTCACTTTCTCCACTCAGCACAAGATTCTTCCCCTGCTTTCCCCCCTCCGGCTTCTTAGATGTCCATATTGCAAGAAGAAGAAGGGAAACAATAACCCTACTATTTAGTGTTACAAATTTATCCTCTTTGGCATACTTGTATACAATATGTTCAATCCTCTGGAAAATAGTTGATCTTGCTGAATGCACAGTGGAATCAGGTTCTTAGAATTTTCAAAGCTTAATGACCCAGAATGTGATGGAGTATTACCACTGCAATGATATAGAATGCAATGCCAAAATTAAAGCAAAAGCTTTAGGGCAAGGAATATGCAGAGTACCTTGGAAGGGGTTTTGGGAATATGCAATTCCTAATTGTAGAAAACACCCAAGCTCGGTCCTGATTTTGGAGATGTCTTGAAGGTGGTGCTCAATTTGATGTCAGCTACATGGGAGAGGATCTTAGATAATGTTGTGCAGGTTAGCACAAATTGTGAAGAAAAGTCTTTTGCAGCCTTCCAAAAACCAAATCAACATTCATGGCTCCTCAAGTTTCATGTTTGCTGGTTGCTTGGATGGTTGCTTGGGTTCAAACTACATTCCCGACTTGAGCAAGGGACTACTAATAACCCTAATTTGGCAAATGTCAACTAGTGCTGAGGAAGAGCCAGGATTACTGCAGTTGTTACCATGAAGTAACACAGGGAACAACATGAGAAGTAGACAAGCAGTTGGCCATGGCCAAAACAAAAAAGTAGAGGAAAAGAGCAATGATGCTAAAACTGGTAGACAGAGACATGGTACCCTCAAAATGACCCATGCTAACATTGTCATGTCAGAAGGAAAATCAGGTGGAAAAAGGCGTCTACAAGGATCGACCACAAAGAAAATCCTAGTACAAACAACAACTTTTCAGGACAAAGCAAAACACAGAAAATTGCATAATCAACCGAGCAGTTGGCCATGACCAAAACAATGCAACAAAGGACAAGAAGGATGACACCCACATAGATAGACAGAGGTCAGGTGTGTTCAGGACAACCCATGGGAAGTATCTGTTCTCATAAGTGAAATAAGGTGGACAACTTGAGTCTACAAGGATTGACCACATCAAGTCCGGAAGCTTTTTGTGCTTGAACTGAGAACTTTTAAGCTTAACCCATTGCACAAAAAGGGCGACTGTAAATGCAAATGGAACTAGCTCCAAGAGGAGTAGCATAAGCTTTATAGTTAACTGCCAAGAGAAAGGTATCATTGCACCCAATTCAGCGAACCAAAGTGCAAAGTGTAGCCCAGATTCTATACAAGAGCCAAATAAAGAAGAAAAGTATGGTCCCAAGACTAAACTTGCCCACATCAAAATAACTATAGAAAATAAAAGTGAAAAATAAAATACCCATTGAGGTCCTAAGGTTCAACCCCCACTCTAAGCTAGTTCAAAGTGAACCCAAAACACAAAAAGGGTAACTGCTAATGCAAACTGCAAAAAGAAAGGTATAACACTGACACAAATATTACAAAGTATGTGCTTGGCGTGAAACTGAAAGGAATAACCCTGACAGATTCAAAACAAAGTTTTACAAAGAGTAGAACTGCCCAGGTACGGGAATGAAATAGAGAGAAAAAGTGTAGCACCAAGAATAGGCTTGCCCTCATCACAACAAATGTGGAGCACATAAGAAACAGTAAAACTCCCACTGCTCTCCCAAGGTTCAACCACCAATCTAATCTAGTATTCGACTTCAACCACTTCTTTAAATGTGACGTTTCGCAAAACCTTAACATATTAGTGGAAAAGGACTCATAGAGAAAATCTGAGCACAAAATACAACTTCTTATGACAAAATAAAACGTGGAACATTGCAGAATCAACCAAGCAGTTGGCCATGACCAAAACATTAACATACAACACAACAGAAATCCCACACAAGTAGGTAGACACAGATAAGAAT
>Ga0116231_10000270_pt1 | contig 80890 bp, 61 predicted proteins | sample S1TSphgellanicum_2_FD_89695 | JGI IMG/M metagenome (GOLD analysis project Ga0116231, IMG submission 89695) | Host-associated microbial communities from peat moss isolated from Minnesota, USA - S1T2_Fd - Sphagnum magellanicum MG | ecosystem: Host-associated > Plants > Peat moss > Unclassified... | reverse complement strand
CATGAAAGGATAATGGTGAGGCTTGCATAATCAAAAGTAAGGTGGGATGATAGTTTTACAACCCAAAAACATAGACTTCATAACTATGTAGTAATTATACATAGTTTCGGTCCTAAACCCGCTCGTGTAGTACACTTCCCCCTCTCTCAAAGAATCAAGCCAACCCCTTCAATAATGGGTTTGATGGGTTTAAAACAAAAAACCTAAACCAAAGGTTCCTTTGAAAATCAAGAACCAGACAACACTACTCCTAACCCCAAATGCCATGTCATTTGCCAAGTCAGCTTTTATCTCTTTTGTGTCAATGCAATAACATTAGGGTTAGTTTATTCTTTCAATTTATCCCTTTTACCACCTTGGTGTGAATCCAACATCATGGGACATTAGGGGAAAGCTTACAGTCAATAATCCTGGTGAATTTTCCTGGCAAAAAGAATTTTAATGGTGAGAATTATTATTATTATTATTATTATTCGATTTTTCTAATATAGAAGAATGCTTTAAAATTTTTACTTTCATATTTTGTTTTTAACCAGATTTGGCTAAATCTTCTTATGGATGATCACCACTTTAGCTACATGACAAAATACTGGTGAAGTACATGCTGAATCAAAAGGCGGATCCTACTGTAGCACTTCTCATCATGTGCTAGCTTTTGATTTCACTACATAATTTCTGTATGTAAATTGAATAGAGACATGGGCCTACTCACATGTTAGTAAGTTATATCATCTTGTCTCTCAATTTTGTGTGAGGGATTTCATTCCCAAGACCTGGAAAACACTAGTCATCATTAAAAGTCACTGCACCATCTCCCTCACACCACAAGTTTATGTGTAGGTTTGAAATCATTACTACCTAGTCATGAGTAAAATCACTGTAGTTGAGGGTTCTTCAGGGTAAGTGTCAATATTTCTCCTTTTGTTGGCCTTGCCTACCAAGGCAAGGATATTGTGTTTAGATTCATTATGGAGTATAGTAGCTTAAAGGATTTTGGCCCCTAGGTAATAAAAGGTCTATTTTTATATGAGAATTTTTGAAAGATGATATTTTGACTTGTGTTGAAACTTGAGATTAGTTACAGACTTATAATAAAGTTATCAGTAAAGTTGTCAAAACTCAGGGTTCTCACCCTGAGTTGGGCCAAAACTCAGGACGTAGTCAAAAAGTCACGCTGAGTTGAAAACAAAGGAAAAAAATTACAGGGTGAAACTCAAAAATGCACCAATTTCGATGCTTCCTCAAGTTTCACCTTGTCTTTTTTTGTTTCCTTCTCGTGCGCCTTGACAATAGGGTTTTCGTTTCTTATGGGCCTTGACAAAGTAGCAACTTTGTCTACAAGTGAGAAATGCTTCAAACTGCAAGTGTGAAGGTTCAAGCTATGAATGTGAGGTGTAGAGTTTTTGAGTGAGCGATGGCTACTATGAATGATAAATGCTTGAAGTTGCAAACTACAAGTGTGAGGTGTAAATTTTTTAAGTGAACGAGTGAGTGGGTTAAATGTAGAATCTTTGAATTAGTGAAAGGTTGAAACAACAAGAAGAGTTAAAAGCCCCCAAAGGCCTACTCACGCCCCATTCACCACCGTCATCATGCAAGAGATTGTCATGCAAGAAGACTATTGACAGACGGTTGTCATGCAAGAGGAATGTCAACAAAAGGAAGCTCTATAATGTCATTGGCAGTCACGCAAATCTCGTTACAACTAACCTGCCAGGTTAAGGTGAGCCTTCCAGAACCATGGTCATAGTAGACAAGGATGAGGTTTTCTATGATTGTGCAAATAAATTCATAATTTAGGAAACATTTTGGTTCTGTGTGGTCTTTTTCCATGTTTGCTTCATATTTTTGCATTTTTTGTTGCAAAGTTTGTAACCTTGTCCAAACATTAGCTAATTCACAGTTAGTTCAATCCTATAAGAAACTACCTCATATCATTTTGCAAACCCAAATTTGACCCAAAAAACCAATGAACATGTGTGTGCCCAAAACCTGTTCCTAGAAACATGCTTGGAAACAAAGTGTACATTGTTGCCTCCTCTCTTAGATTCCATAGTACTTGCACACATTTTCACTTTGTTGCCATTGACCCCTTCAATGCTTTGGTAACTTCATCAAATAAACAAACCTTTGTTTCTCATTGTGGGTGAAAATGTTCCTTGGAATGCATTGGAGGTAGTTAGAATTAATCATAAATTTTACCTCCAACATGTAGCCATTAGTCATACCCCAAGGCAATCCCTCAAAATGTGGTTAGAAGGTGAGTATTGAACCTTGCAAAAGTTCATGGAACCCTAAGACCTAGTTGAACCCACTCCCCTATACAGTTTTAATTGTGAAAATAACATGTGTAGTAGCACACATATCCCACCAACCCCACAATAAACCCATGATGTATTCCGCTTGTAATTTTTGTAATCTTGGATTAAATGCCAAAAAATTTCTTTCAATTGAAGTTGTAATATTTTTTTATTTTGCTTGAAATTTTTATCTCTAAGTAGACTGTCTTTTTATCTCATTAACCAACAATAATCTCTCTCTCTCTCTCTTCCTTTCTCTCTCCAGTTTGTCATAATCCCTCTTTCTCTCACTCTTTCAATTGTGTCAGAATCTCATCCTCTCAATGTCTCTTTCTCATAGTTTGTTAGAATTTCTTTTTGTCCCTAGTCTATTAGAATCCCCTTCTCTCTTTTTAATCTATTAAAACTTAACCTCTCTCTCTCACTCTCTTTCTAGACTTGCATTCAACAAACTACATCAACATATCCAAACCCACTCACACCGCCTCAAGCTTCGCTCTCTCTCTTTCACTCTTTCAATTATGTCATAATCTCATCCTCTTTTTGTCTTTTTTCTAGTCTATTAAAATCTCTCTCGCTTTCTAGTCTATTAGAATCCCTCTCTTTCTTTCTCAATTATGTCAATATTTCTTTCTCTTTCTCTCTCTTTCTTTGGACCTACATTTAGCAAACCCTATTAACGTATTCTTCCCACTCACATCATTTTAGGCTTCTCTCTCTCACTCTCTAAAACCTATCAAAATCCCGACTTTCTTTAACTCTCTCCCTAAACTTTTGATTAGCTAATTCACATTGTCTAATCCCTTTCTCTCACACTCTTTCATACATGTTAGAATCTTTTTTTTCTCTCTCTTTCTACAACACTAATCAATAAATAATTTGTTCTTCTAGCTAGGTTTTACATTTCTTCTTCAATCTCTTACCTCTAGAAATCTTGCCCAGTTGAATTTATAGTATGATAATTGGTAGATAGGGTTTTGATGAGAATGTAATATGAAAGTTGGATTGAATGTGAAGGGGTGCACACATCTGTTTTATAAGGTTTATAATCATAACCTTAGAGCTTTTTTTGGGGGGGCTTATACTAATGTTTTGGATCTCATGAATGCATCAACATGTGAAAGGTCAAGCAACTCCAAAGCTTTGAACCTCTTGAACATCTTTAAATCTAAATTCCTTAATAACTAATATGTATGTCTACTGAGTCCCACTATCAATGACTCACATTCTTTGTTTGTCAAAACCTTGGCTCTCTATCTCTACCTCAATCGTCAATTTCACTTTCTCTATATCTAAGGTTCACACACTTTCTTTCTATAGGTCTAATCATCAGACTTTTTAACTTTACTAAAACCCTATTTTATAATGAATTTTTTTTTCTCATTATGATAATTTTTCTAAAACTTTCGGTCCTAGTTCCAAACTAATGTTTTCTACATCCAATTTTTGAAAAAAATTGGATCCAAACCAAGAGTTTCAAAATTTAAATTCTTCAAAAGAACATCCGATGCTTATTGTAGGTATGGAAGGTCTTTATTTTGACACACAAGAAAATGAACTTGAACTATTAGGTTGCATGAGGCCTACAAAAGCATTTCAAAAAGACAAAAATTTGAAGTGCATTGTGGATTTTGTGCACCTAAAGTCTATGGCCACATCATACAACCACCATTTCATGCTCTATAATTGGGATAGGAGTAATGTGACACAACTTATACCTAGTCAAGTTTGGAAAGTTGTGTACAAGGACTATAAGAAACAATTCCCAGATTCTAAATTTCATCTTGAAAGTTTGAAAGATAGGCTATGAGAATGCTTGAAGGAATTGAAAATTGGCACATCAAATGAATAGGGCACAGAAAGGGCTTCCCTACAATCTGATCATGTGTTCTAGCACAATTCAATACAACCAATGGGCATGCATCAAGGAATGTGTTAAAAAGGTGTCAATCAATGGTAGAAGGTACATCAAACCCTTTTTCTTAATCCTTTTCAAATTCTACACATAATTTTAACCATGTGTCTTATGAGACACCAGGGCTATCATCAAGACTTGCTACACCCCCACATGTTCCAACTTTTGAGCACCCCATGACCAAATATGAAATGTTGCAATCCTAATAAAAAAACATGGCCACTATTGCTAGCAATTTAGAGGCCAATGTGGAGGATTGAGAGGCCATAGTAAAAGCAAAGGTGGATGTTAACATAGAAAAAAAAAAAAATAAAGATAAAAAACTTAAGGCAACTCAAGAATGTGATGTCATTACGGATGAAGAGTTTAAGGTTAAGGTCAAAGAGTTGTTAAACTTATGATTAGTAGCGGCCATCCCATTCATGTTCTACAAGATTGTCTTGGTGCTCACCAATAACTTCAATCATGAAGTATTAATGACACCTATATAGGAAGTTTATCAAAAGTGATGTTGCCCTGAAAAGGTGATTGTATTTTTATTTTGTTGAATTGAAACTTTTCATCAACCTTCTCCATTTGGACTTTAAGCCTCCAATACCCCATTCAACCTTAACCTTAAAACTTGCATTTTTTTTTGTTATGGTTAAGTCCAAGATCTGAAAACCCTAATTTGGAAAAAAACTTTGAAAATCTACATTGGTTTTTTTGTTTTTGAAACCCAAACACAAAAGTTTTGAAACCCTAATATGAAACCCTAATTTATAAATCCCTAAACATGAAACAAAAAATTTTAAACCCTAACTTTTGAGACCCTAATTTAGAACCCTGGATTTTCAAAAAAATTCATCCAACCATAATTTGAAACCCCAAATCAAAAATCTTAATTTTAGACCAAATCCTTGAAACCTTAAATCCTTTAACCCAAAATATAAATCAAATTTTAAACTTGACCTAAAATTTAAAATTAAATTTTAACCATAAAAATTTAAAATTGAAATTTATCCTTAATTAGAAATTTAAGGATAAAATTTAAACCGAAAATTTAGCCTTAAAACTTAATTCTAAACCCCAAACCCAAGAACTTAACCCTTAAGACCTAAACCCAAATTGTAAACCTTAAATCCTAACCCCTTATCCTAACCTTAACCCTTAAACCCTAAGACATAACTTTAAAGCCCAAACCTAAATTAAAACCTTAACCCTAACCCCTATAAGTAAACCCTTAAAATTTAAACTTAAAACTAGTTTTTAAAACCTAGCCCAAAACCCAAAAATTAAACCATTAAGACCTAAACCCAAATTATAAACCCTAAATCCTAACCCCTTATCCTAACCTTAACCTCTAAACCGTAAAACATAACCTTAAAGCCTAAACTAAAACCTTGATCCTAGTCTTAACCTAAACCTTAACCCCTATAAGTAAACCCTAAAACTTAAATTTAAAACTAGTTTTTAAAACTTAATCCTAAACCCAAAGCCAAGAACTTAAACCCAAACTATAAACCTTAAATCCTAACCCTAGCCCCCAAACCTTTTTACATAACCTTAAAACCTAAACCTAAACTAATAGTCTAATCCTAACCCTAACCTAAACTGTCGCAACCCCACTTTGAGGGAAGTGTGAGGTCGCCACTCACATTCCCGAAAATGGGACTTGGGAGTCCCTTGGGACTCCCGAAAGCTCAAAGCGCAATTGTAGGGGTCAAAACACCTTGCATTGAGGTGTTATTTATACTGTTGAAAAGGTCTTGAAGTGTAGATGTCTAAAATGGCCTCACATGAGCCATTTGGACATCTATAACATGAGTTATGGTCGAAAGAAAGGCCGGGAGTCAAACTGCACTCCCGACCACTAAAAGTCTGGAATCGACCCGATCCCGATGTGTGCAGATGGAGTGCGACATATCTTTGGAAAGATCTCAAGGAGAGCTACAACTTTATTTTAGACCTCGCCCCAATCGGAGGTTGGAATGAGAAGTTATGAACACCCAAAGTCCCAAGAGTCCAAACCGGGACAGTTTTGGGACTCCACTTTGGGAGTCCCAGGAAAAAATGCCATTCGGATGCAAGTGTGACGGTGAGAGGCATAGAATACTATATGGGGGAAGGTGGTGGCTTCCCCCGAGTCCGAGCTGTGATGAGTTAAGTGAGTCCAAGGTTGCCCGTGGCTTGTCCCAACACCAAAAGTGTTCCAGAATGTGAATTAACCAACTTGTTGGTTGGTTTGATGCAGGTTCGAATGGGTGAATAGCTTGTCCCTCTTCCTAGTCCAATCCCAGAGCTTCAGCACACCCCTCTACCCCTTTTAGTGCTGAGAGCTGGGAGCGTGCCCCGAGTCCTTCTTAATTTCACAACTTGAGCAAATTAGTCCCAACTTGAAGCTAACCAAGGACTAAAGAGCGCGTCATAAAACTTAACCTTAAAACCTAATCCTAAACCTTAAATCTTAACCTTTAAACCTAAAACTTAAACATTAAAGCCTAGATCCAAAACTTTAAATTTAAAAAAAAACCCAAAATCCTAAAATGTAAGCCCTAACCCTAAAAGTTTTAAACCTTATTAAATACAAATGATATGTGATGGTGGTTTTTAAAATAATACCTACATGGATCTTGTTATAAATTAAAATTATAGCAAGGTTACCTCTAGGTGCCAACTTGCACCTCCCAATGTATCGCATCACAAACATATCGTCACCCATGTACTTTAAATCACCCAACAAATACTCAAAGTACTCATCTATATGAATAAAATGTTGATGGCGTGCTCCCAAATTCCTTGATAAACTCAAATGTGAGTCTAAAGTTAAAACGATAAAAGAGTAAAAAGTTGGGGTTCGCTCCCTGGTTTGTAACACTTTGGGGATAAAGGGGCGTGCTGGAGTTCCGAGATGGGACTAGGAAGAATGACAAGCGATCAATCACTCACACGAACCTGCACAAACCAAACAACAAGTTAGTTAGTGCATGGTGGAGCACTTTTGGCGTTAGGACGAGCCACAGGTAAATTCGGACTCACAAAACTCACCACGGCCCAAACTTGGGGGAAGGCACCACCTTCCCCCTTATAGTATACTCTATGGCTGGCCACATGACCAACATCCAAATGACATTTTGTCTCGAGACTCCCAAATGGGAGTCCTGAAATTCTTAAAGTTGGGACTTCCATAGCTTTGGGGGCCCATAACCTTGTCTGTAGACCTCCAATTAAGATGAAGTCTAAATCAAAGTTGTAGCCCTCATCGAGAGCTTTCCAATGGTATGTTGCACACCACCTACAAGCAAGGAAATTGGGGGTATTTTTTACTTTTAATGGTCGGGAGTCAAATTTGACAATTTGACTCCCAGCCTTTCTTTTGGCCATAACTTGTGTTTTAGGTGTATAAATGGGTCATGTGAACCCATTTCAAACATCTAAGTTCCAAGAGCTTTCCAATGATATAAGGAACATCTCAATCCAATGAGTTTTGACCTCTACAATCGCCTTTTGAAAATTCAAAAGTCCATTGGAACTCCAACTCCCAAAATGGGAGTTTATTTGGGAGTGTGAGGGTTCATTCCCTCACACTCTTTTGCACTCCTGAAAGCATGAAATGTGACTCTTGGGTTTAGTCTTGGCTCGCACCTTTGCAAACCCTTGCCTTGGTCGCGAGCCCAAGGCTTGGTTGCGACTGTTGATACCAATTTGTGTGGATGTTTGATTGCCACAAAATACTCACAACATGGAATGACCTGTGACACTTGAGGTCCAAATATATGAACAACCCATGGTGGTCCACCACCATTATGTTGTTCATGCAATACATTTTTTTCCGTCCATTAAACAACTCCAATGGGCTAGATAGTTATAAGGCTACATTGGATTTATTGATGGTACTTTCATCACAAGAAACAAATTTGTGGTGCATTTCAAAAAATGGATCACCCCATGGAATGGGCATTATGTTCTTCGTAAAACACTCTCCAAATAGTGGAAGAAAAATATGGTTTACTATTGTGCCTTCAAATTACACTAAATAATCTAAACAAGGCCATACATGGTAAGGCTACTGATGAGATTCTAAAATACCACAACAACTTGTTGAAAAGGGTGCAAAACACATGAAGTCCATGCCATGAACGATCTTTACATGTTTATGGGTGAGGCTTGGAAACAGTAAACAAGTAATCTTGGATGTGAAAAATGATGTTGTAAGGTTGAATGTTGAGTATGGGTGGAGGTGCTCTAAGGACTTTCATTTGGTCTCGCATGTCACCAATATAATGATGGTAGATGAGGTTTAAAGGTTGGATAATGGACCACCTTACCTTAAGATTAGTTTCGTCATTAATAATCCCGAGAATAATGAAATGAAATTTTGTGAAAATAAGAAGTTGACATGTTGAAAATCATCATAATCAGCATAGGCTACACTCTGAATAATTTCACTACTCATATCACAATCTTATAGCAGATGATGAAAAGATATATAATTTCAAAATTTTTTTTAAAAAATCAAAATTTGAAAATAAATAGTAATTCATTTTGTGGAAACTAACCTTAGGATACGATATTTGTTGCAATATACATTTTATGAGCTTGTTTTGGGAACACCATGGGATTGGACAATATTATGAACTTGGGAATGGACAATACATTTAACATATGATCCAATCCACACAACACATAACATTATGATGAAGAGATGATATACATCCACATTTCCTTGTATGAAATAATGGTTAAAACATATTGTCTAGATTTGGAAATCCACGTCAATGGATTGATGATAAGTCATGAAATATTCCTTAGTTTCTTTGAATTCATAATTCACAAAAAATGACCAATATTCATCATCATGGTCTTTGACAATAGACATGAAAAGGGTGGGGAGGGGGGGATTTTTTTGGTTTTTTTTTATTATCAATGTGTTCCCTAAGGCATTCCCAATAGCAACTCATTTTTGTATCCCATATTGTTTGGGCCATGGTTCAACTTCCATGTATATAAGTTGGGGGGGGGAGGAAGGGAAGCACCACAAAGCATGCTTCTATTTTGGGTAGTTAAGTATATTAAGGTTTCTCCCATGTTCCAAAAATGTTGGTGATGGGTGAAACAAGTGGCTCCTTCTGAAAAACAAGGGGTGCATCACACTGTGGCCTTGCCAATTACATTAAAAAGTATCTTAAGGCAAAAGAAGAATTATGTGAACTCAAATATTTCACCATGCAAAAATATAATCGTTATAAAAACCTCTAAAAGAAACCAAAATCTTTCAAGATATATAACTAATTCAACACAAGCCAAAATATCATATTTCAAAAATCCTCATATAAAAATAGACCTATTATTATTACCTAGGGGCCAAAATCCCTTAAGCTACTATACTCTATGATGAATCTAAACACGATATCCTTGCCTTGTTTGGCAAGGGCAACCAAAAAAAAAACTGTGGGCACACCCGCTCACTAATTAATAGAAGCATGATTACTCGGCCTCTTAGGAAGGGGTATATTATTAGCCCAAGCCAAAATGGGTGCCCAGTGTGTATTGTATTGCAACTATAACTAAAATAATATTTAGCCACGTCTTTGCATAGGGAAAGCCATCGCAGCTTTCTGCCTTTGAAATGCAGAATTGCTAATTTCAAGCCTTGGGACAAGGTACTATGTCAGTTAGGATCTTAATTTGGGGTCAGGTGTTTCATCCTCCTCCTCCTTCAAAGGCGTGGGAAATGGAGAGCCTAGTCAGCTTGCAGTCTTTCCACGCGAGATGGGAAGATGATTGCTGACTGAATAAACGTATCAGTAAAGTCACCCTCTCTTTCACCCCCTATCTCCTCTGCTTTCACCCACTATCCCCTCTTTCAGTGGTATCCGCAAAGTAAGAAATTTTTATTAAATCTCAGTATGAAATGTTAAAACTCAGCATTTAATGCACAAGGTTCGAGAGTAATTATAGTAGTTGTACAGGTAGGAGCAGTGAAAATCTATGTAGCAGCAGTGGAGGCGCTCAGGAAAAAGAAAAGAGGGGATGAAACTCAGTTTACCACCAAAACTGGTGGAAAAAACTAGTTTGGGTCCCAGTTCCTTCCTTTTGTAAAATTTCATTCCCAGTTAAGCGTTCGATTCCCTATTATGCCGAAATTGGCTGTTCTCGCCCCCTAATCGCCTGACTTGACGGATAACTTTAATGTATGAAGACTTTGCACTATTTCCAGCGACAAAGTGCCTCCTGCCATGCCTGAATCTGGAGGGGTTGCCATACAATAATGTGCCATAGGCAAATTGCTTTTTTTTCTTGCAGTTTTGTTCTTGGGTTTTGGAATTTGGAACCAAACAGGTGAAGTCATCATGGGTGCCATGAGATGGTATCTGCATTTCAGGCACAAAGCAAAGTTTGTACAAACAAAACAGTCACCATGTAAGTAAGTACTTGTGCATTTCAGATGGCTAAAGCATAAAATCATGTTATGATGTTTAGGGTTGTTGCTTACGAAGGGGACCCAAATTGTGCACCCAATATAACCACCCCATACTGTCTGTCATTCAAGCTGTTGTCTGATGGTTCTTTGCACCAGTAGACAATGAATGTGTATCATTTAGGCAATTGTCTCCATGGATTGCAAATTTAGGTGGGTCCTGGTAACTAGAAATTTTGTGCCACCGGAGCCATCCTACCCTTCAGCCTATTCTGTTCAGAACCTTATTTTTCTGCAAAGAAGAAATATACTTTACATAACTAAAACAAGGTGTGTTATACACAATGGCCCTACCATTAATTTAATATCAACAATTGATATTGTATGATAAATTGGTCATCGCTAGGGGGGGGAAAAAATAATTTAACCTATTTTAATGTACATCATCATGTTGTTGTAAAAGAAAAATTGTCATGATTATTTTTTTCATTTTTTAACATCACATTAGTTACGAGGAACCCAAAAGGGATCTCAAATCAAATGATGACATGTTCTAGGAACCTAATTAAACATTTTTAAAAAAATATACCAAACTAAAACCAATAAGAAAATGTCACAACAAAATTTCAATTTTTTGAAAAGCTAATGATTTTTTTCTCAAAAATAAAAAGTGGTAAAATGTTCCCTTTTCGTATTTATTTTTCACATTTGTGCAAAATTTCAAACCAAAAAAAGAAGAAATGTATATTTGAATGTTTTCAATCACATTGTCACATTTTGAAAGAATTACCTGAATTTTGAATACTATGGGTGCCATAACCATTTTTGGAGAAAGTAGTTTCATATTTAGTTCTGTGAGCTATGGATTGATGATAAAGTTGCTTGGTGCACATTTGAGAAGGCGGAGGAGAAAACAAAATATGAAAAGACGAATGTGAATCTTTTTCCAACTAAATTAGGATGAATCATCTCATCTTGTTTCTAGGGGGTAAAATCCCTTGAAGCTACTATACTCTATAATGATTCTCAACACAATATCCCTGCCTTGTAAGGTAGGGCCAACAAACCCTTAGGCCAACCTTTTTTTCGATCAATGAAATCAGTATTTAGAAATTTAAAAATGAAGTATTTTTGAGGTTTTCAATTGCCTAAAGTGAGGGGGGGAAAAAAAACAGATTTCAATACTTGGTTTTCAGTGTGTAACCAAAAACATAGAAAGATGATTAAAGTTTTGAATTTTGTATATGGTTCATAACTGGATTTTGCTAAATCTTGGAAGGGATAGTAGCCATTTTTTCTACATCTTCATATGGATGATGGCCACTTTGGCTTTAAAAGAAAAAATCCTTTAAAAAAAAAATTGCCTCAAGCCCACTTGGATCCCAATCACAAAATAGGGGTAAAAAGTCATGCGAACAAATGATGTAGCTACAAGTGATGTATTTTTGCATAGAGGCACATCCCCTTACTGTTTGTAATGAGAGGATGGCTTATCCATGAGCCTAGAGCCCAAGCTTGGAGCGTTGACTTGGAAATGGATGAAAGTTTTAACATCAATGAATGATATTCGTTGATTTGGATGAAATAAATGGATGTGATATAACATACTTGGATGAATTTCATTCTTTTTCAAATGAAAGGGCAATTCTAGTATTTAAATATTCAAATCTACTTCCATATAGGGTTTTAAATAAGGTGGATTTATTAAAAAAATGTATATGAGATAATGAATGAGGTGGATTTGAAAGAGGCAAAATATGGTCCATTTGTTCATGTCTCCCATATCCAAGATTCAAATGGTAAGTTTTACAAAATGAAGTAAATCCATTAGTTTGCACAAAGGACAACTTGGAGTTTTCTAATGTGGAAAAAATGTATATATTTACTTTAGTTTTATTTGAGAATGTAGGCAATGAAGACTAATTCAACCCACACCTTGTTGAAATTCAATTGTCATAGATGTGCATATAAACCACATGGTGTTGGGCCCTAATTAGCCTAACGCAATTTTGGTTAAGCCTAGATAGGCTTGCTAATGAAGTTTTGGGGTTTAACTTGAAGTTCATGGGATAGGATAATAGGATGGGTGGCTTGGTTAGGATAGTGGAAGCGGTAAAATTGTTGGATTGAATTAAAACATGGTTATCATGTATTGGCGTGGGCCATATAAACATGCCAGATAAGGGGGTATGGATATGATGGTGGAGGCTTTTAAGAAGGCATTAAAAATGAGGTTTAAGTCAGGCAATAACCTTTCTTCTTCCTACAATTTGTTGATTGCCTTCATTCTTTTCAGTGATCAATGGTGTGTGAGGAAGTGGGAGAGAAGTGAAAAGTGATGATGAGTAGTGTGAAAGTTAGGCTAATGGAAAGACTTGACATATCATGAGGAGGCAAGCTCACAAGAAGAGGCTACAACATAATGAAGGAACAAGCTTGTCAAGAGACAATCAAATCAACAATTGTTTTGGAAAATGGAGGCAAAATTATCAAGTGATGGTGTTGGCAATTGCTCAAGTGGGGAATTTCATGAACATGGTGACTGGAAGAGAATGGTGGAAAGTCAAGAAGAGGTACTTAAACCTATTGTTGACGTTAATAAATAGGAGTAGAAAAGAAGAGAAAATTGGACAATGTTATTGTGAGGCCTAGGAACAAAAATAAAAGGTTTGCCCTCTTATAAAAGTAAGAGAACCAAGGAGTTGAGAAGAAGGTTATCCCATTAGAGATAGAATGTGAAGGATTGTTTGGGGTGTGGCAGAGTGCTTTGGAGGTGTAGGTAGTTGGAAGATAGGCTTGTAGTGAAAGAAGATAATATAGATACCATGTTAGAAGTTAGTTAAACAAAGAAGTGAGGTGATTTGAAATTGAAAGAAACACCTTGTAATTTCTTCTTGAAGATGTGAGATTTGGTTGTGTGTAAAAACTTGCTAGAATCCTTGAATGTTGATGCTTGCATGAGTATGCCCTGGTTTAAGGTTGTAAATGGTTAAGCGCAGAAAGAAAGGAGTGGTAGAAAGACGTGTGATTGATGTAGCAGACAAGGGAAAATGATATAACCAAAAAAACAAGGAACAAAGTTGCTAGGAGAGGTAGAATTGTTATTTGCAACAAATAGGGGAAAATGATATAACCAAGAAAACAAGGAAGAAAGTTTTTAGAAGGAGAGGTAAAATTGTTGTCTATAGTAGACAGGGGAAAAAGGATATAACAAAGAAAACAAGGAAGAAAGTTGTTAGAAGGAGAAATAGGACTGTTGTAGATGTGATAGATGTGCATCTAAATGTGTATAATTAATTTTTTAAATGTACACCTAAAACACATTTTCAACCTTCACAAATTGGAAAGGACATTAACATCAAAGCACAATTTGTATGAACATATTCAAAGAAAAAAAACACATTTGAACGCCAATCCAAAGCAAATTAATAGGTCAAATTCCCTAATCATAAAGAAAACATTGCACACATGTCCATACACCTAGTGTCATGTGCATGCATATGGAGAAATGGAACACTACTCCTCTACATCATCAAAAGACTCCTCATCATCCACATTTGCTTCTATGTCTAAAAACACCTCAACTCCCTAAAACTTACCCATGCAAAATCTAAAATCTCTATTGTTAGATGCCAAGAACTCTTTGTAATCTTCACTACCCCCCCCCTCTGAAATGGAATGGAGGCCATTTTTGCTCCATTCATTCATGCAAAAAGAAAGAGGAAGGTGGACCAAGGGGTAAGTTATCTAAGATGGATTACATAATCCCATGGCTTAATCACCATGAAAAATTAAAATTAAGATGTTAACAACAAAAGATTAATGTTGACATACATTGGACATTAATGAAATGAAAATTTTTAAACATGATTTTTTTTGCAAATATGGGACGTATTCAATAAGAAGGCATGTTAAGGTTAAAACCAAGCTTGCATGCCACTTTAGGAGTAGGTGGCTCCAATGAATGTGAAGGAGGCAGGTTTATGGATGGAATAACCATAGCACCATAGTGCCAACATTTTGTTCCATTGCAGACAAGTGTGTAGCATATAAGGTTTGTCCCTCGTTAAACCAAACACATGTCGACCATATTCAAATGTAGCAATGAAAGTTGACTTTATATCATGGTTCAAGGTGCATGGTTTTAATTTTTGTTAAAGCAAAAGTTATGAATGTACTACATTATTGAGACACTTAACTACACCAATATGCATTTTCATTATGTGTTATATTATATTTTGAGTGAAATTGGACAAATTTACCATGGTGAAAGTGGCAAACCCTTTAATAAACAAGAACCAATTGTCATGGACAAGTGAATACACTAATAGCTAATTGAATTCACCAATAGTTAATCAAATTCATTAATAATAAATTGACTAATAATTAAATCATCAATAATAGATTCATTGATAGTTAATTCTAAACCTAAGTTAAACACCTAGGAACCTTCATTAAATTGTGTAGTTTAAGCTAATAACTTTGCCCATTTAAACATTTAACCCATTAACCTAAAGTGCAAGTGTGAAAATTTGAACTTTTCACTTCCTTTCATCATCATGTTTAAGGAACAACTTTAAAACCATTGAATTATTATTTAAATGAATGATTATTTTTTTATCATCACATTATTATGCATTTTTTTAACCCTAGGTTTAGGGTTTAGGGTTTACCCTTGAAAAATTTTGGCAATTTTTAGTTATTCTATTATAGGTTATTTTAGGCTATTTTATCATAGGTTATTGTTGGCTATTTTATTGTAAGTTATTGTTGGTTATAATATCATAAGTTATTATTGGCCATTGTAGGTTATTTTACCTTAGGATATTTTTGGTTATTTTATCTTAGGCTCTTGTTGGTTATTTTAAATTATTTGTCATAGATTATTTTGGGTTATTATATTGTAGGGTATTATTTATTTTTTATCATAAGTTATTGTTGATTATTTTAAATTATTTTACCTTAGGCTATTTTTTGTTATTCCACTACTACAAAAATGGGGCATAGTTCATTAGCCTAAATAACTGTGGGATTTGAAAAATGAAATAAATTCATTACACTTAATGATTTCACTATAGTTAAAGTTATTTCATTATAATATCATTATGTAAACATCGTGTTTCACTACTAGTTGACATAATTCATCATTATAATTTATTGTGGTAAATAAGTTTATATTTATGTTGTTGTTTTAAATACCTTATGTTATTGTATGATATACCTTATATTATTTTAAGCTACTTTAGTTATTCTAATTTATACCCTAAGCTATTATAAGTTATTATAGGTTATTATAAATGATTATACTTTAAATTACTATATGTTATTTTATTTTAAGGTATATTAATTAACTTATTATAAGTTTTTTACTTTAAGTTATTCAAAGTCATTATATTTTATGTTATTATAAATTATTTTATCCTAATTATAAAAATTTAAAATAATCTAAAAATAATATAATGACCTAATGTAAAATAACCTATAATAGCCAATAATATCCTTAAAAATTTTTAAATAACCTAAAAAAAACTACCAATAACCTATGACAATATAGCCAAAAATATCCTAAAATAATTTATAATAAAATAACCATTAATAAAATAACCATTAATAGTCACCAATAGAATAACCACCAATAGCCATTAATAAAATAACCATTAATAGTCACCAATATAATCACCACCAATAGCCATTAATAAAATAACTATTAATAACCACCAATAAAATAACCACCAATAGCCATTAATAAAATAACCATTAATTGCCACCAATAAAATAAACACCAATAACCACTAATAGAATAACCAACAATAGCCATCAAAGGAAGCCATAAATAGCTTATGATAATATAACTTAAAATAACCAATAATAACATAAGGTGAAATAACCTTCAATAGCCAAAAGTAACCAACAATAATTTCACATAGCTGAAAATAACCTAAAATGAAAAAAATTATAATAATAACAAATAATTTATAATAACCACAAATAACCTAAAATGAAATAGCTTATAATAGCCAAAAATAACATAGAATAACCAAAAGTAACTTATAATAGTCGAAAATAGCCTAAGGTGAAATAGTTTTAAATGACAATTTTTTTTAAAAAACCATAAATAGTCATAAATTATGTAGGGTGAAATAACTTATAATAATGAAAAGTAACCTTAGAATAGTTGAAAATAACTTAACATATGTAATATTATTATATTAACAAAAAAATTATTCATTTATTATTATTTTTTTTCAAAAGAATGATCATTGAAATGTTATTAAATATTGATATTCAAAAAAATATATATTCAAATGATTTTACACTTTCAAAAGGAAATAAATGTCATTATGTACATTATTGAAAAAAATTAAATTAAATTTTAATCATTTCATTTGGACAAACTTTCAATAAAATATGAACTTTCAAAATTTTTGTTTTTATAATGTTTAAAATGAAGTAATTGATAAATAAAATGCAATATAACACATTATCACAACAAGTGTGATGGCTTGATGGTAAGGGTGTTTGTTTACATCCTAAAGGTCAAGGGATCAAACTTCACAAATGTTGTCTTTGTGGTCAACAATGATAAGTTGACCAAATATGTTATTATGTAATTCTCTAAAATAAGTGTTTACTTAGGTTGATTATATGGCCTATGTACTTAGGATGGTTTTTAACCTAGCATAAGTAATAACACGTGTCAATAATTCATAGGTTCAAAATCATGAAATTATTGACAATATTAAATAATAAATATTTAAAATTTTGTTGATTTCCATGTTGCTTAGTTAATTAACTAACACATGAAATGGTTTAATAAATTTGTATTTCACTAAGTATTAATGGACCAATTTACTGTTTGTAACAACTAGTCCCTATTCATTAAGGGGTTGACCAGTTTCAGCATGGTAAAAATGTCCAAATTCATTCAAAATCTATTGAAACCCAAAATGAACTAGGATACATTTTGGTGTAGTATTTTATAATAAACTATTGTTGGTTATCATATCATTGGCTATTGTTAGTTCATTTAGGTTAATTACCATAAATCATTTTTGAATCATTTTATCATAAATTATTGTTAGTTATTATAAATTATTTACCATAGGTTTTTTTGGGCTATTGTATTATAAATTATTATTGGTTATTCTAAGTTATTTGCCATAGGTGTTTTTTGGTTTATTTATTGTAAGTTATTATTGGTTATTTTAGATTATTTTACCTTAGGTTATTCCACTTTAAGTTATTATATGTTATTTTTTATTTCAAATGATTATACTTTAAATTAAAATAACCCATAATAACATAATGTATAATGACTTTGAATAACTTTCAATATAATTTGAAATAACACATAATAATTTAAAATAAAATAACCTAAAGTATAGCCTAGGGTTAATTAAATAGTTTAGTTTAAAATAACAGAAAGTATAAAACCTATAATAAACTAAGATATAACTTGTGTGCCTTAAGTATAATAACTTATAATAGTTCAGGGTATTTAAAATAATAACATAGTAATAAACCTATTTACCATAATAAGTTATAATAGTGAATTATGTCAATTAGTAATGAAACATGATGTTTAGATGGTGACTCTATGGTGAAATAACTCTAACCAGGATGAAATCATTAGAATATAATGAACCTATTTCAGTTTTAAGGTCCCATAGTGATTTAAACGAATGATCTGCACCACACTTTTGTACTAGTGAATTGACTTGAAGATTTGAATGTGCACAAACCTTTACCAATTATGAAATCCAATATCCTTGAGCCAATAGGCAAACATGTCTCTAAGAATGCATGATTACGATATTATGCACCCCTCCAAGTTTCATATGTAGCTTTCATGGGCAAATGAACATTTGGATTATAAGTTGCATCCAATTCAATAGGATTTGCAAGTGGGTCGACTAGTTACCAAATTCATGAAATTTGAAGGATCCCTTAGGCTTGGTGAGGACATTTGCATCAAAGAACAAAGTCTACCACAAATAAACCACATCAATCTACTTGAAATTCCTTTTAGCATTCCTATGATTGATTGACACACAATTAAGAAAATGAATGGAGTCATTTAAGTATGTTATAATACCTTTCACTAAGTCTTTATTCCAAAGCAATATGGAAATGCCCCCATTGAGTGGTGTAAGAAGCAAATATAGATAATGCAACCTTGCAGAACAACCAAACATCCATGTGTCAACAACTCGAAACACATTCATGCGATTCATGTGCATATTGACAAGTTGTGTAAAGAAAAAGAAGCAAGTAGATGAAAATATGTACTTGCCACCAAAATGTTTTCCTACCAAAGATCCAATGTTGGTTCATTTATTGGCCTAGGTGGAAAGAAGTTTTGGTTTTGAATTACTTGGTCCCCATTCTAAAATTTTAACCAAATTCTAATTCTCTTGTGGATCCATTTTAACTGTGGCCACATTCACCAATTTTTCTTGGGTCATCTCCTCATAACCAACTTTTGCACATGACCAATGAACCTTGAGTTGGGTAATGAAGTTTGCCCCCAAAGAAGGATCAACAATAAGGAACAATTTCACCAATTGATTCTTGTGTTACTCCCTTGTTTTGAGCTTGGCTTGCATCATCACCTCTTGAAGACCCCCTTAAGTCCTAGGACCATTAGTTTTTTGTTTATAAGCTTTTCCTACCATGTGTTGTGCATCAAGAATTTCATGTTGCAAACCAAAAAATGCCCCACAAACAACATATATCCATCAATGGCATGGAAACAAACACTTTAAAAGATTACAATATGTAAAAATTGCATGAAATTTCACAACATAATGATAAATCCAAGGAATATTGTATAGAAGGAAGAAAATTTACCTTGAACAAGTTTTCTGTCATGGCAAGGATAGTCAAATGATACCAAGTCTTCCCAACTTTCTTAATGCATTCATTATATTGTTCCTTTTTCAATACATTTTTCCATTTAATTAAAATTGTAAGACCCACCATATTCAACTTGCATATGAAATGCACAAACCTTGACACCACATGTGCCCTTTCCATTGCCCTATGTGCCCACAAAAGAAAAACATGAAAATTTGATGGATTATTTCTGTGTCACAAACTAGTAATATTAAGGGAGTAAGCAATTGTACTCACACAATGAGCCCATCCATTATGGATTGAATAGCACCATGATTGTCCATGTTTGCATCAAACACCCAACTTGTGATTTGGACATGCATGGCTTGATTTGTTTTTTGCATGTTTCATTGATTTATCAACACTAAACTTAAAGTCAATGATTTCCATCCCAAACATGGAACATCTTTCCCATGAGGTGATGCAAAGAAGGTTTGGATTGTAAATATGCCTCAAACTTTTCATTCATTGCCTTCCAATGATCATCCCAATTGTTTGTCCTTTCTTGGTTCACATAAAAAATGCATCCCTCAATCCATTCAAGAAAAACATAAAATATTGTAGCTCCAAGGTGATAACATGAGTAGAAGTCCCCCCTAAACTTTAGGATGTCATTCGTAAGTGCATGCCTTATAACCTTCATGGAAATAATGTGGTAGAAAGGAATTTCCATGATGCCATCTTCAATGAGGAAGGATTTGAAAACAACATTCACATTTCATTTATTTTAAAAAATAAGGGTTTGCTTAACATCAAGTGAAGGTGGGTTTGCTTGAAAGTCCGTTGGTTCTTCATAATCATCAATAGTCCAATTATCGACATCAATTTCATCAACCAAATCTATTGTTGGTTCGGTCAAATCATACGAGGTGGTAACATCATCCTACAAAAATAATCAACAAATATTTTATATGGATAATAAAAAGTTGATAACAATAAAACATAAAAATAGGAGCATATGATTATGTAAGTTTTAAACAAGTTGGTAAATTCAAAAAGGTTGTAATGAGTTGCATAAGTGAAAGAAACCAGAAAAGAAAAGAAGTTTAGAAATGTTTTTACGTCCATGCATATCAAGAAACATGACATAGCCTAAGGAAGCTTTGACCAATGGAAAAAATACCAAAATAACAAAGATGCAAACTTGAAAAGTCACATGTGCCAACAAATATGACATATACATGGAATAAGAAGAAAATGACTAAGAAGTTAGCAACTTGGAAAAACAAAAATAAAAATAAAAATTCTTGGAGGTTGCAAAGCTCCATTTAGCCATGTGCACCAACGCATATGGAAAAACTTGGAAATGACATTGTTCAAAAATTGAATTTTAAAAAGAAAACTAAAGCTTGGAAAGGTCAAAACCCATATGTACTAACGCATATAGAAGACCTTCATTGGAAGCATTGAAACATGACCAAAATTTGAAAATTTGAAAACCATTGAAGTTTACAACTTGTTCAAAAGCCATATGTGCAACACATGCTCTTCTTGCATGATCTTTTTCCATAGCTTCCTTGCTGGCACATAGATTCGAAACTATTTCCGTATGAGCAACCCCTCCTTTAAGTTGATACCTTTCACCTTTTTTCATTCACGCAACTATTTAAAATGGTGTTGAATGAATGAGTCTTGCACATAAGCTTCCTTTATTTTCCTTTCTAGTAAGCTCCCCTTGGAAGATGGCCTTTAATGTTTGAGTCTTGGTTGAGGTTTTTTCCACTTGAAATTCCTCCCTTCCTATTTAGTGCATCGGAGACCACATTGTCATGTCTTAGTTTGTGGATCAACTCCACATCCAACAATGCCAAGGTGTCATGCCATCCCAGCTGTTTCGTTGAGGCCTTCAGTTGGGTTTTGAAATACCTCAAAGAGATGTTGTCCATAAAGACCTTAGTATTATGTGTCCCTAAGTAATGTTGGCACTTTATCAAACAACACATGACGACATACAACTCCTTCTCATGAATTGGCCATTGTATTTGTGCCTTGCACAATTTCTTGTTTTCAAAAACAATTGGGTGTCCATCTTGCATGAACACCCCACCAATGGCGAAGTCATTTGCATTTGTGTGCACTTTGAACGATTTTGTGAAGTTTGGGAACTTCAACATAGGGATGAACAAAAGCTTTTCTTTCAAATTTTGAAATGTTTTCTATTGCTCCTACTTCCATTTGAAAGATAATTCATTTTTAAAGAGACCTGAAAGTAATTTCGTTAATTACGAAGATCCTTTTATGAACATTCGGTATAAATTAACTAAGCTTAAGAAGGATCATACACCTTGGATTGTGACTAGTGTTTTCCAATCTCTTATGGCTTGCAATTTTTTAGGGTCGGGCCTCACCTCTTCTCACAACAACATATGCCCCAAAAGGTCCATCTCCTCTTAAGCAAACTCACTTTTCACCCTATTGGCAAAGAGTTTGTTTTCACGGAATTTACTCAAAACATATTCCAAGTGTTCCACATGTTCTTATGTCATCTTGGAATACACCAAGATATCATCAATATAAATGATCATAAATTTGTCCAACTTTTCATGGAAAATCGAATTCATGAAAGTTGTGAACATTGATGGAACATTACACAACCCAAATGGCATCACCAAAATTTATATGAGCCATATATAATTATCATTACCATTTTTTCCACATCCTCGTTCACAATGCAAATTTAATAATACCTTGACTTGAGATCAATTTGATTAAAATATTTGGCCCCATTGAATCGATCCAATAGATCATCAATGCAAGGCAAATGATGGTTATTTTTTATTTTATTCAAACACAATAGTTAATAAAAATTCTCAACTTGTTGTCCTTTTTATCAATAAACAAGATAGGTGCCCCATAGGGCGACTTGCTTTGTCGAATATAACCCCAATTGAAGAGGTTGTTTAATTTAAAAAAAAACTCTTTCAAATCCTTTTGGTTTAACCTATAAGGTGCTTTGGATGGTGGAGTTGTTCTAAGCACCATCTTAATTTTATGATCAACCTTTATGCAAGGTGGAAAAGCATTTGAAATTTCATTTGTTAAAACTTCCAAAAATTTATTGAGTGAATCCAAAATATAAGCAAGAGGTTGCCTCACCTTTTGTGGCTTAGGCCCCCCCTAGGAGACTCTCAAAAACATTAAAAAACTATGCGACTCCAACTCACTAGTTAAAGTAACCAAGTTCACTCCCATAGAAGCCAATGCATAATTATAATCCACATCTAAGTTCATTAACTTAGAGCCACCCGTGGCACAAACTTTCAACTTATCTTTGTTGTGGAGAATGTTTACTTTATAGGCATCCAAAAATGTGTTTCGTAAAATTACATCAAAATTATTTAAATCACACAAGGTGAAACTTTCAAAAAATTGAATTCCTCCACAAAACAACTTGGCACCTAATGCTACGCTAAGCAAGGGTCTAGCTATGTTTTGTGCCTATTGCACTATGATGGGGTCTGCCATTAATTTGGTCTTGATTCCCAGTCGCTCTACCACTTGTAAGGTCATGAATGAAATTGCGCTATTGAATCCAAAAGACAACCCACAATTTCATTATTTATCTTACAATTCAATTTTAATAAATTAGAGGCTTCACTTTCATGAGCCCCTATTTTAGCGAAAGGTAAGTTAATTTTCAGCCTAAACCCTAAACCTTAAACCCTTGGAAAATTAACTTGCCTTTGGCAATGTAATCACTTACTCAAGGTGGCTTGGGGCAATCTTTCGCCAAATGTCTATTGTTGTCACAATTGAAACATTTGACCTTGGGAAGGTTTTGCTTCACATTCTTAACCAATGACTTTTTGCCCATTGACTTTTTTTTTGTCACTTGGAGGCCTAGGCTTTCCTTGGCCCCACTTGTGTTTATTGCGGCCCTTGCTTCCATTACTTGGGCCAACTTGGTTCTTTTGGGTGACTCCGCTTCCGATTTCACCCTAAGGGCATGCAAGGGCTTCATCCACCATGCATTCCACCATCTTCATCAAGCCTTAACAAATACCTGAAATATCAATCCTCTAATAAACTATCTTGTGCACCTAGAGCTTCAACCCATGCAAGAAGATCAACTTCCAAGCATACCCATCTTTGAGGGGGACTACAATCAACATTTGATTAAAGTCCTAGATGTAGGTGGCCAATGAGCCCCTATCATCCCCCTAGGTGAGCTCCAAAAGCTTCATCACATCCCAAAGCACCAGGTGGTCCAATGAGAACCTTTTGTTTGGTCACAATTTGAACTCCTCCCATGTGAGGGTTTCAAGGAGGTCGAATGTCTCCTACTTTTGAAACATCGACCATTCCCACGTGTGTTCCTTCAACAAAGTTTGAGCAAAACGAATTTGCTCCTTGTTAGTCTTAAGGCACTACAATTCCATGTACGTTTCCATTTGGTGTAGCCACGGCCGCACATGTCTAGTCTTGGTTTCTTTTCCTACAAAGGAGTTTAATAGCCTCACTTTAATGGTCACCTTGGTGGAGCCCCAATTTAAAGCACCATCGATGACACCCAACTTTTTCGCAATTTGGCCCATTTGTTTGGGCATTTAATGGTTAATTTGCTATGGTTTTCCCTTCTTGCACCATGAATGATCGGAAAGCATCCAAGAAGGCCAAAAACTCCTTGGACATTTGGTTTGCTTTTGGACTTGCCACCTCCCATGCTTGGGGAAACTTGTCCACTTCTAAATGTTCTAGGGCCTAATTGCTCCCTTTTCTTCTCTTTGGCCCATCAAAAAGGAGAATCAAAGAATGCACATCCCCACTTGACTTAGAAGACGAGTGGAAATTGATGTGTTCAAACGACTAGTCTCTTGGTTTTGGAACTTTTTCCTTCCCTTTACTCTTTTTTGGAAGCCACAAGAGTTTTTAATGGAAAGCCCATGCTCCCCTTTTTTTCCTTCCTTCGAATGATGGGGGAAGGAGTTTTTCATGCGCCTTCGCTTTGCTCGAGCCCACCTCATCCTTCCCTTTCGTATTCTTCTTAATCTTTTGTGGAAGGGCTTTCACTACCTCCTCCACTAGGTCTCTGATGCTTTGAGCCTCTTCAACATGAAGTTGCTCACCAATCATGATTTGACCCAAAGTGATCAAGTCTTCCACAATTGCATCCTTTTCCTTCTCCTTCTCGGTCTTGTACTTCTTCTTGCCCTTGGGTTCCACCACAACCATTGTCCTGAGTACAAGCTCATCTGGGTATAGGCTCATCCAAGGCCATTTGCCTTGGAAACATTTCTGCCTTCCTTGGATGCCTTAGAAGATTTTCCAATCAACCCTAGGAGCATGTTCTGATACCAAATCTCACACTTGAATATGCCTTGATGCCATTGCACCACTGCCTCTATTTCATTCACGTGCCTCCCTAAACACCTATGCTACCTACATATGGGAAAAATCATGCACTTGGTGAAGCTATGGCATTTAGACTTGTCTCGCAACCTTGGCTATTTCAGACCTCTAGATGGGTGGGACTAAAACTTGCTACAGACTTTCCAAGTGGTCCAAGGCCTTGTTGCCCGGGATTACCATCTCTCGTCTTCTGGCCTAACCACGGACTTGTTTAGTTCGAAGACTTAGCACTCCGAGGACAATACCTTGGGCCCCCTTCCTCAAACCCTCATTTGTTGGCACCTATGTGGCTCGTGAGCTTGTCAAACTGGAAATCGAACCCAACCCAGCATTTAGACTTGCAACCCAAACCACTGCAGGGGCCGTTGCACAGTGGTCTGGACTTGGGCCCCACCTAGGCAAATCCCCACACTTGAGGGTCCACCTAGAAGGGCATGTCACAAGGGATCTCTATGCAGCTTTGTTGCCTGAACTTGTTCCATCTGTACAGTGTGTGCACCCACAGCAGCTGCAAGCCCTTCAAAATCCAAAGGACTTCTCACAACAATGGAACTACCTTGTCTGTGATTACCACCTAATCCCATATCAAGGAAATTGTAATTTTCTAAAAACTTTGTCTCACTATAGTCAATCATTTCACCTCCGTCTAAGGCCAGCCTGCTGTTGCTGGTACTCGGATGTTCTCTGGATGACTCTCCATCTAAAGGTCTTTGCAAAATGTCTACTGGTTTTGGTGATGTTAGATATGGGAACTGAACTTCATGAGAATCTTTTGGCGGCCAAAGACTACTTGTTTCATAACCAAGATCTGTTGCAAGAATATTTGCACTTATACTATCTCTTCCAAAAAATTGGTCAGGATCAAGCATAAGAAAACTAGCTGTGGTCTCATCCTCTGACTGAATTAACCCCCAAATTATTGTCAAAGCCTGATGGGCCCGGCCAGAAAAAGGGCTGTGGAAAAGGAGCAGATGGTTACAGATGGAGACATTGATGATTAAGGGAGTGCAAAGTAGATAGCTGGAGGTGGATAGTGCATGTGATGTGGCCATGGTCATTGGGCACTCAAGTGAATCTAAATCATTCACCTGTTCATAAACCCAAAATGGCACAACACTTTAAAAAAATATTGCATGGAGCTTCTATCCTGATACTCTAATGAGGCCCACTAAATAAATCCTCCCTGCACAGCATCTGAACTGATTTACCTATCTATCAACGTACAGTTAGAATGTTGTTGCATCCATTGCAACAATACACCAATATTGAACACTTTGTGATCATTCAGTACATACACCGATTGCCTCTTGTCACTTGGGTTTCAGGATTTGCCAACAGGATGATGGTCAGTGCCTTTGGTCACCTTGCAACTTGTCTGGACTCCAACATTAGTAGGTACATGCTGTTGACCATTACAACCAATGTAACCAGTGGTTTCTCTAGTAAAGTAGAGTGACAACCAAGGGCTTTTGAGCTGTTGGACCAAGATTCAGTGATTCCCCATTTCCTCCTTTGAGGTGTTCAGAAACTGTGTCAAGGAGTCAACTTGGTAAGGGGTGAACAAAGGGTCACTCTTGTTGCAGAGACTGCATCATTCCACTTGGACATGTTTCATTTACCATTCACTCATTAATCTTCTTAACCAAATAATGGTGACATCTATCACAAATACTTCATCGCAGTATCCCCACTGACTTCATAAGCTCTGTACTGTGGATAGAGGCCAAGCAATCTTCTGAACCAAAGTACATGGGCACCTGCATAGCCTGGCCCAAAACCTCAGGGCCTGTAGCCAATGACTTGATCCAAAGATTAACAGTCTCCAATTATGCAGGGACACAATTGAGCAAGAATTCCTGACCAAGAAGCTCATAGTACCACAGTTGGATGAAATTTAAGAAGTTTTGCACAAACTCCTTCAGTGCAAACAAAAAAGAGTCCTTCCCATTCTTGACCTTAATATTGCCTAACAGCAACAACTAGGATGATGTCTCCACATGAAAGGCAAAATCAACAAAAGAACCACAGCTGTGAATTGGAACCAGATCTGTATGCATTGATTTTAATCTGTGTTCTCATTGCAAAATTCTGCTACTGCTCCTCTTTCATTAGAGCTTCAGGTCCTTCCAAAGTGGGGAGATGAGTGTCTGCAAAGTCCCGTGGAGCATTTCGGGATTCCCATGGCTTTCGGGAGTTGATTTGAAAGATCTCGTGAACCTCAAAAGCTCAGGCAAGTAATCGATGTGACTGACCTTGGACAGTGAAACCACTCATATGCTAGCTTTGTGTGGCCATCGATTGACTCCGAGCACTAACAGGGGAAGAGGAATTTGTGGAAGAGCAGAGTAAGAGGGGAAGGGAGAAAGAGGAGGGAGACCATTACTGCTGAAACTGGCATTTCCCATGATACAATGGGCTGTCTTAATCAAACCATTGTATTGTAGACAACACAAAAATCAGGAATATTGGATTGGACTCTTGAATCCTGCATATCTGTTGTTTGTGATTAACCATTAAGGTGCACCTTAGTAAAGTTTGAGCTTTCAGCTCAAGACTCAAGACACAAAGCTGTAGGGACCTTAGTCTCCCAGCATTTCCAGCAGGGTCTCCCTGGCAGTTCTTTGAGGGTGTTGAAATACCCAGAACCGGTTGTTCTTTCATTCTGATGTTTTTCAAATACCTGGATCAACTGACCAGCTCTTTGATTCTGATTTTTTTAATACCTGGAACTGGTCATTTCTTAATTCTGATTTTTTCCCAAATACCCAGAACTTTCAGTTCTTTGAATAGAATCAAAGAAAATCAAAGAACCGCCCAACACTGGTCAGTAAGCAGAACACATGATATAACCATCATCATCGAATTTGAGTCTTTAAGTTGGTGCACGATGTGTTGCACAATGGAATTTTGGCTTTTAAGTCTTTGATCAACCAACAGGGCTTATTAATCCTGTGGAGGAAAGAACATCTAGTATCTCTAGGTCGCACACCAATTGTGTACCTAGGAACCAAAGCTAAATTTCATTGGCAGACATTATAGAACATGAACATGAGATGAAGTCAGAATTATCAAAACTCCATCGAGCTGTGAAACATATTACCAAGAGCTAGTTGTCAAGCTAATGAGCTTACATGAATACAACCTTCGAGAACGATGACTCTGTTTCTGGCTGATGTGCAATGCATATCTTTATGAGCTACCATGTTGAAGAACAACAAACCCAGACATGTATATATCTTTTGCTAATCAGTCTCTTGAATGAAAACCTTATCTGATTCCGTCATAAGGATTTGAACTGGTCCAGTATGTGCATTTGTGTTGAACAACATCCTTCTGGGCAAGATTGAACCTACTGATGAAGCTCAGCATCTTCACTGCATATAATTGCACTAATATGCTTGTGAAGTAATACATTATGGGTGGCAAAGAAATTGTGTGGAACATTGGAGTATCAGGATATTAGTGAAACGATATAGGAGCCGTTTTGGGGTCATGATAACTCAGTCTGTGAGATTTAAGAAGAAAGTATTGTTGTCGGTAAGTGCTTCAGATGTCTAGAACACCGTGGATTCTTGTAACCTAGCAGTGTGTAAAACTTTTATAAAACTTATGTGACACATCTGTGGTGAGTACCAGAGAACCATTGCAAGAAACAAGAGGCCATATCTGTGACATCAAGGGTTGATGATTTTGAGTGTTGCAGACATAGGTTGTGAAGTCTCATATTAAATTGATTGTCAGCTATGGAAGCTTAGATATGAACTCCCTACCTGTGTATGCTATAGATGATGTCTGAAGTTGGGTGTCATCAGTTTAGGGTTTAGGGTTTAGGGTTAGTCATGCAACATTTGTGTTGTCAGGGTTGGCTTGAAGTGTCACAAATGGATCATCTCTGTAAACAAGACAATGAGATCAATATTCAAATGGACATGAGAAGAAGAATGAAAAGCTCCAGTTGGGAGTTGGCTAATATAGTTTAACTGGTCATGAAATACTTTCATTAGTCACTACTAAATGGATTCATTGCAACAGAAGTTTGGAAGCAAGGTCAATAACCTAGCCTGCTTCAAGCCAAGGGAAGCCACTAGAAATTTATGATTGCCATCCAATTCATGAAATGCATGGTAATACATATCAATTTGAATGCAAATCATGTATACAATTAGTAGATTGAACAAATATTCATATTGATTAGAATTGTCAATGACACTTGTATGGGCTTAAGCATAAGCATATACATTTAATTTGGATTCAAACAAATGTTTGATTATGTTACTCAATGTTAATATTAAGGTTTCGTTATGCTAGGAGTTGCTAGTGATGATATCATGATTAAAAGTATCACTCATTAACATTGCATGTTTTTATAATTTTACAAAAGTTGACAAAACAAACAAAATTGATTGCATTTGCATATGCTAAAAAATATACACGGTAGTCTTAATAGGTTCACACACACACACGCACATTGTAATTATTGTCCAAATGTAGACGTTGTATTTAGATAGTGTTAGATTCTATTGTCAACAATTCACACATTAAGAATGTTAATTAGTTTTTTTTAATATATTTTTTGGATATGGTGGATGATTGATTAATTGATTTTTAATTGTCTTATTTAATATTACATGATATAAAAAATTATGCACAATCTATATTTTCAAAAATCTTGATATAGACATAACCCATATTTAGGTATGATGTCAATTTATACATAGAACAAAGTTGCAAGGGAGTTTATTTTAGTTTCAAGAAGGAAACATTTACTAAAAGCATGCAAAATGGTAAATTAGTCTTTTCATGTCCCTTGCATAAGTTGAAGGATGCAATCATTTTGATCATAAACTCTTCTTTTCTAGAATAAAAATCAACTCCACACCTTGGACCCTAAACCCTTTCATCATAAACTAAACTCTCATCACCATACCCACATGCTAAACAACCTTATCCCTATTTTCATATTTTAAACCCTAAACTCTTGTCACCATACCTATATTTTAGTCAATCTTATCCTTTATCCTTAATTCTATGCCTTGTAAACCCATAGTACCATGTATAATAGACCTAACAACTTAAAACCCTTGTCACAAACTCCATACCGTAACCTTAAACTTTTTCTTATCATGCTCCCACACCCTCATAACCAACACTTACAATAATGCCAACAATATTAATTTTTTTTTCAAAAAACAATGGATGACATTCAAAAATATTCAAGTTGTCCTTCTTTATGGGCCTCCCCACACAAACCTCGGAAGTTGCTTTCCTTACTTTTTTGTTCAATGCGTGGCCATCATCACTTTTTACTTTCCCTTAATAGCTTCTTAGGTTTCCTTCCCATTTTATAACTATAAATAAGTATCTTCCACTTTTGGTATTTATCTACATGTAGTTTCATAGGAGCTATGTATTCTTGGTACACTAACTAACATATGAACACATATGATACAATAAACCAACAATGGTACAAATTAATAATTTGTCTTTTTTGGATTTAGTGTCATCAAGACATCAATAGTCACAAAACTTGTGAAAGACATGTTATCGCATATCGTATTCCCAGATTGGATTCAACAACTATCGAATAATTAATTAAATGTTAAATTTTAACTTCGAGAATTGATTTTTTAATTTTGATATTTCCAATAGGTAATGGTCATATAAAATAATAAACATAGTCCCTTCAATGTTATGGGATAGTCTGTCTGGACTTTAAATTGTTTTAGTCTTAAATCCTTATACTTTAAAGTTTGTAGGTCAAACTTGATAGTTGAAATCTTATTGATTCTTAATTTTATTAAAATTTTGAAAGAAATAGTAAATATTTTTTTCAAAATTCAGCAAAATGAAAAATAATTTAATTTATGCCAAAATTGTTCATGTACTACAATATTAACAAACTATCATAAAATTGTAATGTTTCAATTTTGGTTTAGGGTTTAAGTTTCTTGTATTTAATTGAAGTTTACATTAATTAATCCCATGCATTAAACTTCATTAGATATTATAATGCATTTTACAAGTTTCCCTAAACAAGTCAAAAAGTTATGTCAAGTATTATATTGAAGACAACAAACAACAAAAAGAAAATAAGGTGTCTTAACAAGTATACTAGGTCTCATTTAGCAAGTTGTTTAAAGTGAGTCAAGATTTTGATATTAGGTATAACATTCAACACAAAGGGCACATGTTGTTTGATGAATGTTTACCCAAATGGCAAAAATGTGCAATATCATTAGATATAACGATGCACAATGAAGATTTCACCCATTGTGCCAATGCTTAGCCAAATAGAAGTTCCTTGTGTTCACATCAAGCAAATGCATTAGATATAACATTAATCAAAAGGGGCACATGTCATTTAATGAATGCATATTTAGATGGCACAAGTGTGCAATAATGTCGTGTGAAAAATAACATGTTTTACAAATCAAAAGAAAAGGTAAGCATGTCAAATGTTTCTTAGCCCAATGTAACAATCAAATTTCCATGGTACAACCCAAGGTATGGGGATGTCAACCTTTGATTGAAAATTTTGTCTTAGGATATTTTTTAAATAGCAAAGATAGCCACATGGAAAGTCAAGCCATAAAACTCACAAAAAAGGTGCACATATTCATATTAGAAGAGGGAGGAGGAGTCGAGATAACTTCTTGATATTGATATGAAGAATAATATATAAACCTTAATACTAATAACCAAACTACCATGGTCTTTCCTCACTTCTTCTATACCATAATACTAGAATAATATGATATTAGGCAAACAAAAGACTTATAGGCTAGTTTTTTTTTGGTATTAGTGTTGATAGGTCATGATTTTCAATATGAGGGCCAACATTGTTTTCAATACTAGGTGTGAAGCTTATATACCAAACCAACATGAATTTCCATTAAGTTTAACATTAAAAACATTAAACAACTAAATGTTAATATAGGAAAATGTTGGTTATAAAACAAGTTATTTTTCACATACACACACACACACAAGAAAGAAAGGCACGACTGTTCTAATAATGCCACTAAAGATAGGCCATTTGCATAAACACTCTTCTAGCACATAAACACTTCACCACCTCACACCCCATCATTCATTCCCTTGTGGCTACTCTTTCATCAAATTTTCATATGCTCTTCATGTTAATTTTTCATGCCACCCAATGCAATATAGCACATATGTTGTACCAACAATTTGTTAGAATGTATCTTTGTGTCTACCATGATTTCTAGGAGTGTAAGAAGTTTCAATATGGGTTCAAGTCATGTGAGATAGTAAGTTTGGGGTTCATCATGATGAAGGAATTTGATAAATGATGATCACCCATGTGTGTAGAGAAGATGGATTGTTGGATACTTACAAGGTGCAGGATCATTTTGGTGGTGTGTTTTGCATTGTGACAATGGTGAAAGTGTTATATAGGTTTGAGGTTTGAGAAAATATGGTGAAAGTAAGGGTGAACCCAACCCAACCAAAGTGAATTTTTAATATGACTGGAGCTTCAAAGGGATTTAGAAAGGTGCTTGGGGTGCTCAAGGATTCAACAAAAGTGGGACTTGCAAATCTCAACAGTGATTATAGGGTAACATAATTAAAACTTTATTTGTGATTGCTTTTGTGGTTTTATTTTCTTGGTGGCTGCTTACTTTTGATTATTTTTATGTGATGTGGAATTAGGGGATTGGATTTTGTTTAAAATCAATATCCTTACATATATCTTTGTATATAGTGATAAGAATATTTCCACTAATTTCAATGATAAGTGATTGATAAATATCATTTAAAATTAGGGATTCCTTTTTCTTACATTCTTCACTTGCAACTCATATTCTTCAATTGTAATAGCTTGCAATTCGAAAATTTTCAACCTTGGGTACTTGATAAGTTTGTTTAATCTTTTGACAATTTGAACTTTAACCTAGGTTATAGTAGGAAGTTATTACATGGGTTTTTTCTTTTCAAATTACAACCTAAGAAAACAACAAAAATGATAGGGGAGGTGTAAGGATGGATATATTTTATTACATCAAAAGTCATGTTTTGTTTTGTAGATATTTTTGGTTTTTTCTTTTTAACAAAATTGCAATGGTCAATGATTTGACACAAATGAACAATGGTTGCCCTACACATAAAACACAAGAAACCAATTTCATTAATGTTGAAAGATTGCATGGAATTAGAGGTTGGAGGTGATGATAATGATGGACAATGTTGTGGTAGGACCTTGACATAGCATTGGTGAAAGCAACAAATCATGTGGAATGCCCACCCAAGGAAAAACATGTGCGAAGTGAGTTTTAGAAATTTCATTATATTTGTACTAATTTGGAAAACAAATGATTTTTCTTGTTTTTTCCACATTCATGTAATATTGATACTTCATATGCGAGAGTATGATTTTGATGATCTTGAAAAGCAATTTTGAAAATATGGGAGTTTTGGTGGGAAATTGTAGCAATTTTTGCAGCAACATCATCAACAAGGCCTCGTGCAGATGTGGCATATTGCATACATACTCTTGCCAAACGTCTTGCAAAGACTCATACTTGGACTGTAAACTTCCATCCATTTATTTGATAACACAAGGTTGCAAATAGGGATCAAAATAATTGTAAATCCATGATGTTATTATAAAATTGTGATTTGATGGTGTTTACAATTTCCAATAGACACCCATTTTAAAGATAATTTCAATTTTTGCACAACGATGTACATATTACATTTTGATACTTTAACAAGTATTTCCAAATCACATTTGTTCAATTTCTCCACTAAGGATTACTATCTTGCCCTTGCTCCAACTATAGGAAAAAACATCATAGAAAAATTCAAATTAATGGATGAATATCTCTCCTAACAATAATGTAATTTTTATTTGAAATGAACTATTTTTAGACCTAAAAAATATAACCTTGTTCAAGGGATCATTAAAATAACAATATATACATATAGGATATAGATCATTATTTTGGTGTGCATATTTAGAGGTGCATTGTTGATGAAGTATGCTAGTTTGGGCAGGTTGCATTGAAGTCAATGATGGTAATTCATCGTACACTTAGAGAAGGAGATCCCACATTTCGAGAAGAGTTATTAAACTATGCTCGAAACAAAGGGCATGTTCTCAATCTTGCCCATTTTAAAGATGACTCAAGTCCAAATGGTACACAAACCTTTGTGCCATTTTGTTTTGCACACCTCTATCCTTTTACACACCTTTCCACCTCTTTAATAAGCTCTTTTATTTGGATGGCACATTAATTGGCCTTAACTTGTAACAAATCAATGTGATGATTAAGTTAATATGAAACATTGAAAAGTAATGCCTACATGTAAAAATGATTTTTTAATTAACTACTTGAAAATATTTCATGTTAGATGAAAGCCTTATACAATGACAAATTTGACATGTTTGCTTCATGTAGCTTGGGATTATTCAGCATGGGTTCGAGTGTATGCACTTTACCTTGAAGAGCGGTTGGAATGCTTTCGGGTTTTGAAATTTGATGTTGAGGCAGAACGTTCTTCAGTGAGTTGGGCTTTAACATGTTAAGAACGTAATTGTGTAAGGGCTATGTGGATCTTGTAGCATTAAGGTGTGATTAAAGGTGTTATTAAATGAATAAATAGTTAGTTTTTTATGTTGGTTGACTTGAGAAGTGGGAATGATTGGTAGGGGCCTAGTCGAACAAGGGACTTGGACACAGAGGCTTTATTGCTCCACATGCATGCTTTCCAACAATTGTTGAATCGTCTCATGGGTTGCCAGGTGACATTATGATTTTCTAAGTACAAGTGATTTCACATTTGTGATGTCATTATTCAAATCTATTCACAATTGCAACAATTATGTGAAATTGTTTATGTGAAAAGGCTTGGCTACAAAGATTGTACTTTTGGGGTTGTTATGCATTGTTCAACTTGGCTACAACAAAAATGAAGTAGCAAACATAATTTTTGACTATTTTGTAGCCTCAAGGAGCAGCTATGAATAACTATGTGATTCAAGCTGCATTATGCTTGGTATGCCTATTATTATTTTATGAAATTATCATGATTTTTAATTTTGATATTGTTCCTTGAATATTTTTTTATCTTTCTATTGCTTGATTCATTTAAAGCAAGATTTAATGTTAGTGGTGGCATTAATTTCATTGTTCATCCACAATTGTACATGCATGTAGGTTTTAAAAGAAAGTTTTAAATTGTATCGTGCAATGAATGATGGCATCATTAATTTGGTGGACAAGGTGAACATTGAATTCCACTTGCATCAACATTTGTCATGGATTTTATTTGACAAAATAATGATTATAAATAAGGTTCATGAGTATCATTTCTTTCATCGACCAAGGATTCTATTAAAATTGAAATGGAACTATGATTGTAGTTTTTTGAAATGCAACGATATGATGCTGTCAAGTCTCTTGAAATTTATCGACAAGCTGGTAATCAGGTTAGTGTTCATGTGGATAAGCTCACAAGGAATTGAATATTAACTACAATTCCTTCTTTCAAGGATTTGAAATGAAAAACTATTAAACTTTATTTAATTTGTTTTTAAATTATCCAATATGGCAGGCAGAAAGACTTGTGCAGTTCTATGAAATGTGCAAAGGATTGGATCTTGCTCGTAGCTTTATGTTCCCTGTTTTGGAACAGGTTTGCACAAAAGTTATCACTCAAATGCAATTGAATATGAGATGTACTCAAACAATTATTTGAGAATCAATGAAAAGTTTAATTACAAGATTTGCCAATGTAAGGAATACGATATTGGGCACAAAATTTATTAATACGTGACCATATTGTCAAAACTCTTTTAATTATGGATTGTTGTCATCATATATTACCATTGTTTGTATGTAAATTGTATTGGCAAGATTGAATTGTGTAAACAAAATATTGTACACAAACAAGAAATGTGAAATGGTTTTGTTTTGGATTTGTATGTTTGTAATAAACAAGTTCTATATTCATTCCCATTTTTTATTTAAAATGATATAGCCCCCACAATCATTCCTTTTCACAATGGAAGATTATGTGAAAGACATTCATCGGACAAAGGATTCAGTTGGGGTACACATCATGGAACTCATAACCTAAGCCTTGTTTGAATTGTTTGTAAAGATTTAGCATTTTACATTTTTCAAAGGAAAATCTTGAGAAACTTGAATGTCCAATCCCATGTTTTTTGGTTAAAAGGAAATTTGATCACTCTAGTTGATGGTGTTTAATGTGGGCATTTTGTGAACATGCTACAAGAAATGTTGTTAATGTTGAACCATTCCAATATAATGAGATTGATATGTCTAATTGTAAATTCTTTAAAGTCCCAATGATTGGAACAGGAATATGATGATCGTGGGCCAATTACTCGTAGACGTGTCATTGGATCTTTTGATTATGTAGGGGAAGCTGAGTTTGAGGATACTTTGCCTAGGGCAGAACCTATGCCTAAAGAGTTTCTTACTCCAACTCTGGCTCCAGCTCCAATTCCAATTCCAAATTTGGCTTTAGTTCCTACCATGATTCCAGAGAAAGATCTTGTGGTAGCTCTTTTAACATTTTAACAAAATGCATGGATCTATTTAAAGCAATGTTGAATGAAAGATATATGGTGGTTGTTCTAATATTCATTATTAGTCCTTTTTGAACCATTTTTTTGGCTCAAAAATTGACTTGATCATGGTGGTGAGGGTTCAGGACTTAGTTGATGTAACCCCAAGTACTCCAACATTGGATGAAAGTAATGCATTGGCATTAGCTATTATTCCTGATACACAAAAATCCCTTAGTGAGTATTGCATTTTCACTTTTTCTTAAGTATTTTAGGATATGGCCATTTTTATCTTCAAGAAATCTAATATGTTTAATTATAATTGGTTGAAAAAAGGTTGACAGTTGAATCTATTTCTTGTAACACGTTAAAGCAATCAAAGGCTTTTGAAGTTTACTTCAACATGTCTAGGGGTCACACTCATAACCACCATTGAACATGTCATGTGTTTTTGAACAATGCATATGGAAGCAACATGTTCACTTATATGTGTAACTAGTTGTAGACCAATGAAATTTCTTGTGATGCATGAGATTGTGTACAATTTGCAATTTGGCTAGATGTGGAGGTGCTAACAAAATTTAATCAGTATTAGTGTTAGTGTTTTAGGTAGCGCCAATGGTTGGGAGCTTGCTCTTATCACAGGGGTAAACAATAATGGAAGTGGTGTGAACAACAAAGTGGTAAAAAAGGCTTTCTATTCCAACTCCATATTTTATTCATAACTTTGTTGCACTTTATGTGTAGTGTAGAGAGTCATTTTGTGTTTCACTTTTGTAAGTCTATAGTTGTATAAATAGTTTTATTTTGATTTGAAATTGTTAATATGCCTAAATCATAATTCATTGGTTCAAGAGTATGAACTTGTTGTATGTTGTACTATACGAAGGGGATTATTGACTCAAAACCTATCCCTTGTGCATCTTGGATGTTTGGGCTTTCATAATTCACACTTTAATTTGCAATTGAAAAAGTTACAAGAACATAACATTTAAAATTCTTTCAATTTTGAAGAAGATTATATTTAAATAATCTTCACTCAAATTGTCATTCAATTAAACACCATTTATGTAGCAATAATGATTTTGGATATTGTGATTTTTTTTTTTTTAAGCTTTTGAAATGGTCATAATCTTGATGTTGTATTTGTAGGTGGGAGGGCTTGACAAAATGTTATTAGACAACTTGTATGATGATGCACTATTAAGATGGGGCCCTTTTAAACAAATTCCAACCTATTACAATCCTTCAGGGAAAATTGCTTCCAATCCTTTTGATGCAAATCAATTTGGAACTTTGCCAAATCAACAATTAAATCCATTTAGGGCATCAAACAACTTTCTTCCTCCATCGAATGTTCAAATGGCCCAATTGCAACAACAAGAAGTATTGTTACAACAACAACAACAAAGGAATGCAATGCACATGTTCACTCCTAATGGCAATCATCCTAGTGATCCCTTTGGAACTTCTTTCCCCCCCCAAGTTTTCCAAGCTCCACCTATGATGCCACCACTAATTCCAAACCACACCACAATTTTAGCCTCTCCCAATAATCCATTCTACCATAACCCATTTGGTAATCCTGGGTATCTATGACGGGTTGTTGATGGACTATGGTTGTTTTATTATGTATAGGTTTAAAAAAATTCTCATGGTGTGTACATTGTTTTAATTATACATGTGTGTGCCCAAATGGTTATGGCACATCCCCAAATGGAGAAGAAAGGAAGGTGAATGTGAAGATGAATGATGTGATGTTTGGTAACAATCGCGAGCCAATTGACCCACATCTTAACACCAATAATTTCAACTACATTTGTGTTCAACAAACATGTCAGTGCTTCATATTGTTAATCCCACAATGAATGACAAAAGGAAAATCCATAAATTGTATATTAAATAATAGTTATTTGCAATACTCTTAGTTATTTGCGACATACCCATCAAGAATTGTTGATGTTTGAAAATACATTCACAAATTGTTGATGCATAATGTAATTTTATGGATTGAATCACTTAATCTAGACTTATTAAATTAATTGTAGGAATTAAAAAATAAAATTGGTCACTTGTTCTTGAACCCTTGAACTTGTTATTACTATATTCTGTTGTCTACTATTAGGGTTTATGTACCTAAATATCATGACGAATTATCATTTAATGACAAAAAATCATAATGTTTTTATATGTTATCTAATCCAACACTAACATCTATGTACTTGTACATATTTCAATATGAATATTTAAAAAAATTCTTATATGATATGAATCATTTCCCAACTTGGGACATATATTCTTTTTGTGATGAATTTGTGCTATTTCAATGCCAAATATATATAAGACTTGAAAAAATGTGTTTGTTTAATGTAAAATATATATTTTCCACTTAATTTAAAGATGAATTTAATTTAACTAAATTTGTCCCATAGTGCATTGTATCCATAGAAATATATTAACACAACTAATCCCAATTTTTGAACAAATTACTTAAAGGTTTGCACCACCACAACTTTTCCAAAATCTTTTGAAGTTATTTAATGCCCATTGAGTTCACATCTTTTTATGTTTGGCCCAAGGTTCAGTGCATGGCTAACAATACTTCTTGTAAACTACCCCATGTTTCATATATCACTAGTAATATTTTCAATAAAATTTCAAATTAAGTTAGGTCTTTTTCATTTGTGAATGGTAAGTTTAAATGTTATTGTGTTTACAATTAGTTCATTAACTCAATAGATATCCAACTCTCATAGTACACCCATGGTGCGGAACATATATTGAAATAGTTGCAATGCATAACAATTTCACCTACATTGTTTGTGAACTTAGTTATTACATGGTTTATGAACAATTGCACATGTTTCCTTTCCCCAACCTCAATGTTTTCTATTGACATGTCAACATTGTCATTTCTCAACATGGAGTTTGCACCTTTGTAAATGTCATAATTGTTGATCATCCCACTTGAATTGACTTACTTGTAGCTTGCTCAACCTTATAAAAGATTTTACAACTTCAAATGTTATGCAAGGAAAGCAAAGGAAATACAATGTTTGATATTTAGGTTGTCATGATCCTAACCTCAAGTTAATGATCAACTTGAGAATGAAAGAAAAAAAAAAGTGTACCAAAAAGAAAGCCTAAGACTTGGCAAAGACCAAAAAGATATGAATTTAATTTTCACCCAAACATATGAAAAATCATGTAGGAGTTGAAGGGATTCACTTTTGAAATTCCCAACATGAATTCTTGTTTTGGGAATTGGGACTATGCAAGGATCCCAAATGTTCAAATTAAGGTATCAAAGGTCAATCCTTATCTAAATCGAATAATTTTGGTATTAACAAGGAACATGATGTGTTGGGCTTCCATGCACAAGTTTTTTTGTTTCCCGTTGAGGGTTATGGTTGTTTGAAAAGTTGAAGCATGGAATGTCAAAAAGTCTCCCAACCATCTATAACATGGTTTGAAGAGGAAATCATGTTTGATTGAAGAACATGACATGACATGACATTGGAAAGCTTTCAATGATGGTTATAGGAAAATGGTCACAATTTTTTCAATCAAATACATTTCCTAAAACTTACATGACTTAAAACTATAGTGCACAAAAATGTCCCAATTTCAAGAAAGGATTTCAACAATCTTGGAAATTTAGTCATTTCAACGTAGTTTTGATTTGGATCTTCATAAGAAAAGTAGTGCCTCTTTCATGGGTGCAACCTATGGTGAATCCATGATGAATATATGTGGAAGCATGAATTTAAATTGGCTTTAACTATGTAAAATTCCTTTTTCATTTGTTTGCATGTGCACAAAAGGGTGTAGTGTTTTTCCTCAATGAAATGTTTCCTTATTGTTTTTCATTAGTCTAATGTTGTTTCCTAATGCTCTCATTATTGGTGTGGAAAGGTTGATGTGTAACCAAAAAAGAAGCCAATGACTATATCATTTGTATAAGAGGATCAGCATGAATTCTACAACAACAAACTTGTAAATTTTGGTGTTATTCTTGTATCTACGATGACCCAAAAGCCCTTTAGTTGTGTGACTGTCTCCTGGTACATGAAATCTCTATTGAACCACTCCATAGAATTCTGCAAACACAAATTTGCCTATATTCAACATATGAAGTCCTTCCTATTCTTGCTAATTAACCTAATTTGATTTGAATCAAGGACTTGTTGAGATCAGAGCACTCATTGTTCATTGGATCCATTGAGCTGCTAGAACCCACCCTTGTACTATGTAATGATGGTTTAGGATTCTTCATGGTAGCACATAAAACCTCTACATTCCCGTATTGCTTTCAACAATGCATACTGCGTAACCCGGTCAACTGCTGATATGAGGTTTGTTAAAAAAGAATCACTAGCACATTGTGCAGTTTTCATGTGTCAAATTTGGTCTCAGGTTTTGTCTTTTGCAAATTTGGTTAAGTTTGCTTTTACTCGTAGTTCTGCCCAATCTCTAGGATACCCTCAACTAATGAAGGTTTCTCATATCTTCAAGTTCAACAAAATTTCAACCCAAGGAAGTCTGGTTTTTGATAGGAACCTACATAAAATGCATGGCTTTACAGTGGTCTACATGCACTATTCCTATAGCTCAGATCTCCTAAAATCTTCATCACTTCTCAGTACCCCGTATATAAAACCTTGAGTACAACATTTGCTATGTCTCTCACCAACAACTGCTAATGCAGTGGAAGAAGAACAACAACAATTAGTGAAAACATCCAAGAAAACACCCCATCTATGATGCACAAAGAATTGTGCCACTTAGCTTATCTTTTGCCCCTTAAATCCTGAACACCAGCAGCAATGGTGCCTCTTGAAGTAGCTCCACCTTAACTACAGTTCTATCCTCCTCCACTCGAAGTCCCATCGAGATAAGCACTACATTAGACATAAACAACTAAGCACTCCTACTTTCCCTATATTGCCCTTATTGCAGTCACTTTAGCATGGACAATTTTGGAAAAACAACTCTGGAACAACTTTTTCCAGTCCAGAGAGTAAGTATACAACAACAAAGAGCAAACCCTTTTTGTTCACATAGCAAAAAAAAGAAGAAATTACCCCACATTGGGTCACAGATGAGCATTATTTGTTTGAATGAATTGGTGAATCGAATATCGTTGATGTGCAAGGGCCAATGGTCCTCAATTACAAAGGCCCTTGAATTGTGCTATTGACTCTCTCACTACAAAACCTTCAATGTGCATGTCACATGCATCCTCCCAAAAAATGGGTTGTCTTTCTAAGCTTTGAGAACATATCATTGCATACATATGTATATGTATAGTGTGCTGCTCACACCATGGCTTCATTCATCCACGTGTAGTTTCTCACTTCTTAGCTCATTGATCGATGTAATCAGGTTTCAGCACTTCACTAATATGACATGGAGAAAGTAAACCGCAAAGTGCTTCAGTGCTAAGGAAAAAAGGAATCAGCTACTTTCTTCTTGAATTGGGTGTCTGTTTCCAAATTTCAACTGCAGCAAATTTTTAAAGCACTGCCCAATTTCAAGTCCTCAAAGGTCTGTTGGAAAGACAACAGTTTGGTACTTATCACAAAAAATTAACCCTAAATTTCCATTTGGAGGGCTTGCCATTAGATTGGCAAGATGTTCTAAGAATCCCAGTCTTGATCATGTGAATTATGATACAAGGTTCCATTGAGGAGGATCCAATTAATGCTAGCAGCAGGTGTTGCCTTTTGTAACTCATCTTGAATGACAAACCAATTAGGTCTGTTCTTTCTTTGCACCATCTTATGTCGATCTGCAACCTGCAAAAACTAAAGGGTATGTGAATTCAGCTGGAAAAGAGTTAGTTTAACCCTAAAGCTTAACATGGAGGACAGGGATAAATGAGACTCTAGAGCAATAGAGGCTGTGGGCTCTCTCCAGTGTGGCCAGAACCTATGTTTCTATGGATATGGTTACCTATGTATAAACCATCTCCTTACCTAGTAATTACCTATTTTCCTACCTATCTGCCTATGTATGAAACCTATTTTCTTACAGAATTGGTTACCAAGATGAAACCAAATATTAACTCAGTTGAGGTTCATCCACAACTGAGTAATAACAGACATCCAGTGGATGGTGTGCTGGTGGGTGCTGGTTCACTTATGTCCTGGGATCACCTGTTTAGCAACAAACTACAGTCATGGAACTCAACCTATCTCCAACTTATTTCCACATGTATTTGCTTTGAAGATCAAACTAGGATTCTGCAAAAATGTACAAAATGTAACCTGACAATCATGGTCTAAAGAGAGAAGCCTTTTACACACCACTCAATATTCAAATAAACAGTTATAATTTCCACCCAAGTTCATCTACCATGCATGTTTCTAACTTTTGAAGATGCCCATATATGTTGGTGGCCATTGTTTATCAATATTTAAATAAATAGGGACATAATTTGGACCAAAGTTGAACTCCGAATTAGTCACTGTGCATCTCATGTGTCACATTTCTAACTTTTGATGATGGCCATGTTTGGCCATGTCTACCAAGCGTTTTCATTTACATTCAAACTCGAGGATGTGCTTGAGTCAACGCTCCTCCTGATTTTCATGTCAATGCTCATGACCAGGTATGCCATGCAGACTTCCACATTATTTTGACATGGAAAAATTACAATTAAAATTTTCCTTCACATACTATATTCTAAATATCTAACCTACAAAAAAAAAATTGGGCAGGTGTGAGCAATTGGAAGTTCCCAAGGCTCTCTCTGTAGGCCACAAAGAGGAAGGTTAAAGAAGTGCATGAGGCAGAGGCAGCCAAAATCATTGCTACAACCCCATCTCATCATGATACAAATCTCCCAACTGTACTAGACTGTAAATCCATTCAACAACATCAAAGTTACTTGTTTGTTGGCTCTGACTTTAAGGAAGATGTTACAATGTAGTTTTCATTTGGTCCCACATTTTGAGGAATGTTCACAAGGTGTTACTGTAAAACTGTGAGTTCATTTTTTTTTGGGGGGAACATCATGGAACATTTCCTGTTTTCAACACCTGTAGCCTAAAGTCAGTTTCCACATTGACAAAACGAATAATTAATTATGTTTTTTTTAAAAATATTTTTTAAAATTGGGAATTATATAATTTTTCCATTATCTACTATAATATTGTGATATGACTAGTGAAATTATTCAGAATGTAGCCTATGATAATTATGATGATTTTGTTCAACATGTGAACTTCATATTTTCACAAAATTTCATCTCACTATTTTGAGGATTATTTAATGAGGAAACTGACCTCAGGGTAAGGTAGTTTCTAGTTGGCCATAAGAGCAACTCCACTGGTGCTCAATATTTGACCTTGCTAAGTTAAAGTTGGACGAAGAAAGCCAAAACATGCTGGTCTGGCTCAACAAAATGGTTTTGGCCCAGTATTGTTTCACCGAGGCTGGTAAAAGGTACAACAAAGCCTAGCAACTGCCAGAGAAGAGTGTACTTAATATGATCTGACTGCTGCTCCCTGTTTCTGACTGGTCAACAATAACAATTGGTCCAGGTGGTGTGCAGTTAGTGGCCTCCCACCTATTTGCAGTCCCCATTTTAGTTCGATTGGTGAGGTTGAAAAAAAGTGAATAGCTAAACTTAGATATAAGAAATATTTTGGCAAGGTCATATACTGAGCCCCACTACAGACACTTAAATAAGGGGCAGAGTCATCACTCAATAAGCTGTTTGTTGATCCTCAACCCACAAGTAAATCCCAAACAGCTCCAAAACAGATCAAGACTTTGTTGCAAGTCATGGACAAGCCAGTAACCATGCAGGGCACAAAAAGACAAGCCCAAAAAATTGCATCAGACAAAGCTTGTTAGGGGATATTTAATGTTTAGCCTGAAGAAAAAGTTGATAATATAAAATATAAAATCCTCACCCAAAAGAGTGAAAATGTGGACAATACAAGTGAGAAACTATTTAAATATCAATATCTGGGCCAATCATTATTGTTGGCTGATCCAAAACATTGAGTTCTTGTTACAGGCCCTCTTGGAAGATATTATAGGGGGCAAGGCAGCCACATCACATTGGAAGGCATTAGAGTTATTCATGAAGTCACCCTGTCTTTTGGGCACTAGTTTGACCCCCTTAATCCCTGTTTCATTCCCAATTTGAGTGTAAGCTATAAATTAAGAAAAATTCGGTAGTGCGGTTCCTGAAACTGGTTATAAGTTCAGAAGATTTGCATGATCTCATTCATTCTGACAATGCTTGATTGTATGAAGCATATGAGCACAGGTAAAGGCAACTCCAAAACTGGGGTGGGGTGAAACTCCCCTGAGAGTCAATTTAGGTTAGAAAATTAGTTTGATCTCCTATTTCTTTTCCTGGTTTACTGTTTTCATCCTGACTTTTTCATTTTGTCTCAAGTTTTGTCAGAATTGGGCCCCAGTTTGTCATACTTTACAGAAAACTCGATTGATTGCTAGACATTTTCACAGGCCCCAAAGTGGATGTCACCCTATTGGATTACTATACTTCATCCAAATTTTAATGTACATGTTATTTTTATTGCTATAGATGTAGTTGTTACTTTCTCGTGTTCCCCAAAAGCACTAGTAAAGAAATGTAAATGACTTCAATTGACCAGTCACAATGGGGTGGCATTCAACTAATCGTAAAGCACTGACCTGGCTTTTTTTACCACTATGGGCAACGGGTGTTATTAAAGCATAAGTTTCCACCCTGGGAGGTGTGAGTAAGTTTGGTACATTGTTGGGGCATTTTGATAAACCCTTGAGCATTTTGCAATCTCTTCAAGGATTTCACGGTATCATTGGGCTCATCACAAGTTGTTATCCATTGGTTTTATAAAGCTTGCTTTACGGTAGAGTGACTCTCCATTAGAGCAGATAGTCCCTTGAATTTACCGCCCTTGACTACTGCCATCACTCAGTTATTTTGAGAACTCCCTCCTCATGGAGAGTTACCCAACATATACTTGTACACTGTGTAGTGATTGACATTCAAGGGTCGGGTGAGGAAATAATTTGCTCACTATTTTGGATGTGATAGATAGGTCTAAGGGCCTGCATACTGAGCGTGTGTGGATCTGCTCTATCAAAGGGTTAGCCAACTGCTTGTTTGATTTATGAGAAGAAGAAGGAAGAAGAAGATCTTGATTTGTCCATTTGGGGTCCCACCCTTGACATAAAATGATGCAATCTGCAGTCCGTAGTAGAAGACAATCAGCCCACCTGAGTTGCTTCATTATTGGTGCCAGAGTCTAATCTTGGATTTGTCAATGCCTCTGGATGAGTGACTGCTAGTGACGATGAATATTTATGTAGGCATATACAAATTCAGACTCCTGAGAGATCAGGAGAAGAGGACGTCTATTTAAATGGCAAGGGGGCAGATTTCACCTGCAAGCATGATAAAGTTTCTTGTAATCACAAGCAGACTTTAGCCCTAACCCTAAACCCTAGCCAAGTTACCCACCACCTAATCCGTTTTCCTTTTGGGATGTAGAACTGCAAGGAGATTCTCCAGCATCCTCACTCCCAGCAGTAAAATAGCCTGTTTAGTACATTTTGGATGAAGTAGAGGAGCCATTTGGGGTGAAACTCAATTGGGCCTCTAAATGACACTTGAGTCTTGTAACTTACAATCAAAAGGGTGGGAGAAGCTCTTCCCCAAAGCTGGAGAATATGCTTGAACATGAGGGGTGAGGACTGAATTGCTTGATGCAATACCATGGTAACCGAGCAGGTTCAACACTAAGTAATTAGTAGAAAAAAAAAAATTCAGAACTTTTGAGAAAATTTTCAAGGTGTACATAACGAGTACAAAGTGCACTTTAATAAGTTCTTAATGGTTATATGTGGGAATCTTAAGAAAAAGCATTCAACATCAAAGTGCTGAACCTGCTAGGCTACTACAGTATTCATGATTGGGGTCCAGTGTTGAATGCTTAGAGAAAGTTTTCTCAAAGCTGAGTTCAGCTTACAAAGAGATGAGTGACTTTGGGCATTGGGCAATGAGCTTGTTGTAGTTGAAAGCATTAAAAGGCCGATCTGCCAGGGTCGACCAGATGCTGCAGCAAATTTAGGTGTACTCACAACTGCTATCGACAGATAGTCCAAGGATGTGGAGATTGTGTATCGGAAAAGGGCATGCATAGGAACTAGTGGAGAAGAAAAAACACCCAAGGGTGGGACCACTAAGTATGTTCTAATGGCAAAGTCACACATACACGGACCACCCGCTTTTAGACCAGACAGACACTATTTTCAGCTTCAATGTGCGCAAAGAATTGACCATAACCTCCTCTTTCAATCATGGCTGGTCTATAAGGACTCCATGGCTTCCTGAGTCCCTCAACTTCTTGTCCCTTTCCACCCACAATTCTCAACCAACACAATTCTCAATAGCGACAAGAGTTCTTTGCCAGAGTGGATGATCACAAGTTTGTGATTTCCCTCAACAACCTTGCTATCTTGCTCTCAGCTCTGGACTGTTTTGCCTACCAATTTGTGTTATGGAGTGTGCCAGGTACAGGCCATTGTGCCTGCAAAGGATATCTCCAGTGGTGATTAGTATGTGACCCTAGAAATTAAAATTAGAGGAAGAAAAGTCACAATTTTGTGGTTTCGGTCAGCAAAATTGGTTTTGCCCCCTGGGTGTTTGGCAGAGTTTGTTGAGGCTGGTGAAGGGCACATTAAGCAAATCCTAACACCTGCTAGATAAGAGTGTAATAAATATGATCTGACGGCCAGTCCTTGTTTCTGATTCGCTAATCATAAGGATTGGTCCAGGTGGTTTGCTATTAGTAATCTCCCACCTATTTGCAGTTTTAGGTTTCACCAAGGTTGGGAAAAAGTAAATAACTAAACTTGAATATGAGAAATGTTTTTTGGTAGGGTCACATCTTAAGCACCGCTAGAGCTGCTCTAAGCTGCCTGTGCAGGTCTACCAAAATTTTGGGCCCAGGTAGCTCACTGGGCACGAATGGCCTGTGGCCCTGTGCTCTGTAAGCTCCATTAGGTGATGCTTTTCATGTAGGTTTGCAGAGTGGTCATGGCCTGTGGCCCTGTACTTAGCAAGCTCCATTCGGTAATGCTTTTGGTTTGGATTTGCAGAGTGGTCATGTGGACCTGTATAATGGGTATGTGGACTTTGTAGAATGGCCTTGTCAACATTGGGTCTGGTAAACCCTGCGTGACCCCTCTATTCAGCCTTGTAAGGGGACTACAAAAGAGGCAGAAAAGGCCACACAGAAATCATTATGCATTGTGGAATGTGCTGAGTAAGGTAAGTGTGCCCAGTAAGATGTCTGTGAGGAATTTGGGCAAGCCCAGGTAACACAAGGCAAAAATTTCTGAGTGGGCAGCAAAATGGCACAATGGCATGTACGTGGCACATTCCATAACAGAATGGTTTCCATGATTTGCACAATTAACATGTGAATTTACAAAATGGGGATGTGGATTTTGCACAATGGGCATGTGGAATTTGAACAACTATGGTTAGGTTAGGGAGACAAAGAAAACTGTGAGTTGCAAGGGGACTAAAAAGAGACAGAAAAGACTACATGGAAACCAATACTTACATGGAGAAGGAAGTGGTATGCTCTATGTACTTGATGGCATTGATGGCATCCATTTGATCTAGGTGACAAATTGTGCATTGCAAACAATAATTTTAGAGAGAGATTGTCGCAACCCCACTTTGGCCAAGTGTGGGGGTGAAGCCCAACACTTGGAAAAGTTGGAGGTTAGGAGTCCTTCGGGACTCCAGAATGTTTAGAGCTCAACATCAAGGCCCAAAACACCTTGCATTGGGGTGTTCTTGGTGTCATTGGAAAGGTCTTGAAACTTAGATATCGAAAATGGCCTTGCATTGGCCATTCGCACATCTGCAGCCCAAGTTATGGGCAAAAGAAGGGCCGGGAGTCAAATTGGCAGTTTGACTCCCGACCACTAAAAGTCGGGAATCGACCTCTTCCCGACGTCTCCTTGAAGAGTGCGACACGGTGTTGGAAAGCTCTCGACGAGAACTACAACATTGATTCAGGACTCGTCCCGATCCAAGTTCGGGGCGAGGAGCTATGGCCGTTTAAAGTTCCGGGAGTCCAATCGAGACACTTTCAGGACTCCATTTCGAGAATCCCAACAAAAATGTGCCATTCGGATGTAGCCTCTGTGACCAGCCGCAAAGAATACTATATGGGGGAAGGTGGTGGCTTCCCCCGAGTCCGGGCCGTGGTGAGTCTTGTGTGTCCAAGTGCCCGTGGCAAGTCCCAACACCCAAGGGTGTCTCGAATGCTAAACTAACCCGATTTGGTTGGTTTTTTTTTGGATGCAGATTCACACGAGCTAAGCTAGTCCCTCTTCCTAGTCTAATCCCTGGGCTCCCAACTCGACCCTCTACCCCTTTTTAGAGTTGGAAGTCGGGAGCGTGCTACCAAGTCTCAACTTTCCGCAACTTGACTTTGTGAAACCCTCAAGTGGGTTTCACCCCGTGACTTGGGAGTGCGTCAGAGATGCTAGTGATCAAAGGAGTTTTTGAAGACTCCTTCGATCACCACCAAATGATCAATACATCTTATGAGAAGCATACGAGGTGGGATACTTTGACAAAGGTGTGGGTGGTTTGTTTTCAGAGACTCCTTTGATCACCACCAAATGACCAACATGTGTAATGTGTAGTGGAAAGCTTTAAGGTGGGGGCATTCCCAAAATATGAGGTCTAGAATGAAGTGGTAGTTGAGTTTGGCCTTGCATTTTGGAATTATCCCTTCAACTCTTAAGGAGATAATGTGAGATCCATCATTATCATCAATATGGAGGGATGTTTGTGTATATAAAGGTACCCTTCAAATAAATTAGAAAATGTATATGAATACTTTATGAGAAACACAAGAGGTTGTATATATAATTTGCAAGTTAATGGTATGTAACGTTGGTTGTTATGATATTGTCCTTGAATATATGGTAATTGGTTTCATTTAAGGATGCTTGGTTGTCATGAAAATAAACCCTAGAAAACCACATTGTCTACTTGTAGATTGGAATGCAAATATTGTGTTGAACCACATTTTACCACCATCTACACCATTGGTAGCCATGCTACACACATAGACACAAACACACACCAATGGAGTTGTCTGTGTTGTGCATTTTTGGATTAAGTAATTGGGGAGAGTTGCTTGGTTATTGAAAACAATCAAGCTATGGAGGTTGCAATATTATTTCTTGTAACCAAGCAACTCGAGCTAGTTATTGAACATTTTAAAAGCCTTTTCCAATTTTGAATTACAACTTTATTCTCCAATAGAAATTAGAAATTGGATTGATCCACTTTCATTATAAGAATATTTACTCTTGTTATGTAGTTCTTAGGTTTTAGGAAGAACCTTTGGTTTCGGTCTTGGAGAATCTCATGGGGTTAGTTCCAATTTAAGGGCAATTCTAGTTATGGTTCTTTTCTATTTTTAAATTTAACCAATCCGTAACTCTAAGATAGGTTATGGGTAAGCGTTTGGTTAAGTTTCAAAATTCCAAACATCACTAGAAGTAATGTAAACAAGCCATATTTTTATTGAAAAAAATTCAGATTATTACAAAGCTTAGACAAGGTCAAATCAATACAAATTAGCCTATTTTTAAATTCTAAACTACAAATTACACTACTAGTTTCTAATGGATCAAATTTTTAAAAATAAAATCATTTATGCCAATTACCTTGGTGATGAGCACCAACAAGAAGAAGAGAGCGAGCAAAACAAGACCATGATGAGGATGATGATGAGAATGGCAATGAGTGCCAACAAGAAAAAAAGGTGAGAAGAACACAACTAGGATCAAGTCAAGATGGAACAAGGATGACAATGGCGATGAGCGTTGGTAGGAAAAGAATGGCAAGAATAACACAACCAAGATTAGGACAACAATGAGGATGGTGACGACAATGAGCAGCAATATGAAGAAGAGGGTGCGAAGAACATGACTAGGATTAGACATCAAACCAAGACAAGGACATTGATGCACACAACTGGAAAAGGAAAAATGGAGAAAGGGAGCAAAGACTTACTTGTCAAGAAGACATAGACCAACACAACCCATGTGCCACCACAATGAAGAATGGAGACTATAAAGGCAATCCACAATGAAGACCACGAAGAAGATTTGAACAATGTGTGTTTGTTTTTGAGATAGTAAAGATAGAGGCAAAGAACTCTAACACCAACCACAAACAAAGAGCAGGAAGAAGGAAGAAGGAAGAAGGTGGACTTGTACACTAAACTCTAAACCATGGGGTGGAATTGGAACCAGTTTTCTTTAATAAAATTGATCTGGTTCAGGTTCCGGGGTCCATTTAGGAACTGGACCCAGGTCTGGTTCTACTCTGAAGGACATACTTTCCAGATCCATTTCCCACCTGATCCCTGGATTTGGTTCCAACCTGGTTCTGGAACTTGGGACTTGGTTCCAGGTAACTGGAACTAGAACCACCGGTTCGGAACCAGGGAACTGGGTAAGCACACAACACCGATATTTACCATCATGGGATGACCTTGAAGACCTAGTAAACTATTTGAAAGGAATTATTTGAAGTTATGTTATCATTATAAACCCTAATCCAGAGGGGCAAGTAATCTGTAAAATTTTTCAAAAAACAAATTGAAGTTATGGATTTAAAATTAAAAAAAAAAACAAGTGTAAATCTGGAATTGGATATAGAATTCAAATACATAATTTTTTGAAAATAAACCAAAAAAATCATAAAAAAGAGAGGAAGGAAAGCCCCTTATTAGCCCACAAACTCTCATCAGCCATGGCAGACTCCAGCCTTTTTCATGAGAAAAGGGGTTTAGAAAAAATAGGGTATAACAGAAGCCATGGCCCATGATAATAATAATAATAATAATAATAATAAAGGACAGACAGACACACTCTTGTTTGAGCAGCAAAATACATAAATGGGTAGCCTGACAAAATACCTGACATAAGAGCTCCATCATGAACCATGATGTCTCTTTAGGGTTTAGCCCTAAAGAGCCCTGCCCCTCTTATATCACACCTATATTGTCATCATCATCACCATCATGAGATCTCCATCTAGGGTTTGTTGTCCCCTTGCTTGCTTCCAAATTTGTCATAAAAAGTAAATGCGCCCCACACAGAAAGTATTCAATGAACCCCATCAAAATCCCTGGATCTGGATTCTGATATCAACCAATCAATCTAGAAATCAATCCATCAATCAATCCATCGATGAATTTACCAATCAATCCATCAATCAATCAATCAATCTAGCTATCTTGTGAGAATTATTTGGCGGTTCCTTAGAAGTTCCACATGAGGAGCAGAGGGTGCCAGCAATCAGTTCCTGATGTAAATGCCAAAACTCTGACAAACGCATGCTCACTACTTTTAGAGCTTGTTGGGTGCCTGCCACAAATTTGCTTTACCTATTAGGAATTCTTTTGACTCTGGCCTTTAGCTCTTTGGGACTTTTCTCCATGAGGAGAATTTGAGGAGGCTCTTGAGGGGTAACATTTTTATTGGCCTTGCCTACCAAGGCAAGGATATTGTGTTTATAGATTCATTATAGAGTATAGTAGCTAGATTAAGGGATTTTGGCCCCCTAGGTAATAATAATAATAGGTCTATTTTTTATATAAGGATTTTCAAAAGATGATATTTTGGCTTGTGTTGAAACTTGAGATTAGTTATAGAGTTATGATATCTTGAAGGATTTTGGTTTCTTTTAGAGGATTTTATTGAAGATTATTTTTTTGCATGCTGAAACATTTGGATTTCCATAATTCTTCTTTTGCCTTAAGATACTTTTTGTTGTAAATGGCAAGGCCATAGTGTGTGACACATGCCTTGTTATATATATATATATATATAATATCCTTAGTACCTTGGACACTTTGACACATGTTTGTTGAATAATTAATTAATTAATTTGAGGATTCCATTTTCAAAAATGGTATTTCCCAAATATTCCATCAGATTCTTTACTTTCCTTCAGAATTATTATTTTTCGAAAATTTATATATTTTCTGAAAATTTCAGTATTTCAGAAACTAATATAATTAGAGTCCAACTGGCCCAGGTACTTGATCATGTTGCTCCGGACTTGTTTCTTTAATAGCAAAAATGGTGAATTTTTGCCCCCTCAAAAACAATCACTAGTGCTACCATAGTTTTGGAAGTCTAGGGTATTCAACACAAGACAAGATTGTATAGAAGGGATGGTTGGCCCATTCTGACAAGTAACAGATTTCATAAACATAACTGTAGTACCTAGCCTGCTTCTGCGCAAGGTGCCTAATCATGTTTTTTTCAATAATTTACATTTGGCAGTAAAAATAAGAAAGTGTTCTATAATTTGACATTATTATTAAATAATGAAACTAGTGTGCTTGAGAGTGTCTTTCAGATTTTTGGCATGGCTTGCATGTATTTCTTAGAATTATTGGCAATTCCAAACAATAAGTATTTACTGTGTAACTGGGCTAGGTACAAGGATAGTCATGGTAGGGTTTCATAGTCATTGGAGCATGTCTATTACCTCATCATATGTCTAACTTATGCCATATGTTTGAGATGAATGCTTGCAATTGAAGGGTGGAGTTGAAGATTTCTTTCGTATATGTGATAATTTTCCACTTCAAGTTTAAACAATGCAAAACCTAGTGAGTATTAGAGCTATCCCAACTTGAGTTTCAGGGCCAAAGGTAAACCAACACCTTGATTGCGACCCTCATCTCCTTGAGTGAGGCTTCCTAGACATGTTAGAATTTTAATATGACATTAACTTATGTCGCATATTACATTTGTGCCTTAAACATTACATATTGTACATAGTAATGGATGAAACCATAAAGTTTATCTTACACATGTGTCATTCAACCATGGCCTTTTGTGTGAGAAAACCACATTCATTTGTAGCGTTTGTTGCATGGACAAGCACTTTCCATTGGAGATCTATAGCTAGGCTGGAAATCTACGGGTAATTAACATTAATAATATGTGATGAACTTTTCTTAACACTTAATAAGGAGTACATGATCCCATTCAAAAGACAGATGTTACCTTCTCGTAACTCATAGCTCATACAACTTTGGGTTTGGTCAATGCTCTTGACCTATAGAGTTGGAAAGGTGACTTTGAGCACAACTATAGAAAACATTTGTAATGGAAACCTGCTCTTGGGGAAGAATCGGTGATCACCTAAGTTATAGCCTAATCCAAAGAGGGCCTTACCATACTACCAGCGTAGGTACCCGTTCACCAAATGGCATTGAGTTCAAGAGACCAACTTGAACTCTGAGTTGAGTTGAACAAGCAAACAGTCATGATGATTGACTTAACTTCAGCAAGGATGATGAATAGTCATGATGAATAATAAGAGCTACATACCTTTCAATGCCTTGCTTTGGCAAGCAAGCATCAGGCCACTCATCCCTTTGCAATAAGGTGGGTGTATTTATTACATACTATGGAATGAGATTCATTCTATGAAATGTGTGTCACTTGTTTCCATGATGGCACTTGTCATTGAAATAAAGGTAGGAAATTGGAATAGGGGGAATAGGGCAAAATTAAAATTCATGTCAGATAATGTTTGTTGGTTGTGACATTATACCATGGCTATCATGCCTTTGCAAGTATTGCTGCTCAACATGACTTATATAGACCAGAATTGCTTGCTACTCCCAACTGAACACCATCAAAGATATCATTGAGGTATCACTGCATATAACTTATCATTCTCTACATCATCTTTCCCAGTTGACAATGATGAATCTGATTGGATCATAGAATTTTCCCTTGTACCCAACCCACAATTTAGTTACCATTCATAAATGTTGTGAATGGATAGGTATTGTTCACACATATAGCCTAGCTTCATTTTGGACATATTATGTCTCTTGCAAACATGTAGCAATTTTTTTACAAGCACAGCTGTAGAAGTGTACATATACTAGAGATGAGGACCAAAGTTATTCTCTTGTTCGGTACAATGATGTAGCAAACCCTAAATTTGATGACCATTTTTGGCACATCCTTGTGTTGCCAAGTCTCTATGTCCATTCCAATGCCAAGTTCCTTTGAGTAGGGTTTCACATATTTCTTGCAAATCCTAAGGGCATTTTAAAGTTTGAAAAGAGTCAAGGAACCAACCACCACGGAGGTGAGAGGAAATGATAGCCTACTTGTCCATATTCTTTCAATGTTGGTCCCATACCGTAGTACTTTGGCCATTTCAACACATGTCCGGTGAATAATTAGTTAATTTTGAAACATTCATTTCAACAAGTGGAATATTCTTAAATATCCACGATGTTTCTTCACAATATTTTTTGATTTGGAAGAAATAATTTTTGAAAATTTCAACATTTCTGAAAATAATATAATTAGTGTCAAATTGGCCAAGGTACTAAGGTATTGTCCAGCCAAACCTAGGTGAGAGATTGGCCAAACCTCCTCCTCCTCAAACCAAAAGAGAATGCAAATGGGCCGTAGTTTATCCAATTGGCAACAATAGAAATTGCTTATAGTCAATCTAATTTGGAAGTTTTCCATTTCACAAAGCTAGCCCCCAAGGACATTTGGATTTGAAAGAGCCCCTCATGAGATGTTTCTAATGGATGAAAAAACATCATAGGTATAGTAGCATCATCTTGGTTAGAAGGTCAGTTATTGCGAATTATTTAAGAATTTTCATATTCTCTATTACGTTCCAATTGAAGGATGCTTAAATGTTTTTACTTTCATATTTTGTACATAGCCAAAAAAATTTAAATCAAAACATCTTATAGATGATGGCCATTTTGGCTACAATGCAAAATTGAAAAAAGAACACTACCAGTTGGGATTTTGCGAAACAAAATGTTCCTGTCAAAGTTCATCAGGCCTGCTCAACAGGACACCCATGACTTTTAATGTCCGTATTGCAAATGCTTATGTCAACCATATACACAGAACAATGGCAAGACCTTAAATAAGCAAAGGGTCCTTATTGAAGGCAGTACAAAAGTACTTCTGCCTGCTTCTTCTTTTTCTGGTTTTGGTGCTGCCCATTATAGACTTTGTGTGTCCTGTTATTCACATATCGGCCCTCGGGCCTGGAGTAGATACTACCTAGTTTTGCGGACTCAGTCAGCACCAAAATGTGTCTGGACATCATCCATCTTCTCTGAGAAAAAAATGGATTGGGCCAAGGGCAGATAAGGGAAAAAACAAAGAGAAAAGAAGCAAGCAGTACTTTTGTATTACTAAACTAAGGTCTTCTGAACAATGTTGATAGTTTGTTTGTTGAGGACCCAGCCTCAAAATGAACAGGCTCGAAAATTCACGCCAGAAGCTCGGGTCCAGGGGTGGTCCTAACATTTCAACACAAAATATTTGCATACTGCACTTGCAGAGAACATGACTTGTGTGTGTGTGTGTGTGTGCAGATATGATTTTTGGGTATGAGAGATATGATCTGCTAATGTGAAGTACTCCATTTAAGATGATCTAGAAGGGGACTGACATCAATCACTCTATTGGTTTTGATTCTTTTGGTGATTTGAAGCACTTTGGGTACTCAACTCTCTCACAATGAGGTTAATATTGCCCATGTTGGGCTTGATTGATAGCTTCAGAGATGATTGTGAGGCATGTTCCAAGCTTCTGCCACAAGGTATAAGGGAGATAGATCCATTTGGTCATAATTTCCTGATAATAGCTCAGGGAATAAGAATTCTCTGTTACCGAGCTCATCGGTTGTGCTATTCATCATCCGTTACATCCACTCCAATCGGTAAAGCACTCACAGATATATCCAGTGTTGGGGGTGGTTCCTTGATTTTTCAAAGAACCGTCAGTTCCATCCAGGTATTTGAAAATAAAAGCCCAATCAAAAGAACCGGCTCGATCCGGGTATTTGAAAAACATCAGAGTGAAAGAACCATGAGAGTTCTTTCCCAGTTCTTTGACATTTTAAATTTTGTGGGTTTGGAGCTGGAGGTGTGAACCACACAAAAATTTGTTTGCTTGGTCATCAGTTCCCAGGGGCATTTGTTTTACAGTTTGACCTTCACTAGTTATATGCAGACATAACCCGGTCAAAGAACTAGCACTCAATTAAAGAAATATGTAACGATGAAAATTTTCCTGGTGAGGTTGGCTATAAAATGTGGGTATAATTTATTAATCCTTATTCATTAGACTAGTGAATTCATTGCATTACCATTAGGTCCTGTTCATTACGATCAATGAATTCACTCATTGGACATGCACAAACATCTTGTGTTACAAGGAGGATATGCTTGAATATTCCTCTAGAAAAAAAGAAATAATATTATGTATACTACTCCTTAGGTGAGGGGATCTATGTTTACATATGGGTGTAAAATCAGTTCCACTCTTAAGAAGTAGGCATAAGCAACCTCCCATTTCCTTTGACACCTAGTGATATTGCATTTGTTTACGTGTTCGGTAAAGCCCTAGGGGAGGAGCATTCTCAGCATTTTTTTTAATTTTTTTTTTGGAGAGTACCCATGGTGAGGACTTCCTTTTTATCCTTTCTATGTATCTTGTTTGGCTTCTCCTTAAGGTATACAGATGAATGAAAAAAAAAGTACTGTCGAAACATAGTGAAGGTACTTTGCTATCACGGTTGAGCTTTTACAAATTTCGTAAGTTCTTGTGCAAGAACATGTTTCATATGCATTATGCGACCTAAAAAAATGTACTTAAAAAATCATCAATTCGTGATGTTTAATTGTTTGCCATGCACTTCTTTCCAAATGGTAAAGCCCACAACAGGTCAGGGAGATTTTTCAAAATGTGGGGTCATACTTGGATTTAAAACCATCTTGTCCTAGGACCCGTATTTTGGAAATGCCCCCATTCTAGGGCTTCACCTACACTAACATGGTTGTTGGAAATGGGATGCATTATTATCAATACAGGTCTAGGATTGGAATTCTAAAGTAAACAACTCCCTTTTTTATTTCTATATGTATTTTGAGGGATCTCCCCTAGCAGAAGAACCCCAAGCCAATATGCTGGGGAGCTCCCCCAATTTTATATGTTTCCCACGTTCCCATGGAAATATTTCTTTTCTATGAAATAGGAAAGGAGGAGGAAATAAAAAGAGAGTTATTTCCGTAAGGGGAGGTTCCAATACCCGTGCATTCTCCTGAGGTTTGGGAACACCCTCGGGCTCAAGTGTTCCCAAACCTCAGGTCACCTCCCTTAGGAAAACACAGTTATATGGGAACCTCCCGTACAATGTAATATTTTCCTGATGTTCTTGAAATAATGTCCCTAAGCTCCCATGTTGAATAGGCCCTTATTTCAGGAACCCCTTTGCTCCTGGGGTGTTACCTACCATATAAAAACCCTCACTCTGATTTTTGCATTGCTTTTTATGTTGCATAAAGCCTGCATGCAAGGGCATTACCAGAATTGAAGTTGTGCTTAGCTTTTGCCTAATATGTGCTTTATGTCAATAATGCCCCCACCACCCTCAAGCCAACCTACTTTTTTTCACTGGCACAATTTTGGCAAAAATAAAATAAAATAAAATAATTGAAAATGAAATGATTTTGGAAGGTTTCCATCACCAATGAGATTTTTTTAAAAATAGTTAAAATTTTCAGATTTCTATATTTGGTTTTCAATGTGCACCCATGAATATAGATGGTTGATTAAAGATTTGTACTCCACCCATGGCTTACAACCAGATTTGGCTAAATCTAGAAAATTTACTACCCTACCTGTCTTGGAACCAAATTTGGCTAGATCCTCCTGTGGATGATTGTCATTGTGGCTACATCCACCCCCCCCCCCCCCCCCCCCCCAAACAAACAAAAACAAAACAAAACAAAACAAAACATGCTTCCAATGGATGATTGCCAATTTGGCTACAAAAACAAATTCCTTTAAAAAAAACAGTGCCACTGGAGTTACTACCCCCACACACAAAAGCATGTAGCAATTGTTCCAAAGAACATTCCAAAATGATTGACTGTGAGTAACCGCCAAATGAGAAATTCCCATTTTCCCCACTTCCTCCTTGGCTTGCTATAACCCCGTTACGCCGTGTTTCATGAATACCAGTGCAGTAAATTTGAAAAGCGGCATCCACCGCCTGAGATGCCTGCCGCTGTGAAGCATGGTCGGTGGGGGGGGACGAGGGGAACGCGATGGTGAAAAGAAAAGGCAGGCGCGTGTTCGTCAATAAGAAAGAATTTGTTGTTATTGTTGTTTGCCCATGAACAACACATCATGACGGGGAAAGAATTTGATTTGTCGTCGTCGTCGTCGTTGTTTGCCTTTGTAATAGTCCATGAGCACATCATGATGGAGTAGCATGGCCGACAATGAAGCAGTGCAGCGCCGTTGCGGCAATCATGTTGTTGTCCGTGTAATTAGACAATCTAGTAGTACTCTCGCTCGCTCGCTCCCTCCCTCCGTCTCTCCCCTCTCCCTGCGTGTCAGGGATGCTTCATTTATGTTTCAGCCCACAGAATCACGTGCAAGACGACAGGAGAAAAAATAAGATTCTGCCAGTCCGCCAGACTTGACAAAATTGGGAATGATGGCGCTCGGCTCTCCTCTTTCTCCTCCTCCTCCTCCTCCTACTACTACTACTACTATTGTTCAACCTAGCAGGAGCTAGCAAACCAGCCGGCATTGATTGATGGCAAACTAGGCGACATGATTCGATCGGCGTCGCGCCTACCAAGTGCACCCCGGTATCCCCGCAGCCACGTCTCCTTGTCTTCCGGCCTGGAAGCATGATACAAGTGGCCAATGATTGTATATCAAACTTTCCAAGCGTCAGGTGGGAAGGCCAAAAGTTGCGGACTTTACAAAAACAAAGGGCCCGTGAAGGGGAGTGGAGTGGAGTGCAGGCCCGACTCCGGTAAAGACTCCTCTCCCCCAATTTTGAGCTATTTTGGGTTTAGAAAATGTGTAAAGAAAGGTTTCTATTACAGAAGTTCAGTTTCTAGCCTCACGAAAATTGGGCCAGGGTGAACCTGCACCCACTTTTGGTGCCTTCAGCTTTTTGGGTGAGGGCTCTTAGTGGCCTTATTATTAAGCCCCAAAAATGTTAGATTTGAACAATATTGACCCTGATAAAATTGAAGCTAAATTTGGAGCTAAATGCTCACCTATTTGCACAGGTGAGGATCAGCCTTTCTTAAAGCTGCCCAAATGTGGAGAAAAACAAAAATTAAAATTGATTTTTTTAATATATAAAAGTGTTTTTTGAAGCTTTTCAATAGCTAGAAGTGAGGGATCAATTTTTTTAAAAAATCACCAGACCCCTTATATTTGGTTTTCAGTGTGTGTAGCCAAATATATAGAAGGATGATTAAAGATTTATGCTTCACATTTGGTTTATAGCCAGATTTGGCTAAATCTTCCTAATGAAGGACCATCACCCATTTTTCTACATCTCTCTATGGATGGTTGCCACTCTGGCTCCAAAAGAAAATTCCTTAAAAATGCACCGGTGAGGATTTTTGCAAGAGGACTAACTTAGAACCCACTCATAGCCAGTGATATTTTACAAATCTACTCGCCATTAAAGACCAAAACTGAAAACATAGTGTGAAGGCCATGCACATAGTAAAGAAGATGAAGTGGGCCCTAGTGCAACCCATTACCCGGACCTCTAGCCATATATATATAATTATTATTTAGTCCACCACTTTTCGGCTCTGGAGTGAAAAATGATACCTGGAAATGGTGGTGGAAATTATATGACCCCAAACTCATACCTCTCATGGCCCTAATGGACAAGGATGGTGATACTTCATGGGATGTGATGTCATCCATGGATGATGAAATATAACCCTATTTTTGGTTCACATTTGAAGAGGATGATTTGGTTCAAAAGAATACATGAAGAGAGAGATGAAATTCTGTGTCTTGGGAACATGGGCAAAATGATGTAGGTTGGTTAGGAGAAATCCCTCATGGTGTTTGAGTTCTGTGTATGGGATTGGAGAGCATGGGATGGAGCTTGTGAGGAATCAAAAGGGAGATCACAAGATTGGGAGATAAATGGAAATAGAATTAGGGAAGATAATGTGAATTGGACGGCTTTTATTATGTGTAGGGTCGTCCTATGCCCCCACATTTCAGGAATGTCCCCCACCCATTGGCCTTAACCAGTGTAAAGCACAATTTGAACCTTATCATAAGCTTAAACATACTTATGATAATGGGTTTGGAAATTATAGTTATCTCATAGATCATTGCAAGGGAATTTGGAGTCCTTCAAAAGTGTTAGGAGATATCAGCTTTGTCAATGATAACTTCAATCCATTATGATCTTGAATTGTGAAAGTTTGATTTCTTGTCAACATTCAAAACTCTCTAATTCTATGTGCCCATTTTTAATAAAAATGTATGCCAATTTATGATCCGTCTTAGATTTTTTTAAACTTTGAAGGGGCAGCAACATACTTTTGTACCTAAAGAAATTCAGCAAACATGTACCGAATGATTAATATGTCTCAAAAATTGTAGCTTCAGCACTAGATTCTTCAATTCTAAACATTTTGGCATAAACAATATTATTAACAAGAGAAACTTCTTTGTAAGAAGTGTGTTGTTGTCTCACTGTGTTTAGAATAGGTTTTTGTTTAGTATTTGAACCCATTGATCTGGGTTCAAATCTTGAATTGAATATGGAATATTTTACTAATTTTCAGCACTTTGTTTGAATATTTTTCAAAAAATCAACAATTTTGAAATTAATTTAATTATTGCCAAATCTGTTCATGGAGTATAGTAATAGAGTGGGCATATTTAGAGGAGCATGGTAATTATGGGTTTTAACAATCTGAATGTGATTAGGTTTGAATATTATATGACTTTTCAAGTGATTGTAATCAATAGGGTAATAGGAAATGCATCAACATTTGTCTAACAAGGCAAGTCATAGGCCCCTATCTTTATTTGTTTTGAATTGCTTCATATCCATTTTATAGCATGAACGCTTATGTAAGGTTTCAAGGTTATAAGTGACAATATTGATGGAGGGAAACAATATGTTAAGCATTTGCTTAACCTATTGTTGAACTGAAATCCTTTCACACAATTTACTCCATCCTATCTCTTTTTCCATAATCAATAGTTATGTTCAATTCCTATTTTGGACAAATTAAAAAAATATTTTCATGTTACTTGATAACTTCTTCAAATTTGGATGGATGCAAGGATTGTTTGAGGATGCACACATGGTAACAACTCCTTGAGGATGGTTCTTTTAGTGCCAATTGAATGATTCATCCATGAACTTCAGGACCCAAGACTATAATATACTAAACCGTTTAGAATTTATTTGGAAACATTCAAACATACACTTGTTTTCTTGTAAAGCCTTCCATGAATTTGCTATGGAATCTAGTGAATGCATGTATAGTCAAGAAGATGCAACTTAATATTGTTCATGAGAAGCTTGAAAGACCCTATGGAATTCTTGAAACTTGAAATGGATCTATTGGGGAATTGTTAAGTTGATAACATTCAAACAAATTGGGAGATAATTTTGAATAAAGTGTTAACACATACTTTTTCATTTTGAATCATGTTATTTGCTCTAAGCATAGATTAAATTTTATCTCAACTTTTTGCATGTTGTTGAAGGTTGAGATGTGCTACAAAATTAATAATCATGATTCATCATTGTTCATGTGTTTGAAAATCTTTCAAGAAGTTTTTAAAACATTATGATTACCATGTGGGGGTGTTTTTTCCCCAAATTCTTCAAGTAGGTCCACTAGGTAGGATCCCCCAACATTAATTAGCATTAAGTGGCGACTATCCTAGGTGGGCTACAAGTGGTGACCTAGGAAATGCCTAGGTCTAGATGTGGCTAATTTAATTTTTTATTTCAAAAAATGGCCAAAAAAAACTCGCAAATTTTCAAAAAGGTTGTAGTTTTTCTAATTTTCTGGAAAAAAAAAGTTTTTCTGGCCAAGTTGTTCCTCTTGTACATTGGAGAGATTTTCATCTATATGTGATGCAAAAAGTATCCATGAGATTACAATTCACAATCACAAGATGTCCAAAGGAAGGTTTGAATATTCACTTTTTAAACCACAATCTAAAACGTTAACCATATACACACATGTCTATTTTGAATTTTGTGTACTATAACATTATTATGTGACTACATAGTTTAATAACGAAATTGGTTACACATCTTTTTTTTTTTAATTCAAATATTGTAGTTCATTTATAAATTTTGAATTTTTAAAATTTTAAAATTGTGAAAAATTATTACACTAATTTTAAATATCTACTTCAAAATTCAAGTTTTATGTTTTAAAATTTGATTTGAATACAAATTCAAATATGGAATTTTAATTAAATTTGATTCGTTGAATTTTGTGATGTAATTCAACTTTAGTTCCAAATGTCAAAACAGTACATTCATTTTGATATTTTGATTTGTGCCATAAATTCAAGTACAATATTTTATTATTATTTCTAAATTTTTATTTCATATTGAAATGAATTTCATTTTTGGAATTTCATAATTGAAATTCACATCTCTATAATTTCATTATTTTTACTTTTTACTTCAAATTCAAAGACATTACATTGTTCAAAAAACATACTCCAAAAAGATCTAAATTTCTTTATTATGATAGTGTCATTATGCGTAATGCAATCATGCATCGAGATTTATATGTATTCAACTTTATGTAATTATGTAATTTCTTAATGAAGTTAATTTCACATGTGAAATACATGATTGTAATTTGGTTTTACAATTTCATAGATTATTGGAATTACATTTGTAATGTGTGAATAACATGAAAATATGATAATCTATTATTATCAAATTTTTAGTAATTTATTTCAAAATAATACATGATTTTTCTACACTTTAATACACACAAAAAAAACATTATAGTCACATGCATTATGATTTGAATAGCTTATTTTAATTAGATCACTCATATTAATCAAAATTTATAAATCCATGAAATTTTTGCATCTACCATGTATATAACATTTTGTTTGGTTTGATTAGATTGTTAATTGTATTTAATCATAACAAATACATTAAATTTTTCATGTTAATCAAACTAAACATAGTTAGTCATTTAAGACCAATAAGTTTGATTGTATAATCATTTCAATTGTGATGTTATTAGAATGAGAACCATGTTTTTTTTTGGTATTAATGAAAATAGAACTATCAATTTTGAAGTTTTTCTTGGTCAAAGAATAGTTAATGATTAGGTTCCTAAAGGGAAAATAATTGACAATGAGTTTGGACCAAAATTTATAAGATGTGAATCTTTAAGGACATATCAAATAATCATTTTTGTACAATGTTTTGGAAATAGACCACGCAAAGGATATGGACATGTGAAATATGAATTTGCATTTCATGAATGTTCATTGATGTGAAAGTCCTTTGATGTTAGATCAAATTATTATGTTTTGGATCAAATGTTGAATTGAATATGAATTGATACCTATTTATTGTCAAGATGAATTAAAAATCTCTTCATCTTGAAGTTGTATGGTTTGATTTTATAATAAGTTTGAAGCAAAATTTCACAAGTGCAAGCATCATATTTTTGTCCTATATGAAAGATTGGCACATTGCAATGCTAAGGTTGGAAAGAATGATCACCATATCATTGCTTGTCTAGTGAGTCTTCCTATTTATTTCCTTCAGGTACTACAATTGATGGACTCCACAATGAGCTCATGGATCATAATGCAATGCTCTTCAATCTCCAACTTAGTTGATGCAATGACCTTATTAATTGATTAGGAGTTGATGCATTGGATCAAATAACTTTGTACAATCCATCACATGAACTATTTGTTTGTTTCTTCAATGATGATGATAACACATTTGAGCATTTGTGCTTAAATAATGTGATTTCAAGTGTAATTGGTGTTGTTGAAAGTGATGTAAGCACAGCAAATGTTATTGACATGTTCAAAAAATTGACCATGAAGGAACTATGTTGAAATTTGCCAGCTACATCATCAAGGTTCACAAAATTCACACTTATTTTTTGTGCATTGTATTGTTGTTTTGTTGGCTAATGTTCACCAAGGAATTCTTGCATGAACAACTATGATTGTGCCTTTGCAAAATCTTGCTCCTCTTGTGTGTTAGTTCACATCACCTTTAGCTTGCAAATCATTTTCATGGACTAGTGCATTGATGATTTGCTCCCCTTGGAATGCTTCAACTATTTTGTAACATTTTCTATTTGATTCATGAGGTAAGTGATACATGTCAAACTCCTTTGCTTTGATTTCTCAAAATGATGTGAGGTCCTTGTCTCCTTTGTGGGTATTTGAGAATTGGTTTGTTATTGGAGTTTAGTCCATTCCATTTGTCCTTGCACATTTTTTCATTTCTTGGCACCCAACCATGAATAAACATCTCCAAGTTTTTTGCAATTTTGTTCCATCCTTACATTGTAGGCACCGTGTATGCTCATGGATCTACCTACTCTTTTCAAGCCACATGCTTAAGATGTTTGCATTTTGATGACACAAGAATCTTCAAACTTGAAAGATTTCTCAAGAGCAGGAACTACATTATCAATAGCATTACCACGGTTGGTAACTCTATAGTTAAATTGTCACATAAGCATGTCATGTAGGGGACTTAGTGACAACATGTGACCAAGTAGGAACTGAATTAGTTACTATAAACCACACAACCGGTATGTGTAAAGGATCCGTTCATAAGTACAGTGCAATATGTGATACCCGTGCGTTATCGCACATAAGTGGGTATAGAGTTTACTGTTAATTTGCTCAGGTACCCAATTTGTTTTCCCTGTATGAGCATCTGCACCCAGACTCCCTTCTCCCCCGCCCTCCCAACCCCATGACCAGTGTTTACCACATCCAATATACAGTGTTAATTGTTCTCCCATCCCCAGCCAAAAACATATGAGAAAGTAGACACAGAATAAAGTGAGGAGTTATTAAAATATCACCACCTGGACCAACATATGGTTGGCCCAGTCATTTCCTTTTACCCTCTTTGGAAGGCACCATGTCCAAAGCATATTTACAGGTCTAAACTGAGTTTCACACTAGGTGACTCCATGTACCGATATCATCTTTCAAAAATCCTCATATAAAAATAGACCTATTATTACCTAGGGGCCAAAATCCATTAAGCTACTATACTCTATAATGAATCTGAACACAATATCCTTGCCTTGCTAGGCAAGGCCAACAAACTTGAGAAAATCCTTGGATGTGACTTATATCATATGCACTCAGCCAGTATAAAGAAACCTGAATGTCATCTTGATCCATTCATCCACCGATGAATTCACGGTGTGAAGGTGGCTGTGGCATGATGGGCTCTTGAGACCACCTGCACACTTTGGGAGATGGATGGTGGGTGGATAGGAAACACGGGTATATGCAACCTACCAAAAATTCAGGGTTTTTAGGTATCAGGGTATCAGGGTAGGTGCTGGCTCAATGCAGTGGGCGAACCCACACTGAGGTAAAAATCACTAAATTCATCTAAATTGCTTCTAAATATTATAAATATCCCATGATTAGACTAAATCTGGATGGGTTTTGAGTCCAAAATGCAACAGCTCTTTTTGGGTTTAATCTGGTCACTAAGAAGCCTCACTCAAGAAGGTAAAGGTACCAATGTGGGTGGCTGGTTCACTCTGGCCCTGCTTCATTCAGGCAAGGCCTAGTGGTAAACTCCCTTCCATGTTGGAAGGATCCTTCCTCATCATTTGCACTGAATGCTTTAGGTCTGTGTCTTCCTGACTTTTGTTCTGATTCCCAATTGATTATTATTATTATATTTCTCTTTCCACCCAATATTATATATGTACATAGCACTTCCAAAGCCTCCAAACAGATCTTTACAAAGAACAGGGAAAAGATTTCAACACGTGAACAACAGTTGTGTGGAACTTAAAAGGCACTACTTGTTAGTTTTCTACATTAAAATACTATACCAGATCTGGAAATCACCACAGTGAAACTTGACTAAAAGGCATCTTTAGTGTACTATAAACCTATAATTACTACTAGCTTTCAAATGGCAGAGAGCCTGCCTGCCTGCCTGCTGCAGGTCTGCTGTTCAGCACCAAGCCTTCACCAAAGCCTCAAAGGATCCAAGTTCCAACAGACAACAAATGCTTTTTGTCATAAAAATCTTCAGCCTCAACAATTCCCACCCGAAATTAATCAAGTCCATCATCCATCATCATCAAGAACTAGGTAGCAAGAATGAATCATATATGATCATCATCTTGAGAGACTTGAATCCTCCAGAAGAAGTTACTGACCCAGCAACAAACAAGTTAATAAGCTATAGCAACCAACCGAGCTCACTCCCCTCCAGACTCCAGCATGCACTTATTACTCTTTACTGTAACTTTTAGAACATTTGACTAGGTCAAAAAAATTTATCCCCAGCGTGTGCACAAAGCTCTGCTCTGCTCTGCTCTGGTTGTGGAGGTACTGGGGTAACAACAAAACTATCATTGATGCATACATGAAGTGCAAGCAGGTCACAAATGAGTAAGGATTACAAGTAGGTGGAGGCAGCAGTTCGCCCTGACAATCACTGCAGTCATAGCTCAGGTGGTGGTGGTGGGTATCTACCATTGGGCCTTCTCACAACAGCTGTTCTGTTGCACATGAGTATCATTCCCTCTATATCATCATCTACAACAAAAATCTCTCCTCACAATGATCATTGCCTGATCCAAGGAATGGGTACACCCAGACTCGTTTGGGACAGTGTTTTGTTTTGGGGCAATTATGTGTTAGTATAGCCAAAGTGGCAATGATCCACATGAAGATTTAGCCAATTTTGGCTACAAGCTGAATATGAAAATATTTAAAAGAAAACTTCCCTCTACATATTTTTGGCTACCTACTTGAAATATAGCTAGAAATATGGCGATTTTTCTTAAAATTTGGTCTAATTCTGGCTATTGAAAATCTCAAAAAAGCTCAGGATTTTAGCACTTTTCATTTTCACTATAGCATTTTGGCTATACATAGCCAGGATAGATAAGGCCGATTCCGGAGTTGAGATGCCATACTAAAAGGGTAATATATATGTAAAACAATGGGGGAAAATTCCTAACGGATCCCTCCTAGAAAAGAGAAGGGATATTTTGGTTACCCTCGAGAGGGGAACATATATTATGCCTATAATGGTGCGTTCACACTTCATGTTAAGTCAATGTTAAATGAAAATCTAGGTGGCACTCAATGTTAAATGGACGATAGTTTAATGTTAATTGAATGTTGGTTTAACATAAAATATTCACGATAACTAGGTTTGAAGTCCTAAATGGCTAGCATGGTGTTAGGAGATTCAACACTAGAGTCACCAACATCAAGTGTGAACGCACCTTAAGTAGGAATAGCGGTTAGTCCCTCCACCTACACCTCATGACCTGCATACATTTAGGCTCATAATACCATTCACTTAAGGTCCACTTGTCGGGCACATTCCCAAAATGGAGGGCTGAACTAAGCTACTCTGCCTGGTCTTGGGTCCCTTACTTTGGGAAAGCCCCCCACCCTGGGACCTTGCCCTACCCTACCTAAGGACTTCATTTGAATTTGTGTGGGCCCTGTCCCTAGTGGACTCTTCCGTAGGGGTCAATTTGCATTAAATTAACCAGTTTCACACTCGGTTCACTTGTCAGATTCTTGGAATTATGTACGTTGACAGGGGGGTGGTCTGGTGGTTGGTTTGGAATGTGGGTCGAGGTGGGTTAGGTTTGGGATTTTGGTGGTTCAGTTTTTGAGAATATTCATGAGGGTGGCAGCAAAGGGATGGTTGTGTTCTGAGTTGCACATTGAATTTTTGTGCTTTCAAGCATTTTGTTTTGAGTTTTGGAGCCTTACATTGCTAGATGTATTGCACAATAGTTTGGGAAGTTGTCGCAAGGTTGTGAGCTTTTGAAGTATTTTTTCTAAAGGATGTTGTTTGTAGTGGGTGAAGTGCTTGAGAGGAAGTGAGCTAAGTTGTTATAGTCAGAAGTAAGTTTTGTTTTGATTTTGTAAAAATTGTTTTCTTGTTGTTGCTTTTGCAAAGGTGAATGTTGTAGTCTTTTTAAAAATCTTGTTTTGTTTGGTTTTGTGTTGTTGTAGCAAGGGGTGACATGTGCGTTGCAAGAGGTGCATCGGTTGTGTGCTAGCAACATTGCTACACTTGAAAATAAGGTTTTTTAATAAAATTTTTGGTGATCTTCTTGTTGCTTTAGTAGTCAATGAGCACCAAAGGTAAGTGTGGTAGTTCTTTTTTGTTTTGCATTTCAAGGTGCAAAGGGCCAAACATGAAGTGTTTTTTTTAATGAGTTTTCTTTATCCAATGTTGTTGTAGGGGGAAAATGTAACTACATGAAATGAATGTTCAACCAAACTCAAGGTTGGGGTTTTTTTTTTTTTGGGTTCTTTGCAAGACTTGAGGTATAAGGTTCATTCGGTGTTGCTTGTAGCATTCAACCTAGGAACTTTTTAATTTTCTTTTTAAATTTGAATTGTTGTTTAGGTTTTTTGTGTTTGTGGACTTGGAAATTTTTAGAACTTGCTCAAATTTGTTGAAGTTGGTCAAAAATAAATAAAAATGTGATTTTATTTTTTTTTGGAAATATGGTGTTCAAATGCATTAAAATAATGCATGGTATTGTTTTCAACTAAGACAAGAGAAGGCACAAAGAATGAAATTTTTTTTTTGCACACTAATATAATTTTTTTGGAAAGTATTAATATGCAAGTGTATGTATAATTTAGGTTTTTTAAATTTTTAAATGTGATTTGCTTTTGGATTTACATTATAATATCTATAAATTCATTGTGATAAAAAATATGTGTTTAGAAAGGCAAATGAATGTCTCAATGTAACAAATTAATATAAATTCATCCAATTTTGGAAATGTATAACATTAAAAAATTAAAGATAAAAATGCAAAGAATATGGGTTGGAAATTTTAAGCAAAATAAATAAACCCTTAATTGAACAACTACATTACATATGTAACAATGTAATAAAGATTCATTCAAAATAAATAAATTAAAAAGTAAATATTAAAAAACCTTGATGTTGAAATCTCAAGCTAGAGAAAGAACTTTGAATCAAACACTTTATTGTATTTTAAATGGAAATAAATTTAATGATAATTCTACCCCAATTTTTTGTTTAAATTTAGATAAAAGTAGGATGAATATAAAGTTAATTTTTAAAAATATTTTTGGAAAATTTGATGCTTCAAATTTTATTAAAATTGTGCAATTTCTAATAATGGAATAAACATTTGTAAATATGATCTTGTAAGTTTTGAAGTAATCTAAAATAATAATAAATTATAACGTACATGGAGATTTTGATTTAATGCAAACCTAAATTTTTAAACTTAATTTTTTTTTCAAATAGTTTTTTGAAAAAGTTAACCACTTTTTGCATGTTGGGTCTACATGTTACAATATGAAAATTCTTAAAATCAATTTCCTAATTGAATTACTAAAACTTATAAATGATTGGAAAATCTCAATGAAATAACATGAAACCTAAAACTTTAGATGGATAGTAACACAAAGTTATGAAGTATTGTCATGTTTGAATACCTAGGATTTTATGGTTTTAATAATATTATAGTTATTATTTTACTAACATAATAGTTGTAAATGATTTTTATGAGACAAGGTTTTGGGATTAAAGTATGTAATTGGTTTGTGTTATGATGTTTAAACCTATAAATAGTTATAATAGACTATAACAAATATGATTCATCTGATGGGCCAAGGAGTGCATATATATATATATATATATATATATATTGATTGTGATTTGATTAACAATGTAAAATATTATATAATCACATTAACTATTGAGTCTACATTTGTCAATACATTTTTTGATTGTTTGAATGCGAAATTTTTTAACATTCCCACAATTTTGTTGTGATGTTAAGAAACAAATTTGAAAGAGGATATTGAAGGTGTGTTTTGAAAATTAGTTCTCCTATTGCAATTTATAACATTAATGTTTTCCCTATTCACTTAAAGTTTCTTTCTACTTATAACATTCAAGATTTCATGCAAAGGGATGACTTTGATCATCTTGGTACCATTGAGATGTTGTCACATGCATTTATGGTAGATATGCCAAAGGTTTCTATCTATTAGTATTTGATGATAAGAGGCCAAGGATATTTAGGCTTTATTGTTTTGTTTAAAGTTCCATTCACAATACACGTAGTTTATTGAGGAATATGGCTCTAAAAGACCTACTACCTTATTGATAAAAAAAAAACTTAGGAAGTTTTAAATTTAGGGAATAATAATTTTTGACCAATTATTCTTTTATTTTTGTGATTCTAGTTGATGATGAGGCTCAATTTTTTTTTTGATTAAGGTTCTCCAAAAGAGGACTAAAGGACAAGACTTTTCTACCTCTGTCAAAGTGAGGAAAATATTAGTTTTAACATGTGTTTATGTTTATTATTATTGTGCAACAACCCTTTGACAATTCATGTTGATGTCATGCATGTTATTGGGAAGTTGGAAATGTTTATTGGTGTTTTTTGTTTTCAAAATGTTTGCAACAAACACCACTCCCATTTTTAACAAGCCAAGATTTTGTTTATTGTTATGCCTATAAGTGTAGTGTAGCAATTCAAAATGAGGCTATAATCACTTGCAAGATCACATATGAATTAGAAGAAAAATATGATTGTATCTTGAATGGTCTATGGATTGAATTTGTTTTCGGTTATCACTTGGGCATTCTTGAAGACTTCAAAGCAAAACATGGTCTATATATGAAACTTTTTTCCAAAAAAAAACATTTGGCAAGTTTGTGTTAAATTCATCAATAGAAGTTTAGGGTTTTCATTTATGAAAAAGGAAAAGAACAAGTAGATTAATTTTGGGTTGTGTAATTTGTATATATGTTGCATATAGACTATGAATAAGTCAATGTATAAATCTTGTCCATAAACTAAAATTGGATTATAGGAAATTGATTTTTAAATACAAGGCAATTGATATTGTTAAAAAAAATTGTGCTTATGGGTAATGGGTATTGGGATGTTGGTTAAGAGATTTTGGGCTCATAGGATATCGGATATTGGGATATTAGTTAAAAGATTTGGTGTTTAAAGGGTATTTTTTTTGGATGGGGATGTTGAGTTGGGTTTTGGAAGTGTTTGAACTGATTACCAATATACATACATTATATTATAAATTTTGTTTTATTTTGAAATATTTTGTTATTCTACAACATATTTTTTGATAAGCTTTTCAATATAGTAATTAAATTAAACAAATTTACATGCCAAAACATAAAGGTTAGCCTAATTTAAAATCAAGTTTAAGTTTAAACGCAAACTTAAAGATTATTTAAACATTATTATAAAAGAAGAACTATTAAAACAACCTAAGAATTGAAATAGAAACCTAAACCACTTTTAAACCAAAACTTTAAACTTAAACCCCAATTTTCAAATTTAAATTTAAATCCAAAATGTAAATTTAAGGATTTTGAAAAAAATCATTAACAACAAAATGTGAAAGCATTAAAATTGAAATAAAAGCCTAAACCTAAAATGTAAACATGCGAAAATCCTTTAAGATGTACCACATAGAACGAAAAGGGGCTAGTCCTTAAGTAGTTTTTTTTTTTACCCTAAATTTTGATCCCCATATAAAATAATGAAGCAAAAGTTCTCAAAAATTTCAAAAGGACTATATTTTAAGGCATTACAATTTTAAATTTCATCATAATCATCCATAAATGTGTTTTTACATGATAAAAACGGACTAAATAAAAAAGACAAAAAAAGGTGATGTTATGACAAGATTTTAGTACACTGTAAAATAATTAGACCCAAACCTACTATCTAAAGCTTGAACCTCATAAAATAGAAGTTAAACCTTACATTAATGTTTATTTATTGGGACACCTTAGGCCTTATAATGTTATAAAAGTGAATGAACTTTTGATTTATTGCATAATTTGCATAATGGTGAAGCAAATGAAAAAAAAACTATATAGAAAATTTGTCAATTCATGTTTGTAATGGAGGACTATGGGTTGGTTTTATTACAATGCATTGGACATTGTAATACTTGCAACTTCCAATTCATGTTTGGAATCAATATAATTGTCAAATAATGACAAAATTTGGAAATAATAATCAAATATGAATTTTGAATTTTGTATAGGAAAACAATAATTTTGAACCTAGTAATACATTTCGTGAAGGTACAAGCTCCCAAAATACTGAAAGTCATGAAGATGTAAATCTTGATTGTGTTGATCAAACAAATAATACTAATATATTCAAAGAAAAAAAAAAGAAACTCAAAATGTAAAATATTATTTTGGAAATATATTTTTAATGAGATTTCATTAAAACTAATGAATAATAATCCAAAATGGACAACACAATAAATTTCCTTGACATTCATTAAAGAACATCCAAACCTAATTTAACTCCATCCAAAATTAAACAAAATTTGAAACATCTTCAATTAAAACAAAAAAATGATGGTAATGACATGAATATTGTTGGGAATGAAAACACCAAAGATCCAATGATAATATATAAATGTAAAATTTTAAACATAAATTCATTAGAAAAATGTTAAGAGAGAAAAAAATATTATGAAAAATGTCAAAAAATTACATTAAATAAGAAGATGCAAACATTCTTAAAAGCAAAATAAATAACATTTTGACATATGAAGACCTACGTGTATTTAACAACAAATGTACTATTAAATATAGAATATATATTTAAAAATTGCTAAGCACATTTGCTATTCTTGTAAAAAAATATTTGCATTCCAAATTCAATATGCATCTAAACCACACATACAAACCTTTTTTGATAATATGAAAAATATTGATTTGAAAGATAAAATACAAATTTGTCTTGTTGCAAAAAAATTGATCGAGGCCAATCATTTGATTTAAATTGATGAGATCATATTACAAATGATAAACCTAATATGGAATTTGTTTCCATGTTAAACAAAGTAGAAGAACACTTTGCATTTGGACATTTTTTTCAATTGAAAGAACCATGGCTAGAGGCCACTTGTTGGAATGCCTTGTTGGATGCCATCTTCTATTAGGTGGTTGAAATTACCATAGATGTGGGGTGTGGAATGTGGGGAGAGGATGAAAAGCAATATGTGTTTTATACAAATAGATGAAGTTTTTACTTCTAAATAAATCATGAGTTTTCATGTGGGTTATGTTATGAATCAAAATATTTCATTATGGATTTGTTGATGTCTTAGAACTAATGGAGACCCAATTCCTTTTAGGATTTTTTATTTAAGAATTTTGGGTTCAAATTTGAAGAATGTTTGCCTCCAATCTTTTTTGTTTTTTTTTGAAGTTTTCAACTAACTAACCCATCCCATGCCACAGAGATTTTGACTTGACACTTCATCTCTTGTGTTTTAGCAAATGTTTTTGCATGTGATTTGTGTGTTGTATCCTTGCACATCCAAGCTCCAAGTTGTCTATTGTGTGTGTATGTTGTGTGTGCTCATGTGGTTTTGGTGATATGAATTTAGAGCTTTCAAACTCTTGTTGTTGTGACGATTAGTTTCTTTGCACTTTGCACCTAGGTAACTTTGTTGTTATTACTATAAATTGGTGGATGTGAATTGGTGGCATTGTGACTTTTTGGTAGATCTAGTCTTGCGAGGCATCAAAAGCTTAACATTTTTGCTTGAAATATAAAATTTGTATTTTGCATCAAATATGTGATTTGAAAAAAGATGGTTGCTAGTTGATGGTGATTAAATAAGTAAACCTAGATAAATTTACAACTTTTTTTTTTGCTTTCAAAATAGCATCCATAGAAGTTTTGCAAGTTTTTAAAAATTTTCTTTTGGTCCTTTGTGATCTTGGGGCGTTTATTGTTTATTTATGAAACTCACCATCAACATATGTTGTTAATCAAGCTATAACCAAACTTTTGATTTTTTTTTAGGGTTTATGGTTGTGTTGGGTTGAGGTGTTTTGGGGGGTGGGGGGTATGCATGGGAAGCCTTCATACACATTTGTAGTTTCTTTGGAGTTTTGTTTATTGTATTTTTTAGCACAAATGAAAGAATTCATTGCAAAAAGAAAAGAACAAACAAGGACAACCCACCACCAAGGCTGGTAGGGAATGTGAACATGCACTCAACTTAGAAATCAACTAATTAGATTTGAAAACTGGCTCTAAAAAGTTGAATATATAACCGTGTTGACAACTAAATTGCTGATTTTTTGGATACATATTCTTCTCTTTAAAAAAGGTTTTAAAAATGCTATTTTGATATCTTGAGGTTGAGTTTTAAAATGAATATTTGGACAACAATAGTTTGAACCTAGATCAATTATTAGTCACAAGAGTAATGTGTGAATCGGTTAATTGCATTGATGGATGATTTAAGGAGGAGAAAATAATTTTGAGATCTAAGAACTTGCAAGCACACTAGAGCAGACACCAATTATTGAATGGCAAAACATAGCCCCCCAGCAATTTAATTAAAAAATTAAAAAAAATAATTTTGGAGCAAAAGGCCTTTAGCACCAATGAGTCCACAACCACTCTTTTGTTTTGTGGCAGAGGCAAATCGGATACGAATCAGCAAACAATTGAGAACACACCCACAAAAACATGTCTCACTTGGGGGAAAGGGGACAAAGCACTGGAACAAGAATGGTCCACAATGCAACAAGACTTCAAGAGACCCTGGGAAAAGGGCAAAAAAAAAACAACTAAAAACTCATAATGAGCATGAAGGGGGTGAACCATTTTGTTGGCCTTAGGATATTGCCTTTAGATTCATTATAGAGTATAATAGTAGCTTAAGGGATTTTGGCCCCTAGGTAATAATAATAATAATTATAGGTCTATATTTTTATATGAGGATTTTTTGAAAGAGGATAATATTTTGGCTTATGTTGAAACTTGAGATTAGTTATAGAGTCATAATATCTTGAAGGATTTTGGTTTCTTCTATTAGAGGATTTTTTGCAGATTATTTTTTTGCTATGGTGAAATATTTGAGTTTCCATAATTCTTCTTTTGCCTTAAGATACCCTTTTTAATGTAAATTGGCAAGGTCACCACAGTGTGACTGACACACCCCTTTGTTAACTTTAGTTTCACAAAAAACTTTCAATAGGTGTGCACTTATGTTGTTGTTGTCCCATTGCAGAGGTCATGTGGGCAAAATGGCATCTATGACCCAAAGCTCTGCCAAATGCTGAGACTCCTTCATCAATTCAATCCCCTCTATAAATACAGCCCTAGAAATTGGATGTACTAGAAGTAAAGCAGAGAAGTACTCAGAGCATGCATATCATCATCATCATCATCATCCACACATGAGAATGGTGTAAGTACTTAACTCTTGAGAGGACCACAACTATATTCATATTATAATATGATACTCCCATGGACCAACCCAACCCAACCCAACCCAACCCAACCCAACTCAACTCAACCCAACCCAACCCAACCCAACTCAACTCAACCCAACCCCACCCGACTCAACTCAACCCAACCCAACCCAAACCCTTGGGAGTGATATTCTGTTTACTGGAGTTGTGGGTCATGTCTTGCCACAGAAGTGTCCAGGTTCTAGTGACAAAATGTGCAGTCAGACAATTATTTCGACAAGCAACACCAACAAAACCTAAGCAAAACAAAAAAGAAAAGAAACACTCCATAAAAGTATTGTACCTTCTAAACAAGAGTAGGTACTCTTTGCAAGTTGTGAGGCCAAACCATACTTCATGCAGTGAAAAAGAACCAACACATGCGATTCTGGGTATGGAATAAAGCCCCCAGGGTGAAGGCATTCCCCAAATAAGGGGCCCAGAACAAGCTTGATAACCAAGTTTGCAGGCCAATTGTTTTGGGAATGCCCCCAAGGGGGTGTGCTTTTACCCATTGTCAAAAAAATGTTAAACATGTATGAATCATGAGGTGTAAAAGGGGAAGGGGAAGTTTCTTATTTTTTACACTTACTCATAAGAATGAAAAAAAAATCTTATTTATCTACAATAAAATATGGTTTTACACATCAAATGATTTCACTAGATTTTGAGTGAATTCACTGGTTCACTGAACAGAAGAAATTATTAGTGAACTACACTCACTTTTCTTAAAGAGCAAATATCCCCTCTTCAAAAGCTGCAATGCTATTATGCTGGCCTACTCCTTAAAAGAGTGGAAAAAGATCTTACACCTACAAATAGATCCTTCCAATTCTTAAGTGTAAAATCTTTGTCTTCCAACTTCCCTGTGTGTGTAGGACTATGTCTATCTATGTGTCTCACAAACGATCCTTAACTTATCTCTTGGGAAGAAGAATAAGGACCTAGTGCAAGCTGTGACCTAGTCGAGGTGAACACCGTTGACCCAATCTGTGTAGGGCAAGTCGTCGGGGTTGGGGCATTCTCAAAGTAAAAGGGGCACAATATGAGATGATAGTCAATTCCACTCCCATAAAACACCATACAAATGGACATACATAAAACTTTGTCATACATACATACATCATATACATACATGCATACATACATACATATGCATATGCATGCCCTTCATGGACGAAAAATTCTTTGCAATAAGGTGGCACCCTCCAACTACACTACCCAAAAAAAACACCCACCTGATGCTTTACAAGCCTTTTAGAAGGATCCCTTATCTAAAGGACGGCCTTATTTACCAACGTCTTAGGGAAAGAACGACCCTTAAAAGAACCCCAAACCTCCAAAACAAAGGCCTTTTACAAAGACAGAGGATGTTAAATCAGCAATGGGTCCTTATGGCGTTTTTTGTACTGTCTGCTTCTTCTTTTTTTCTTTTTTTTTTCCCTTGTCTGCCCTTCACCTGATTCATCCATCATTTTGAGGGAAAAAAAACAGATGGCAGATGCCCAGACACAAATTATGGATCCTGTTATGAACACTTTGGGCATGTAATAATAGACACTAAAAGGCCATATATAATAAGACACTATTTTTTATTTTATTTTATTTTATTCTGGTCAGCACCAAGATGTGTCTGATCATCACCAGACACTTCTGGTCGAGAAATTGGGCAGTCAGGGAGAAAAAAAAAAGAAGCAGACAATACTTGAGTACTGTAAACAATAAGGAGCCATTATTGATTTAACATCCTTCTATAAAGAAAGATATAAGGCGATGGGATCATTATTAATATGCAGGAGTGAGTTCCAGATTAGCCACAATCTCGCCATTTCTTTAGCACTGGTTTTCTTTCTTTCTTTCTTTCTTTCTGTCCACATGCTACAGGGAAGGAAGGAAGGAAGGAAGGGGGTCCTTTGTCGCTGTGCTCACACAGGTTGCGCCTGGCAGAAAGAAAGAAAGGAGAGAAAGATAGCTGGTACACCTGAGTTCAGACCGGGGTTACTAATATTGTTTTTCTCTTTCTTTTTCTTGTTTTTCTTTTTTTTTTTGGGGTGTTGCTTCGGGTTTAGACTCTAGGCTTCCCGTTTGTTTTCTTCTCATTAGCTCCTATTTCTTTTCTTATGAGCGTTTCTTTCATCTCATCAGCTCTGTATTGAGTTGTTCTCGTTCTATAAAGCTTCCCGAGTGCGTGGGGAGCTGTTCGAGGCCGAGAGCATTGTGCAGAGGCTGTTGTTTTTCTCTTCCTGCAATAGTAGTAGTCCTACTACTGTAGCAAGTCTTGGAGTAGAAGAGAAGCCGCTTGCATGAGTGTTTTGTTGCAGGATTGTAAACACCATCCGGGTTCAAAAGGTAGTGAGTGAGTGAGTGAGTGAATGAGGGAACGAGCGAGTTAGTGTGTTCATCAGCTTTTGCAGTTTTCGTTCTGTCGCAGATCCATTTTCTGCTGGAAGGGGTTTTGGAATGGGTGTGGTGAGTTATGAAGATCTGCGGCTTGAAGTACGTCTTTTGTCAGCTTCAGTCCTACTTGAAGATTGAGTAGCCGGAGGAGGAGTTGGAGGAGGAGCCCCAGTGCAGTAGCTTTGGGAATCGTCCAAGGAAGGAAGCTTGTTTGCGTTGACAGGAGGCCAGAGAGTGTAGGACTTCCGAGTACTACAACAATGTTGTTAGCGGAAGGGAAGGAGAGATTTAAAGAAGATTTACGGACGATGAGAGTAATGAGCGCTGCGGAGGATTCCGTTGTAGGTGCCGCGAGGAGCTTAGGCTTGAACGTAATGGACTTAGGTGTGATGATGGTTCAGCAGAGAGGAGGATATGAGATGAACTCCTCCTCCTCTTCTGCCCCCCCCGCTAGACAGTGTCCTGTGCAGCTTGATTTGTTGCCTGGCTTGAGACCAGCTTCGGTCACGCCGGCAGCCGCCCCCTCATCCACCAATAATACCTTCTCTTGGCAGCCTGCGTCTTTGCGGAATGGATCCAGGACTAACTCAGGCAGCGGTGCGGATCTTTATTTCGTACCTCGCTCTTCTTGTTGTCAACATTCTGACGTTCTTGAGATTCTGAATTTCTTCGTGTTTGTGTGTTTGTTGTGACTGTTGATCAGGTTATGATGATGGTGAAGTGGAAACGTTTTCCTCCGGCGGCGGGGGTGGCCATGCCGGGGCTTATTCACCGGCTAGAGGAGGAGGCATCGACATGAACCAATTGCCATCGACAACCGAATGTGACGAAGAAGCCGTGGTGTCGTCGTCTCCAAGCAGCTGCATTGGCATGAAGCGGGAAAGAGAGAAAAATATGCTGCAGCAGCACGATCAGTTGTTCGAACAGCTGCTGGATCGGGAAAGAGCGTGCGATCTGAGCTCCAGAGGTTGTAGCGATGATGAAGACGCGGGAGGAGGAACCACCAGGAAGAAGCTTCGTCTCTCCAAAGAACAATCAGCTCTCCTAGAAGAAAGCTTCAAAGATCATAGCACTCTTAACCCGGTATGAACAAGGATGTCCGACTCTCTTCTGCTGCCGCTCTCATGATTCTTGTCCAGAGTTTTTCCTTTAGGTCATTGTCGGTTCTGTACCGTTTCTTCTGCTGCTTATCTCTGATGATATCTGTGTGGCTGGCTCCCCTCTGCAGAAGCAGAAGAGCGCCTTGGCAAAGCAACTAAACTTGCGACCTCGGCAAGTGGAAGTCTGGTTCCAAAACAGAAGAGCAAGGTATGCACCTTTCTGTAATCTTCTGTATTTTTGGAAGTGTATTCAACATTTTTCAGTCTTGTTGAATCTTGTTATGCCACGGAACATGTGTGATCCTGTGTGATCCCGCATGCTAGATCACCATGATCAGGCAATGAAGGACTGACTCCCCTCAATGAAGATTCACTGGGGGTGCGTTCTCATTTTTAGTTTACCTAATTTGGGCAGGCAAAAGTTGCTGCTGCCTCCCATGGATGATGTGAAATCTTCTTTTTTTCTTTTTCCCCCTAGTTGAAGATCTCATTCTTGAACCTTTACTTATTTTTTCTTCCATGAATGAATGCTGCAGGACAAAGCTGAAGCAAACTGAAGTTGACCGTGAGGTTCTCCAAAGGTGTTGTGAGACTTTGACAGAAGAGAACAGGAGATTGCTAAAGGAGTTGCAAGAGTTGAGAGCTATTAAAGTGGCAGCTCCTTGTGTGATTGCACATGATTATTACATGCCACTGCCTGCAGCCACCTTGACAATGTGCCCTTCCTGTGAGAGAGTAGCCACCGTAGATAATAGATCTGTCACCTTCTCCAAACCAGGATATTCACATTTCTCACAGTCACCAGCAGCTTGCTGAGGTAAAAGAGAAAATTCTGTACCCCAACATTGATGGTTTTTTCAAGGCATTCTGCTGCATTCCCCAAGAAGGAGCTCTAGGATATGTGTAACACTTTGGAGTAGACAATGACAAGAAGGATTAAAGATGTAGGAGTTTGTCCAAGATCCAGTAATCAATCTGCTGTGCTGATTTTATTCCATTGAAGGGGTTGTGGTGTGCCTGTCTCTGTGTCCGAATGGAATGATTCTGGAGATGATCCAGATCAACCTTCTGACTTGTAAACCCACTCTTTGTTCTGGAAACATTTTTGCTGCATACTTTCCCATCAATTTTATCTTCACAGGGCATAATTGTCAATTTTAGCCTTTGTTCAATCAAACCACTGCTTTTCACTAGATTTTGTTTGGGCTTGGTGATTTTTTAATTTCTGCATCCTCCTCTCTTATGCACAATGTTGGTGCTCAATCCTTTTTTTTTGGCCTTCAATGTCTTGAAGAACAGCTTCTGTCCAGTGCATCTTGAGCAATAGCAGCAGATCTGTGATTGACATCCTCCTCTCTTATGCACAATGTTGGTGCTCAATCTTTTTTTTGCCTTCAATGTCTTGAAGAACAGCTTCTGTCCAGTGCATCTTGAGCAAGGGCAGCAGATCTGTGATTGACATCCTCCTCTCTTATGCACAATGTTGGTGCTCAATCTTTTTTTTT